>WNFC01005349.1_pt1 | contig 14075 bp, 14 predicted proteins | sample 5400541 | NCBI WGS metagenome assembly WNFC01 (sample SAMN13153342, study PRJNA577476) | soil metagenome | isolation source: 120 cm saprolite under Douglas fir tree site 2 hole 2 replicate 1 | place: USA:California | collected 2015-04-18
TGGGGACCCTCCGACCGGATTGCACCCCGATGGATGCCCTGCGCGCCTGCTTCCCGGCGGGCACGGTGACCGGCGCGCCCAAGATCCGCGCCATGGAAATCATCGCCGAGCTCGAGCGCGAACGGCGGGGCGTCTATGCCGGCGCGATTGGCTACCTGAGCTTCACCGGTGACCTCGATACCTGTATCGCGATCCGAACCATGGTGGTAAAGGATGGGCAGGCCACGGTGCAGGCTGCCGCCGGCATCGTGGCCGACTCGATTCCGGCGGAGGAGCTGCTGGAGACGAGGAACAAGGCATCAGCGCTGCTGCAGGCACTGGCGGCCGCCGAGCCGGTTTCGGCCGGGCTGCAGGGAGGCGGCTGAAATGGATGGGCGAGAGGTCGTGCTGGTGATCGACAACTACGACTCCTTCACCTACAACCTCGTGCAGTACCTGGGTGAGCTCGGCGAGCAGGTGCTGGTCCGCCGCAACGACAAGATCACGCTGACGGAGATCCCACCGCTGAGCCCGGTGGCGGTCGTGCTCTCGCCCGGACCCGGGACGCCGGCCGAAGCGGGCATCTGTAAGGATCTCTTGGTCAACCTCGGCCCCACGCTTCCCATCCTTGGCGTATGTCTTGGCCACCAATGCCTGGGTGAGGCATTCGGCGGGACCGTTCGACGCGCATCGCAGGTGATGCATGGCAAAGTCTCCCGTGTTACCCATTCGGATCAATCGGTCTTCCGCGGTATCCCGAGTCCATTTGCCGCCACCCGATACCACTCGCTGGTGGTCGATCGCGAGAATTTACCGGCCGCCCTCGAGGTCACCGCGTGGACCGATGACGGTACGGTGATGGGACTGCGTCACCGTCAGTACCCACTCGCGGGCGTCCAGTTCCATCCCGAGGCGATCCTCACCGAACACGGCCATACGCTGCTCGCGAACTTCCTTCGAGATGCGCGCGCCTGGAGGAGCGGCACTCCCTAAGCAAGAATTGCACGCAGCGTGATCGGTCGTGTGCAATATCGTCAAAGATGCCCTCGGTTTTTTGGACGAGTGTCCGAAGTTTTCGTCGAGGACTTGCGTCACACTGGCACTCGTGGAAAAAACGCTGAACCTCTGGCGTGCGCTTGGACATTTCCTGCTGCAGGCGTGGCAGCGTGGGCTGGATGGGCCCGATGGCCGCCGCCAACTCGAGACTCGTGCGCGGCGCATCTTCAACGCCATCATGACGGACCGTTGCGGGGAGTGTCTCGCGCCCATCACGCTCTGTCGACAAGCACACTGATTGTGTCGATATCGTTTCGAGGGGCAGGTCCGATGACGTGTTACGGTGGCGTTTGATCAGCTGTGAGAACTATTGCTGGAGGCTTGCGATCGATGCCGTCATCTGATCGACCGCGCCTCGCCATCATCGCGCACGACGGAAAGAAGGCCGACCTGGTCGCCTTCGCAACCTACAATCGGGACCGGCTTGCGGAGTATGACCTGATCGCGACCGGCGCGACCGGAGACCTGCTGCGCGACAAGGTTGGTCTGAACGTCGAAGGCGTCACCGCCGGCCCTCACGGCGGCGACGTCCAGATCGCCAGCCGCGTGGTCGAAGGTGAGATCGACGCCGTCATCTTCCTGGTCGACCCCCTCGATAAGCACCCCCACGACCCGGACATCCAGACGTTGCTGCGCATCTGCAACGTGCGCAATGTTCCGCTGGCGACCAACATCGCCACCGCCGACGTTCTGATCAGCTCGCCGCTGCTCGAGAGCCTGCGCGCCGCCAGCTAAAGGCAAACCGCGCATCAAGACACCAGAGGCGGCTTGATGCCCTCCCCCGCACGGCGGGGGAGGGAGCGTTGATTCGGGGAGGGAACTGTTCGTCTTAGGGGACGGTCGGGCGTTGGCCCGCTGTCTCCTGCGCTTCGCGAGCGGCGCTTTCGCCCTGCTCATGCGTGGCGTTCTCGTTCGGGGTGAACTTACCCGTTCCGCCTCCCGGCCGCTGCCCGGAATTCTCCTGGGCTTCGACCGTGGCGCTCTCACCAGACTCGTGGGTTGCGTTCTCGTTGGACTTGAAGGTTCCGGCGCTTGCACTCGGGCTCGCCGATGCGGCGGCCAGCTGTGTATTGGATCCGTTATTGGCCGCGGTGGCCGCGAGCGGGCCGGCAAGGGTCGCGCCGATCACGCCGCCCGCGATCAGCGATCCGGCTACTCCCGCGATGGTCACGATTCGTTGAGTTGGCGTCAAGATGCTTCTCACCTCCTTCTCATAAAGATTGGCGTGCGTGGAGACTGGGCGCCTCCATCGCGTGCCCAGTCTGCGGCTGCCAACCTTTCAGAAGGATTACAGGCGAGGTTCTGGAGCCGGCCCTGATTCGAAGTGACTGGCGAAATAGTGGATCGCGGGCCCGGCGGCTACTGCGAGCTCTTCGCAGACCCGTTCGGCCTCGGGCCCGATGCCACCCGGTCGTGAGCTTCCGATGATAAGGACGCCGACCATCTCGCCGGCAATGGTGAGGGGCTCGGCGTGAAAGCTGCGCGCTTGCTCCTTGACCACCAGGGTCTTTACCTCGCCCGGAAGCTCGAGGCGAAGCAGGTCGGAATCGGCGTACGGCTGGCGGGCGTCAATCGCCTCTTGCCAGGCGCGAGGAAAGCGCGAGATCGGTAGCGACGGCCGAGACGGCGGGCCGACGCTGAGGCCGCCGGCGATTAGCACGAAATCCAGCGTGTAGCTTTTCCGCCGATAGAGCGCGAGGCTCGCTCGGTGCGCACCGGTAATGGCTTTGACTCCGGCGACCAGGGTGATCGCCGCCCTCTCGGAGGACTCCGCACGGATCAGGCTGCGGACAGTCGCGTGAACCCTCGCCATCCGGCGCCCCTCCTCGAGATCGGCGTGATTGGACGCGTCGCGCAGGTAGATATTCTCGACCGCGACGCGATCGAGCGTGTACGGCAGCTTCGAGTTCGCCTCGTCGATGATGGCCGCGATCGCTCCGAGCGCATATCCGCGCTCCCGAACGAGATGGCGCACGTATAAGATGCGCTCGACATCGGAGTCCGAGTAGAGGCGAGTTCCGCCCCTGGAGCGCATCGGCGCCAGCAGGCCATATTGGTCTTCCCACAGCCGCAGGGTCGACGCGCTCAAGCCCGTTCTCTGGCTGACCACGCCGATTTTGAACACTCCCGTCATTGCCCTGCCACCCCTAACTCAGCCTTGCGCCGAATCTCCAGTAAATCTATTTGCTCGCCTCAGCGTGCGCCTCAATAATGGCACGCACAGAAGGGGATGGGAAAGTCATCGCGAGGTCTCGTTGCCGTTGGCGGCCTGTCGATCGGCGTTAATCGCACGGCCAGGGCCGAGCCGGCACCGAGCCCCGACGGACCGGCTCTTGCAGCGGCCGTGGGCGCGTGGCTGGTTGGGGTCGATGCCGCCGTCTGCGCCGTCATCGGACCGGATTTCCCCAAGTGGCTGATTCTCGAGATCACGCAAGCCGGGATTGACACGAGCCGGATACGATCTCTCGCGCCTACCGATGCCGTGCTCGGACCCGACCTGGATCCGGTACCAGAGCAGCTGACGGGTCTGAGCCCGAGCTGGGCCGTCCACGTCTGTGGGCTACCGTTGGGTCGCCAGCGCGAGATCGTCCGGTCGGTCAGGCAGCGAGTCGCGTCGATCACGCTCGACATCGACATGGCCGGGTCGGTTGCGCCAGATCTGAATCAGCTGCTGGCATTGGCCGCAGAGTGCGACGCGTTCTTGCCAGGCCGCGAGGAAGTCGCGCTACTGTGGCCGGGTGAACCGCCGCGCGCCGTCCTGCGCCTGATGGCGGACGCCGGCGTCCCGGCCGCCGTGATCAAGCTTGGCGCGGGCGGGTCGCTAGGGATTCGCGGCGGTGAAATCATCTCGATGCCGGCCTTTCCCGTCATGGCCGATGGCGGGATGGGCGGCGGCAATGTCTACGCCGGCGCCTTCGCCGCTAGATACGCGGGCGATCAGGATCTCCGTCGCGCCATGGCGTGGGCAGCGGCGGCGGCATCCGTCGTCGTCGAATCGAACGTCCTCCTTGGCATGGTCAGCGAGTTTGGCCGAAAGCGGGTGGAAGCCCGTGCGCGAATCCTGGATGGGAAAATGAAAGCGCTCGCCGATTGAGTCAGCCGGCCGCGCCGGTGGTGGCGGCGGCCAGGCTCATGACACTGCCGTCGATGCCGTGGGCACGCGCGGCCTTGTGCATCGCTTTCGCAACGGGCTCGTGACTCCGGTCCGCGATCGCGATCACGCTCCCGCCCGCACCGCTGAGCGCGGCGCCGAGTGCGCCGGCCTGCTCGGCCGCCGCGATGACGTCGTCGAGATACGGGTAGGCGCGGGCGCGGCCCGGCTGATGCAGCCGGTCGTCCATGGCGCTTCGGACCAGGGAGCGATCGTGCTGCGAACAGGCGAGGACCCACTCGGCGACGCGGCCGAGGTTGAAGACCGCGTCCTCGCGCGCGGGACGCCGCGGCACCAGTCGGCGCGCCTGGTGAGTGGGGGAGACGTTGTTGGGAACGAAGAGGACGGCTCGCCACCGTGGTGGCCAATCGAGGCGATGCACCCGGACCCCGCCGTTTTCCGTCACGGCGATGCAGAACCCACCGTAGAGGGCCGCCGCCAGATTGTCGCCGTGCCCTTCGAGCGGGAAGGCGAGCTCGAGGATGCGTTGGGCCGAGATTCGAAGACCGCGTAATTTCGCGCCGAGCGTGATACCGGCCACGATCGCCGCGGCGCTACTGCCCAGCCCACGTCCGATCGGGACGTGATTGCGGACCAGGACTTCGATACCGTCGAGTGGCCGAGTCCAGCCGGTAAATGGCTCCTGCGCGGAGCGGACAAGCAGGTTCTTGCGGGTGAGCGGGACCTCACCCGCGCCTTGACCATCCCACGTGATGCTGGTGGTCGACGATTCGCGTGCCTCGACCTCGAGGTGCAGGTCGAGCGCCAGGGCAAGGACATCGAAGCCCGGCCCGAGGTTGGCCGATGAGGCCGGTACCCGGACCGTGGCTGTGCGCGGCACTACAGCTTGAATGCCTCGTGCAGGCCGGCGACCGCGTCTTTGATCCGATCAGCCTTGATGATGCAGGTGATACGGACCTCGGAGGTCGAGATCATCTCGATATTGATGCCGAGCCCGGAGAGCGTCTTGAACATGTTCGCCGCGACGCCCGGCTGACCGCGGATGCCGCTGCCGATCACCGAGACCTTTGCCAGGCCGTCCTGGGCCAGCACGGTGCGGGCCCCGATCTCCTTGGCGACGCCGTCCAGGATGCGCTTCGCCTGCCGGCCGTCGGCCGAAGACACCGTGAACGACATATCCGTCACGCCCTCGTGGCTCGCCGTCTGCACGATGACGTCGGCCGCGATGTCTGCCTCGGCGAGAGGCATGAAGATGGACGCCGCGATGCCAGGACGGTCCGGCACGCCGACCACGGAGAGGCGGGCTACCTGCTCCTCATGAGCGATGCCGCGCACACGATTCCGGTCCTCCATGATCGCCTCCTCTGAAGTGATGATGGTACCGGGCCCCGCGTGGAAGCTCGACCGCACGTGCAGCTCGAGGCCGTAGGCTTCCGCGATCTCAACCGCGCGGGGGTGCATCACCCGGGCGCCGGCGCTGGCCAGCTCGAGCATCTCGGGATAGGCGATGTGCGTCAGTAGGCGGGCCGACGGCACGAACCGCGGGTCCACCGTGTAGATGCCGCGCACGTCGGTAAAGATCTCGCACGCCTGGGCCTTCAGCGACGCCGCGAGCGCGACGGCGGTGGTGTCGGAGCCGCCGCGGCCGAGCGTGGTCACCTCCATCTCGAGGCCCATTCCTTGGAAGCCTGCGACGACCACCACTCGGCCGGCCGCGAGCTCGCGCTCGATGCGCGCCGGCGTGAGGCCGAGGATCCGGGCCTTCGCGTGGCGCTGGTCGGTCCGGATGCCTGCCTGGAAGCCGAGCAGCGAGACCGCCGGGACACCAAGCTCGGTCAGCGCCATCGACATCAGCGGCGCCGACACACCTTCGCCGGTGGAGAGCAGCAGGTCGAGCTCGCGCGCCGTAGGGTCTTTCGCGACGCGCGAGGCGAGGTCGAGCAGCCGGTCGGTGGAGTCACCCATGGCGCTGACCACCACCACGACGTCGTACCCCGCGCGCTGGCTGGCGGCGACGCGACGAGCGGCCCGCTTGATACGAGCCGGCGAGCTCAGCGAGGTCCCGCCGAATTTCTGGACCAGGATCGGTCGCGTCACGGATTCAGGCAGGGCGGCCAATATAGCCTTCGCGCGACAGCCATTCCGCCAGCAGAACCGCCCCCTTGCCGGCGCCAAGCTTGGTGTTGTGGGAGAGCACGACGTACTTGACCCCTTTCAGAACCGGTTCGTCACGCACGCGGCCGACGCTGACCGTCATCCCTTCGCCGGCATCGCGGTCACGGCGCGGCTGTGGCCGGAAGGGGTCCGGATCGACGCGCAGCAGGCGGTCGGGCGCCGACGGCAGGCCTTTCAATCCATCGTTGCCGAAGGCGTTCATCGCCGCCGTCGCCGCAGCGGCATCCGCGGGGCGTTCGGTCCCGACGAAGACCGTTTCGAGGTGACCATCGCTGACATTGACCCGGGTGCAGGTGCAGGAGACGGCGAACGACGCCGGCTCGCCCCAGTGACCGAGGATCTTCCTGGTCTCGCGCTCCACCTTCTCTTCCTCGCCGGGAATGAAGGGGATGACGTTGTCGATCACGTCGAGCGCGAGCACGCCGCCCTGCCGCCCGGCGCCGGACACGGCCTGCAGGGAGGTCATCGTCACGGCGCGCACGCCGAAGGCATCGTGTAGCGGTTTCAACGACACGGCCAGGCCGGTCGTCGTGCAGTTCGGGATGGGCGCGATGAAGCCCCGCCAACCACGCCCGCGTCGCTGATCGTGAAGCGCTTCGGCGTGCGCGTCGTTGACCCCGGGGATCAGGATCGGCACGTCCGGCTCGTAGCGAAAGGCCGAGGCCGTGCTGATGACCGGCACCCGTTGGGCGAAACGAGGCTCCCATTCGTCAGCTACCTCTTTCGACACGGCGCTGAACAAGAGGTCGAGGGGCGCGTTGAGCAACTCCCCGTCGCTCAGGCATGGCAGCCCGGCAAGCGAGTCGTCCAGGCGGCCTTCCGCGAACCAGCGGCTAGCGCCCGATGGCTCGCGCAGGGCATCGCCCAGTGACTTTCCGGCTGAGGCGGGTGACGCGCCGACGGCCACGACGGTAAACCATGGGTGCCGCTCAAGCGCGGCCAGCACCTGCTGGCCAGCCAGACCGGTGGCGCCCAGCACGCCGGCCCGCAATCGATCGGTCATGCGACGACGGCCGGCTGCCGCTCGACCTCTTCCAGCGCACGCGCGAAGTCGGATGCGCGGGCCTTGCCCAGCTTCAAGCGGTGGCCATTCCGGACCCCGAAGAGCTCCGTGGTCTTCAGTCCATTGCCGGTAATGCAGATCACGACCGTCTCGTCCCGCCGGATGCGGCCCTGGGCGACCAGCTCCTGAAGCCCCGCCACCACCACGCCACCGGCCGGCTCGCTCAGGATGCCTTCGGTTTCGGCGAGCAGCGCCATACCCTCCTGGACGGTCTCCTCGCGGCAGGCGGTTGCCCACCCACCCGAGGCGCGCACCGCCCGTGCCGCGTATCGGCCATCGGCGGGATTGCCGATCGCCAGCGACTTGGCGATGCTATTTGGCCGCACCGGGGTGATGGTTTCGGCGCCTTGCTGGATGGCTGTGCTCACCGGGGCGCAGCCCTCGGCCTGGGCCGCGTGGATCCGCGTCGGGGCCTCCTCGAGGAGACCGGCGCCGACCAGCTCCTGGAATGCCTTCGCCGTCTTCGCCAGCAACGACCCGGCGGCGACCGGAACCACGATATGGTCGGGCGCCCGCCAGCCGAGCTGCTCCACGACTTCGAACGCCAGCGTCTTGCTCCCTTCCGAGTAGAAGGGTCGAAGGTTGACGTTCACGATCGCCCATCGGTAGAGGTCGGCGAGCTCGACGCAGAGGCGGTTGACATCGTCATAGGTGCCGCCGACTTCGACGACCGTGGCACCATAGGCGCTGGCGGCACCGACTTTCCCGGGTTCCAGGTCGGCCGGGATGAAGACCATAGCGCGCATTCCCGCGCGGGCGGCGTAGGCCGCGACCGAGCCGGCGAGGTTACCGGTGGAGGAGCAGGAAAGCGTGTCGAAGCCGTAGGAGAGGGCGAAGTTGGTGGCGACCGCGACGTTGCGGTCCTTGAACGAGCCGGTCGGGTTCAGCGTGTCGTTCTTCAGGTAGAGATGGTCGAGGCCCAGCTCCTTGCCGAGGTTGCGCGCCTTGACCAGCGAGGTGAAGCCGGTCCCCAGGTCGATCGGCTCGCCCTCGGGGGCGGGCAGGAGCTCGCGGTAACGCCAGATCGTGTTCGGGCCCCTGGCGATGGAGTCGCGGCTGATCCGCTCCCTGACCTCGTCGAAGTCGTAGGCGACCTCGAGCGGTCCGAAACAGTGCTCGCAGACATACGCGGGCTCGAACTCCCGCAACCGTCCGCACTCCCGGCATCGCAGCCTCTTCACCGACTTCCTCCTCGACGCTTGATGAGAAATAAAAAAGCCCCTACGAAGAGGGGCCGTCTTGTCCGTGACTGCATCATCTTTCAGACTTTCGTCTGACGGACTTTCCACCTTGCCGGGTAACCCGGTAGGTTGGCAGGCTTCACAGGGCCGGCCCCTCAGCACACTCTTGATAACGGTCGCTATTCAGTTGTCGGAAAAGACTACCAGTCCCTCACCGTCCTCGTCAATTCGTTTACGTAATTCGGGGCATCCCGCCGTAGACCGGGGTGCACCACTGGCGATAGCGGGGATCGTTCCCGCGCACGGCGCGGAAGTAGGCCTCCTGCAGGCGAACCGTCGTGGTGCCGGGCCGGCCGGTGCCGACCGCCCGCCCGTCCACCTCGACGATCGGGGCGACCTGCACGCCGGTTCCGCAGAGGAAGGCTTCGTCCGCCTGGTAGACCTCGGTCCGGTCGACGCTGCGCTCGACGACATCGAGCTCGACGTCGGCCGCCAGCTGCATCACCGCCGCGCGCGTGATGCCGACCAGGATGTCATCGGTCACCGGCGGCGTGACGAGGGTCCTTCCCTGGATCATGAAGAAGTTGGCGGCGCTGCCCTCGGCGATGTGACCGTCCTCGGTGAGCATCAGGCAATCGTCGTAGCCGGCCGCGTTCGCGTCCTCGGTGGCGAGTGCCGTATTGATGTATGCGCCCGTGATCTTCGCCCGCGCCGGGATGCTGTTGTCGCTGACCCGCCGCCAGGAGGAGATGGTCACGCGCAGGCCATCAATGCGAGCATACGGCCCCATCGGCATGGCGAAGATCGCCACCGCATCTTCGGGCGAGTGGAGATCGACCTTGATCATGGCGGAGGCCTTATAGGCGAGCGGGCGGACATAGACGTCGGTGCGGTAGCCGTCGCGCCGGACCACCTCGCGGGTCAGCTCGCAGAGCTGCTCGACGGTCTCGTCGAGCTTGATCTTGAGCAAGGCCGTCGACTTGAGGAAACGCTGATAATGCTCGGCCAGCTTGAGCAGGTAGATCTCTTTGTGGTCAGGGTTCCAGTAGCCGCGAATCCCCTCGAAGCAGGCGGTCCCGTAGTTGAGCGCGTGGGTGCCAATACTCACGTTCGCCTGCTCGAAGGGGACGATCGAACCCTGGAAATAGGCGAAGCCGCCGTAGACGGCCTTGGTTGGCGGGGGCGGCGCGCTTTCGGCAGACGCCAGTGGCTCGATCGCCATCAGACGACCCCGACCGGGACAGCCGACTGCACGAAGCGCACGATATCTTCCAGGTCTCGATCGAGGATCTCTTTCTTGCGGTCGGCCAGCTGCAGGAACTGTTCCCAGGCGCGGCTGAAGGCGGCCTCCGGCAGGTGGTACCCCAGCTCGGCCAGCTTGAACTGGAAGGCGTGCCGCCCCGAGCGGGGCGAGAGCACGATCCGGCTCTCGCCCATCCCCACGTCTTCGGGCCGCATGATCTCGTAAGTGGTCTTGTCTTTGAGGATGCCGTCCTGGTGGATCCCGGAGGCATGGGCGAAGGCGTTGGCGCCGACCACCGCCTTGTTCGGCTGCACCGGGACCCCGGTTTGCCGCGAGACCAGCGCGCTGACCTCGGCCAGCCGCGTGGTGTCGATCCCGGTCAGGAGGCCGAGCGACCGCTGGCGCGTCCGTAGGATCATCACCACCTCTTCGAGCGACGCATTACCGGCCCGCTCGCCGATGCCGTTGATCGTGCACTCCACCCGGCGCGCCCCGTTGAGGACGGCGGCAACGCTGTTGGCGGTCGACAACCCCAGGTCGTTGTGGCAGTGCACGCTGATCATGGCCTGGTCGATATTGCGGACATTGGCGCGAATGGCGGCGATCAGGGCACCGAACTCATTTGGCAGGGTGTAGCCGGTGGTATCGGGGATGTTGACGACCGTCGCGCCGGCGTCGATGACGGCCTCGAGGGTCTCGAAGAGGTACTCGTGGTCGGCGCGGCCGGCATCCTCGGGGGAGTATTCGACGTCGTCACACAGGGAGCGCGCGTAAGCCACGGCGTCCGCCCCCCGGCGGAGGACATCGCGACGGTTGGAGCGCAGCTTGCGTTCGATGTGGATGTCGGACACGGAGAGCACCATGTGGATCTGCTTGCGCTGCGCCTCCTGGACGGCCTGCCAGACCGCATCGATGTCCGGCCGGGCCGCCCGCGCCAGCGCCGTGATCATCGGCCCCTCGACCTGGCGGGCGATGCGCTGCACCGCCTCGAAGTCGCCGGGGGAGGAGAGGGGGAAGCCGGCCTCGATGACGTCGACGCCGAGGAGGGCCAGCTGCCGCGCAATCGCCAGCTTCTGGTCGGGGTTGAGCGAGGCGCCTGGCGACTGCTCGCCGTCGCGCAGCGTGGTGTCGAAGATGTAGACCCGGTCGTCTACTCGATCCGGCGTGGCGCCCATCAGTTGCGCGCCTTGCCGTCGGGTTTGAGCCAGGGCATCATGGCGCGTAGCTCCGCCCCAACCTTCTCGATCAGCGAGTCCTTCGCCTGCCGCCGGTAGGCGTTGAAGGCGGGCCGGCCCGCCTGGTTCTCGAGGATCCAGGTCCGGGCAAACGTCCCATCCTGGATCTCGCGGAGGATCTGCCGCATCTCCTCGCGGACCGCTGGGCTGATCACACGCGGCCCGCTGACGTAGTCACCAAACTCGGCCGTGTCGCTGATGCTGTAGCGCATGTAGCTCATGCCGCCCTGGTACATCAGGTCCACGATCAGCTTCATCTCGTGCAGACACTCGAAGTAGGCCAGCTCTGGCTGGTAACCCGCCTCGACCAGGGTGTCGAACCCGGTCTTTACCAACGAGGTGAGTCCGCCGCAGAGCACTGCCTGCTCGCCAAAGAGATCGGTTTCGGTTTCTTCTTTGAAGGTGGTCTCGAGCACACCGGCCATCGTCGAGCCGATACCGCGCGCGTAGGCGAGCGTGCGCGCCCGCGCCTTCCCGGTGCTGTCCTGGTGCACCGCGAACAGGGCGGGTACGCCGACTCGTTCCTTGAAGAGCCGCCGCACGATGTGGCCCGGCCCCTTGGGGGCGACCATCGCGACGTCCACCTCGGGTGGCGGAACGATCTGGCTGAAGTGAATGTTGAACCCGTGCGCGAACATCAGGGCCGCACCTGGCTTCAGGTTCGGCTTGACCGCCTCGTCGTAGAGGCGCTTCTGGGTCTGGTCCGGCACCAGCATCATCACCAGGTTGCCGACCTCGACCGCCTTCTCGACCGTCTCGACGCGCAGGTCTTCCTGCTCGGCGGCCTGCCACGATGGGCTGCCTTTATAGAGGCCGACCACGACGTCAACGCCGCTGTCCTGCAGGTTGAGGGCGTGAGCGTGGCCCTGGCTACCGTAGCCGATCACGGCGACCCGCTGCCCGGCGAGCGCCGACAGGTCGGCATCGCTGTCGAAATAGACCTTGGCCATCAGCCGACGACCTCGAGCTCGCGGTTCGCGCCGTTCGGCAGGCGCAGCGTCTCGCTGCGCACTACCTCGGTCACCTCGAACCCGTCAAGTCGCCCAAGACAGTCGTCCACCTCACTTGGGCGCAGCACTGCCGCCAGGATGACGACACCGTTGTGCTCGCTGAGGATGCGAGCGCTCGGACCGGCGCGGTCGACCAGGACGCCCCGGCGGCGACCTCCGTCCTCGACCCTCATGAGAACGAGACAGCTTTCTTCCATTAGAGGTAGGTCTGAGTTGTCAGGTTGTTCAGCCGTGGGTTGAGCCCGATCACCTGGTCGGCATCCACCGGGACATCGATCAGGATCGACTGCCCCTTGACGTCGTAGCAGGCGTCCATGATCTCTTTGAGGTTGCTGAGGTCCGCCTTGACACGGAAGCCGTCCCAGCCATGCGCCCTGGCGGCACCCACGAAGTCGATCGACGGCAGGATCGAATGGTAGCGGCGCTTCTCGACGTCTGGGATGACGACCTCGAGCCCCTTGTCGACGATGCCGTAGACGCCGTTGTTGATGATGAACACCCGCAGATCGAGGTTGGCGGCATCGGCCAGTGTGCCGCCGAAGAGCCGCCAACAACCGTCACCGGTAAAGACGAAGGTATGCAGGCTCGGATCGGCCATCTTGGCACCGACCCCCAGCCCGAAGCCGCCACCCATCGCCGATCCGTCGTGAGCGGTATGAAAGGGAATGTACGGATGCGGCCGCTGGGTCACGTACTGGCGATCCTTGTAGGCGATGCAGACATCGTCGAAACCGATGCTGTTGGGGCGCCAGGACTTGTGGAGCCGCTCGTAAAACTCGATGAAGTCGACAGCACCGTCGCGGACGTCGCGGGTTATATGGCGGTTGTTGAGGCGCTCCGGCACATCGACCGCCGGCCGGCGACCCACGCCACGCTGGGTCAGCCGCGGGATGATCTGCTCGAGCGTGAGGTCGAGATCGCCGCGAACCACCGTGTAGTTGCCGCGCACGCGATGCCGGAACTCGTCGGCGATGTGGCCATAGGGCTCCGTCCATCCGGTGAAGTGCCACACGTCGCCCGCCGGGATCGCGCCCAGATTCAGCGAGTACTCACCTGAGTCGAAGCCGAGCGTGATGACGCAATCCTCGGGGCCGAGGCTGCGCCAGAGCTTCATGGCCTCGTCGTTGCCGCCGAACGAGATGTACCCAAAGCCGAATTCGTTGGACGGAGATATGGCGTTGGCTCCGTTCACCGACCACACCGTAGGCGCCTGCAGTAGCTCGGAGAGCTGGGTCGTCATCGCCTGCATGCCGGGCCAGCGCGCGGCCTCGCTGCTGACGTAGATCACGACGCGGCGCCCGTCCGCGGTGCTGGGGAACTCCTCGACGAAGCGATCGACATCCTGCTGGCGGAAGCCGCGGGATCGGTCGCGAGAGGGCACATCGACGGATGCGGGCTTGGAAAGAATGTCTGGATAAAAGCAGACCGCCACCGGCTTGGACTCGAGCAGGACGGACTGCGCGCGCTCGAGCTGCTCTTCCATGGTGTCGATGTCGTCGATGACGACGCAGCCGTCGCCCAGCTCGGCCTGCAGCTGCGGCACGATGTTCATGCCATGGATCGACACGTCCTGCAGGGGACTCTGGCCGATCGACATCGTTGAGTTCAACGCGATGAGGAAGACCGACGGAATGTTGTGCAGCTTGGCATCGGTCAAGCCGCTACCGCCGAGCTTGGTGGCCGCACCGGTCGTTGTGATGCAACCGGCGACCCGACCCGAAGCCATGTGATAGCCCAGCGGGACGAAGCCGGCGACGTATTCGGCCATGGTGAGCATCCGCGGCACGCCGTCGCGAGCCTCAGAAGGGTCAGAGAACGGCTGGAGATGTTTGGTCACATGGATCAACCCGCCACCGTTGACACCGGCGTAGGCGGTGACGCCCCAGCGTCGTAAGGTTTCGATCAGCCAGTAATTCCCGCTGGTGTGTTCCAGCGGTGCCGGCGTAAACGGGGTCAGTTCCTGCTCGACGCGTTCAATCATTTGTGTTCTCCCTGACGTCTCAAACGCTCGCATGCCACTT
>WNFC01010691.1_pt1 | contig 14074 bp, 10 predicted proteins | sample 5400541 | NCBI WGS metagenome assembly WNFC01 (sample SAMN13153342, study PRJNA577476) | soil metagenome | isolation source: 120 cm saprolite under Douglas fir tree site 2 hole 2 replicate 1 | place: USA:California | collected 2015-04-18
GAGAGCAGCAAAATAGCATTGTTCATACTTGTGCCCCATCTTTTAGCACACTATAATCTACAGAAAACTGCATACTTTGCAGCAAAACGTACAGAAAACTACAAGTATTCTACCAGGAGTGAGCCTTTTGTGCCACCCGCGTATCGAAAGTGGGACAGGATAGGGTGAAATCATCAGACAAATAACGATTGGTAATGGTCCCGGAGGGCTTTCGTCGCTGCTAATGAATTGTAACGACCAAGGTCGGCACTCCTCGCCAAAGGCATGTCCCGCCTGCTGTCACCCTTCGCTGCGCTCAGGGTCTCTCTCGATGGGCAGAAAGATGCTTCCCCTTCGCTGCGCTCAGGGCTTCGGCTCATTCGCTCAGCATGACAGGACCGACCCTGAATATGAAAATTCATCATCGGCTTACTGATAAGTTGGCTCCGCTCTGTCCAATGAGGCAAAGTAGTCAAGCAGCAAACGGTGCATGAAGATGTAGCCACCGCCCACCTTGCGCAGCAAAATGCACTCGGAGGCATAATCGAGAAAGCGCGCATACTTCCATGGTATATATCCGGCGTGCCAGAGACGTATGCGCAAAAAGAAGTGCTGAACACTTGCAAACCCCCCACTGCTTGCCCAGACCGCTCCTGCCGTTGCCAATCCAAACCCTATGCCGTCGCTCAGACCTCCCAGGATAAGCAGTCCTATCGGAATGTGCGTATAGGCAACTACTCGTATAAACGACAGGATCATTCCCGAAAGGACTCCCACAATCAGCCCATAGATCAGCCCGAGCACAACGCCGTTGCGCAGCGAATTGCGTATGCCTTGATTCGGCCTGGTGCGGTTGGAGTTATCGAGCACTTCATGCGATACTCCAAGCATCAATGCCAGACTCAGTCCAATGCCCAGAGCAAGGACCAGGCTAGGCAGAAGAAAGGGAAGCAGTCCACTTTGTAATCTGTGAAGCCAGAACAAAATCGAGAGATCGATGAGGCTGCCCGATATGCAGCCACCCAGCAGTCCAAAGAACAGAATTTTGGGGAAATGCCGCCTCACTTTCACCCATGACCAGCTCACCACCTCCACGGGTTCTATTTTCGCATCGAGCTTGCCAATTACTGCATAGGCTATCCAGATCATCATTCCATTGAGGTAGGTTTCGTAGCTAAAGACATTGATCTCCGTGAAGCGCAATAAAATGAGGGTATTGGGCACCACGTAGAGGAACCCGTAAATCACTCTGTTTCCAAGCACCGTGGCAAGCTTGCGCCGGATTCCCGTCCATGACCAGCCATCTTTCAGCGGTTTCCTTGCGATATCCCGGTTGTCATTTAGTTTCAAAATGAGTGCGTTGAGTAAGATATAGAGGAGTGCGTTGAGCGCTCCAATAACGAATCCACCGACGACGAGTGTCTGCAACGGGAGGGTCGCTGGCGACAGCGCCAATAGCCAGGCCAGGAAACAAAACAGGCCGACGATGCATCCAATACCGCTACACAGTTTGAGCCAACGAAATCGATGAGGTGGGAGCCAATCCATTTGCAACTGCTCGATGTAGAATGCTGTTTGTCTGTGCCGGACGAGTTGCTTTGCCAGCCAGCTTAACCAGGAGGTGGTCTGCTCTGGAGTATACCGCTTGCTGGTTCCCCGGCGCTGCAACATACGTTCGGTATACGTGGCGAATAGCTGCTGGCGATGTTCCTCGAGTGAGCCAGATACGGAGAGCCCCTCGATAGATATCCCGGCATAGGCCACTGCCAGGACGCTGAGCATCAGCGGGGTGGTCGTTAGCTCTCGCAAGACTGGATCATCGCGCAGTGCCGTGCGTATCGCCGAGAGTTTCTCACCTCCGCTCAATAGATAGTCATCGATCTGCTCTGCCGTGAGTGGTTGCACGACAACCGCGCAGTCTAACAGCACACGCGCCGTCTGAGCAAAGTAGTCGCTCCTTCGACTGCAAACGACCAGGGGGACCAGACCATGTTCCTGCCGATAGGTATTGATTGCCTCTACGCATGCTGCCTGGTACGCGGGGGTGACCTCGTCCAACCCGTCGAGAAGCGGTAATAGCAGGTCGGCATGCACCCATGCATGCCCGATGCGGCGGGGCACCTGGTACTTGTCGTTCAGTTCCTCGACAAGCCAATCAGCTATGGGCTGTCGCTTGACCGCCCAGGACGATAAGTTCAAGATGACCGGCATGGGATGAGCATCATCCTTCCCGGCCCGATTCAAGAGATCGCGCGCCAGTTCCAACAGCAGGGTGGTTTTGCCCGAACCCGGCTCGCCCAGGATGAGGAGTTCGCCCCCGGCATGATCGTACACCTGAGTGATTCGCGTATCATCTGGCAAGAGATGCGCTGCCTGGTGCGGCTGCTGGAAGACAAGGCTCCAGGGATTGGCGAGAGCTTCGGATTGCTCGTGCAATCCTGGCGCGATGAGCGCCGCTCCATGCAGCGACTTTTCAAGCACACCGTCGATCCAAAAGGATCGCACTTTTGCCAGAAACCGCTGGCGGTTCTGGCTACTTGCTGTAAAGATATATGAAGCAGTATCAGGGGATACAGATGAGCCCTGTAGCGTTTTGTCGTCAAGGGAGGGCGCAGCCGGGATTTCAACGAAGGAAGGCCGCCTGATCAAGCCGAGGTCTTCTTCACTCTTCTCGAAAAGGATGCAAAGCTTTTCACGGTAATAAGCAGTTGGGAAGGATTCCCCCAGTTCCCAGCGTCGATAGGTACGCACGTCGGGAAGCTCGATCTGTTCTGCAACGTCCTGCTGCTTCCAGCCACGCCGAGCTCGTTCCTGCTGCAGTTTCTGATTAGGTACGCGTTGGAGTTGCTCTACCATTGCTAGAACCTCCTCGGCCTGGTGGTGCGTGCTGGATACTTCTCCCTCGGCTCTGTCAGAACGAGAGCCTATTGTTCCGCTTTGCATGGTAGTATACAACATTATTTTCTAGAGGACATCTCGCGAGATGCCCTCTTTGCGCCAAAGTTGCCCTCTCAGTTGCCCTTTAAAACACTTCCTTTTCTTTCCCTGTCGCGGTTATGCTTCGAGCGACGAAGTTGCGAACAAAGAGACAACGCTCGCTTGAGGGATCATCCTGAGAGCGCAGCATGGAAGGAGACAAAAGATGTATTATCGTAAAAGGAATGACACCATGAACCGTTCTTCTCGTCGCTACCTGGTGCAGCGGCTAGTCATGCTGCTTACCTCTTTCCTTCTTGCGTTGGGCCTTGTCCCTGTGGTGGCACTGACGACGCACGCTGCAGGCAAGCAGACAAGTAACGCATTTCGTCCCTGGAGTCCTCCCCCCGATATGAGCACAACCCCAGGCACCTCTCCTGCTGCTCTACTCCGCGTGCCAGAAGAGTTTGCGACCATCCAGGCGGCGGTGAATGCAGCCAGACCCTATGACATGATCTCCATCGCCTCGGGTGTCTATCATGAAGCAGTTATCGTGCGTACGGCACACCTGACTATTCGCGGGCGCGACCGCAATAGCACGATCCTGGATGGCAATTTCAAGCTGAGTAATGGGTTTGAGGTGATCGCAAACGACGTGGTGCTCGAAAATATGACGGTGCGGCACTATCTGGGCAATGGCTTCTACTGGGAGGATGTGCAGGGGTTTCGCGGGAGCTACTTGACCGCCTATGCCAATGGTGACTACGGCGTCTATGCCTTTGGCTCCAATACCGGCCAGTTTGACCACGACCTGGCGGCAGGACAGCCCGATTCTGGCTTTTACATTGGGGACTGCCATCCCTGTAACGCCGTGATCTCGCACGTGATCTCAGAAGATAACGCCGTTGGCTACTCTGGGACGAACGCGGGCGGGAACCTGGTGATCCGCGATTCGATCTGGCGCGATAACCTGGTGGGCGTGCTTCCTAATTCGCATGACTACGAGCCACATCCACCAGAGTATGATACGACGATCATCAACAACCTGGTCGAAAACAACAATAACCTCAAGGCTCCCGCCAAACGCTTCATCTACTTCACCTTCGGCACCGGCATCATGATCTTAACAACAACCATATTCTCAACAACCGCGTCAACGGGCATTTCTTGTACGGCATCGTGATCGCATTTAGCCCATCCAAACACTTCTGGGAGCCCAGTGGCAATATCGTCGAACACAACATCATCACTCATTCCGGTGTAGCAGACCTGGCGCTCGCGGCCCTTTCGGCTGGAAATAACTGCTTCTCTGACAATACGGTCGCTCGCACTGCGCCGCCCTTCTTACAATTGACTCACGCCTGCGGCTCGCTGTTTGCTCGCGCGGGCGCGGGTGATCCCGGTGTGGTCACGACAATTTTCAACCATTACATCCACGCGATACTCAAACGCTTCCAACCGGCCGATTGGAAGAAAGCACCCATGCCTGCCATGCAGCCAGGGATGCCTGATCCTACTATTGCTCCCCAGGGCATATTCACGGACACAGAAAGGACGCCATTGGATATGACAGTTGCTCCTACTTCTATTGCTCCCGCTATTACGCTGGGCAGTCTCGGACTGGCAGGCCCCTTCTTCGAGGTCCTGCTGGGTTTCTACATGTATTACTTACCGCTGGCGCTCTATAGTGCCTGGATCAGCGTGGCTACCTGGGATATCGTGCGCCGTAGCGAGATGAAGGGGAGAGCGCGTCTCGGCTGGTTGGCCATTGTGTACCTGATTCCTGTTCTCGGACCGCTCGCATACTATCTGCTGAGTAAGTCGGAGATTTCACGCGGGACCAGGCTTGCTCTTGTGATTGGAGCGCCAATCGTGTACCTGGCTATTGCGGCGCTGCTCCTGCTCACCATTTCGTAATTGCGCGCATCATCGCCTTTGCCAACAAGTACGCGCTGCTACAGTAGGATCACAGGGGGAAGGATGCAGGAAGAGCTACCAGGGCTTTTCCTTATCACCATCCCCTGACACACTCTCTATTAACTCGGAGGCATCCACTCCTAAAGCTCCAGCCAACCTATCCAACGTCTCCGTCGAAACCTTCCGGTAAGGGTTTCTGTAAATGGTCCTCAATGTGTTATATGCGATGCCCGCAGTACTCGCCAGCTTACGCATCCCCATCCCTTGTCGCTCGGCTACTTCTTTCACCCTGAGTCGTATCATAACGCTTGTCCTCGCCTGTAATGAGGCGATTGTAACAAAGCTTCACCCTTGACGGGAGTATCAAAGTAATGATAGTATCAAAATATTGACACTCTCTATCATCGACACAGAGGAAGAAAGCTTCAATGGTAAGCCATGAGAGGGCACTTTGGCTACTGGAATGTTCTGAAGGGAAAATGGGCAGGCTGTTTACCTTCTATGCCAGGGACAAAGAGGAGGCCGAGGACCAGGCGGCACACATACTCACGGTGTTCCCGCACCTCATACGAGAGAAACTCCACCCACAGCCATATGGGTTTATGCTGACCTATGAGAGATTACCAGGATACATACAAGACGAAGAAAATATGCAGTAGAGATGATAGCGAGTTGAAAAGGTTGAAAAGACATGGAGTCCCCTGTAGCCTTGATATAAGCTGAAGCACAATAGCAGGTTCTCGTATTTTCTGGCTTACAGGCGCATCTAAATGCCTCAAGCCAGGCCCCACCTCGTTTCGCATAACCAGAAGGTTTACCATCTTCTGATTTAATAACGAAAAACCCCAAGGCCTTGCTACCTGTTAAGCATAAAGCCTTGGGTATTTCTTTTGCCTTCCATCCCAGGCAGGAGCCAGCGGCCTTTTAGCCGGGAAATCTGTCGCGTACCGGAGATATCAGCGTAAAGGTTTCAATTATTTCTTCTTGGGTTTCTTGGGCTTCACTATCTTTATGCCCTTTTTCGATAGAGAAACCGCATTCTTACCTACGCGTACAAAAGCGCCCATGGCTATCATCGTCCTTTCAGCGCAAGTTTCAATTCCAGGCGGGACCAGCAGCCTTTAGCCAGCGCTAACTCGCTACCGCTGACCAGCAACTTGAATAGTTTCAATTCCAGGCGGGACCAGCAGCCTTTAGCCTGCTGCGCCTCTACTATAGCACCAGAAGCCGAAAAAGGCAAGCGTTTGCGCGCCTCGCATTTTTGGAGCCGAATATGCTCGTACAAATCAGGGCTACAGCCAACCTGATTGCGCTTCACGCCCCTTCTAGAGCCATGCGCGTAACTCTGCTCAGCAGGTCCGTCACTGCGGCCCACGTACACAGAAGCATCACATAAAGTCAGTCTTTTCTCTTTTCTCTTCCCCCCTTTACAACACCTTTGAAGAGGGGGTATGCTTTTGACACAAAGAGGACTTCTCAGGTTTTGAGTTTCGATGATAGTGGAGTTGGTAATGGCAATAATGCCTGGCCTTGTTTTTTATTCCTGGCAATCGGATCTTCCCAACGCAACAAACCGCAACTTTATCTTGCAGGCGCTCGAAAATGCTGCAAAGGTGCTGAGAAATGATGATTCTCTCCAGGTCGAACCGGTAATTGATCGTGACACAGTTGGCGTACCTGGCTCTCCAAACATTTCGGAGACGATCTTTGGGAAGATCGATCAAGCCAGAGTCTTTGTCTGTGATATCTCGATTATCAACCAAGATGTGCTCAGTCATACTCCTGGCGCACGCCTTACTCCCAATCCGAATGTTCTCCTTGAACTCGGATATGCGCTCAAGACGCTCGGTGATAAGCAGATCATTTTGGTGCTGAACGATGCCTATGGGGGGCCGGAGAAACTACCATTTGACTTGAAGATACGACGTGTCACTCCTTATCACATGACGAAAGAAGATCAGAATCGCGCACCCGAACGCAAGCGTCTTGAAAAGATGCTCATCGACGCACTTCTCGCGAGTCTGAGTAACACATTTGTTCCTTCGCCAGAAATAGTAAACCAGTCCCGCCCAATTCTCCATCCGTTGAACAAACTGGAAGGGCTTATCGATAGTCAGAGCGGATTGGTACGGTTGGACAGGCAGGCCGCTTTAATATCTCCTATGAAAGGCTTCAAAAACATAGGCGCTGGGCCAGCCTTTAATATTTATGCCATCATTTTTGGAAGACCTTTCCAGCAGCATCCTCCCCGCGAGCGTTATGTTGTTTGGAACTATGGCATCCTCGAACCAGGAGAAGAAGGCCCGCCACTCGCCCTCAGCCAGGGCTCAAATATAGAAAGTAGCACTACCATTGACGGCGTTCCGCTCTACGTTCCTGATGACCCACAGCATAATGGTGTTCTCGCCCGCCTGACGATTACCTACCATGATGTTCGTGGGCGCAAATACGCCAGTATATACGACTATCAGAAATTCATGGGATGGATAACCGTCAGAAATGCAGAAGATATCGAGTATGATCTGCAAGAGCTAGATGCAATGCACCCGATGACTCAGCAATCGAATGAGTTCTTCTCGCGTCTGGGGAAGAGCCACCTGTGACAGAGCGCTTCTCTTCCAATCCACCTTCTCCGCGCTTTTTGATCTCTACGAGAACTACCTGGCTAAAATGCAGATGGACACAGGTGGGGAAAATTCCATTGCAATCCGCTATTGTGAACAGATCGATACCCTGTACACAAGGCTCGGCCCGTGGCCCTGCGCGTGCTCGTACGCAAACGCGCGCGATAATGGTCAAGCCTTTCACAGAAGAACCGAATTTACAAGTTTCAATGGACCGTTATCCACAAGTTATTCACATTTGGTAACAAACAAGAGGAAGATTATAGCATCCAGCCACTATCGAGAGGCGACAAATCCGCCTGTAGAGCCGATTGGTGCTCAAGCATAACAGTGTATTATAGCTTACAAGTAATCCTTGCCCAATAATAAGACAAATCTAGATAGTTTAGCTAGTACAAAGAGAAATTACTACAAAAGCGAAGCTTAGCAGCATTGCTTCTCCCCCCCTCTCGGTCCATTCACAACTCTGCTTGCTTAAGTTGCTCCAAAAGCCTATACTATGGGCAACTCGTACAATTCCGCACTTCTAGTAGGTACGTGTGTGAGGGCATACAGCAGGAATGATGGAACAAGATAGACATATCGGCCAGCAGATTGGCAATTATCGTCTGGTTGAACAACTGGACTGCGGCTCGTTTGGGTGTGTGTATCGGGCCGAACATCTCATTTTGAAAACGCGCACGGTGGCGATCAAAATCCTGCATGCCCACCTGGCTACTCAGCAGAAATGCGAGGACTTTTTCCAGGAAGCAGAGCTATTGAATATGCTCAAGCACCCGCATATCCTGCCTGTCCTCGATGTTGGTATCCAGGATGGTTTTCCCTACCTCGTGTCAGAGTACTGTCCTGAAGGCTCATTGTACCGACGGCTCAACCGTCAGCGCCCACACCCCTTGCCGATGGAAGAAGCCATCACCATTCTCACCCAGGTGGGGCAGGCGCTTCAGTATGTGCATGAGCAGCATATTGTGCATCGTGATCTCAAGCCGGAAAATATCCTGTTCAACACCAAATGGGAAGCACTGCTGGCCGACTTTGGCATCGCCAAGATGCTGGATAGCATTGGCGTCCAACAGGGCACCATTACGGGCACACCTGCGTATATGGCACCAGAGCAGTTTCGTGGTATCGCCAGCAGTGAAGGAGACCAATATGCTTTGGGTTGCATCGCCTACGAACTCGTGACTGGACAAAAGCCCTTCACCGGCTCTGATATGGGGAGTATGATGTACAAACATCTCACCGAGCAGCCCGTAGCTCCAAGACAACTCAATCTTCACCTGCCTGTCCACATCGAGCAAGCCATCCTCACAGCGCTGGCAAAAAAGCGAGAAGCTCGTCATGCGGATGTGGCAATGTTCATTGCCGCACTACGGAAGTCTGCACAACAATGGTTCGAGGAGGGCTATACCCTCCGCGATCTCAAACGCTACCAGGAAGCGCTCGCCGCTTACAAGCAAGCCATCCGCCTGGACCCCAACTACGCTGCCGCCTACAACGGCAAGGGCTATGCCCTCAATGGACTCAAGCGCTACCAGGAAGCGCTCGCCACTTTTGAGCAAGCCATCCACCTGGACCCCAACTATGCCAACGCCCACAACGGCAAGGGCTATGCCCTCAATGGACTCAAGCGCTACCAGGAAGCGCTCGCCGCTTTTGAGCAAGCCATCCGCCTGAACCCCAACTATGCCAACACCTACAATGGCAAGGGCTATGCCCTCGGCAATCTCAAGCGCTACCAGGAAGCGCTCGCCGCTTTTGAGCAAGCCATCCGCCTGGACCCCAACTATGCTGCTGCCTACAACGGCAAGGGCTATGCCCTCCATGACCTCAAGCGCTACCAGGAAGCGCTCGCCGCTTACAAGCAAGCCATCCACCTGGACCCAAACCTTGCTCTTGCCTACAATGGCATGGGCTATGCCCTCGGCGATCTCAAGCGCTACCAGGAAGCGCTCGCCGCCTTTGAGCAAGCCATCCGCCTGGACCCCAACCTTGCTCTTGCCTATAGCAGCAAAGGCGCTGCTCTTAACGAACTCAAGCGGTACGAAGAGGGGCTAGCAGCCTGCGAGCAAGCCATCCGCCTGGACCCGAACCTTATTCTTGCCTATAACAACAAGGGCTATGCCCTCGGCAATCTCAAGCGCTACCAGGAAGCGCTCGCCGCCTTTGAGCAAGCCATCCGCCTGGACCCCAACTTTGCTCCTACCTACAACGGCAAAGGACTCGCACTTACGGCCCTTGGGAAGAAAACAGAGGCTCAACAAGCATACGAAAAGGCGAGACAATTGGGCTACAGCAGCTAGCAAGAGCGTAGCGAGAGACGGACGGAGGATTGCTCGACCACCCAACTATACCTACAAAGTATTCCCTTCACTTCATCTCCGAATGGCGCTAAACCCGCCTGTAGAGGCAATTCGCGTTCTGGCGATACTCGTTCTATTCTCGTCAATAATGGCACGGCAACCTAAAAATGTGGATAAGTATGTAGACAAATGTTCTAAATTGTGGATAACTTCAGATGGATGCTATCAAGGGAGACACTCTACAGAGATTATAGCATACAGAAAGGGTCAAAAAGGCCTAAAGCCTCCTGTATCCTTGATTGATGCTCAAGCATAATAGGTGTTTATGGTACTATGCCAAGATAGGTTTTCCTTAAAATATACTTTCGCCACTATCCTCTATACTTGAGGACACAGAAAGCTCATGAGGCCTCTTCAGGACTGGATTGGCGCTCAGAGAAGACTACAAGTATTCTACCTAATTTCTTAGCACACTGCAAAGCTCACTCATCGCACGCTCTTACGCAACCTCACTGATTCGCGACAGCTCGTCCAGATGTGATATATATGTCGGAAATGACGTATGTAATATATGACATAGTCAAGGAGGGGTGATATAGCGCGCATTTCGACGTTAGGATATGCCCTGTTGACGCTTCTGGCACGCGGGCCGCTTTCCGGCTACGACCTGGCGCAGCGCATGAAACGACCTCTGGGCTTCTTCTGGCAGGCACAGCACAGTCAGATCTATCCTGAACTGGCTGACCTGGAAGAACAGGGGTGCGTGTTTCACCAGGTGATCGTGCAGGAAGATCGCCCGCAGAAGAAGCTGTATACCATCACCGAGGCAGGCCGCTCCGCACTCAAAGCGTGGGTCACCCAGCCACCGCTACCCGCACCTGAGCGCAATGAACTCTTACTCAAGACCTATACGATCTGGCTGGCCGATCAGCATCAGGCCTTAGAGCTGTTTCGCGTGCAGGAGACGTTGCATGCCGAACGCCTGGCTCTCTATGAACAGATTCAGGCCGCCATTGAACAGGAGAGCGGGGGAGGGCCTCACCCCGGTGAGCCTCGCTTCGGAGATTACGCGACCGTGAGGATAGGCGTCGCTTATGAGCAAGCATACGCGACCTGGTGTCGTTGGATGATTGAGCAACTTGAGCAGGCCCTGGAAGGCCAGCGCCAGGATAGGGAATAACATCAGGCGGGCGCTGATTGGCAAGTCTTTCCGGGAAGATAGTTCTCTGAATGTACGCTCATAAGGATGAGTATATGTTTCGTCATTCAAGGAGGAGAAAAGATGCGACGATACAGGCTACGACGAACAGGCATGCTATTCCTGCTCTTCCTCGCGCTCTTTATGCTCGCTGCTTGCGGCTCCCAAACATCTCCACAGCAGGCAGCCGCCACGCCAACCCCGGTGATTACTCCAACGCCAGCGATCACGCCAACGCCAACGCTGCCCGAGGTAGCCAGTACCCTGGTCCATTTCACCACCATGGACCACGTTCAACTCGGCGGGTTGTTCTATGGTAAGGGCGGGACAACAGCCATCATCTGTTCGCACGAGCTCCGCAGCACAAAGGCGGATTGGAGCGATTCCGCGCCCTGGTTTGCTGCGCGCGGCTTCATGGTCCTGGCCTACGATTTCCGCGGCCGGGGCGATTCGCAAGGGCAGTACGATGTAGGCAAGGGGGACCAGGACCTACTCGCCGCCATCGCCTTCGCGCATAGTCATGGAGCGAAGCATGTGATCTTGTTAGGCGCCAGCATGGGCGCGGATATCAGCCTGATCGTCGCCGCGAAGACGCAGGTGGCGGGTGTGATCACGCTCTCTCCAGAATATCTCTTCGGGCTGAGCGATAACGAGATTAGGGCCATCTCCGCTCCCAAGCTCTTTATTAACAGCACAGGTGATAGTTTTGCCTCTGATACACAGCAGATGTTCCAGAATGCACGGCCGCCGAAAGCGCTTCACCTCTATGCAGGGAGCGCCCACGGAGTGGCCATCTTCGAAACGGACGATGGTCAAGATTTGATTGCGCGCATCATCGCGTTTGCCAACAAGTACGCGCCGCTGCAGTAGGATCACAGGGGGAATGGTATGAACTCTAAAGGAAACATGCCTGGTTCATCGCCACAAAGAGCAGGTCTTTCCAGGCGACAGTTCCTATGGTTAACAGGAGTGACCTTGCTGGCGGGCTGTCAAACAACACAGCCCTCACCTCCTGTCCCAATGGCCACACCACGCCGGGCACTGCAACGCATAACGCTGGAGAGAGCCAGCAAGATCCGGCAAGTGAACAAACTCGACTTGAGCCGGGGAGCAGTACGAGGTGTGGCCTGGTCCCCTGATAGCCGCTTGCTCGCAGTGGCTCCTTACAACCAGGTGCAGGTATGGGAGATGGCGACGATGAAGCGCCTGGCCACGCTGCAGGGTCACCAGTACCAGATCAATGGGATGGCCTGGTCGCCTGACGGTCGCCTGCTGGCTTCTGCCGGTGATGATGGCACACTGAGGTTGTGGGACACTGCGATCTGGAGATCCCATGCCATCTTGCATAGTGCTGCTGCTGTGGTAATCAGTGTGGCCTGGTCGCCCGATAGCCGGCGCCTGGTTGCAGGGAATCAAGATGGCACGGTACAAGTGTGGGATGCGCAAACCTTCCAGAGTCTCGGGCTGTGGGCGAGACCCAGTACGGTGAGTGCCGGGGGGAGCCGGTTAGCTGTCTGGGGCGTGGCCTGGTCGCCCGATGGGCAGCGTATTGCTTCGAATCGTTACGACGTGCATATCTTCCTGTGGGATGCCAGAACGGGAAGGCTCGTAGGTACCCTCACTCCGAGTGCGCAGCCCAATGGAGTAGCGTGGTCGCCTGCTGGACAAGTGCTGGCCACAACGAGCGATGACGGCACAGTACAGTTATGGGATAAAGCCAACACAAACTATCGTGTTCTACAAGGACACCCGGACGCGGGCTGGGCATATCCTGTGATGTGGTCCCCGGATGGGAATCTGCTAGCAGCGGCGCGCCAGGGTGGGCTGGTGCAAGTGTGGGATAGCAAGACGAGCAAAGAACTGGCTGCCCTGCAAGGACACACCGAGGTTGTGTGGAGTGCAGCCTGGTCGCCCGATGGCCTGCTCATTGCTTCCGGCAGCGATGATGAAACGGTTCGTTTGTGGGGAGTGGCATAACAGTCCTGGCAGCAGAAGTGCTATGAGGGCTTTTCCTTAATGGCCACTCCAGAGGCATTATCTCCCATTGCACTCGACAAGCCCGCCCCAAAGGAGACTCATCCGACCGTCTCACTTTCACACTCGCGGAGACAGGTCTCACTGCACTTGATACTTGCCTCCTCACAACTTTCTACATAAGAAGTAGGATCACTATAATGATCTTGGGGCAAAGGGCAAAGATTAAATCCGCATCTGTCGCGTCTCTCCGCACTCACAAATCCCGTTGAAAGCATTCGACCGTCATCGTTGTCAACCGAGCCAGCTCGTCCAGAATTGGCTCATCTATTTTGGTAAAGTTAAAACAGGATTTGCCTTGCATGCGCTTCTTGAGAGGCTCGGAGATTCCCTCAAGCAACTCCGGGAAGGCATAGACTGGCATGAGGTAATAACTGACATAGTTCTTCTTGATTTGCACTCCCGCAAGGTAGATCCCCTGGGGATATTGCCGGTATTTGGGAGATGGGTGAGCCGCCACTACGTAGTGATCGGCCGTGTCTGCCTGAACTAGACGCCCTAAAGCCAGCGGCTCAATGATGGCTTTGAGCCGCGCAAATAGGGCAGGAAAGTTTTCTCGATCTGGCATCATTACCCTCCTGGAACAGATCATTTCATCTACTTTCGTTCAGTATCCTCTCGAGGATCATTCTAAAAGCATGCGCCATTTGTGGAACCTTCCGGTCGGAGGTTCCACCTCTCCTTGTTCCCTAGTATTCTACAATTTCTTTATCTCCCACAACACTCGACAAGCTCGCCCCAAAGCAGACTTACTCGTCCGACCGCCTCATTTTCACACCCTCCGAGACAGGTCCCACTCCACTTGATAAACGCCTCCTTACAACGTTCTAAATAGAAGAAGACCCGTTTCCATCGCCCAGGACGAACAGATACAATAGCGAAAGGAAAACCACCCATGAGCGATACCACACCGCCCACCGCTGCACAGAATACCTCTCCAGGGGCCGAGACCTGGACCACTAGATCCAAGAAAGAGATGTTTCTTGGCCTGATTATCGTCATCGCCGGTATCGGCACCGAACCTGTTTTCCTGACAGTGGCCCAGGGCTTCGGTTGGTTCTCACTATTCATTATGTTGGTCGGTGTATATATCGCCGTACTTG
>WNFC01015789.1_pt1 | contig 14073 bp, 15 predicted proteins | sample 5400541 | NCBI WGS metagenome assembly WNFC01 (sample SAMN13153342, study PRJNA577476) | soil metagenome | isolation source: 120 cm saprolite under Douglas fir tree site 2 hole 2 replicate 1 | place: USA:California | collected 2015-04-18
GCCAGAACGACACGTTCGTCCGCGGCGATCGGCCGGACCGACATCTTCAGGCCCGAAGGTCGATGCTGCGCACAATGATGCGGCGGAGGGCTCCTTCGAATTCCCCGGCAAGGAATTTGCGGGACGCACACGCTTCGATGCGGTCCCGCAACCGCAGGAACTGTTCCTCACGCTGATCTCCGGGCGTCCGCTGCACGCGTTCCAGATCGTCCATGGCCGAAGCGCTGACGGCGCAGGGTACTTCCCTGGCGCCGTCCATCATCGAGAACGGAAACACCATGCGGTCGAAATCATAGGCACCGATGCTGCCGCGTGCGAGCGTCATCAGGTTTTCCTCCCGGAGCGGAACGATCGTTCCATCGCCTTCTCCACCTAACCTGCCTTCTTCTTTGCCGGCGGCGGCGGATCGATCTCGGCGATCCTGCGCAGGCAGTCGGCCTCGGTGTCATGCGGGCCCGAGACGAAGGTACCGCTGACCTTGGTCGAGTACCAGCCGGACTCGACACCGAGACGCAGCGATTCTTCGGTCTTGACGTGACGAGGCGAGAGATTTTGCATCAGGCGCTTTCAGTTGGCCGTTCGATCCCGGTTCGAACGAGCTGGATGAATTGTTCGGTTATTGAAGGCGATGCGGAACGGGTGCGTGCAATGAACCGTTTTCCGCCGTGAACGCACGCTCATGTGCACAGCCCAGCGTATCCGCGCACGACGGCATCAGGTTGTTCGGACATCATCCCTAGCGATGCGCGCTTTTGCGGCAATTAGCTATCGTTTTCTCCGATGCCGGCGGTATTTGAGCGAATAACGCAGCTAAAGCCTTGTATTCAATGGCTTCGTCGCCATTTCGAAGGGATCGCGGCCTGAAAGGCGTTTCGAATGAAGTTTCGTGTCGGATTCGAAATGCTCTACGACTTCCCGCAACCGACGCCGATGATCATGGTGCTGGGCACACACTTCACGCGCGCCTCCGACGTCATCGTGCCGGACTTCCTGACCACCATGCCGGCGGTCGAGATCACACCCTATCGCGACATGTTCGGCAATTGGTGCAGCCGCATGGTTGCGCCGGCCGGCCGCATGCGCCTTGCCGCCGATGGCGTCGTTCGCGACAGCGGCCTGCCCGATCCGGTGTTTGCCTCGGCGTGTCAGCATGCGGTCGAGGATTTGCCCGCGGACACCCTGGTCTATCGCCCTACCAAGACGGCGTGGGAAGCCTATACCGAAGGCAAGGGCGTGTGCCGTGACTATGCCCATCTCGCCATTGCGTTCTGCCGCTGCATGAACATTCCGGCGCGCTATTGCACCGGCTATCTCAGCGACATCGGCACGCCAAAGCCCTGGGCGGCGGGGGATTTCGCCGGCTGGCTTGAAGCCTTTATCGGCGGACGCTGGCACACCTTCGATCCGCGCAACAACGTCCCGCGGATCGGCCGCATCCTGATCGCGCAGGGACGCGATGCCTCCGATGTTCCGATCACACAGACCTTCGGTCCGAACACGTTGGCCAGCTTCAAGGTATGGACCGATGAGATCGCCGCATGAGCGACCATCAGGCGGCCCTCACCGCCGAAGAGTTCGCCTCGCTGCTCGAGGTCAGCAAGGGTGACGCGCAGCGCGAGATTCCCCAGTTGCACTGGGAGCGTCTCGTCGCCCTCGGCTACGCCGTCAGACGGCTTGGCGAGCTTGGGCTGACCGCGTCCGGCATGAGGCGCGTGGCGGCGGGCAAATAAGATTTCGCCGCCCGAGACCGTGGCTGGGTCACACCTGCCAAGAGCCGATGTCCGATATGAGTGGACGAGACTCAATCTCCGGGATCGCGAAAGATACAGTTGCGCGATCCTCGGCCAGCTCACCTCTTCGGGCACGCTGCGAAGATATAATCCTTTGCCGCCACGATCGTATCGCGCGCGTGTCCGCAACTGGCGTCGTTCCCCAGGAGCGTGAACCTGTCGAACGCGCATCATAGTTAACTGCGCGCATCCCCACCCGCCGCAACAATCGCCAAGCGAGAGCAGCGATCAACTTCCACGGATTCACCGTTCTTCATCCCGCGCACGCCTCATTCTGGACGGATTCAATCATGACGCTGGACGCCCCTCCATGTTTAGGGAGCGACCACGTGATCAAGACCGTCGCACTTGGAGTCGTCTGCCTGGCTGGCCTTGGTGCCATTGCTGCCGCTGCAAAGAAGTCAACATCAGCGCCGCCCGAAATCATCAGGCCGGTTGTGGCAGGGAACAAGGCTGATCGTCTGTCACCTCCAGTCAATCAGGACACCGCGCCGCGTCCAGCCGAGAAAGTCGAAGTCGCGTACGTCCAGCCCAGCGAACAGGGCCAAACCGATCGGCCTCCTGCAGCAGCAGAGGAAGTGCCTGTTCCAGCGCCTCTTCCAGATACTGCGCCTCGTCTGGATACTACCTCTCGTCCAGATACGACCCGTCGTCAGTGGCACGATCCGCGGCATGCCAAGGCCAGGATGGAAAGGCGAAGCGCCCGCAGCACGAAGCAGGCGAAGATGCGCCCCGCTGAACCTCCGCCAGCACAAGTTAGCGCATTGAAGGAGTGTCGTTCAGATGGGCTCGAGCCACTCTTGAGACGGCTGAACTTATCGCCGCCGTGCAATTGATGAGGCTCTCATGCGGTCGAAGCTGTCGATCGCGTGTCGTCCAGCAATGAAGTAATGAAACGCTCGAATAGACTTGTCTGCCCAAAACGCTGCTCGGCGCCGCTATCGTTGCCTGTCCTTTTGGTGCTACGATCGCCGCGGCGGTTGTTATTCAGTGGCGATCTGGCGTGGCAATCCGCCGGACCAGCATCTTCGGGCCCGTTCCTCACCTGATCCGGCGGCATCCGCGACACGCCCTTACGCATCTTTGAATGACGAAAGGAGCTTCATGTGAAAGCGGCTCACATCATCGCGGTCGCAACGTTGATCGCAGGAATGGGCCTGGCGCTGCAGCCGGCACCGGCGCAGCAGCCGGGAATCAAGCGCACCGATCTCCAGCGGCACGATCTCAGCGCGCCCGGACGCGAAGCCATCCAGGCGCGCGTCGAGTTCGACCCGGGAGCGGAATTCGGCAAGCACTCGCATCCGGGCGAAGAGATCATCTACGTCCTCGAAGGCTCGCTGGAATATCAGATCGAGGGCAAGCCGCCGGTGACCCTCAAGGCCGGCGACGTCCTGTTCATCCCGGCCGGAACGATCCACGCGGCGAAGAATGTCGGCAGCGGCCACGGGGCGGAGCTCGCCACCTATGTCGTCGAAAAAGGCAAGCCGCTCGTCGTGCTGGTCAAATAATAGCCCCGAGCAACGATCATGATCGTGAGCTATGTCTGGATGTGTATCGCCAATCTCGAGGTCCCAAACCTGAGGAGGTAAACATGAGTAGTGCTCAAGCGCATCGGACGATCGACATGAAGCTCGAGATCGTCGTCATCCCGGTTTCGGACGTCGATCGCGCCAAGCGCTTTTACGGCGGCCTGGGCTGGAGGCTAGATGCCGACTTCGCCGCCGGCGACGACTTCCGCGTGATCCAGCTCACGCCGCCCGGTTCGTCCTGCTCGGTCATCTTCGGCAAGAACGTCACCGCGGCAGCACCCGGCTCCGCGCAGGGATTGTACCTGATCGTCTCCGATCTCGAGGCCGCCCGCGACGACCTGCGCAGCCGCGGTGTCGAGGTCAGCGAGGCGTTCCACGGCGCCGGCGACGTGTACGCCGGCACGGACGAGCCCTATTTGTTCGGGCGGCTCCGGGTGAGCGGTCCGGATCCCGACCATGGCAGCTACCGCTCGTTCGCCTCCTTCAACGATCCGGACGGCAACGGCTGGCTGTTCCAGGAGATCACCACGCGATTGCCCGGACGCATCGACGCGGACAACACGACATTCGCCACGACGACCGAACTCGTGACCGCGCTCCAACGCGCGGCGGCCGCGCATGGCGAGCACGAGAAGCGGACCGGCCAGCACGATGCGGACTGGGCCAACTGGTACGCCGACTACATGGTCCGGGAGCAGGCCGGCAAGCCCCTGCCCTCATGAGCAGCGGCTGCCACGTCATCGTCGAAGCGCCCATGCGAACTTTGAATAAGCCAATATGGAATCATCCGACGACGATCTGACAAATTTCGAAGCGCATGGCGCCGCGCCGCTGCCAGTCACGAACGATCATGGCCACGTGGACCATGACGGCGCTCGTATCTGGTACGCGGCATTCGGGTCCGGCTCTCCCGTGATCCTGCTGCACGGTGGCCTTGGCCATGGCGGCAATTGGGGTTTTCAGGTTCCAGAGCTGGTCAGCACCGGCCATCGCGCCGTGCTGATCGACAGCCGTGGCCATGGCCGCAGCACGCGCGATTTGCGGCCTTTCACCTATGAACTGATGGCCTCGGACGTTCTCGCCGTGATGGACGCGTTGCAGATCGAAAAGGCGCCGATCGTCGGCTGGAGCGACGGCGCGTGTACCGCTCTGGTCCTTGCGCGGCACGTCCCCGCGCGGGTCGCCGGTGTCTTCTTCTTTGCGTGCAACATGGACCCCAGCGGCACAAAGACCATCGCGCCCAGCCCGGTCCTCGGCCGGTGTTTCCGCCGACACGCCAAGGACTATGCCGAACTGTCGGCCACGCCGGATCAGTTCGAAGCATTCGCCGCGGCGGTCGGGCAGATGCAGAAGAGCGAGCCCAACTATTCGGCGCGCGACCTGGCTGACATCCATGTGCCCGTCGCGATCGTGCAAAGCGAGCATGACGAGTTCATCAAGCCGGAACATGCCGACTATCTGGCGCGAAGCATTCCCGCAGCAGAGCTAATCCTGCTAGGAGGCGTGAGCCATTTCGCTCCACTGCAACGGCCGGAGCAATTCAACGGCGTGATGCTCGCTTTCCTGGACAAGGTTCTCCGTTGAGGGGACAGGAAGACCCGCATCGGGAAGCGGCGCAGGCTCAAACGGTTTCAGGCGACCTTTCGCGTGTCTCGGAGTTGAAATTCCAGCTCTTCGATCATCTGGGCCAGCCGTTCCCGCGTGAGGGCATCGGTGGGTTCCAGGGCGAGCCTGCGGGTTTGCTCCAACTTCCGCTCCAGCGCTCGTCGGTCCATCCGCGTCATTTTGATTGCTCCTGCCATTGGACGGCGGTCTTGAGGCTTTGTCTTGGGCTCTTCAGGGACGTCGCCTGCACGCGGAACGAAGACACGGCCACATTGCAGCTCGATGAAGGTTTGAGAACACAACACCTTTGTTGCTCCGGCACTGTCAGTTATCCGCGCAATCCACCGGCTGATCAGAAAACTGACTTTTGAACAGTGCGCCGGTGGCGACCCGCAAGGCCGGTAGGCGAATCCTCCCGGACCGACCCACGTGTTGGGCATCGGCCAAGCACGCGCGCGCGATCACCCCGCAGCGACCTGCGGCACACATATTTTTGTCGTGACTGGCCGCGATTTATGACACCATTATTACAGTCAGATGTCATTTTGACTACACGCGGAGCAGTCCATGAGCTTGGAATGGCGGGCACAGCCGAGGTCCCTGGCCTGGTCGAATCCCCTGGCCTGGTGGTGGGGCCTGCTGACCCTGGTCAGCGGCGCGAATATCGCAGCCTGGTTCGTGCTTTATCGCCAGCTCCAGCCGGCCGGCAGCCCCGGCAGCGTGTCGGGCATCGCGCTCACGCTCCTTAAGCCCGGCGGTCTCGATGGCAGGTTCAGCGTCGAGCTCATGCTCCTGCTTTGTGCGGCCTATGTTTTCGGCTGCGCATTCCGCTCGTTCCTGCCGCGCGCGGATGTTCAAAGGATCTGCCTGTTCGACACCTGGCTGTCGAGCGTTGCCGTCGGCCGGTCGGTCGCAACCGTGGCCGAGATCTGCTTCGCGGCGCAGTGGGCGATCATGCTGCACCAGCTTGGCACGATGACGGGAGCGGACACCGCCCTGACCGCCGCGTGGGTGATCGTGCCGTTGATCCTGATCGCGGAATGCTTCTCATGGTACGCGGTGCTGACCACCCATTATCTGGGCAACGCCATCGAAAACTCGCTATGGGCGGTCGCCTTCTTCGTGGTCGGGGGCGGCCTTTGCCGGTTGCTGCCGGAATTCGGCGGTCCGGTTCGTGTCATCCTCGCCGTGGCGATCATCGGGATTGCAGCCTATCTGGCGTTTCTGATGACCGTCGACGTCCCGATGTATTTGAGCCGATGGCGGGCCACGGTTGCCGACGGCGGCAGGCGTCTTCGACCTCTGGAGGGTCTGCGCGACGTCACCACGCGCTGGATCGTGACGCACGACCTTGCGGAGTGGAAGGACGAGATTGCCTGGATGTCGCTTTACTTCAGCGCGGCGGTCTGGGCCAGCCTCGCGCTGTGCGTCTTCTATTCGCTGGGGGATCATCTGCCGCGCTATCGCACCGAAGCAACCGTCGCAGGCTGGTCGTCGGATGCGCCGGCGGCGGTCAATAAGCCGCACCCGGTCATGGCGAGCCACGGGTTTTAGACGCGCTGGCCGGCGAATTGCGTCACGGTTGATGATCCGCCGCACGCTCTGTTCGCCTCAGATGATCGGTCGCGTTGCCAAACGGGATTGCACCAACGGCCTCGCGCCGACCACCACTTGAGCCGTCAGGTGCCGAAAGGTGCGACAGCAGCAGCCACAACGCTTGCCGGATTATCTTGAAAGCGGCGGCCGTGGCCGTCTGCGTCGTGATAGGCGCTGAGCTTGCCATAATCCGCGACCCCTGCGCGATGCTGGAGGAGCTGGCGCAGTGTGTAAGGTCGGTCTGGCAGCGGTTCATCAAGCGCGAGTTGGCCATCCCGCACCAACGCGAGCGCGCCCGCGGCAATGCCCCTTATGCCGCCTTCCGGATTATGCCGCGTTGTTCGGCACTCTTGCGGACGGGTGTGCAAATTGGCGTAGTATGTCGGCATAATTCGTGAAGGATAGTCGGGCGGCGCCTGCCCGGGCTTTGGCTTGGCGCGAATACTTGCGTAGCTTGGACGATTTGGGTGCGGGAATGGTGGGGCACGATGAGCAGGGCATTCAGCGAGTGGGGAATCGAAGGCGCGCGAATGTTTGATGGTCGTGTCGGCGCGATCATTATTGTTGACGTGCTTTCCTTCTCGACTTGCGTCGACATAGCCGTTGCACGCGGAGCATCAGTCCATCCTTTCGCGTACGGAAACCACAACGCGGCCGAGGAATTTGCCATGTCGTTAGGTGCCGAGATCGCTGGCCCGAGAGGCAACTCGGGGTATCGGTATAGTTTGTCGCCTGGCTCGCTCTCGACCATTGCCGCCGGCGCAAGGCTTGTGCTTCCCTCGCCTAACGGATCGGCAATTTCAGCAACTCCTCGTTCGGCTCATGTACTCGCCGGTTGCTTGAGGAATGTAAGTGCGGTCGCAAAGAAGGCTACGGCTCTCTCTGAAGGGCGATCCATCGCGGTGATCCCAGCTGGAGAGCGTTGGGCAGACGGCAGCTTGCGTCCCGCTATTGAGGACCTATTGGGTGCAGGCGCAATTCTGCACGCTCTTGGACTGCCTTGTTCGCCTGAGGCCGAGGTTGCCCGCCTGGCCTTTCTCGGTACTCGTGGCTGTTTGGCAGAACTGGTTCGCGGCAGCGTGTCTGGAGAGGAACTGATTAGGCGCGGCTATCCTGGGGACGTCGATGCAGCGATCGAATACGATGTCAGCGCTGTGGCCCCATTGCTGCTGAACGGCGCCTATTCGAACTGATGCCAGAGGCGGCGTGAACCGCGCCACGCCCGCGCTCTGATGACGATTGCCTTTTTCGACAAACGAGAGGAGCGGCCGGGATGTTGCGCCGAGGGAAAAACCTGCGCCTGAGAGTGCCGCTCCGAGTTTTGCAGATAACGCGCGCTCCGGTCTCGCGAGCCCGATCCGCTCGTGAGCCTTTGCTCCTTCCAACGAACGGAAGGAGGTACCATGCCCTAGAAAATCAAGACTCCCGAAGCAGCTGACATCGCGCCGGATTGGCTACAGCCGTACTGCAAACAGTTCATGCAACAACTCGCCGATCAAGGCTATACAACCGCGACGTTGCGAACCTACGATGGAACAGCGACTCTGTTCTGCCAAGAGGTTGCTCGCCGAGGACTCCGCAAGGGTGAACTTGTCGGACGGACGCTGTCTAAGACTCATGCCGCAGCGCTCAAGGCGATGCACCCGAACAAGTACAATCAGAAGAGATACTGCCTCGAACGGTTCATCGACGCTCTCGTCGAGGCCGGCGTTGCTGAACGACAAAAGCGCGAGGGCTCATCGCCGGTGGCGATCTTTCCCTGTGTCGGAAACTGTGACGAGACGTCCGAACGTGCGTTGTCCGACACCTTCACGAGGGGAGGCTGGCAGAAGGTCACACGCCTCTATCGTCGTCAGCAGATTCCCGATGAACGCTGGCTTCGCGGATTGGACTGGTGTCTCGCCTACAGCTGACATGCAGAGCTTCACGGTCATTGGCCTGACACAAAGGGTACATACTGCCCCTTGGAATCCTTAAACCGGGGACTCTGGCCTCCTTCATCCGCAACACGTCTTCGAAAAAGCCGCCCGAACCAGCGCGGCGGAATCTGGCCTTTCGCCTTGCTGCGGCCCCACGGCGTAGCGATAGCAAAGGCGTTGGAAGGCGGATCGGAGCGATCGGGCATGCGAGTTCATGGATTTGTTGCGCGGTTTTTCGGTACCGCACTCCTCGCATGCGCCGTTGCATGGCCGTGCCAGGCCGGCCCCCAGGACATGCTGGCGCTGATGCAACGAATCACGGCGCTGGCCAAGGAGGGGCGATATGCCGACGCCGTGACGCTGGCGCGAAAGCTTGAAAGCGAGGCGGAACGGGCCACGGGCCGGCAGTCGGCCCTGACGGCGACAACCCTTGTCGTTCTTGCACAGACCTTGCAGGCCCAGGGCAACACGGCCGAGGCCGAAACAGCGTTGCGACGCGCCCTCGCCATCCGCGAGAAGGCGCTCGGCTCCAATCATCCCGACGTTGCCGCCGTCCTGACCAGCCTCGGCCAGATCGCGTTCGCCCAAAACCGGTTGAAGGATGCCGAGCGGGATATTTCGCGCGCGATCGCCATCGACGAAACCGCCTTGGGCCCCGACCATCTCACGACCGCGCTGGCGCGGATGCCGCTCGGCAATCTTCGTCACCGCCAATCGAGAGAGGCGGAGGCGCTCGATATTTTCAGCCGCGCGCTCGACGCCTTCAAGAAAGCGCCGGGACAAGCGGACATCATGGTTCCGGTCGCGCTGAACAACATCGCGGAGGTCTACAAGGCGCAAGGCCGATACCAGCCCGCCGAGACGCGGTATCTCGAAGCGCTCGATCTTCAGGAGAAGGCGCATGGCCGCGACAGTCTTTACCTGACGGCGACGCTCAGCAATCTCGGCGAACTCCGGCGCGCGCAGGGCCGGCTTCAGGAAGCCGAGCAGTTGGCACGGCGCGCCTTGGCCATCAGGGAAAAAGCGCTGGGGCCCTGTTCGTTCGCGCGCTTGCCATCCAGGAAAAGGCGTTCGGTCCGGATCACCCGAATGTGGCGATCGCGCTCAACAATCTCGCCGATGCGGACATCTATCTCGGCCGGAAGAACGATGCCGAAGCGCTGCTTCGCAGGTCCGTGGCCGTTCGCGAAAAGAGCCTCGGCCCAACCCACCTCGATGTCGCGGTCTCCCTCGACAATCTCGTGGCGCTGATTTGCGGCGACGAGCGTTACGCCGACGCCGAACCGCTGGCGCGCCGCTCGCTTGCCATTCGCGAAGCGGCGCTCGGCAAGCTCCACCCGCTGGTCGCCAACAGCCTCAACGGCCTCGCCGTGATCCTGGACAGCACCGGACGGCCGCAGGAGGCCGAACCGCTCTTGAAACAGGCGCTCGATATCCGCCTTCGCACACTCGGCGAGGCACACCCTGACGTCGCCAACAGCTTCACCAATCTCGGCGCGCACGATCTGGACCTGAAGGACTGGCAGCAGGCTTACGATGCGTTTGCGCGCGCGTCATCGATCCTGATCAGCCGCCGCGGCATGGACTCCAGCGAGGGGCAGCCAAATGCCGATTTGAAAATCCATGCGGACACGAACCCCTTCCCCGGGCTGATCGTCGCCGCCTACAACCTCGCGGCCTCCGATCGCGAGAAAGCGATTGCGCTGCGATCCCAGGCTTTCGAGTCCGCGCAATGGATCGGCGACGAACAGACAGCCAAAGCCATTGCCGGCATGTCGGCCCGCATCGCCGCCGGCAGCGGGGATTTGTCGGCACGCGTTCGCGAGCGGCAGGATTTGAGCGAACAGGCGCTCGCCATCGACCAGATGCTGATCGCGGTCATCTCACAGCCAAGCGCCACGCGCAACCCGGAGACCGAACAGGCCCTCCGCGCCCAGGCCTCGGCCATCGCGAACCAGATCAAGGACCTCGACCGTTCGATCGCCGCGCAATTCGCAGGCTATTCCGCGCTCGTCACCAAAACACCTGCGTCCATCGCGGAGGTCCAAAAGCAGTTGAGCCCGAAGGAGGCCTTGCTGCTGTTCACCACGACGTCGCGCTTCACCTTCGTCTGGACCGTCACGCGCGCGGACGTGCATTGGCACGCCGCGCCGATCGGCGAAAAGCAGCTTGCGGAGACCATCGGCATCCTGCGCTGCGGCCTGGATGAAGCGGCGTGGCTCGACAAGACCCAAGCGGCCTGCGCCGGTCTTCAGCGCATAGCGGGCTCGGGCGGGCCATTGCCTTTCGATCTGGACCGCGCCTACGGCCTCTATCAGGCGCTGCTTGAACCGGCCGCCAAGGAGATCGACGGCAAGGAGCTGATTCTCATTCCGTCCGGTCCGCTGGCGACGCTGCCGTTCGAGGTCCTGCTGACAAGCAAGCCGGACAGCGGCCGGCCCGATCTCGCCAAGGCGCCCTGGCTGGTCAAGCGGTTTGCGACGACCGTCCTGCCATCGGTCTCGAGCCTCAAGGCGTTGCGTCAGATCGCGCAGAAGAGCCCGGCGCCCAAGCCGTTCATCGGCTTCGGAGATCCGCTGCTGAACGGAGACGGCCAAAGCGCCGAGGCCGTCGAACGCGCCAGGCAGGCCCGCCTCCGCCAGAGCTGCGCAGAGAGTCCGGAGGCGCGGACCAACCAGATCGCGCAACGCGGACCGCGTTCGGTCACAGCGCTTTCCGGCACGGCCGACATCGAGCAACTCAGGCGCCAGATGCCGCTGCCGGAAACCACCCTCGAATTGTGCGCGGTGGCCAATAGCTTCGCCCCCGTCAAGGGCGAGGTCTATCTCGGCAGTCAGGCGACCGAAGCCAACATCAAGGCGCTCAGCGACAGCGGCCGGCTCGCGCAGTATCGCATTCTGCATTTTGCGACGCATGGCGCGCTGTCGGGCCAGGTGCATGGCTCGATCGAGCCGGGCCTGATCCTGACGCCGCCGGCGACCGCCACGCGCACCGACGACGGCTATCTCTCGTCATCGGAGATTTCGCAGCTCAAGCTCGACGCCGACTGGGTGGTGCTTTCGGCCTGCAACACCGCCGGCGGCGAAGCCGCGAATTCGGAAGCCTTCTCCGGCCTTGCGAGAGCGTTCTTCTATGCAGGCTCCCGCGCCCTCCTCGTCACCCACTGGCCGGTCAGCTCGGACGCCGCCGTCGCCATTACTACCGGCGCGACCGATGCCATGACGTCTCATCCCGAGATCGGCCGCGCCGAGGCACTTCGCCGCGCGATCGCGGCCTTGATCGCCAAGGGCGGCGAGAACGCGCATCCCAGCGTCTGGGCGCCGTTTGTGCTGGTCGGCAACGGCGGTTCGTAGCGCGGCAGATCGCCGCGGCGAGACGCACCGTCAATAGAACCGGTGGAAATGATGGATCGGCCCGTGGCCGTGGCCGACGGTGAATCGATCGGCTTCTGCGATCGCGGCACTGACCCAGGCCTTGGCGCTGCGGACCGCGGCCTGCAAGTCAGCGCCCTTGGCAAGCCCCGCTGCGATGGCCGAGGACAGCGAGCAGCCGGTGCCGTGGGTGTTGGCTGTTGCAATCCGCGGGCCCGGCAGCGCCGTGACGCCGTCGCGGTCGACGAGATAGTCGATGCTCTCCGCCCCCTCGCCGTGGCCGCCCTTGATCAGCACGGCGGGGCATCCCATCGCCACCAGTCGCCTGCCCTGCCCTTCGATGGCGGATTCACTCACCGCGACCGGCTCATCGAGCAGCGCGGCGGCTTCCGGCAGGTTCGGCGTGAGGATCGTGGCGCGCGGAACGAGTGTCGTTCGCAACGCCTCGACGGCGTCGGCCGACAGCAGCCGGTCGCCCGATGTCGCGACCATCACCGGATCGAGCACGACGTGCCTGGGCGACCAGCGCTTCAGCGCCGCAGCGATCTCTTCGATGGTCGCAAGCTGGGCCACCATTCCGATCTTCACCGCGCCGACATCGAGATCGCCGAACACGGCATCGATCTGCGCGGTCACGAACTCCGGCGGCACGAGATGGATGCCGGTCACGCCTTTCGTGTTCTGCGCGGTCAGCGCCGTGAGGACGGAGGCGCCATAGACGCCGAGCGCGGCAAAGGTCTTGAGGTCGGCCTGGATGCCCGCGCCGCCTGAGGAATCGGAGCCCGCGATGGTGAGCGCGACCGGCGTGGTCACGGCTCTGCTCGCGCGATGGGGATGATCGGGGTCATGACTTGTCCTAACGCATGGCTTGTCCTAACGCAGGTGGCCATGGCCGGCAAGCCGGCTTGCCTTGCTTGTCCCTTGCTGGTCCCTTGCTGCCCCCGTGCTGCTTGCTTTGGCCTGCGGATTTGGCCTATTGGGGATCAAGATATCCCGGAGACGACCGCGATGGTTCCCTTCTTCGTCCAGATCAAATGCAAGCTTGGCCAGTCCTATGTCGTCGCCAACGCGCTTGCCGAAGCCGAGATCGCCTCCGAGATCTATTCCACGGCCGGCCAATACGACCTGCTGGTGAAGTTCTATGTCGACAACGACACCGACATCGGCCACTTCGTGAACGAGAAGGTGCAGGTCCTTCCGGGTATCCAGGACACCCTCACCATCATCACCTTCAAGGCGTTCGGCCCCGGCTAGAGCATGATCCGGAAAAGTGGGTACCGGTTTTCCCTCGCGACAAACGCGGAACGCGTTTGCGCGGAGATCATGCTCAAACAATGGGCTAGAGACGCCATGACGGTCGCCGCCCTGATGGCGGAGGCCGATCTGCAGGGATCGGACGGCCACGGCGTCAGCCGGCTGCCGCAATATGCCCGCCGCATCAAGGCCGGCGGCTTCAACGTCCGCCCCGACATCCGCGTGGTGCGCGAGCACGCCTCCACCGCGCTTGTGAACGGCGACAACGGCATGGGCCATCTCGTGATGACGCGCGCCGCTGAAATCGCCATCGAGAAAGCGCGTGCCACCGGCATCGGATGGGTCAATGCGCAGTTCTCCAACCATGCCGGCCCCGCCTCGCTCTACGCGACCATGCCGCTCAAGCACGACATGATCGGACTTTATTTCGCGGTCGGCAACGCCAACCATCTGCCGCCCTGGGGCGGCCTCGACATGCTGCTGTCGACCAATCCGATCGCAGCCGCGATCCCGGCCGGCCGCGAGAAGCCGATCGTGCTCGACATGGCGACGACGGTCGCGGCCTATGGAAAGGTCAAGACCAAGGCGCTGCGCGGCGAGATGATGCCTGTGGGCTGGATGATCGACCGCCAGGGCAAGCCGCTGACCGATCCGAAGCGCGCCGAGGAAGGCATGCTGCTGCCGCTCGGCGGCATGGAGGCCGGCTACAAAGGCTATGGGCTTGCCATGATCATCGGCCTGCTCGCGGGCACGCTCGGCGGTGCCGCGATGGGCCGGGACGTCATCGACTTCAATCATGACGACGACAGCGTCACCAATACCGGACAGGCGATCGCCGCCATCGATGTCGCAGCCCTCGGCGACGTCGCGGTGTTCAAGGCCGCCGTCGATGCGCTGGTGCGCGATTTCCGCGGCAGCGCGCGGATCGAAGGCGTGGACAGGATATTCGTCCCCGGCGAGCGCAGCCAGGAGACGCGGGCGGCTCGCACGCGCGACGGCATTCCGATCG
>WNFC01005352.1_pt1 | contig 14072 bp, 21 predicted proteins | sample 5400541 | NCBI WGS metagenome assembly WNFC01 (sample SAMN13153342, study PRJNA577476) | soil metagenome | isolation source: 120 cm saprolite under Douglas fir tree site 2 hole 2 replicate 1 | place: USA:California | collected 2015-04-18
AAAGGGACGGCCATCGTCGAGCGCGTGAATCTGGCTAAGAAACACAGCAAGGCGAATCCTCAGAAAAACGTCAAGGGCGGAATCCTCGAGCGCGAGGCGCCGATCCGGCTCTCGAAGCTTCAGGTGGTCTGCCCGAGCTGCAACGAAGCAACACGAACCGGTTCCCATCGCACCGCTGAGGGAGCCAGGCGGTTCTGCAAGAACTGCGATACGGAGATGTCGTAATGGCGGCCCGACTCAAAGAGCGCTATCAGAAAGAAGTCCGCAAGAAGATCCAGGACGAATTCGGGATCAAGAACATCATGGCGATCCCGAAGATCGACAAGATCGTCGTGAACATGGGCATCGGCGAAGCGATCCAGAACATGAAAGTCCTGGACAGCGCGGCCGAGGAGTTGGCGCAGATCGCCGGACAGAAGCCGGTGATCACTCGCGCCAAGAAATCCATCGCCAGCTTCAAGCTGCGCGAGGGCGCGCCCATCGGCACGATGGTCACCCTGCGCGGCGAGAAGATGTACGAGTTTCTCGATCGCCTGATCAACATCGCGCTGCCGCGCGTGCGCGACTTCCGCGGCCTTCCGACGAAATCATTCGACGGCCGCGGCAACTACACCATCGGCATCCGCGATCACTTCATCTTCCCGGAGATCGACGTCGCCAAAGTCGACAAGTCGAAGGGCATGAACATCACCATCGTCACGACGGCCAAGAACGACGAGCAGGCTCGCTTCCTACTTCGGGAGCTGGGCATGCCGTTCGGTCAGCGATAAGGAAAACACATGGCAAGAACGGCAATGATCGTCAAGGCGGAGCGGAAGCCGAAGTTCATGACGCGCAAGAAAAGCCGCTGCAAACGGTGCGGTCGGGCACGCGGCTATCTGCGCAGGTTTCAACTCTGCCGGATTTGTTTCCGGCAACTGTCGCTCGGCGGATACATCCCCGGAGTGACCAAGGCAAGCTGGTAGGAGCTCACGAATGACAATGACAGACCCCATCGCGGATATGTTGACTCGCATCCGCAACGGCATCCAGTCGCATCACGATCGCGTGGAGATTCCGGCGTCCAAGCTCAAGGTGGAGATCGCCAAGATCCTCAAGAGCGAAGGCTTCATCCGCAATTACACGCTGACGGAGAAGGACAAGATCCAGCCGACGCTCCGCATCGATCTGAAGTACTCCTCCGACGGCGAGCCGGTCATCCACGGCATCGAGCGCATCTCGCGTCCCGGCCGCCGCGTGTACCGCAACAAGCAGGAGATCCCCCGCGTCCTCGGCGGACTCGGATTGGCGATCGTTTCGACGTCCAGGGGCGTTCTCGCCGGACACGAGGCCGAGAAGAGCGGCATCGGCGGCGAGGTCCTCTGTCAGGTCTGGTAAGGAGAAGGTTCCATGTCGCGCATTGGTAACAAGCCGATTCCCGTGCCGAAAGGCGTGGAAGTCAAGCAGGACGGAAAAAGTGTCACGGTCAAGGGCCCGAAAGGGATGCTCGTGACGCCGATCGTCACCGGCATCGGCGTGAAAGTCGAGAACAACGTCGTGTCGTTCACGCGCAAAGATGACGAAGGGAAGACCCGCGCCATTCACGGTCTCATGCGCGCCCTCGTCGCCAACAACGTCCTCGGCGTCACGCAAGGCTTCAAGAAAGAGCTCGACATCGTCGGCGTTGGATTTCGCGCTGAAGTGAAGGCGAAGGAAGTGGTGTTCCAGCTCGGATATTCGCACCCGGTGCGCTTCCCGATTCCGAAGGGCATCGATATCGCGATCGATGGCAAGACCGGCCACATCACGGTGACCGGGATCGACAAGCAGCAGGTGGGGCAGACGGCAGCGGAGATCCGCTCGCTCCGCGAGCCCGATCCCTACAAGGGCAAGGGCATCAAGTACAGCGACGAAGTCATTCGTCGCAAGGCCGGCAAGGCGGCCGGTAAATGACGTTGAGGGAGCGAAGCGACAGAAACGTCATCCTGAGGCCGCGCAGACGGCCGAAGGATCTCGAGGAAACATATGGATAGAGCGAAAGATCGACGCATCAGCCGCGATCGCATCCGCAAGCGGATCCGATCGAAGGTCAGCGGCACCGCCGAGCGCCCGCGGCTGGCGGTCAAGAAGAGCCTCAAGCACATTTACGCGCAGGTGATCGACGACGCCAACGGCAAGACCATCGCCGCCGCCTCCACTCGCGACAAGGAGTCGGGCGTGAAGGGCGGCTCGAACCAGGCGGCTGCCAAGGCGGTCGGCGCGCTCATCGCGAAGAAGGCCAAGGACAAAGGTGTGAAGCGCGTGGTCTTCGACCGCGGCGGTTATCAGTATCACGGAAACATCAAAGCGTTGGCCGATGCCGCGCGCGAAAACGGATTGGAGTTCTAGACGATGCAACGTCCACCTCAAGGTTCACAGCGCGGCGATCGCCGCGGCGAAGAGCGAAGCGAAAGCGGGATGATCGACAAGGTCGTCCACATCAACCGCGTGACGAAGGTCGTCAAGGGCGGCAAGAACTTCAGTTTCAGCGCGCTGGTAGTCGTCGGCGACGGTCAGGGCCGCGTCGGCTTCGGATCGGGCAAAGCGAAGGAAGTCCCGGCTGCCATCAAGAAGGGAATCGAGATCGCGAAGAAAAACATGATCGCGATTTCGATGTCCGGAACGACGATTCCGCACGCCGCCATCGGGCATTACGGCGCAGGACGCGTGCTCCTCAAGCCTGCGTCCGAGGGAACGGGAGTGATCGCGGGGGGACCGGTGCGCGCGATTCTCGAGTCGGCAGGCATTCAGAACATCCTGACCAAATCGCTGGGAACTGCCAATCCGCACAACGTCGTGAAGGCGACGTTCGACGCGCTCAAGCAGCTTCGCAACGAAAACGAATACAAGAGCCTGCGCGGACGCAATGGCGAAGAGGGTGAGGGAGGCGAGCCGTGAGCGCGAAGAAAGCGGATCAACCGAAGAAGCTGCGCGTGAAGCAGATTCGCAGCGGGATCGGATGCCCGCGCGAAATGCGCGAGACGCTGAAGTCGCTGGGACTCGGCAAGATGCACCGGATCTCCGAGCGTCCGGATACGAAGGAAGTGCGCGGGATGATCGCAAAGATCCCGCACCTCGTCGAAGTGGTGGAATGAGAACGATGAACGATGAACGATGAAAGATGAACATGACGCCTCCGCGTTCATCGTTCATCGCTCATCGTTCATCGTTATGAGGAACAAATGGAACTAGGAAATCTCAAACCCAAAAAGGGCGCTCGCCACGCAAAGAAGCGCGTGGGCCGAGGACCGGGATCGGGCCACGGAAAGACGGCCGGTCGCGGTGAGAAGGGGCAGAAGTCGCGCACTGGATTCAGCCGCATGCGCGGTTTTGAAGGCGGTCAGATGCCGCTGCATCGCCGTCTCCCGAAGCGTGGCTTCACGAACATTTTCAAGAAGGAAAATGCGGTCGTGAACGTCTCGGATCTCGAGCGCTTCGACAACGGCGCGACCGTCGATGAAAACGCGCTGCGCGGCGCGGGCCTCGTCAAAGGCCGCCGAGATGGGATCAAGATCCTCGGAAACGGCAAGCTGACCAAGAAGCTGACGGTGCACGCGACAAAGTTCTCGGACGCCGCCCGCAAACAGATCGAAGCGGCAGGCGGTAGCTGCCAAGAGACGAAGCAGGAGACTCAGGAGTGAACTTCGTAGAGACCGCTCGAAACATCTGGGCAATCGAGGATCTGCGCAAGCGGGTCCTGTATACGTTCGGTCTGCTGGCCGTCTATCGGCTCGGCGCTCACATTCCCACGCCCGGCGTCGATCCGGTGGCGCTGCAGGAATTCTTCAAGGCGCTGCAGGGCGGAGTGTTCGGATTCCTCGACCTCTTCTCCGGCGGCGCGCTGCGCCGTCTGTCGGTTTTCGCGCTAGGGATCATGCCGTATATCTCGGCGTCGATCATTCTGCAGCTCCTGACCGTCGTGTGGCCTTACCTCGAGAAGTTGTCGAAGGAAGGCGAGATGGGGCGGCGCAAGATCAATCAGTACACGCGCTACGGCACGATCGTGCTGTCGATCATTCAGTCGCTCGGCGTTGCGTTCTGGCTCAAATCACAGACCTCGCCCGGCGGCGCGCCTCTCGTTCCGCCGCACGTGCAGGACGCGTTGTGGGGAGTCGGCTTCCCGGTCATGACCGTGCTGACGCTCACGACCGGCACGGCCTTCATCATGTGGCTCGGTGAGCAGATCTCGGAACGCGGAATCGGCAACGGAATCTCGCTGATCATCTTTGCGGGCATCGTTGTCAATCTGCCGCATGCGGCGTTCGGATTGGTTGAAGACATCCGCACCGGACAGCGCAATCTGTTCGCGATGCTCGGCCTGGTGCTCTTCATGATCGCGGTGGTGGCGTTCGTGGTCTTCATGGAGCGGGCGCAGCGCCGCATTCCGGTGCAGTACGCCAAGCGCGTCGTCGGCCGCAAGGTCTACGGCGGCTCGAACACCTATCTGCCCCTGCGCGTGAATACCGCCGGCGTCATTCCGGTCATCTTCGCGTCGTCGATCCTGGTGATCCCGCAGACGCTGGCTTCCATGATCAAGACGCCGTGGGCGGCGGCCATCGGCAGCCAGATGAAGGTCGGCGAGCCGCTGTATTACCTGCTGCAATTTATTGGTATTATATTCTTCGGTTATTTCTATACATCAATTGTATTCAATCCGGTCGACACCGCCGACAACATGCGCAAATACGGCGGCTTCATCCCGGGCATCCGGCCGGGGAGGAAGACCTCCGATTACATCGACCGCGTGCTGACGCGCATCACATTCGTCGGCTCGGTCTACCTGGCGGCGGTCTGCCTGCTGCCGGAGTTCCTGATCACGGGCGTGCACGTGGCGCAGTTGCCCTTCGGCTTGGGCGCGACCCTCGACCGATTCCTGCCGGTGTGGTTCACGGAAGGCATGGGGTTCAACTTTTACTTCGGCGGCACGTCGCTGCTGATCGTGGTCGGCGTGGCGATGGACACCATTCAGCAGATTGAGTCGCAGCTCGTGATGCGTCATTACGACGGCTTCATGAAGCGCGGACGAATTCGAGGGCGACGCGGCTGATGGTTCGAACGACACCAAACGAGATCCCTCTCCTGCCGGGAGAGGGTGCCGCGAAGCGGCGGGTGAGGGGCGCGTGAAAGTGATTTTCATCGGACCGCCCGGCAGCGGAAAGGGGACTCAGGCGAAGCGGCTCGCTGAGGAGCACGCCATTCCCCACATTTCGACGGGGGACATCCTGCGCGAGGCTATCGCGGATGGAACCGAGCTCGGCAAAAAGGCCGCGCCGGTGATCGCATCGGGTGCGCTGGTGTCTGACGATCTGATGGTCGACATCATCAAGGATCGGCTCAAGAAGCCGGACGCCCGGAAAGGCTTCATCCTTGACGGCTATCCCCGCACCCTGGTTCAGGCTGAAAAGCTGGAAAACCTGGTCGGGAATGGCTCCGGGGGGCTCCGCGTTCTGCAACTGCTGGTCCCTGATGACGTTATCGTGAAACGGATCGCGCTCCGCCGGTCCTGTCCACAATGCGGAGCGATCTACCACCTGGAAACAGCTCCTCCTCGGAACGATCTGGTTTGCGATCGCGACGGTGCGGAGCTGATTGCGCGTCCCGACGATAACGAGCAGGCTGTCCGGAAGCGGCTGGAAGCCTTTAATAAGCAAACACTTCCGGTGGCGACGTTTTACAAGGCGAAGAGCATTTTGCGTCAAGTCGACGGGGTAGGTCCCGTCGATCAGGTCTTTGAACGAATCGAGAAATCCCTGTCGTAATGCTGGACCGAATGAAAGGGCCGATCCTGAAAAGCCGCGAGGAGATCGTGGTGATGGATCGCGCCAATCGCGTGGTCCTCGAGATCCTCGAGATCCTCCGCGGGATGGTCAAGCCGGGCGTGACGACGGCACAGCTCAACGCGGTGGCGGAAGAGGAGCTCGCGAAACGCGGCGCAAAGTCGCCTTTCAAGAACTACGCGCCCATGGGCCTTCCGCCGTATCCCGCGGTGGTCTGCGCGTCGGTCAACGACGTCATCGTGCATGGCATCCCGAACCGCTCGAAGTTGCAGGAAGGCGACATCATCGGCCTCGACTTCGGCGCCGTGCTGGATGGCTTCGTGGGCGACGGCGCGATCACGGTGCCGGTGGGCAAGGTCGATAAGCGCGCACAAGCGCTGATCGACACCACCCGCGAATGCCTGGAGCTGGCCATCGACGAAATGGTTCCCGGCAATCACCTCGGCGACATCGGCGCGGCCGTGCAGGAGCACGCCGAGTCGCGCGGCTTCCACGTGATCCGCAATTTCGTGGGACACGGAATCGGACGCCGAATGCATGAGGACCCGCAGGTCTACAACTACGGCAAGCGCGGAAGGGGATTGGAGCTGCGCGAAGGGATGGTCCTGGCCATCGAGCCGATGCTCTGCGACATCGGTCCGAAGCTGCGGCAGCGCATCGAGCGGGCCGCCGGCAACGGAGCGATGGAGGATGTCCGGACCGACTCCGATCGATGGACCGCGCGGACATTGGATGGGACGCTGGCCGCGCATTTTGAGCACTCCGTGGCGATCACAGGGAATACGCCGATGGTTTTAGGTAAAGGGAAGGACTGAGGACTGGGGACTGAGGACGAAGGAGAAGATGTCGAAAGAAGAAGCGATTGAGGTGACCGGCACTGTCCTCGAGACATTGCCGAACGCGATGTTCCAGGTCGAGCTGGAGAACAAGCACAAGGTGCTGGCGCACATCTCCGGCAAGATGCGCAAGCACTTCATCCGCATCCTTCCGGGAGACAAGGTTCTGGTGGAGTTATCACCGTACGATTTGACGAGGGGCCGGATCACGTACCGGTACAAGTGATTTATGAAAGTTCGATCATCAGTCAAGAGAATTTGCAGTAAGTGCAAGATCGTCCGGCGGCAGGGCGTCGTCCGGATCATCTGCTCAAATCCAAAACACAAGCAGCGGCAGGGATAAGCAATGGCACGAATCGCAGGCGTCGACCTTCCACTCAACAAGCGAGTCGAGATCGGTCTGACTTACATCTACGGCATCGGCCGTCCGGCCTCTAACGACATCCTCGACAAGGCGGGCGTCAACAAGGACACCCGCGTCAAGGATCTGACCGAGGATGACGTGAGGAAGATTCGGCAGGTGATCACGGACGGCTTCAAGGTCGAGGGCGACCTCCGCAAGGACGTCGGCCTGGCCATCAAGCGGCTGATGGAGATCAACTGCTACCGCGGCATGCGGCATCGCCGGGGATTGCCGGTGCGCGGGCAGAGGACGCATACGAACGCTCGCACGCGGAAGGGTCCGCGCAAGGGCGCGATCGCAGGCAAGAAGAAAGCGACCAAGAAATAAGGACGCAGGATGGCAACGACAACAGCAAAACCCGCGAAGGCCGGCGCGCGTCGCGCCGGTGCCAAGAAAAAAGAGAAGAAGAATGTGCCGCACGGCGTGGCATCGATCTCGGCCACGTTCAACAACACCATCGTGGCCATCACCGATCCGGTGGGCAACGTGCTCGCGTGGTCGAGCGCCGGCCGCATCGGATTCAAGGGATCGCGCAAAGGGACTCCGTTCGCAGCGCAGGTGGCGGCCCAGAACGCCGCCCAGCTCGCGCAGGAACACGGCGTCCGCACCATCGATGTGAAGGTCAAAGGTCCGGGAGCGGGACGCGAATCGGCGATTCGCGCGCTCGCGGCCAGCGGCTTGGACATCAAGTCCATCAAGGACGTGACGCCCATTCCGCACAACGGATGCCGCCCGCCAAAGCGGCGCCGCGTTTAACACGGTTTCAAAGTTACGGCACGCAGCAGCTGCCGTACATCAGGAGGAGAAGTGGCTCGTTACTCAGATCCCGTTTGCCGGCTGTGCCGGCGTGAGGGCATGAAGCTGTTCCTGAAAGGGGACCGTTGCTTCAAGGACAAGTGCGCGATCGAGCGTCGCAATTACGCGCCCGGTCAGCACGGCCGTCGCCGATCCAAAGTCCTCGGCTACGGATTGCAATTGCGTGAGAAGCAGAAGGTGAAGCGCATCTACGGCCTGCTGGAGCGGCAGTTCCGTCTGTACTTCCAGCGCGCCGCCAGTCAGAAGGGCATCACCGGCGAAATGCTTCTTCGCCAGCTCGAGCTGCGGCTCGACAACGTCGTTTACTCGCTCGGATTCGCGTCGTCGCGCGCTCAGGCGCGGCAGCTCGTCCGGCACGGACACATCGAGGTCAACGGCAAAAAAATCAACATTCCCTCGTACCAGGTGCGCAAGGGTGATGTCATTCAGGTTCGCGAAAAAAGCCGCAAGAATGACCAGATCCGCCAGTCCGTCGAGACGGCCAGCGGGCGTGGCATTCCACCCTGGCTGGAGTTGAACCCCGAGCAGTTCCGCGGAACTGTTCTCGATCTTCCCAAACGCGAAGACATCCGTCTGCCGATTCAGGAACAGCTCATCGTCGAACTCTACTCGAAGTAAAGCGAGGAGGCCGCTTACATGTTGTGGTCAGATTTCCAGAAACCGAAAAAGCTCGATTACGATGCCGAAACCCTTACCGCCAATTACGGCCGCTTCATCGCGCAGCCGTTTGAGCGCGGATTCGGCACCACCATCGGCAACGCGCTTCGTCGCGTGCTTCTCTCCTCGATCGAAGGGGCGGCCATCACCGCCATCCGGGTCGAGGGTGTGCTCCACGAATTCTCATCTCTCACCGGCGTGGTCGAGGACATGACGGACGTGGTCCTCAACCTCAAACAGATTCCGTTCAAGCTGCACGGCGAGGGTCCGAAGACGCTGTACCTCGAAAAGAAGGGGCCGGGCGTCGTCACGGCTGCCGATTTCGATCAGGACTCGGATATCGAGATCCTCGATGCGACCGCGCATCTCGCGACGCTTTCGAAGGAGGGCAACCTCAAGCTCGAAGCGCGCCTCAAGCGCGGCCGCGGCTACGTGGTTGCCGACCGCAATGCCGACAGCGATCTTCCGCTGGGGTACATCCCGGTGGACTCGATCCATTCGCCGGTGCGCCGCGTCAACTATCACGTCGAAGGCGCGCGCGTCGGACAGATGACCGACTACGACAAGCTCGTGCTCGAAGTCTGGACGAACGGCGCGGTGTCGCCACAGGAAGCCGTCGGCCTGGCCGCCGATCTCCTCGGCGATCACCTGCGGATCTTCAGCGCGTTCGAGACTCGAGGCGAGGAAGCGGAAGAAGCGGCGCTGCCGGAAGTCGATCCGCGGCTTTCGGAGCTGCTCGCCAAACCGATCGAAGAGCTCGATCTCTCCGTTCGCTCCGCCAACTGCCTCAAGAACGCGAATATCCGTACGCTGGGCGATCTCGTGCAGCGGACCGAGCGCGAGATGCTCTCGACTAAGAACTTCGGTCGCAAGTCGCTGGACGAGATCAAAGACGTGCTCGCGAACATGGGTCTTTCGTTCGGCATGACGCGCAGTGGATCACGCGCAGGCGAAATGCGGGAATGACGCGAAGCGGTCATCCTGAGCCGCAGAGACGGCGAAGGATCTCGTGTGCGAGTCGTAGAACGTAGCCAGGAGGTAACGCATGCGGCACGGAATGGCAAATCGAAAGCTGGGCAGGACGAGCGCTCATCGGGCCGCGCTGTTCCGCAATCAGCTTGCATCGCTGATCGACAAGGAGCGCATCATCACCACTCTGCCCAAGGCGAAAGAGCGCCGGCCGCAGATCGAGCGGCTGGTCACGCTGAGCAAGAGCGACAGCGTGCACAATCGCCGGCAGGCGGAGCGGGTTGTGGCCGAGGACGCGTTGATCGCGAAGCTGTTCGCAACGCTGGGACCGCGCTTCGCGGAGCGGCCGGGCGGATACACCCGCATCATCAAGCTCGGAACGCGTCGCGGCGATGCCGCCGAGATGGCGATTCTCGAGTTCGTCGGCTACGAGCCGAAGATCGAGGAGGCGCCGGCGGCCGAGGAGAAGGGCGGGGGGAAGAAGGCCGCGCCGAAGAAGGAACAGCCTGAGGAAGCCGAAGCGGCTGCCGAAGAGAAGCCGAAGAAAAAGGCCGCCCCGAAAAAAGCGGCGGCGGCGAAGAAACAAAAACCTGCCAAGCCGTCTGCGCCGAAGAAAAAGGCGCGACCTGCAGGGACAAAACGAGGTCAGTGATCGAAAGCCCGCCACCCGGCGGGCTTTTGTATATCGCCCCTTTTGTTTGCCGGCTTGCGCCGCCGGGAAGTGTCCAAAACCAGTCTGCTCATGCGTCATAGGGTATCGGTCGAGTTGACCGACAGAACCCAGGAAGGAGAAATCATGCCCAAGTACTTATGTATGCAGCGTAGTCTGCCGGGTGGAGGCAGCGAGAAACCCTCTCCCGCCCAAATGCAGGAGATGTACGCCAGGTTCGGCGCCTGGCGGGAGAAATTCAAGGAGAACCTCGTCGACATGGGAGGAAAACTCGGAGCTGGAAGGCTCGTCACCACAGCGCCTGCTACGGACGGGCCGTTTGTAGAGGTTAAGGAGCTGGTCGGCGGCTACATGATCGTCTCGGCGGAGAGCCTGGAAGAGGCGATTAGAGTCGCTCGTGAGTGCCCAGGACTCGTGCGCCCCGGCTCAGGCGTTGAAGTCATCGAGATCCACACTCCTTGAGCACACCGCAACTGGTTGAGCACTTCTTCCGGCACGAATACGGGCGGCTGTTGGCCACGCTATGTCGCCGGGTAGGAGTGCAACACATCGAGGTTGTTGAGGACGCCGTTCAGTCCGCCTTGATGGCCGCACTTCAGTCCTGGACAGTTGTGGGTTTGCCGGACAATCCGTCGGCCTGGCTGTTTCGGGTGGCGCACAACGACGTTGTAGGAGAGTTGCGCCAACGAGCGCGCCGCCGCAGCATCCTGGAGCAGTACGCCACGGAAGACATCGGTACTCCTGAGAACGGTCCGGAGCTCTTCCTCGCGCGGGAGGTGCAAGACGACCTATTGCGGATGCTGTTTGTCTGCTGCGACGAGGCAATCCCCGAACAATCACAGTTGGTGTTGGCTCTGAAGACCCTCTGCGGCTTCGACATTCGAGAGATTGCGCTTCGGCTGTTTACCAGCGAAGCCAATGTGTACAAACGCCTCGGTCGAGCCCGCAGCCGCTTGCGAGAGCTTCCACCACGCACCGACGGGCTTACCGGCGAGCAAATTTCATCGCGACTGCCAACCGTACGTAAAATTCTCTACCTTGTGTTCACGGAGGGCTACCTTTCTTCCCACGCGGAGACGGTCATCCGCCGGGAGCTTTGCAACGAAGCGATACGGCTGGCTGCCATCTTGGCGGAACATCCGATAGGCCAGGCTCCGGAAACGTTTGCGCTGTTGGCTCTGATGCATCTGCACGCGGCACGGATGACTGCTCGCCAGCACGGATCCGGTGGATTGCTCCTGTTGGAGGAGCAGGACCGGGATCTCTGGGACCGCCAGCAAATTCAGGTTGGGCTGGTATGGTTGGCCAGATCCGCACAAGGCGATGTCTTCTCCCGGTACCACGCCGAGGCCGGGATCGCGGCGGAACACTGCCTCGCCCCCTCGTTTCACGAGACTCGCTGGGACAAGGTGGTGGAGTGTTACTCGCTGCTGGAGCGGATCGCGCCGTCCGCGATACACAGGCTGAACCGTGCGGTAGCCGTTGCGGAGTGGCAGGGACCCGCCGCGGGACTTGCCGTTCTTGACGGCTTTGAGCCACCTACCTGGCTGGCCGGCTCCTACATGTGGGCAGCGGTATTGGCCGATTTGCATCGGCGCTGCGGAAACGCCCATACGGCGAACGGCTATCGGACTTTAGCTTGCAAAGCGGCTCCCACTCCGGCAGTGAAGGAGCTTCTACAGCGTCGACTCCAGATCGGCAACGCCGATTGATCGACCAATTTGAGCAAGCAGAAGAACGCGAGTAAGCCGCCGTCCAACCCCTGCGCCGAAGAAAAAGGCGCGACCTGCAGGGACAAAACGAGATCAGTGATCGAAAGCCCGCCACCCGGCGGGCTTTTTTTTACCTCTTCGATACGATGATGGTCTTCGATTCGATGCGGTAAGTCAGGCCATTGTCGTTGAGGAGTGAATCGAAAGCCTGATCCCACGGCACGTTGTGCCAGGTGACGGACACCCTTCCCTGAACCGTATCTTCGATTCGCGTCTCTAAACCTGTGGCCTTGCCGAACATGGTGATGACATCGCGCAGGTCGACATCCTTGAGGTCGAGGCTGATCGGCTGGCCGGTATATTTCCGTGAGCTCTCCGTGGTCCCCGCTTCGCTCGGCGTGACCACCAGCGTGTTCCGCTGAACGACCTCTCCCTCTTTCTCAATGGTGACATCCACCGCAATTCGATCGCCGCTGTCCGGGCGAACCTCGAACGCCACATCCACGCCCGCTCCCGAAATCTTCATGGTCGCTCGCCTGCTGGCATCCAGAGTCACCTTCGGTGATCCCACCACCTTCTGGGTTTTGTTGTCACTGACCGTGCCCGGCAGCACGATCGATCCTCCGGCGCGCATGGCCGTGATCTTCACCGCGTAGGCCTCAGCTCCTCTTGCGAAAGCCCTGTCGACTCCCACGATGCCGGAAGCGACTGTGAAGAGAACGAGTGCGGCGGTGGCCAGAAGCGCCACGCCTTTCGGTGAGGGCGCCTGTGCTTTGATCGCTGGGTATTTCATGACGTGATCCATCCTTTCTTTGAGTTTCGCAGTAGCCATGCACGAGACTCCCGGGAGCCGAGGAGCGATGGCCGCCTGGCAGAATTTGGTGAGGGCCGCCAGATAGGCTTCCCGCCCTTCGGCGGAGTCGGCGACCATTTCGTCGCACGCACGCTCTCGTTCGATCACCGTGATCCGTTGCGCAATCCAGATCAGGGGATGGAACCAGAAGAGAGCGCAAATGACAGACTCGATGCGCGCAATCAGATTGTCATGCCGGGCAACGTGCGCGCACTCGTGAGACAGAAGCGATTCCAGCTCTTCGTCCGACAGATCATCGCAACCGGCGGCCGGGAGAACGATCAGCGGGCGGAAAATACGCAGAACCGCCGGCGCTTCCGGCAGCGCTGACCGTGCGATATCGATCCCTCGGCGGATCCGCATACGACGCCGCGCTCGCGCCAGGGCTTCCGCTTCGCGAGCAAGCGGCGGCATCGCCGTGCGGACGGACAGCGCGACAAGACGGTGGCGGGTCAGCGCGCCGCGGACGATGAGCGCGATGGCGACGGCGAGCCAGATCGCGATCACGACCATCGGCCACACGGCGGTCCCATTGAAAGACGGCTTGACTCGAAATGCGCCGCCGAGAGCTTGCAGCGGCACCCGAAGCGGTCCGGGCGAACCGCTCCGCAAGAAGAGTCCGACCCAGGCGCCCGGAATGGCGAACTTCAGGATGCCGATCAGGCCGAGGGAAAAGCGCGCGCTTGCGGTGAGACGGCCGCGCAAAAGAAAAATGACGGTCAGAACGAGGAGCAGAAAAATCGTCGAGCTCCAGACATGGGACACGATGAGAGGAAAGTAAGTCATCGGCGCTTCCCTCTCTTTTCCTGCGACTCCTCCATCGCTTTCAAGTCCTCCAGCGTGAGCTTGCCGGTCTCCAGCAGCCTGGCCACCACCGGCTCCGCCGACCCGCCGAAGAGATCGAGAAATTGATCGATGATCCTGCGGTGCACCGAGCGGCGGCTTATCAGCGGTTCGAAGAGGAACGCGTTGCCGATCTTGCGTGTCCTGCGCACCGCCTTTTTTTCTTCCAGGCGGGCGAAGATCGTCTGGACCGTGGTGTAGGCCGGCCGCTCGCGTTCGTGGATCGCATCCTGAACTTCGCGCACCGACGCCTCGCCGAGCTTCCAGAGGATTTCCATGATCTCCAGCTCGAACTTGCTGAGGTTGACCTCTTCCTTCCTGGCCATCGAGTGCTCCTAATCGTGTCGTAGAATAAACTACGTCTGTAGTAGAGATTTGTCAAGCGAAGTGGAGCTTTACGGCTTCGGCGCAGCTCGCCCGACGTAGGTCTCTCCATCGCCGGCGGCGCCGCCCGGTTGAGAGACGAACTGTATGGAAACGGAGGACAGCGGCTGCTTGTAATGCGTGGCGACGAAAGC
>WNFC01008726.1_pt1 | contig 14072 bp, 11 predicted proteins | sample 5400541 | NCBI WGS metagenome assembly WNFC01 (sample SAMN13153342, study PRJNA577476) | soil metagenome | isolation source: 120 cm saprolite under Douglas fir tree site 2 hole 2 replicate 1 | place: USA:California | collected 2015-04-18
AGGTCCGCGGGTCGGCGGTTATCCGCCGGGTCGCCTCAATGCCGTCGAGCACCGGCATCCGGATGTCCATCAGCAGCACATCCGGACGCTCCCGGCGGGCCAGCGCGACCGCCTGTTCCCCGGTGGATGCCTCCCCGGCGAACTCCATGTCGCCGGCCAGGCCGAGCTGGACCCGGAAGCCGTCTCGGACCAGCGGCTGATCGTCGGCAATCGCCACCCGGACGGTCATCGCGCATCCTGCTCGCCGTAGGGGATGCGGGCCCGGACCCGCCAGCCCGGATGATCACCCGCCGGCCCGGCGCTCAGCTCACCGCCGAAGACGGCCACGCGTTCCCGCATGCCGACCAGGCCAGCGCCGCCTGCCCGTCCGCCCGGCGGCTGACCGGCCCCGCTGGGCAGCGGCGGATGACCGGCCTCAGTCCGCGGCGCCGCCTGGCCTGCATAGTCCTCGACCGTCACCAGCACGGCACCGCCCGACGTGCCGACCTCCACCGTCACCCGGCTGCCGCCGGCGTGCTTGACCACGTTGGTCAGCGCCTCCTGCACCACGCGGTAGACGGCCAGCGACACCGCGCCGGGGACCTCACCGAGCTCACCGGCGCGAAGCGTCACCATCACCCCCTGCCGGCTCATGCTGCCGGCCAGCCCTGGCAGGTCGCCCAGCCCCGGTAGCCGGCCATGCTCGCCGGCCTCCCCGGCACGCAGGACGCCGAGCAGCTGCCGCATCTCCCCCAGCGCCGCGCGGCTGCCCGACTCCACCGCCGCCAGCGCGGTGCGCGCCGTCTCGATCCTGCCCGCGTCCAGCGCCAGCCGCGCCGTGCTGGACTGGATGGCGATGGCGCTCAGCCCGTGGCCGACCAGGTCATGCACGTCGCGGGCGATACGCAGCCGCTCCTCCGCGGCCGCCCGGGCCCCGGCCGACACCCGCTCGCGCTCGAGCGCCGCGGCGCGATCGCGCAGCGCGGCCAGCTGCGCCCGCCGGGACCGGACCACGGTTCCCGTCAGGGCTGCTATCGCCGTGACCGCGATCAGCAGCGGCAGCTCGCCGGCCGTCTTCGGATATAGCAGGGCGCACGCCGCGAAGACGGCGACCAGCGCGGCCGCGCCGGCCGCCGCCGCATACCACGCCCGCGCCGCCTGCCGGCCATGCGCGCCCGCGGCATACAGCGCGAGCCATCCCGCGTACGGCGGAACGCCCGGAACCACCACCGCGTTGACGGCATACGCCGCCACGCACACCGCCAGCACGCCGGCCGGCCGGGACCGGCGCCACCACAGCGCCACGCCGCCGATCAGCGCGGCGGCCACCCCCAGAACCTCCCCCACCACCCCAGCCAGAAGATCCGCCGCCCGCACCGAGCTCCCGGCGCGCAGGCCTGCCAGCTGCAGCGCCGTGACCAGCACGACCAGCAGCACATTCCCGGCCCGCGCCCAACCTCGGCGCGGCGCCGGCTGGCTCACCGCGGCCCCAGTCTCACACCGCCAGCGTACGAGTCACGAAACCTTCCCTGTGTGCCGTGGTCCCGCCTGCCGTGGCACCCTGATTACCCGATCCCGAGCCCGGCGGACTTGGGGGGCGCGCTGCAATCAGGCCCGCCAGAGCCAATCCGGCCGGAATAGCGAACAAAGATCGTAGCCAGCCGGAAGAGCTGACTCCGGCACCGGCCAAGCTGGACCGCGGGAACGTGCCACAGCTGTCGGCGCCCCGCGATGCCGACAGGCAGCCCGGTGAGCAATGCGATGGCCCGATTGTCATGACCTGCCCGGCTTGGCATGCCCGGCCGGCCGCCGGACCAGCCCGAGCGACGACACGATCGCCGCGCACGCCGCCGTGCTGCTGCGCTACCACGCGCACGCCCTGGAGCTGGAGATCCTCGACGACGGCTGCGGGGCCGGGCCGGGCCCGCCCGGCCGCGCGGGCCGGCAGAGCGGGCACGGGCTGGCCGGGATGCGCGAGCGGGTCACCCTGTACGGCGGCACGCTGCACGCCGGCCCGCGCGCCGCCCCGGCCCGGACCGGCTATGCCGTGCGGGCCCGGCTGCCCACCAAGCCGGACGGGACGTGACCGGCATGACCCGCACCCGGATCATCATCGCCGACGACCAGGCCCTGGTCCGCGGCGGCTTCCGGCTGATCCTGGAGACCCAGAACGACATCGAGGTCGTCGGCGAGGCGGTCGACGGCGTGGAGGCGGTCGAACTGGCCCGCCGGCTCCGGCCCGACGTGGTCCTGATGGACGTGCGCATGCCGCGGCTGGACGGGATCCAGGCGACCCGCCGCCTGGTCGGCCAGGGTGACGCCGCGCAGGCCGCCGAGACACCCATCCGGGTGCTGATCTTGACCACCTTCGACCACGACGAATACGTCTACCAGGCGATGCGGGCCGGCGCCAGCGGCTTCCTGCTCAAGACCGTGCGGCCCGGCCAGCTGACCGCCGCGATCCGCGACATCGCCGCCGGCGACGCGCTGCTGGCCCCAGACATCACCCGCCGGCTCATCGAGCAGTTCGTCCGCCGCCCACCACCGGGCAGCGCCATCCCGCCCGCGCTTGCCCCGCTGACCCCCCGCGAGGTCGAGGTGCTGCGGCTGATCGCCCGCGGGCTATCCAACGCCGAGATCGCCGCGGAACTGGTAGTCGGCGAGACCACGGTCCGGACCCACGTCACCCGGATCCTGGCCAAGCTCGGGGCCCGGGACCGCGTCCAGGCCGTGGTGGCCGCCTACGAGTCCGGGCTCGTACAGCCAGGCACAGGCTAGCCCTGCCCCCGACGACGGGTGCCCCATCACGCCGAACTCCAACGGCCCGCGCAATCCGAACCGGCCAAAATGCCCGCGACGAACCTGCGTGGCCCAGCATCCACGCCAGACCAGGACCGTCCACGAGCTGCGAACACGTCTGTTCTCCGGCGCTTCGCTCAAGTCCTCCGCCGATCGGACACCCCTGAGGACACGAGCGGGCCACGATCTATGCAAGTGACACGCGGGGCCTCAGGCCCCAGGAGGGCCCCAGGAGGCACAGAACTAGTCGTTCTGTACCCTGCGGCCACAAACAAACTCGTCGTCGGCAGGTAGTACGGAATCGGCGATCGGCGCGGTGGCGCGTTCCCGACTGCCTGCCCCTCTCGTCACTGTGCGTGGCCCGTCAGGTCTGCGGGGATGCTGACTATCTCAAGCAGCTCATGCGGTCATGAGGAGCACATGCGCATCGCTGCGCGGCCGGCCACCGGCCGACCCCTCTTCCCGGCCGCCCCATGCTGAACCCGGCGGCAACCGGGCCCGGGCAACGTGTGGGAAGCGTGACAGCGGGTCCGGCCGGAGTACGCCGGAAACCGGCAATAGGCAGGCTGAACCGCTGGTCAGCGGTCTGCGGGGAGGCTGTTGATCGCGGCCTGAGCCGGGCCGGGCTGGCCAGGCTGGCTGGGCCGGACGGGCCGGAGGGCGGGAACCGGCCGCGGGCCGGGCCCGGCTTGGCTACGCTCGCGGGTATGGTCGCGGGGATGGGCGGGACCGCCCTCGGGCGTCGCTGGCTGCCGGGCATCGCCGTGCTGCTGGGGGGCATCCTCGCGGCGTGCTCGGCGCCGCCGGCCAGTCACGCCGCCCCCGACGCCACCCGGGCGCCGCGGCCTGCCGCGAGCAGCACCGCGACCGGGACCGTCCAGCAGAACGCGCTGGCCGGCGACCCGCACTGGCGGATCACGCATCCCGCTCACCTGTACCAGCTGGAGGGCTTTGCCGACCGCGCCGGCGTGCCGCCCGGCAGCTCGTTCCGGCTGTTCGTCTCGACCACCGCGGGCAACTTCACCGTCCGCGCGTTCCGGATGGGCTGGTACGGCGGCGACCTGGCCCGGCTGGTGTGGACCTCGCCGACGGTGCCGGGACGCTACCAGCGGGCGGTGAAGATCGTCCAGCCGGGTTCGATGGCGGTCGCGCCGTGGCGGCCGAGCCTGACCGTGCCGACGAAGGGCTGGCCGCCCGGGTCGTACCTGCTGCGGCTGGACGCGTCGACCGGCGTGCAGAGCTACGTGCCGATCGTGATCCGCTCCCCGTCGGTGGCCGGCCGGGTCGTGCTGGTCTCGGCGGTGACCTCCTACCAGGCCTACAACGGCTGGGGCGCGTACAGCCTGTACGGCGGTCCCGGCGGGAGCTTCGCCGGCCGCGGCCGCCGGGTCACCTTCGACCGGCCTATCTCCTACAATCACGGCGCCGGCGCCTACTTCCAGCTCGAGCTACCGCTCGTCGTGGAGGCGGAGCGGCTGGGCCTCCCGCTGGCCTACCTCACCAGCGTCGATCTCGACCTCTACCCCGGCATCCTGGCCGGCGCCAGGGCCGTGGTCAGCGAGGCGCACGACGAGTACTGGTCGCCGGCCATGCGCGCCGCCGTGACCCGGGCCCGCGACCAGGGCGTGAATGTGGCCTTCTTCGGCGCCAACGCGATCTTCCGCAAGATCCGGTTCGAGTCCTCGCCGCTCGGCCCGGACCGGATCGAGGTGAACTACAAGATCCCGGCCGAGGACCCGCTCTACGGCAAGGACGACGCGCTGGTCACCGGGAACTGGCCGACGCCGCCGGACGCGGATCCGGAGAGCTCCCTGATCGGCCAGTCCTACGTCTGCTCGGTCACCAGCAACTTCCCGATGCTGGTGACCGACCCGGGCAGCTGGGTGTGGGCCGGCGCCGGCGTCTACCGCAACGAGGCGCTGCCGGGACTGGTGGGGCCCGAGTTCGACCAGGTCAACCCGGAAGAGCCGACCCCGCGACCGATCGAGGTGCTGGCCCGGTCGCCGGTCAGCTGCGGCGCGCCGCTCACCTACAGCGACGTCAGCTACTACGTGGCCGGCAGCGGCGCCGGGGTGTTCGACGCCGGCACCGAGGACTGGATCTGCGGGCTGCCGTACGCGGCGGGCTGCCCGGATTCCGTCCCGCCCGCCGCGCGGCGCGCCATTCAGGCGGCGACCGCGAACATCCTGCGGGCGTTCGGCGCCGGGCCGGCGGGCCGCGCGCATCCGGCCCGCGAGCTGATCCCCGCGACGGACGGACGGCCGCCGCTGCTTGGTACCTCATGACCGAGGCGGGCCGCGGGCCCGGCCAGCCGCGGGCCCACGGCGAGCCGGCCCGTGGCCTGCGGCGGAGTTCCTACCGGGCAATGGCGTCGAAGATGGCCTGCCCGTACTCGGTGCTCCGGTCGGAGCCGACGATGCCCGGCCCCATCTTGTTCATCATGTAAGCAATCGTTATCCGGCGGCCGGCATCCGTGACGATCATGGAGCCACCCCAGCCGCCCCAGAACAGGAGCGGCCGGAATAGGGGGCACATATAGCAGCGGAACGAAACATCACGGTAGAGCCCTCGTCCAGGGCAGGCTTAGCGTGACTGGCCGTCCCAGAACTGCTGATGAGAGTTCGGGCGCGATGGGTGCCTGTTCGGTTACTTTCAGCTAGGGCACCTTCGGTGCCACGTTTTGAGGTCAGTCCTGAGCCTGATAGCGGGTAATGATGCCAGGTGCCTGACGGACAGGCTGGAGTGACGACCTGGCGGCGGCCCTGCCCCGCGGGCGGGACTAATGCGGGGCAGCAGGGCCGCCGGTGCCGGAAAGGCGGTCAGGAAGAGGTGTAGAACGGCACGCCGGCGCCGGGCTTGACCGGGGCAACGTGCATCACCGACATGCCGGGACAGGCGCGAGACTGGAACGGGTCCGGAAACGCGGTCCGCTGGCCTGGGGCGATGACGTTCAGGTACGTCGAGGTCTGCGGCTTGCTGCACAGCGCCCCGGCGTTGTGGACGTTCAGCACCGCGTGCGCGGTCGCGCCGGGCCTCAGCGTGAGGGTTGCCGGGGTGCCGGTCCAGATGGCTGGCCGGCCGACCTGCCTGCCCGCGTCCATCTGGGCCACACCGGGATGACCGTACAGCGTGCAGGTGACCTTCCCGGTGTTGGTGAACTCCAGCTGGACGACCTGGCCTCCGGCGTAGCCGTCGCCGGGCAGGCCGATCCAGTTGACCGTGGTCGTGCAGGCTGGTGTCGCCGCGGCCGACGCCGTGGCCAGCGGGACTGCGACGCCGCAGCCCAGCGCGGCCACGCTGGCGGCCATGAGCGCCCACCGGATGAATCTTCGCATGATGATCGCCGCCCTTACCTGAGGATCGTGGCCGGCCGGGACGGCAGCCATCTGGCCTGCCGTCCCGGCCGGCTTTGGTTTACTGGTGCCGTAGCCAGGCGCCGAAGTTCTGGGCGCCGTTCCAGAGCACCGGCGCGTTCATCACGATCTTGCCCGCGGCGGTGCCGGTGGCGGTGTCGGTGTATTCGCTGGTCGCCCAGGGGCCCATGATCGTGCCGCGGTCGCCGCTGTAGGTGGTGATGCGGCTGCCGGTGAACGCCCAGATCCGGGTATCGGCCGGCGGCGGGGTCACGGCGGCGTTGTCGATCATCGCGGCGATCCAGGCGTCGTTGTAGGGCATGCTGGCGATCAGCGGGCTGGCCGGGGTGGTGATGGTCTGGCTGGTGCCGCGGTTGAGGAGGGTGAGGCCGAGGTAATCGCGGCCGTGCCGGTCGTAGTAGATGCTGATGGCCACCTGGTCGCCGGGCTGCGGGCTGAGGGTGAAGGTGCCGGTGCCGGTGCTGGTGTCGTAGCGGACGCTGCCGGGCCCGCCGCCGGACCTGACCTCGATGCGGGCGTAAGGCCGGGGGGTGGGCCCGCCGTTGTGCAGCAGGGAGATCGCCGCGGTGCCGCCGTTTCCGGCGGGCTGGGCGGGCGGCAAGATGGTCACCGTAGTGGCCACGTACCGGAACCAGCGGCCGCCTCCGGCCTGGTAACCGGCGAACGCGCCGGTGTAGGTCAGCGGCAGGGCGCGGAACCAGGCGGTGAAGTCCTGGCCGCCGTTGCTCAGCCCGGACGGGCTGGCTATCACGGTGCCTGATGCGGTGCTGGCGGTGGAGACGATCGTCTGGCCGGTGGTCCACGGGCCCACGAGCGTGCCGTGGTCGCCGCCGTAGGTGGTCAGGCGGCTATCGGTGAACTGCCAGACCGGCGTGTCGGCGACGGGCGGGGTCACATCGTTGTACACCCACGCGAACAGCCGGGCGGTGAGGTAGGTCATCGTGGGCACGTTCATCCGGGCCGTCTGGGTGACGTGCCGGGTGAGGTCGGTGACCGTGAGGTAAACGTGGCCGTGCTGGTCGTAGTAGATGCTCAGGGTCAGCCGGTCACCGATGCGCGGGCTGATCCGGCACGGCCCCGTCACGCCCGGGCCTCCCCAGCTGACCAGCCCGCCGCCCGGAGCGACGGTGATCTGGGTGGGTACCACGCTGCCGATGCCGTACAGCCAGATCATCGCATCGCCGCGTTGCGAGGGCGCGCCGGGCGAGGGCGGCACTACCCGCGGCGGCACGGTCACTGTCGTGGACACGTACCGGAACCAGCGGCCGCCGGCCTGGTAGCCGACCCAGGCTGAGCTGTATTCCGGCGGTCCCAGTGACCCCGTGGCCGCCGTGGCCGCCACGGCCGGGACCGCGGCCCCGGCCAGGCCGGCGGCGGTGAGCGCGATCCCGGCCGCCACGGCGGCACAGACAGCGCCGGTAATTCCCCTGCCGCCCCGACGATGCTGCTCTCCCGGCCGGCGCGGGCCGCCCCGCCGCCACCCGCTGCTGGCTAGTGCTGATCTGAACATGGCATCTCCCTGCTGCTCGACGGTCAAGGACCTGTGCACCTATTAAGAGCGCGCAGGCGCCCCGGCGGATGCGGATATGGGGAGGCCTCCCCACCACCGGGCCAGCGGCGCCGCCATCCAGCCCCGGCCGTCATCGCGCCGCTCGCGCACCCGCCCGCCGCGCGCAGATCACGCCGCCCTTTCCGCCCGGCGCGCGGGCCGCAGGCGGCACCGGCGACCCGCGGGCGGGCGCTCCGGGCCTGCCGCGCCGCGCTGGCCGGCCTGCCGCAGCAGGCGCGGCCGGGGGCCGGGGGGGGCTGCGCGCCGACGTCGGCTACTTGGGGTGTCGGTAAGACTGCTGTCGCCTGGTACACGCGATTGAGCTGAGCCTGCTCAGTGCAAGGCCGGTCAGCGAGCTGTGGTGCCGGTAACAATGGACCCGTCAGCACCGCTACCGGGACAGCCGGAATACGCCAGAAAGGCCACAGGCCGATGCAGTCGCAGGTCAGCCCTGGGCCGGTGCGGGTGTCGCGGCGGTCGTCTCGTCGTGGTCGCGGAGCATCCGCAGGACGGTCGCGGGTGAGGGGTGCTGGCCCTTCTTCTTGCCTTTGGTGATGACGAGCCGGGCGGCGATGTCGCGCAGGCTCAGCTCCTGTTCCCGCAGGTGAAGGGCGACCGCGAGCATGGCGTCGTCGGTGACGGCGGCGCCGCCGATGGCCTTGCCGCGCGTGCGGGCGGACTCGTGGCCTTCCAGGGTCCGGTCGCGGATGTACTCGCGTTCCATCCCGGACAGGGCGGCCAGCACGGTGAACACCACCCCGGACGGGTCGTGTGACCCTTGCAGCTCGCCGGTGAGGAACTCCAGGCCGATATCGCCGGCCTTCAGATGTTCGGCCAGCGCCGCGAGTTCGATGCCCCGGCCGAGCCGCTTGTGCTCGTGGACCACGAGCGTGACCGCCACGCCGGACGCCCGCAGCTCGCGGGCGAGGGCGACCGCGCGTTCGAGTTCGGGACGGCTCGTCGCGCGGGTGGAGATCTTCTCGGAGAAAATCCGGGTGACCCCCGCCGCCTGGAGGGAGTCGAGCTGGGTGTCCAGGGACTGGCGGACCGTGGAAGCCCGGGCGTACCCGATCCGCACGTACCCGGCCGTCTCGGCCCCGGCCGCTGCGGGGCGGGGCAGCTCGGCCCACACCGATCCTGGCTTGCGGAGCGCGGGGGTCGGGACGTTGAGGGTCTTGGCCAGGTGGGGCACGAGCCCGAACCGCGCGGTGTGGTACTGGACGGACACCCGGCCCCTGCCGGTCCGGCACGGCGAGCCCGCGGGGGCTGAGCAGGTGGACATGGGGCAGGCGCGGGATTCCACGCGCAGGAAGTCGTCGTCGCTCACCCCGGCATCGTTTCATGGGAGTGTTTCACAGGCCGAGCTATTTGCAACAACTCATGAAACATCCTTCGCCCAGGATGGGCCCGCACCGGATGGCCCGTTTCATAGGCGAACACCTGTGAAACAGCGCCGGCGTTCGCCGGCACGGGGGGCCATCGCGATAGAGATGATCACCGACCCCGCTACCCGATCAGCCCGGCCGAGCCGCTCCCCACGGCCGGGGCGGCCAGCGGGCCGGTGACGCGGCGGCATTCCCGCTACGGCACGGTGCTGCAGTGGGAGGTGAGCTTGCCGGTCAGGCGCGCCCACTGCTCGAGGTCGGCGAGCAGTTCTCCAGTCATCTGGACCCCGGCGGGGAAGAGCTGGCCGAACAGTTCGGCCGCAGACACCCGCCCGGGCTGGGCAGCCGGGGGCCCGGGAGGGAGGCCGTCAGCCCGGCGGGCCGTGGGGGCCTGCCGGGCGGCGCGCTGGCCCGCGGACCACTGGTACACGCCAGACCTGATCCGGTCGAGCTGGCCGTCACGGCACAGCGCCGCGCTGGCCGCGGCCGCCTGGGCGCGGGTCACCCGGTTCCCGGACAGCTCCACGACCTGGTCGAAGCCGAGCGGCCGGTCCGCAGCGGCGTGAACCGACAGGACCAGGGAGATGACAGTGTCCCGCGCCGCAGGCCGGCGCCGGGCGGCGCCGCCGGGACGGGGAATGTCCTGCGGCGGCGCCGACGTGGGCTCCGGGCCTGCCCAGAACTGCGCGGGCGTGACGCCGGCCAGCCGGGCGGCCTTCTCGGCCAGCGCCGGATCGGCGCGGCCCAGCTGGGACCGGATCACGCGCAGCGTCCCGCCGCCCGGGCCCCGGAACACGGTGTGCACGTGGTCTTCTCCGCGCTCGGTGAACCCCCACGCGGCGAGCTGCGCGACGAGCTCGCGGCAGGTCGGGTGGGGGCCTGCGAAGTCATGGGCGTCCATCGGCTCCGGCATGTCCTGACTCCTATCTGGCGTTACCGGCGACTCGCTCCTAGAGTAGACTAGAGAACGGCATAGCGACCAACTGCATTTCGGAGTGACAGGCGATGGGTGACCGCGAAGACCGGTACAAGGGCATCGACCAGAACATCGCGGCGAACCTGCGCGCCTACCGGGAGGCGGGCGGCGTCAGCCAGGAAGAGCTGGCGCAGCGAATGGCTGACCGCGGCTTCGGGTTCAGCCAGGCGACGGTCTGGAAGATCGAAAGCGGGCAGCGCCCCGTCCGGGCCAGCGAGCTGATCGCGCTGGCCGACTCACTCGGGATCCACCCCGCCGCGGACCTTACCCGCGCTCCTGACGCAACCCGGTACACAATCCAGCTGGAACGTACCAGCGGGAACGCGGCCGACGCCTACCGCGCGGTGAAGGAAGCGGCAGCCGCCTACCTCGAAGCCCAGGTCCAGCTGGTGTACGCGGCCCGCCAGGCCCACGACGCCGGCCTTGCCGTGACCGAGCTGCACACCTCGTGGCTCACCACCGCTCCGGAAGAGGCAGTAATCGAGGCACGGGTCGAAGCAGGCCACGAGACGGCGCACTCGGAACAGCTCAACGACGCGGTCGTCAAGATCCTCGACGCGCTCCGCAGCAACGGCTACGAGCCGACCCTGCGCATCGAGGACATCACATACCACGGCGGCAGCCCCCTCCCCGCCTGGACTCCCGAAGAAGATGACTGACGCGCCCCTAGAGCTTCAGCTTTCCGTTCCGGACGACGGGGACGTCGACGAGTTCTGCGGCCAGGCGTTCAGCCTCGTCCTGGTTTGCGCGCAGGGTTTCCTTCTTGTGCTGGTCTCTTATCGCCGCTACTGCGGCATCGGCGAGCTGGCCATCCTTCCCAGGCCGGAACGCGCCGAGAAAGCTGTTGCGGAGCCTGCTGAGCTGTGTGGCCGTCGCGGCGTCCCGGCGGGCGAGCTGCCCGATGAGCTCATGGTCGTCGGCGATCTGCTCGGTCAGGTAGTTGTACCAGCGCTACTTTGCCCTTGGCCGTAGCTATAGGAGTTCCAGGCCGTCTTTGCCCAGAGTTCCGGCGAACCCAAGGGTCCGTGACGGGGAACTGCGGGGTATTCATGCGGTATGGGCGGATCCGGCCCCTGGGTTCGTGCGGACGCCGGGCAGACGCGGTCGTGCTGTCCACAGACCGGGGTCCCGCCGGGGTCCTTCCTGCCCCCCGGCCGCCCGATGATCCGCTCCCGGACGGGCAGGTCAAGGGCACCCTGCGGGTGTCGCTCCGCGATCGCTGCGCGACCCCTGACATGCCCGTCCGCTCGCAGGACCGGCAGCTATCGGGGTCAGGGAGGAAAACGGGGCAGGCGCTGCCGGCTCCGGGCGCGCGACTGCATGGGTTCACCGGGACTGCAAGGCAGTCAGTTCAGGCCATGATCCTTCATGTTCCCTGAAACTTCCTCAACAGTGAGACAGGCCCTGCTGAAGTGGGGAAAGCCCAGGTCCAGGGGCTATAGAAGTTATTGAGGCCTCAGGGAACTCTGGGGTTATTTATTACTTGGCGCGCCGCTCCACTAGGGCCACTTCCGTTACGGCATGATCTACCTGTGATTACCAAGGGTAGCGACACTGACGCAGGCATGCGGGGACGGTTCTGGCTTCAAGGAGACCCGGAAGACGATGGCATCCCAGGGCGCTTTTTCCTGAAGGCCGGTTCTCATCCGTTGCTGGAACTGGATGGATCGCTGACCACGTTGATGCGGGAAACGAGCCGCAGGAAGCTGCCGGACGGCAGTGAGGTGGGGATATCGTTCCCGGTTCCCCCGGAAGAACTCGCCGGGCAGTCGCTCACCATCCATGGCACGCTTGAGACCGGAGAACTGGTGACGCTGCCGTCCGCGTTCACCGCCGGGTGGACCGAGCGGGGGACCGGCTACCAAACCCATCGACTCCAAGCCTTCTACGCGCTTCTCGGTGGTCACGTGGACGGTGCCGACGCCCTGTTCACGCGCGTCCGCGTCCGGATACGGCATCTCGACGCCTGGGCAAGCCTGCCGGGTTTCGCGCTCACCCCCGACCTGGCCGCCGGGAAGTACGCGCTGGCCTTCGAGAAGCCGGAAGTTCCTCCGGCGACGCTGGCCAGCGGCGCTGGCGTGGCCCTTGAGCAAGTGCCTGGCTGGGAGGGGCCGGACGTTTCCGGCGGCAAGCTGGAACGCCAGGTATGGCTGGACGTCCTGGACGTGCCACCCGCCACCTACCGCGACGTCGAGCGGACCATCATCAAGCCGCTGGTGAACCTGCTCACGCTCTCCGTCAGCGCGGAATGCCCCGTCGTCGCGGCGATGGTGTCCGTCGGCCCGGACCACCCGTGGCTGACAGTGCGCTCTGCGGCCATGAAGCCCGCCGCCGAGGCGATCATTCCGCTGCCCCGGATACTGCTGCCGCTGGCCGAGACTGGCTTGCAAGGAGTGGCGACGTGGCTGGACTCCGTCGTCCGCCTCGGGCCGCTGCCTTCCGTGGTGGCTCGAGTGGCCACCACGCGAGACGATCCCCTGGAGACTCAGCTCCTTGAACTGACTACCGCAGCCGAGGGCTTGCACAGGCTCCTCCTTCCGCAGCGCGAGCGGATGACCGACGAGCAGGCAAAAGAAGCCCGTAGTAAGGCACTCGAGGCCCTAGAGGGATTCCCTGACGACGTGCGCAACGCCGTTCAGGCCGATCTTCAGCACCTCACTGACCAGAGCTATCCCCGCCGCCTCCTTGATCTCGCCGAGCACGTCGGGCAAGCCGTCCCAGGCGTTACTGGCAACACTGCCCAGTGGAAGAAGCGCGTGACCAACACCCGCATCAACTTCGCGCACGCCCTTGAACACGGCTTCCTCAACCTGGACATCGCAGAAGAGTCCATCGCCGTTCTCCTGTCCCTGCAGTGGCTGCTCACGGGGCTGCTCCTGCTCCAAGTCGGCATCGACCCCGCCACGCTCGGCCGTCGCTTCAACGGCCACGAGAGCTACCAGCTCTTCCTGGCACAGGCACGGACGTGGCTTCCAGCTGTCTATGACCCCAGCGAAAGCCCTCAATAACGCGTCGAGGATCGCGGTCAGGACGCCGCACCTCGGTTAGTCCGGAGAATGGTGAAGATGCTCAACGCCGTCTCCGGCGGGCTCGGCTTCAGCTCCGTCCCGAAAGCCGAACGGTCCCGCGCCCACTGGGCGGAAGCCAGCGGGCTAGCCTCGGCCATCGAAACTCAGGCGACGGTGCGCGCCCCGCTCCCCGGGCCCGGCGCGTTCAGATGGTGCGCCGACAATGGTGAACAGGCTCAGCCCGACGTTGCTAGCCCGACTGCACCATCGGCTACAGTGGCGAGAAAAGCAGCTGCTGCGTTGAAAGACAGACGGCGGACTCGCTTATTTTTTGTAGCGTTCATGGTTACCTCCAGGTGTGTGGTCGTCGGTACTGCGATTTCAGAAATCCAGTTACCCGCCAGACCGCAGCCGAAGGCCAGTGCGAACAGCAACGCGTGAACCGGACCCGACAGCAACGCCGGGCTCAGTCTGCTCTGCTCTATCTTACAGGCCCGCCTGCCCCTCTGGTGGACGCCTACGTCAACGGGGCCTGCTGCCTCATCGCAGGTCAGAGGCATATCCGTTGGATTTTTCGTCAGGGCTACGGGGACCCCAAGTGCGAGGCGCCGGCCGGCAGCGCCTGCCGCACCCGATCGGGCAAAGTCGCCGCGAAATACCACACCGCCCGCTTCATCCTCGTGCCCGCGCTGCGCGAGGAACTGGCCGTCGCCGTCCCCGCCGACCGCGGCCCAAGAACGCCGTGGAAGCCTGGCCCGCCGATCCCCGCCGCCGGGCCGCAGCCGACCGCCGCCCCGATCCGGATCGGCTACGCGCGCTGCTCGACCGCGCAGCAGGAGCTGGAGATCCAGATCGACGCCCTGGAGCGCGCCAACTGCAAGCGCGTCTTCTCCGAGAAGATCAGCAGCCGGATCAAAGTCCGGCCCGAGTTCGAGAAAGCCCTCGCCCTGGCGCGCGACATCAAGCAGGCCGCCCCCGACCAGCCGGTCACCCTCACCGCCC
>WNFC01012371.1_pt1 | contig 14071 bp, 14 predicted proteins | sample 5400541 | NCBI WGS metagenome assembly WNFC01 (sample SAMN13153342, study PRJNA577476) | soil metagenome | isolation source: 120 cm saprolite under Douglas fir tree site 2 hole 2 replicate 1 | place: USA:California | collected 2015-04-18
CTGGCCCACCCGCGGATGCGGCCAAAGCTCTTCTCTCAGTCAAACAATCGCGAAACCCGGAGAGATCCAAGTCGCAGCATCCCTTTTTCCGCGGCCTGCTAGAGGGCTAAAGAAGGAGGGTACGGTTGCCGTGGGTCCAATGCCGCCGAGGCCAAAATACCGCCCATACGGCCAAAGCCGGAAGCCCACATCTGTCCTGGGCGGTCGAGCAAGGCATTAAACCGGAAGGCAAACTTGAACTGCAACTCGGCAAACTCTGTATCGGACGCTATCTGAAACAAGGTGCCGCCTGTTAATTCACTGTGTTCGAGTGTCAGATCTCGGATGATGGCCCGTAATTCCTTCGCCAAGTCCGCAGAGACTTTTTGAAGAAGTTCCGGCTCGATTGTTTGAATCGGAAGATGCTCTTCAACCCACTCCGCCGTGACTGGCGTGGGTGCGGGAGCATGACTCTTAATAAAATCGTCAATCGTTTTATAAATAGAAACTCTGCCGCCCTTACTCTGCAAATCATGCTGGATGTCCGGGTGAGGAGCATCTTTAGCCCAGAAACCTGAGTCGCCCGATATAAATGCAACTTGAGTACCTGCGGTATCGGAATAGCTCAGGACCCACAACCAAATGATTACGTCGCGCAACTCCTCACCCTGTTCATTCGCAGGTCGCTTCCGGCGGGCGCCTCTAATAAAGACCTCTTCGACTGAAACTCCCTCCATCTGAGCAACAAATATCGTCGGTATGCCGCCAAAGGGTTTCCTGAGAATACGGCGTAGTGCTTTTTGGGCATCGCCTACATCTGGCTTGTCAAAAAGGCCCCGGTCATAATCCAACTCCAAGTATCTATAGCGGTTCCACACCTCAGCGAATTCCTTCGCTTCAGCTTTCAAGCGTCGGCCATAGCTCAAGATCACTTCTTCTCTGATTGAACGAGGCAATACAATCCTGGAGTCGGTTCGGCGTAAATATTCGAACAAGGTACGAAATGAAACACCTTTCATCCTGTAGTCAGTGGCATAGACGTTCGCGTCAAGTATGATCTGCATAGCTCCGTTCGGGGCGGGATTGTAGCATTGATGATGAAGTGAAAGCTGGTTGGCCTAGAGTAGTGCCGGGAATCTGTGCTAATTTGTGCTACCGATCTGGACATGTAGGACTTCGTGGACTTACTGGACAGGTTAGAGTCAGCAAGTTACTTTGTTTTCAATACTCGTTAGACTCCCCACTCTCTCCGCCATTACCTTTGCCCACTCGACCGCAGCGGCGGCCAGTGATTCTGTCCCCGGATCGACCTACAATCCAGGTATAGCCAACTTGCGGATCGCTGAATCGGCATGCTCAATGATTGACGGAGCCTTGAAGGCTTTTTCCCGTAGCCGCGTCCAATCGAGCCGCCAGTGCGTCGAAGCAGTCTGTTGGTCCGTTCCAGCGCAATTGGTCCACGTCATTGAAGAGTACGATGTCCGTTCGAAGCGTGGCCAGCGTTCGAAAAAGCACGGCGTTGTTGTCCCGCTCGCGGCGAAGGGTATCTGCGAGGGCAAACGCGTTGACGACGTTCACACGCCACTCGCGGTAGTCCAAAGGGATGGCTTCGAGATGGAGAAACTTGGCAAGAACAGCAGCCGACGACTTCGCTCCCCAGCCTGGCAGGCCCGGATAGCCATCTGCCGCGTCGCCCACCAGAGCCAGATAGTCAGGGATCGAGGCCGGAGATACGCCGAACTTCTTGACCACACCCGGCTCATCTAAAGTGACACGCGTCCGGCGGTTCAGCTGGACGATGCGCGTCCCACTCACACATTGGGCCAGGTCTTTGTCCGGGGTGCAGATGATCACCCGTTCGACGCGTGCATCTCGGGCGGCCGCAAGTGCGGCGGCAGCCAGCGCATCATCCGCCTCGAATTCCACCATCGGCCAGACGACAATGCCAGCTGCGGAGAGGACGTCTTCGAGCAGCGGGAATTGTGCCAACAGATCGGGCTCGATGCCTTCGTTGGTTTTATATCCTGCCCAAAGTCCATTGCGGAAAGACTCGATAACGTGATCGGTCGCAACCGCGATGTGCGTGGCGCCGCCTTTGATCATACCCAGCACCGATGCAAGGACGCCGCGCACGGCGGCAACTTCCCGGCCATCCTGATCCCGTGCGGAAGGCAATGCGTAGTAGTGCCGAAACAGTTCGTAAGTTCCGTCGACGAGATAAATATCCAAGACTCGACTCCAAGTCCAACCTTATAGGATTGATGAAGGCTGAATAACGGCCGAGATGGGTAGGCAATCCGCATTCTACCGCGAATGGATTGGAGTTTGTAGGCACTTAGAGATTCCTTTCACGAATTGGAACTAGCCATTCCTTGCCTCCCGCGACGTTGACAGGTGTTTTTTCCGTCTATAGTACGATACGTACTATAATAGTACGCAGCGTATGGTTAAACCCAATCGAGACTCGACGCTCGCGTTTGCCCTTCTCGGGCTGATCTGGCAGGAGCCACGTTCCGGCTACGACCTGAGAAAATTTTTTTTCTCCACCCCGATGATTTCCTTCAGCGACAGCCCGGGGGCCATCTACCCCGCTCTGCACCGCCTCGAACAACGCGGGCTCGTGCGCGGGCATACGGCGCAGGGGGCCGGGCTCCGGCGTCGCAGGATTTTCGAATTGACTGTCCGAGGACGCGCGGAATTCAGGCGGTGGCAAACGCAACCGGTCATGCGGAACGACGTAGTTCGAAACCTGGACGCGCTCATGCTGCGGTTCGCCTTCATGGATCAGTTTGCCGAGAAAGGCGCCGCCCTCCAATTCCTGAAAGCCTTCCACAAAGAGCTTGCCGCATACATTCCGAGTCTTCGGAAATACCTCAAATCGAACCGGCAGCATATGCCCCAATCGGGCAGGCTTGCTCTCGAAAGCGGCATCCAGGCTTATGAAACCCAGCTCCGCTGGACAAAAGACGCCCTGACAACATATGGACAAGCCACGGGAGAAAGGTGATGAGAATACTGCGTGTCGTGCTCTACTGTGTGCTCGGCGGCCTGTCACTCACAACCATCGCTCGGGGAACCGGCGGCTTTGGTTGGTGCTGGCTCGCGGGAATCGCGCTGTCCGCTTCGTTTGTACCGGTGGCTCTGTTCGGGCCACGCCGGGCCCTCTCTCAATTCGGCGTTGTCGCGCCCGTGCTCTTGATTGTCACGGTTTTGTGCCTGTGGTCGGAAGCGCTGATCTTCCTACAGGCGCCGGAAATCCAGCAACACGCCGTCCAAGACTTGGTGGGGGCATCGGTGATTTATCTCATCGTGGCGACTGTCTTGGCTATCCTGGCTGTGATATTGAAACTGCCTCGTGCGGACGGTCCCAAGGTGGAGTTGCGCTCGGCAGACAAAGTAGCGCTGCTGGTCGTGGTCTGCGGCATCGCCTATGTCCTGTACTATCTGGTCTTCGGGTGGATTACTTACCGGTTTTTCACGAAAGGCTACTACCCCGATGCGCCTCAGCTGGTTGCCAAATTAGGCGTCTGGTTTTGGGTGATCCAAATTGGACGCGGCGCGCTGATGACTTTGGCCGTGCTTCCGGTGATTCGCACCTTGCGGATGAGCCGGGCGCAAGCGGCCATCGCCGTGGGCTTGATAATGTGGGTGGCAGGAGGTGCCGCGCCTCTTCTGTTGCCGAATCCCTTCATGGGCCCAACCCAGCGCTTCATTCATACAATCGAGATACTGACGCAGAATGCATCGCTGGGCATCACGGCGGTGCTGCTGCTTCGTGCGAAGCAAGCACGGAGTGAGGCAGATTTGCCCGTTGCGGCACCTGCCCATGGATAACCCGCAACGGGCGGAAGGTGGCGAAGAAGGTCTCGTCTTCGAGGTTTGCCACATCGTTTTTCAAGACGGCGATCTCTTCAAATCTATGGTGTCCGCTGCGGCGGTGGTGTCACCCCGCTCAGGTTGCCATGCATCTCAGGGTGCGGCCCCTGCAGGTACTGATCGAGCTTTTTCTTCTGGTCGTCGCTCAGGAACTCGCGGATTTGCTTATCCGCCCTATAGCGCTGGGGCCTCACCTTGGCCAGGCGCTCTTCGCGCGACAGGCTTTTGTCCTGCACGAGCTTCTGCGTGGCGTCATGCAGTTCTCTCAGGATGGGTGTGATTTTGGCCTGCTGATCGCCGGTGAGATCAAGCTTCTCGGTCAGGACCTTCAGCTGCTCTTGGACGGTAGGCACGCCGCCGCCACTCCCGCCGTGCGCGTCGCTGCTGGTAGGAGCCTGTTGCGCGGCCGTGGTAAGCGCGAGCATCAACGTGGTCCCGATTGCAAGTAAACGAAAACGGTTCATCGTCTTTCTCCTTTGCCCTATGATTCGCAATGTAGCGGCCAAACGCCGTCAAGTCGAGTAGCAGCCCTAGTTGCTGAACAAAGAGGCAGTCGATGTCCAAAAATGAGCGCTCCAAATTGCGTGAACATACCGGGCTACGGAAAAAACAAAAAAGGCAGCGGAAGCCTGATCGGCGCATCCGGCGTACGTGTGAGCGGCTCGGCAGTGCTCTGGTGGCGTTGATCCAGGAGAGGCCGATCGATGACGTGACGGTGCAGGACGTGCTGGATCGCGCCTCGGTGGGTCGTTCCACCTTTTATCTTCACTTCCGCGACAAGGATGACCTCCTGCTCAGCCAGTTAGAGAAGTTCCTGGAAACAATGAGCACGGCGCTCAGCATTCAAAAGGAAGAATCGCATCGAGTTGTGCCTGTGGCAGAGCTCTTTGCCCACATCGGGAGCCAGAAGAAGCTTTATCGCGTGCTGGCCGACTCTGGCCGTCTCAACGATTTCTTGGATCTTGCGCAAGGCTATTTTGCCCGCGGGATTGAGCGGCGCCTCACGGAGTCCAAGCGTCTATCGAACCTACCGCAACGCGAATTGGGTCCTCGCGCCTCGGCGTCGGCCGGGAGCATGCTGTCGCTGCTGCAATGGTGGCTTGATCGCGGCGCGAAAGAATCACCACGGGCTATGGACGAGCTGTTCCACCGGATGGTGTGGAAGGGACTTCAATAGTCCTTATCGTGCGACCGTCAAGATGGTCAGTGTACCGAATACACAAATACTGTCCTTCTCGAAAGAGTCACAATGATTCTCTCAAGTACCGAATCTTTCTGCGGCGCGAGCCTTCGCTTTTGCCGCTTCTTCTTCGCGATTCTTCGGCGTTGCAGTGGTTTCGAGCGAACGGAGAAGACGAGTCGATATTTCGGATATTTCATCGACTGCGGCCAGGAACGACGCTTCGTTTGCCTTTGACGGTTTGTTAAAACCGGTAATCTTTCTCACGAATTGCAGCGAAGCGGCTTGAATCTCTTCAGGAGTGACGGGCGGATCAAAGTTAAAAAGGGTTTTGATATTCCTGCACATCTGGTGTGGCCTCAAGACATCTGAAGTTTTAAGCCTCTGGCGGCTAGACTACAACGGGACCAGCATCCGGCAGAACCCGATGAAGCGCCAGTGCCAGGCCCATACAGAACCAGAACACGACCATCGCCTCTGCGTCCCCAAAGCTGTATTGCAGCAACGAGATCAGCAGGAAGGCGACGTGTCCCCCTAAAATTCCTAATGCCAACCCTTGCGCGAACCACCCTTTATCCCGCGTTGCGCGCGCTAACCGCAGCAAAAAAACCAGGTAGGCGATGACAAGTCCCAGCCAGGCAAAGAGGGTAGGCAATCCGCATTCTACCGCGAACTGGATTGGAGTTGAATGGAAGTGCGTATGAAGCGGATAACGCCGGTAAGCTTCCAAATCCCACCGATGCCAATCGCCACTGATGCTGTCGAGACCCACACCCACCAGAGGATGTGCGCGAATCAGCTTGAGGCTGTCTCTCCACATCAGCAAACGGTATTGAGTGCCGGGATCAGCGGTATTGAAGACTGTCAGAGCTCTCCGCTGGTTAATCCAGTGCACACCAACCAAAGTGACGATGATGAAGCCGACCAAGATTCGGACGATAGTCTTGCGCTCAGCGCGCATCAACGAAATCAGCAGAGCACCGGCCAGCAGACTTACTAGAGAAATACGCGTCAAAGTCAGACCTACAGCCACGGTGATTGCCAGAAATGCGAGACATAGCGCCACGCGCGCCCCGGTGCTGACGTCGCCGCCTGCGATACATAATCCCCAGACCAATAGCCCAATCAGCACCAGGACTTCCGAATAGGGGAAGTAATGCTTGAGAAAACCTTCGGCACGCAGCGGATGACCTCTAACTAGTTTGAGTCCGGGCTGCGATAGATAATCTTCCAGCTCTTGCCGACGCTGAATCAAAATCTTGAAATGTTCCAGCGGAGCGAACCGTGCCGCCAGAAGATGCACCTCGGCATCCGCTGGCACTTTACGCAACTTGGTAAACAGTTGCCCAGCGGTCAGCGTGCGCTTGCCATTCACTTGCTGAATAATGTCGTCAGGCTGCAAACCAAATTTTGAAAGTGTTGTACCGGGGACCCCGGTCGCTTCCAGTTTGACTCCTATTCCAACCGTGTACTGCCATCCCGTGTACAACACGGCCAGGCAGCAACCGGCGATTAGCAATCCGGTCAAAATCCTGATCTGTCGCAGGCTGCTGACAGTCTGGGGCAGCAGCACTGCGATGAATAAAAGCGTCACAGTTCGCATTCGGCCCCAACTCATAAAAGGTACGACGGAGAACAGGGTGGAAATGAACGAAAGTGACAAGAACAAAAACAGTGGAAGCGCCAGCGGCTGACGATAGAATCGGATCCTGCCGGTGAAGATCTTTACCAACCAAATGGCGGTCGCGGCACGGAAAGCATTGGTTGCTCCCTTAGTGGTGAGAGGTGCACATACGGCAATCGCAGCCAGGCAGATAAAAATGGCCACGTCGATCCAGTTAGTCCACTTTGACGATACTGCGGGAGCAGGAGATTCGGACTCGGACAACGAAGCAGACTTCAACATGAGTGAAACCGGCGGAGACTGACGCAGGGTATTCTAAATAGCACGGCGCAAGATATTACACTGTATCGCGTATGCTATATTCTCAAATCGCTCGAAGATTGACTTCCTAGATGTTTTCTCGTTTTTCGCGAAATATTGCTTTCACCTGCGTCCTGAACGATGTCGCTGCGACAACAGCGGCCTTCGTGCTGGCCTTCCTGATTCGACTGTGGGCTGGGCAGGATGATTGGCAACGTGCCGGTCCCATCCATTTGTTTCGCCTCTATCTCCCGGTCCTGCTGGCAGCGGTGGTGATTTTTCCACTGTTGGGCTACATTCTGGGCGCTTATAAGCAAGTTGAACTGCGCCGGCCGCGCGAAATTGCTACCGACATCGTCAAAATGGCGGCCCTTGGGCTGCTCACGTTATTTTCCGCACTATTCCTTCTGCAAGGTCACTTCGTCAGCCGAAGCTTTCTGTTCCTTTTCGCCGTTCTGCAATTCCTATTGCTCGGAACCAGCCGTTGGCTTCTGTTAATTGGGGGAACGTGGCTGCGATCGAGGCCGGAGCAGAGACGGCATTTCATCATTGTCGGAAGCGGCAACGGGGCCGCTGAAGTCGCCACATTATTGGAAGCAGGAGAACGTTTTGGCTTGAGCCTGCTGGGCTTTATACACATCGGAAATGAACCGCCAACATCGCCGGCGGGCTTACGTCGGGCCTATTCCGTGCTCCCTAAAGAACAACTTGTGAAGATGTTACACAATCGCATAGTGGATGAGGTTGTGTTTGCGGTGGAGAAAGAAGAACTGCTTGAGCTGGAACCCCTAATGCAGCAATGTGAACAGGAGGGAGTACGCATTCGCATTCAGCTCGACTTTCTTCCCAAAGGTTTCTCTCACATTTTCGTGGAACACTTGGCGCACGTTCCTCTGCTTACTCTTGCCAGTACTCCGCAGAATGACTTCGCCCTCTTGTTTAAGCGTACCGTCGACGTCATCCTCTCCATCTTGTCTTTAGTTGTGCTCTCTCCGCTCTTTCTTTTCCTGGCCCTGCTGGTAAAACTGACTTCGAAGGGTCCTGTGCTTTTTAGACAGATCCGCTGCGGTCTCGGAGGAAGACAATTTGTGCTGCTGAAGTTTCGTTCCATGGTGGTCGACGCCGACGAGCTACTCGCTGATTTGAGCGCGCTGAACGAGGCAGAAGCTCCTCTGTTCAAGATGCGCAACGATCCACGCTGTACGAAGCTGGGCCGTTGGATGCGAATGTTCAGCATGGATGAATTACCGCAGCTCTGGAACATCTTACGCGGGGACATGTCATTGGTAGGTCCAAGGCCGCCGCTGCCGCAGGAGGTCGAACAGTATCAACCCTGGCAGCGTCGACGGCTCCGTATGCGCCCAGGACTTACTTGCTTGTGGGCTTTGGAGGGACGCAGCCAACTTCGGTTCGAGCGACTGACGCGGCTTGATTTGCTTTACATCGATAATTGGTCGGTTTGGCTGGATCTCAAGATCCTGATTAAAACTATTCCCACCGTACTCTCAGGCAGAGGAGCTCATTAAAACGACGATCTTTCCTATGCCCATGGACCTACTGCTTCAGCCATGATTTCCGTCCTCATCACCACCTACAATTCAGCGAGATTCCTTGAGCGATGTCTGGAGTCGGTTCGGGCACAGACGTATCATCCCGTGGAATTGATCATTGTGGACAACGCTTCCACGGATGGAACTCGAGACATACTCGCAAAGTACGAGGGCCAGGCCAGAATTGTTTATAACCAGGTGAATACTGGCTTCGCAGCGGCTCAAAACGCGGCTGCAAGACTGGCGAATGGAGAGTGGCTGCTATCACTGAATCCGGATGTTGTCCTTCATCCCGACCTTCTTGCCGAAGCCGTGGCCGCCGGCGAGGGACATTCCGACGTGGGCGCCGTTTGCGGCAAGCTGCTGCGCTGGAATCCTGGGGCGGCCTCTGAATTCACCAAAATCATCGACTCGACTGGGATCTACTTTCTTCGCAATCTCCGTCACCTGGATCGGGGTGCGGAAGAGTTGGATCAGGGGCAATTTGAAATGCCGGAATTTGTTTTTGGAGCCACCGGCGCGGCAGCGCTTTATCGCAGTCAAATGCTACAAGACATTGCTATCGAGGGAGAGTTTTTCGACGAGCAATTCTTCGCCTATCGCGAAGACGCGGACCTGGCCTGGCGTGCTCAATTGCTGGGTTGGCAATGCCTTTACACTCCCCGAGCCGTGGCATGGCATGTGCGCCGCGTCACGCCCGAACGCCGCAAAGAGCTACCACTGGCCATCAATTGGCATTCCATCAAGAATCGTTTTTTGATGCGCGTCAAAAATATTTCACTTCCCCTATACGCCCGGCTGTTTTTTCCTGTGACATTCCGGGACGCGCAAGTCATTGGCTATTGCTTGTTAGTTGATCGACGACTTACGTCAGCATTAACCGCAGTCTGGAAATTGCGGCACGATCTTCAAAGGAAGCGACAAGCGATTCAATCGCGACGCCGGGTCTCGGACCGCCAACTCCTACGCTGGTTTTTGCCTAGTCCAGCGCGATCACACAGCCGCGCTCGTTCTCTTAATCCGTCGACCTGCTCAGGTGACGCGATCAACTGACTCAATTTCTCCGCCAACTCACGTTGCTCTGGGCGAAACGAAATCCCGCATTCTCCGGTCGTTTCGTGGTTGGTAGGCGTATCGAGGTAAAGAATGGCATTAGGGGCCGCCATCGCTTCCACCAGCGCGGGATGGACGCCGCCAATTTCCCCAGCGAAGACAAATAGCCCGGCATTATTTTGCAACTTCCAATAATCATCGCCGTAGATCGGACCTGTAAAGATAACCCGATTATCAGCCATGGACTTCAGCTGCTGCACGTAGGCGGGCCGATAAGGATTTCCTCCAACGACCACCATAGGCCAATCGGTGTCGACGTCGCGGTAGGCCCGAATCACGAGCTCGGGGTTGTTCTCCGGTTCGAGCCTCGCAACATATAAGATGTATCGTCGGCTCGATAATCCAAAATCGGAAAACTCACTGTTGTCAGTGCGGACAGGTTCGGCGCCATAAGCAATCATTTCCGATGTCTTGTGATAACGTTGGCGGAAGTATTCACGGATTGTGCCAGCGTCGGTAACTAAACGGGTGGGAGTAAATGCCGCCAGCACCTCACAAAAATGCAAAAACCATTGTCCCAAGAAATTCCATTTACGGCGCTTGCGATCTAATCCATCGACGTTCAGGGCGGTAGGTTTGCCCACCAGACGGGGGATCCACGCCATCGGACTATTGGCAACATTGCAAATCAATAACACGTCCGCATCGGTGAACAGTACATGCAGCACAGAAAGAAAAGTATGAAACAGGGTATCGAAATGCTTATTTGAGATAGTCGGAAGAATGATTCGTCTGATTCGGTGATCGAAGTCATCGTCAGGTTTTACGAAAGGCTTCCTGCAATACACCGCTACTTGATGTCCGCGTTGAACCAAACGTTTGGCGAGCTGATCGGCGAGCGTCTCAAACCCGCCGTAGCGGGCGGGGATACCGCGCGTGCCTAAAATTGCTATTTTCATTGCTGGAGAGCGGTTCGAAAAATCCGGAGGGATTCCTCGACAACTCCGAAATTAACTGACAAACGATCCGACCTTGTGGCTTTTGTTCTCGGTCTCACCGCTGCCGCCATGCAGACCATAACGCCACAGAACATGGGTATAGGCGCGCATGGCTTCGCTCCTACCCACGCCGCTTGGTTGAAACCCTGCCAGCGACATCAAGGCACGCAGGATGATTCCGATGATTAGACCAAAACGCAAGATGGTCGTTTCGCGATGACTGTGATGTTTCGCGAAGTAGTGCAACATATTGCGATACCAAAACACCTGTCGATCGTAGAAAGAAAGCTGATTGACGCTGTGTCCGCCACTGTGAATAAAGACCGCCGCTGGACAATAAATAATTTTCCAGCCGTGTAGACGCAGACGGCGGCAGAAGTCCACGTCCTCGAACCACACGGGATAGAAAGTTTCGTCGAAACCACCCAAGCTTTCCCATACGTTGCGCTTTACCGCCAGGCAAGCGCCAGCAGGCTGCTCGATTTCCTGAAGCGAGCCATGGTCGAGGTCCAGACATCGGTACTGCCGATTAAGCGGGTTTTCCTTCCAAAGCCGGTTGAGGAGAAGTACTTCCGCTAACATGCGGCCGAGGGTTGGAAATCGCCGGACATTGAAACCCAGGGCCGGGGAGCCATCCACGGCGACCAGCATTCCAGTTGCGCCTCCGACTCCATCCTGCGACAAGGTCTCCGCGAGTCTACTTAGCGATCCGGCCGTGACGATAACGTCTGGGTTTAGGACGAGCAGGACTTTTCCGGTTGCCATCTTTGCGCCTTGGTTGAGTGCGGCGGCAAATCCGACATTTGCGGGGTTCGACACAATGCGTACATCCACTCCACTTTCGCGGGCCCGTTGGATCGTGGAGTCAACGGAAGCATTGTCAATCAGGATAACCTGCCATTCTGTTTCGCCAGCCAGCGCTTTCAGGCAGCTCGCGATGTTCTCCTCAGAATTGTATGTGACAATGATGACGGAGCCGGCATGCATTCTGGGATGAGATTATAACTTCCAGGTTTAGGTCTCGCTTCCCTCCAGACGCCAATCTAAAGATAAAATAACTGCCATTATCGGGTTAACGGCCAATGTCTACAAGAATCCAGAGCGGTACACGCGGCGACAGCTGCTTGCGGCAGAAAGAGTATTCATGATCGAGTTTGCACGAGATACGTACCGATACCGGGAACTTATTTGGGCCCTCGCCCTTAAGGAGCTCCGTGTACGCTACAAGCGTTCGTTACTGGGTTTTTTCTGGGCATTGCTCAATCCCGCGCTGCTGATGATTGTGCTGACATTGGTTTTCGGTACGATCATGCGTTTCTCGATAGATCATTACGCAGTTTTCCTTCTCAGCATGCTGCTGCCATGGACTTTTTTCTCCCAAGCGATGTCATATTCGGTGGATTCTGTCGTCGGTAACGGCCCACTGTTAAAAAAGATTTATGTAGCGAAGCTGGTTTTTCCGGTGGCTGCGATTGTTTCGAATGTGGTGAACTTCCTGCTCTCGCTGATTCCCTTGGCGCTTTTGATCGTACTATTACGTTTCCCGCTACACTGGACATGGGTCTACCTCCCGGTCCCAATGCTCGGACTCTTCCTGTTTACGCAAGGAGCCGCGTTTTTCTTTGCGACCGCCAACGTGTTCTACAGGGATGTCAGTCATATCGTTCAGATTTTGCTCTCCGCCTGGTTTTATTTTTCCCCGATTATCTATTCGCTTGATTTCATACCCGAGAAGTATCGCTGGCTTTTTCGCCTGAATCCGATGCTGTACGTCTTGAATGGTTTTCGGCTCAGTATTTATTATGGGCAATTGCCGTCTTTGTATTCAGCCGCGCTGTCCCTGGGTTGCGGAATCGCCGCGTTGATGATTGGGTTCTCAATTTTCCGGCACTACCAGAATCGTTTCATTTATTACATCTAAGTACGTCGAATGAGGGAGGCTGCCGTCAGAGTTACCTTTGATAACGTTGTTCAACGGTTTCGAATCATTCAGGAGAGGCCCGATACGCTGCGCGAAGCCTTCGCCAAGTTTCGGCGCCGAACCAGCTACCATGATTTCGAGGCACTGAAACATGTCTCCTTCCAAGTCGCGGAAGGACAGATGGTCGGCATCATCGGTCGAAATGGTTCGGGTAAGAGCACCATCTTAAAAATCATTGCGGGGGTGTACATTCCCACCAGCGGTGAAGTGGCCGTCAACGGCAGCATCGCGCCACTGATTGAATTAGGTGCAGGCTTTCATCACGAGCTGACGGGTCGGGAAAATATCCTCTTGAATGGACTCCTTCTCGGACTGTCCAAGCGCGATGTAATGAAACGCGAATCTCAGATCATCGAGTTCGCGGAATTAGGTGAATTCATCGATGTGCCGGTAAAACAGTATTCTTCCGGCATGTACATGCGACTAGCCTTCGCGATTGCGACCGAGGTCAATCCTGACATTCTTCTTATCGATGAGATATTGGCTGTGGGGGACGGAGAATTCCGGCGCAAATGCTTCGAGCGGATCGAGCAATTTCGGACTCTGGGCAAGACCATTCTCTTTGTATCGCATGATCTGGGCAGCGTCCGCCAGTTTTGCGACCGGGTCTTGCTGCTTCATGGAGGTGAACTGATTGAAGATGGCTGTACGGATTTCGTAATCTCGCGTTACGAATCACTGTTATCACAGCATGTTGATAGCCTGCGGACACAGGCCTGGTGATAGCTGGAAAAGTAGCACTCTAGTAAAGTCGCTCCTGCCGTTTCATGTTTCCGAAGCTTCCCACATTGCTCAAGTTAAAGCTGAAGCGGTATTGATTCTCGTTACGCACCGCACCGAGTGCGAAGCGCCGATATTCCATACTGACTCCGCAGCAATCCCAGTTGTAGCTCGTCTGCACGGCGCTGTACTGCAAAAACCCGACGTCAGCATCGAAGCCCACCGCGCCTGCTCCGCTCAGGCCGCGCTTGTTGGGAGTACCGTATGCCAGCAGGATCCGAAACTGATGAAAGTGGAGCGGGCTCGAAATATTATTGGAAACCAGATTCTCTCCCGGGACTCTCAGATATACATCGGCACCTCCGAATGTGATTCGCCCTAGCTGGTAGTTGACCAGCGCGGTGCTGGAACTGATTCGGCTGCTCTTGAAGTCGTAATCCAAATCCCACTCAGCATCTACGTGAGCTCTCGGAGCGATCCGCAGTCGCGAAATCAAAGGCGATAGATGTCGCGGACTGGTAAGAAAGGCAATGCCGGTGAGGTCGGCGGTGGTCGTGAAAACATTGCGGCGACCGTCAACCAGCGCTCCACCGAAGGTGGTATCGAGGAAGTACTTCTGACCCAGTTCCCAACTGACGAGTTCGCGAGCCTCCGGTCCCGAAGGGCAAGGCACAGCTTTCACCGCTTCGTCCTTCTGCTGCCCTAAGGCGGAATCTAGTTCGGGTGAATCCTCCGCAGATCTCAAAGGATCCGGTGTGAATATCTCGCTGACCGTGCCGCAATTGCTTGAAGAACTCGAACTCTTCTTGG
>WNFC01005355.1_pt1 | contig 14070 bp, 20 predicted proteins | sample 5400541 | NCBI WGS metagenome assembly WNFC01 (sample SAMN13153342, study PRJNA577476) | soil metagenome | isolation source: 120 cm saprolite under Douglas fir tree site 2 hole 2 replicate 1 | place: USA:California | collected 2015-04-18
GGGTTCGTCAGATGGCGACTGCGGTGCGATGTCCCTCGAAGATGGCGGTTTCGATGTCGCGCGGGGCGACGCAGTCGCCGATCACCTGAAGTTCTGAGCCGGCGGACTTCAGTTCGCTGACCAGCCCGTCATTCGGCACGGGTGGGATCGTTACGATGACCATGTCGAGGCCCTCGACTGTTCGCTCAACTCCGTCGTAGCGATTGTAGAAGGTGACCACCCCGCGCCCGATCGAGCGCAAATCGTGCCGGAAAGAAATTCGCCCCGCCTCTGCCACCTCGATTCAGTTGAATAGACGTGCCAATCGAGTAGGTGTGATCCGATTGGGTTGCCTCGGCACGTTGGCGAATAAGGCCCGTTTTGGTTGTGTTGTCTAGCACTGGCTGACAGAGCCAGGCGAACCAAGCAACGGCAGCCGCCATTGCAGTTCACTTCATGTCTAGGAGACCTTTTTATGATCAACCGCATTCTGAAGACCCTCATGCTCGGTGCCATCGCCGCTCCGCTCGTCGTCGGTGGCGCATTCGCCAAAGGTCAGGGCAATGACAACGCGCCGGGCGACAAGGGCAAGGGCAAGTACGTGGAAGAGTTCCAGCCGCAGACGGTCGTGAACGCCCGCGGTGACAACGCCGAGGCCCCTGGCGACAAGCACCGGAACGGGAAGTAGCCGACGCCGGACCCATCGTCCGCCGGAACGATAAGGGTCGGGGCGGCACTAACCGCCTCGACCTGCCGGCAAGCCTGCCAATCGCGACACCGCCGCCTTCATCCGCACGCCGATATGCGTCATGACCGCACGGTGCGGCGCTTTACCCAGAACGACAGCAGGTCGCGCGACACGCCGAAAGGCTGATCCGTCGTGCCGCGACCGCCGCCTTCCCGACGGCATGCGGTCGCCGGAATGCCCACCCGTGATTTCACCCGCCGCGCGAGCCCGCACCGCCGCGCGCGGAGCCTCGGCTGAATCCCGTTAAGGGAAGCCTTTCGTAGTAGTCCATGAGCGCATTAGCCGAGAGCCGCGGTGCGAATTAGTCTCAGGTGCATGTCAGGATGATCGTGGCCCCGTTGTACATCCTCGAGAATTGGACACCTGCGAACCTTTGGAGATCCGGCGCCGGAATTCATCCGTCGGGCACTGATCCACTCGTCGGATCGATCAGCCGAGAATAATTCCGCGCTCCAGCCTGTTGTAGGATTGGAAGTTTGGATGTACGAGGTAGATGCAGAGTTCCGCCAACAATTATGTGCCCTGCTGCCTCGGTTGAGCCGGTTCGCCCTGGCATTGACCCGCAGCCGTCATGACGCGAACGATTTGCTTCAGATGGCATGCGAACGGGCATTGAACCGCGCCGACCAATGGCAGCGTGGCACCCGACTCGATAGCTGGATGTTTCGCATCATGCAGTCAGTCTGGTTCAACGATTTGCGCTCCCGCGAGGTGGGGGAGAACCGCGAGCAGGAATGGCAGCGCGAAAACGCCGATGCCGTAGACGGTGAGCGGTGCGCCGAGAGCCGGCTGATGCTGCAGAAGGTTGCCGAGGCCGTGCTGCAATTGCCTGAGGAGTTGCGTGTCGTGCTGATGCTTGTCTGCGTCGAGGGGCTTACGTACAAGGAAGCGGCCGAGACCGCTTCGATCCCCATCGGCACCGTCATGAGCCGTCTTTCCCGGGCACGGCTGACCCTCATGCGAGGCTTGCAAACCACGATCGGCATCGACGACGCCGACAATAACGTCGTCAGGATGGCGCCGGGATGACGCGCTTGGATGACAGCACGCTGGTTGCATTCGTCGACGGCGCGCTCGACGCCGCCGCGTCGCATGACGTCGCGCAAAGCCTTGAGCACGATCCGGAGGCCCGGGAAAAGGTTCGTCTGCTGCGGCTGTCGGCGACGTTTGTCCGGGCAGCCTTTCGCGAGCCGGCCTATCTGCAGGTGTCGCCGGAGCTGACGAAAATGATCGAAGGGCGGCCGCAGGTCGTCGGTGGACCCACGCGCTCGACAGCTCGACGCTTCGCCGTACCGTTGGTCGCGTCCATCGCCGCCGCTGTCGTGTTAGGATTCGGCGGGGGCTTCGCCACGCGCGGCACTCAGCCGCCAAACCCGCGCGATTTCGGCGAGCATCTCATCGACGAGGTGGCGGACTACCATGTCGTCTACGCCCGCGAGGACGAGCATCTCGTCGAGGTTCCCGCCGAGCGCCGCGATCATATCGAGGCTTGGCTCGGCGACCGCCTCCAGCGGCAGCTCCATGTGCCCGATCTGTCCGCTCACGATTTGATATTCCGCGGGGCACGGCTGCTGGTGGTCGACGACCGGCCCGTCGGGGAACTCGTCTATAGCCGCCCCGACCGGCCGCACAGGCCAGTGGCGCTCTGCATCACTTTCGGCGGTCCCGGCGAGGAGGCGCTGAGGACGGAGGCGCGTGACGGGATCACCTTGGCGCTCTGGCGGCGACAGGGCTACTATTACGTTCTCGCGGGGTGGATGGACAAGTCGGCGCTTGGCAGCCTCGTCGCCGAGCTGGCCCCGGAGCTCGATGGCGGCTGAGGGTCGACAGCGTTACGCCGACACGTGTCCGCCGGATCTTGCGCCGCGCGTGGCAACGATCTCCTCGATCCGTTCAGAAGCGCCAGGCGAGAGCCAGGGCTGGCCCGCCCTCCCACTGGCTGAATCTCTCACGGGGAAGATTTGAAAAGTTCTTGAGGAAACTAAGCGTGAAGTCGATTTCCGCCGCCGGGACGATGCGCGTCAGCCACGCCGGCGTCCATGCCGCGCGCAGGATCCCGCTCAGCCGGTAGTCGCGGCGGAATTCGCCCTCGAAATTGTCGTACCACCGCACCCTGAGCTTCGGCGTGAGGCCAAAGGTCCAGTCCGACGCGGCGACATAGGAGAGATCGAGCGTCGCGACGGTGAAGGTGTTCTCGAAATCCCGCGGATCCGCCAGCCGCCGCCCGGCGCTTACATCGAGCGCGAGAGACCGATCGCCGGGACGCGTCGCCTCGCGCAGAGTGATGCGACCGCCGCCGGGACGGAACGCGATCGCGCTGACGAAACCGGCGGAAAAGCTGTGGAGCACGTCGTCCGTGTTGCCGAAATCAGGGCGAAGGTCGGCCGTCACGTTGTATGAGAGATAAGGGACAAAGAGGTCGGAACGCCCATCGGTGAACGACGCCGTAACCCCGCCGAAGAACGTGTCCTCGTCCTGGTCCGTCTCGGTGAAGAAGCGATCGACGCTGGCGTCGATGGAGGCCGACAGCTTGAGCGCGGCGAACTGGCGCGACCATTTCAGCAGGAGATCCGGATTGAAATGCCCGTCGGCACGGCGCCCCGATCCGGCGGTGGTGCCGGTCGCCCCGACAGCGTTGTCGGTGAAGAGAATAGGCGCGGTGAGCGCGATCTCGAAACCCGGGCTCGACGGTGGCCCGGGCTCGGGGGGAGAATCAGGGCCGAGACGCTGGCGGTCGCCTCTGATGTCGGTCTCGGCATCGCGATCAGTGGAAAGCTGCGCCAATCCGTCGCCGGCAACCAGCATGGCCAAGGAGGCCACCAGAAATGTTCTCATCGTGAACCTCGCTTCGCCATCGTTTCGTGAACGGAAAGAGCGCTCACGGAACCGCAACCAATTGCCCGCCCCCTTGTTCGTCGCTTTCGGCCTGAACACGGCGATGCGACATAGCGAGATCCTACGCGCCCGCTTCGATCAACTCGACCTCGATAACCTTCGCCTGTTCGTTCCAAAGGCAAAGGCCGGACAGCGAGAACAGCCGCTCACCCCCGAGCTCGCCGACATTCTCCGCCGCGAGCAGGACAGCCGCAACGATAAGGACGGCTGGATCTTCCCGTCCCCGCGGCCGACAGCCAGCATCAGCGGCCATCGCTTCCGGATGGACAAGCCATTCCGTGAGGCGGTCAAGAGCGCCGGGCTCGACCCCGACGTGATAACTCCGCACGTCATACGCCATACGGCGATCACCAACCTCGTGCAGAGTGGCGCCAACCTCCCGACCATCCAGCGGATCAGCGGCCATAAGACGCTCGCAATGGTGATGCGCTATACGCACGTTCACGGGCAGCACATCGACCGCGCAATCCGAGCGATCGGCCGCCCTTTGCCGGAACTGTCCGAGAACAAATCCGCTGGCAGCGTTACACTGGAATTACACACGGGACAGAAGCGCCCCGCCTAGTTGCCAGATGGCATCTAGCGAAAACAGCGTACCCGATCAGAGGCTTAGGAATGGTGCCCAGGGACGGAATTGAACCGCCGACACGCGGATTTTCAGTCCGCTGCTCTACCAACTGAGCTACCTGGGCGCCGTACCCGGCCGGGAGCAGGCTTATAGTCAAAATGCCCGGCGGCTGTCCAGCCCGGGCGCGGCGTTCTACCCGTCGTCCTTGCCGTCGGCCTTGTCATCGCCCGGCGCCTCGTTGGTCGGCACCCGGTAGACGCCCTTGAGCCAGCGGCCGAGATCGATGTCGGCGCAGCGTTTCGAGCAGAACGCGCCGAGGCCCGGCGCCGACTTCTTCCCGCAGATCGGGCAGGCGCGTACTGCCCGTGATTGGTGGTCGTCCTCCGCCATGGGCCTTTAGATAGGTTCAGTCATAGCGAATGTCGAAGCTGTCGCGCTCGCGTCCGGGATCCTCGACGATGGCAACCGGGCGGGCAAGCACCGCCTCGAGCTGGCGCCGAGCCGAGGCGGCGGCGCCGTCGAGTGCGGCGGCAACGGCGGGGTGGACGACGAGGGTCGGCGCTCGCCCAGGGTGATGGGCCGCTTGGCGGGAGGCCGCGCGCAACGCCTCGAACGCGGTGGTCACGGCGGATTTCACCGTTCCGGTCGCCCCCGGGAGGTCGAAGAGTATCTCAGCAATCGGCCTGTCGCGGCGCCGGCGGGTGAGCTCAAAATGGCCGAGCCGCGTCCAGCCGAGTATCTGCGGCCTGGCCGGATCGCCAGCGAGCGCCCCTTCGAGCACAGCAGCGACGCGTTCGCGATCGGCACGGCGCGCCATCGAGATGAAATCGATGACGATGGCGCCGGCAAGATTACGCAGCCGGATCTGTCGCGCCGCGGCTTCGGCCGACGCCAGATTGACGGCGAGCGCCGCCCCGCGCGGATCGCCGCGCTTCCCCGCTGCCTCGCCGGCGTCGACATCGATGACGGTCATCGCGGCAGTCGTCTCGATGATCAGCGCGCCCGCGCCTGGCAATTCGACGCGAGGCCCAAGCACCGCAGCAAAATCATCGGCGACCCCGTATCGCTCGAAGATATCGTCATCCCCCTCATGTAGGGTGAGCGCGGGCGGCAGCGCCGGCCGCATATGCGCGAGATGGCGCCGAGCCGCTGCCAACGTCACGCGATCGTCGACAACGATGTGCTGTGGTGATGTCTCGCGGAAGGCGTCGATGAGGTCACCGACAAGCCCGGCATCCTCGTCAAGACGCGTTGGTGGCGGCGCCTGCGATGCACGAAGTTGCACCATTTGCCAGCGCGCCTTTAGTGCCGCCAGCTCGGCGAGCAGCACCTCCGGCTCAACGTTGAGGGCATCGCTGCCGATGATCGTGCCGACACCCTCGGGCAGAATCGGCTCGATCGTCGCCGCCACATTCCGGCACGCTTCCGGCGCCGCGTGCTTCGGCAGGACGATCCGGGCGCGCATCGGCGTCAGCGTGAGCAGCCGCCCCTCGAGCCGCGTGCGCATGCTGACTGACGGCGCCTTGCCGCCCTGCGCCGCCCGGGTGACCTGGACGAGTACGCTTTGCCCTTCGGTCAGCCACGCGGCAATCCCAGCGGCGCGCTTGTCGGGCGGTGCGATCGCGTCCTCGGCGGAGAGAAAGGCGGGGCGGTCGAGGCCGATCTCGACGAGCGCGGCGGGCAGCGCCGGGAGCAGCTTGACGACGCGCCCGAGATAGAGCTCGCCGACGCGACCTCGCTCGCCGTCCCGCGCGATGCGCAGCTCGACGGCGCGCTCGCCCTCGAGCAGGAGAGCGCGCAATTCGCCGGGTCCGACGGCGATCAGCAGCTGGCGATCCACGCAATCCCCTCAGCCGCCGCGCCTGAAACCCTGGCCGGCGAGAAGCGACGCCGTCTCGAAGAGCGGCAGGCCGACCACGTTGGAATAGGAGCCGCCGATCTGCCGCACGAAGATCGCTGCGATCCCCTGGATCGCGTAACCGCCCGCCTTGCCGTGCCATTCACTGCCGGCGACATAGGCGGCGATCTCGGTTTCGGTCAACCGCTTGAAGGCAACAATGGTCTGGACGTGGCGGGTCGCCAGCTTGCCGTCGGGGGTCACCAGGGCGATCCCGCCATGGACGCGATGGCGGCGGCCGGAGAGCAAGGCAAGGCAGCGCCGCGCCGTTGCCGCATCCTCGGCCTTGGGCAGGATGCGGCGCCCGCAGGCAACCACGGTGTCGGCACCGAGCACGAATGCGCCGGGATGGCGCGCGGCGACGGCGCGCGCCTTGGCGGCGGCAAGACGGATCGCGTGGTCAGCCGGTAGCTCGTGCTTGAGCGCGGTCTCGTCGAGGGCTGCCGGGTCGACCGCATCGGGTTCAAGGGCGACTTGGCGCAACAGCTCGAGGCGGCGCGGCGAGGCGGAGGCGAGAACGAGACGATGCGAGGGCGCGACCGGCCGCTTCGGCGGAGACATGCCGCGCCGGCGGTTACTTGAAGCGGAAGGTGATACGGCCTTTGGTGAGGTCGTAGGGCGTCATCTCGACATTGACCTTGTCGCCGGCAAGGACGCGGATGCGATTCTTGCGCATCTTGCCCGAGGTGTGCGCGAGCACCTCGTGGTTGTTGTCCAGCTTGACGCGAAACATCGCGTTGGGCAGCAGCTCCGTGACCGTGCCGGAGAATTCTATCAGATCCTCTTTCGCCATCCCGCTCCCATAATCTTTCCGCAGCAATCGCCGACCAGCCACCCCGGCCAAAAAACCGCCCAATACATCGTAGTCGGGCCGCTCCGGGTCAAGCATTTTCATCCGCCGGGGTAACGCCTCGCAGCGCCTCACCTCACAGCTGCCCGGGCGGTGCCGGCGGGAATCGCTCGCGTATGCGGCGCAGCAGATGTTCGCGCACGGCGCGATAGGCGTCGAGCCGCTGCTCACGATCACCTTCGGTCAGGGTGGGATCGAAGACCGGCCAGAACTCAACCGTACAATCCATCGTTCGGGTGAGCTCGACGGCTTTGTGCTGCGCTTCGGGCGATAGCGAGATGACAAGATCAAAGGAGGTATCCTCGAGATCCTCGAAGGATTTCGCCTGATGATCGCTGATATCGATGCCGATCTCGTCCATCACGGCGACGGCGAAGCCGTCGACCTCTTGCGCACGCACTCCTGCCGAATCGACATAGAGACGACCGCCACCAAAGTGGCGGAGCAGCCCGGCGGCCATCGGCGAGCGGACCGCGTTCCAGGTGCAAGCGAACAAGACGCTGCTGGGTGCGCGTTGCGGATTGCCTGGCGCCGACACCGCTCGCGGCTATCCGCGGATATGCAGCACGCAGACCAGCGTGAAGAGCCGCCGCGCCGTGCCGAGATCGACGACAACCTTGTCGGCGAGGCGCTCGCGGAGCAACTCCGATCCCTCGTTGTGCAGGCCGCGTCGACCCATGTCGATCGCCTCGATCTGCGTCGGGCTGGCGCGCTTGATCGCGGCGAAATAGCTCTCGCAGATGAGGAAGTAGTCCTTGACGATGCCGCGGAACGGGGCAAGCGACAGGGCGATCCGCTCGAGCGAGACATCGTTGGCGTCGCGGATATCGAGGATAAGGCGGTTCTCCTCGATGGCGAGGTCGAGATGGAATGGCCCATCGTACCCGGCGACCGGCGCGAAAGTGTTTTCCTCGAGCAGGTCGAAGATGGCGACGGCTCGCTCGTGCTCGATATCGGCATTGCGGCGCACCACCGTCCTCTCGTCGAGGGTGATCTTGGCGATGCGCTGCGCCTCCGGCATCGTCCCTCCGCTGCCTAGCCGCGCGGCACGTCGAGGCGGAGAGCGACCGACAGGGCGTGGGCGCCAAGCCCTTCGGCCTCGGCCAGCGTCAGCGCCGCCGGACCGATCGCGCCGAGGCTGGCTTGATCGCAGCGCACCAGCGAGGTGCGTTTCATGAAATCGAGCACGCCGAGCCCGGAGGAGAAACGAGCGCTGCGCCCAGTCGGTAGGACATGGTTGGTGCCCGCGACATAGTCGCCGATCGCCTCCGGCGTGTGGCGGCCGAGGAAGATGGCGCCGGCATTGCGCACCGAAGCGGCGAGCGATTCGGCATCATCGACCGCCAGCTCGAGATGCTCGGGGGCGATCCGGTCGATCAACGCCGCCGCATCGGCCAACCTTGCCACAGTGATGATGGCACCGTGCCGCGACCAACTCTCGCCGGCGATTTTGGCGCGCGGCAAGCTTGCGAGATGAGACTCGATCGAAATCGCCACCGCATCGGCAAATTCGCCGTCGTCGGTGATCAAGATCGATTGCGATGCCGTGTCGTGCTCGGCTTGCGAGAGCAGATCGGCGGCGATCCAAGCGGGGTCGTTGCGGCGATCGGCGACTACCAGGATCTCGGACGGGCCGGCGATGAGATCGATCCCGACAATGCCGAAGACGTGGCGCTTGGCGGCGGCGACATAAGCGTTGCCGGGTCCGACGATCTTGTCGACCGGGGCGATCGTCGCCGTACCATAGGCGAGCGCCGCCACCGCCTGGGCACCGCCGACGCGGTATATCTCGGTAACTCCGGCGAATTCGGCGGCCGCCAGCACGAGGGGGCTTATGACACCATCCGGCGTCGGCACCACCATGGCGACCCGCGCAACGCCGGCAACCTTGGCCGGAATGGCATTCATCAGCACCGAAGAGGGGTAGGCGGCAGTACCCCCCGGCACGTAGATCCCGACCGCCTCGATGGCTCGCCAGCGCGCGCCAAGCTGCACGCCGGCAGCGTCCCGGTAGTCGAAATCGGCGGGTATCTGCCGCCGATGATAGGACGCGATGCGCTCGGCCGCGAGACGCAAGGCGGCAAGCGTCTTCTCGTCGCAAGCATGCGCCGCGGCGGCGATCTCCGCCGCGGGGACGCGCAACATGTCGGGGGTCAGGCTGACCCGGTCGAAGCGGCGGGTATAGTCGATCAGCGCGGCATCGCCGCGCGCCACGACGTCGGCGATGATCCCGGCGACGACCGCATCGACATCCGCCGTCGCCTCGCGTTTGGCGGCGAGCAGCGCCGCGAAGGCGGCGGCAAAGCCGGGGGCGGCGGCGTCGAGCCTAAGCGGCAAGCGCCGTCTCGCGGATGCGCTCGAGCCACATCCCAACTTCGTCAGGCCGAGTCTTCAGCGCCGTCCGATTGACGATGAGGCGCGAGGTAACGTCGGCAACACGCTCGATCTCGACGAGCCCGTTGGCTTTCAGCGTCGAGCCGGTTTGCACGAGATCGACGATATAGCGCGACAATCCCAGGCTGGGTGCCAGCTCCATCGCGCCGTTGAGCTTGATGCATTCGGCCTGAACGCCGCGAGCGGCAAAATGGCGACGGGTAATCTCGGGATACTTCGTCGCCACCCGGACATGGCTCCAGCGTGAGGGATCCTCTCGTGCGGCATCCTCCGCCGGCGCGGCAACGACGAGGCGGCACCGCCCGATACCAAGATCGAGCGGCGCGTAGAGCTCGGGATAGTCGAACTCCATCAGCACGTCGTTGCCGGCGACGCCGAGATGCGCCGCCCCGAAGGCGACAAAGGTGGCGACGTCGAAGTTGCGCACGCGGATGACGTCGAACCCGCGGTGATTGGTGGCGAAGCGCAGTTGGCGCGAGTCCTCGTTGGCGAATTCCGCCTCGACCTCGATACCGGCGCGCCGGATCAGCGGCATCACCTCGTCGAGAATGCGCCCCTTCGGCAGGGCGAGGACCAGGGACTCATTACTGGGCAACACGATCTCCACTGCGGGAAAGCTCTAACCTCGCCCGCCCTAGTTCCGCCGCGGTTAAACCTCGTCGACGGCATGCCGGGGCCGCCACGGGGTCGGCCAGGGCTCGCCGAGATCCTCTAAATGGCACAGGATTCGGCCAACTTCCAGTCGCATGGCGTCGGCGCCGGAGAACTCGAAGATGATCGCGCCAGGAGCCGCGCGAAGGGCCAGGATCTGCAGAATACGGTCGCCCGCGCTACGCTCGAAACCCTTGACTTGCACCGCCGTCACCCGGTCAAAGGCAATACCGGTCAGGGTGCGCTCGCAATGGCCTTTCCGATCGAGCGGTGGGCGCTCCCACATGAAGCGGTTGGCGACCAGGACGAAGCGCTGCTCGTCGGGCAGAAACGCCATCTCGCCGACCGGCACCAGGGCATCCTGGAGAAAGGTCGAGACGACCGCGAGATCCTCTTCGTCTTCGGCACGCAGCTTGAGCTTCCCGCCCGGCCTGGCACCCTGCGGCGCCGCGCTGTCGATATTGCTCGCCATCCTGGCTGCCTATTCGGCCGAACCGTCGCCCAACCGCTCGATCTCTGCACCGCAGGCGGCGAGCTTGTCCTCGAGACGCTCGTAGCCGCGATCGAGGTGATAAACGCGATTGATCACCGTCTCGCCGGCAGCGCCGAGCCCGGCGAGGACAAGCGAAACGGAGGCGCGCAAATCAGTGGCCATCACGGGCGCGCCGGTCAACTCCTTGACGCCACGCACCATCGCCGAGGAGCCGTGCACATTGATGTTGGCACCCATGCGGCAAAGCTCGGGCACGTGCATGAAGCGGTTCTCGAAAATCGTCTCGGTAATCATAGCGGCACCGTCGGCCACCGTCATCAGGGCCATCATCTGTGCCTGCAGATCGGTCGGAAAGCCCGGGAACGGCTCGGTCATGACGTCAACGCCGATGAGCCGACCATTCTGTCGGCGCACGCGGATGCCGCTCGCCGTCGCCGTCACCTCGACGCCGGCACCTTCGAGCAGGCGCGCCACCGCGGCGATCGGCTCGTAGCTGGTGTTAACCAGCTCGACATCGCCGCCGGTGATCGCAGCCGCCATCAGATAGGTGCCGGTCTCGATGCGGTCGGGAATGATCGAATGCGTCGCCCCGTGCAGCCGCTTGACGCCACGGATCTTCACCCGGTCGGTGCCGATGCCATCGATCTCGGCACCCATGGCGACAAGGCAGTGCGCAAGATCGGCGACCTCGGGCTCGCGCGCGGCGTTGACCAGCACGGTCTCGCCCTCGGCCAGCGCCGCCGCCATCAGCAGATTCTCGGTGGCGCCGACGGAAACTTGCGGGAAGACGATCTCGGCGCCGACGAGGCCGCGCGGCGCCCGCGCCTCGATATAGCCGCGCTCGATTGCGATTTCGGCGCCGAGCCGCTCCAGCCCCTTGAGATGAAGATCGACCGGCCGCGTGCCGATGGCGCAACCGCCCGGCAGCGAGACGCGCGCCTCGCCGCAGCGCGCGACAAGCGGACCGAGGACGAGAACCGAGGCACGCATCTTGCGCACGAGGTCGTAGGGGGCGGTCGTCGAGGTGATCGTGTCGGCGCTAAGCTCGACCGCCCGCCCGTCCTGGCCGATATGCGGCCGGTAGCCCTTCATTTTGACCGAAACGCCGTGCTGGACCAGAAGATTGGCCAGGGTCGAGATGTCGGCAAGATAGGGAATGTTGAGGAGGGTCAGCGTCTCGTCGGTGAGCAGGCTGGCCGCCATCAACGGCAGCGCGGCATTCTTGGCACCGCCGATGGTGATCTTGCCGGCCAGAGGCCGATTGCCGCGGATGCGGATCTTATCCATTGAAGAGGCCCCTGGGCTGCGCTCGGCGGATCTCCGCCGCAGCCCAACCCGATTAGCAAGCAAATGTGGCAAAAATCGTCAGAGCTTGGGCAATGTCACGCCGCGCTGACGCATATATTTGCCGGCACGGTCGGCATAGGAGGTCTCGCAGGGCTCCTCGCCGCGAAAGAAGAGAAACTGGCAGACCCCCTCGCCGGCATAGATCTTGGCCGGCAGCGGCGTCGTGTTCGAGATCTCGATGGTGACGTGGCCTTCCCATTCCGGCTCGAGCGGCGTCACGTTGACGATGATGCCGCAGCGCGCATAGGTCGATTTGCCGAGACAGATGACGAGAACGTCGCGCGGCACGCGGAAATACTCGATCGTCGTCGCCAGCGCGAAACTGTTCGGCGGCACGACGCAGACATCGAGTTGGCGGTCAACGAAGCTCGCCGGCGAAAACGCCTTGGGATCGACGATGGCGCTGTCGACATTGGTAAAGATCTTGAACTCGCGGCTCACCCGCGCATCGTATCCGTAGGACGAGAGCCCGTAGGAGATCACCCCTTCGCGGGTCTGCTTTTCGACGAAGGGCTCGATCATGCCGTGCTTCTGCGCCATGTCGCGGATCCATTTGTCCGGCAAAATCGGCATGTCGGGGTCAACCTCCGGATTGAAACGCCACTGCCGCGCCTTGTAACGGAAGCGCAGGTTCTGCTCAAGTCTCGCCGCTCTCATCGGCGGAAGCAGCCCGATCTCTCGTCTTGCGCTGGCGGACCTGCTGCTTGCGCTTCTTGAGGTTGTCGCGCAGCGCGGCGGCCTCGCGCGCCTGGCGGCGCGCCGCCTCGCGCTTGCCATGCTCGCTGAGGACCGGTTGCGGGCGTTGTTTCGGCGTCATGGCGGCAGGATGGGAAGCGTCGCCGAGAGCGTCAAGTCGTCTCCTTCCGATCGAACCGTTTGCCGCCGCACCCGCATTTGCGGCAGGCTGGCGGCATGGCCGCGCCGATCACCAGCTACGCCGAGTTCTGGCCGCATTATTTGCGCGCCCACCGCGACCCGCGCACCCGCGCCGCCCACTACCTCGGCAGCGGTCTCGGCCTTGCCCTCCTCCTCCTTGCCGTGATCGGCGGCGACTGGCGCCCTCTCATCGCCGCGCCGCTCGCCGGATACGCCTCGGCCTGGTTCGCCCATGCCTTCTTCGAGGGCAACCGCCCGGCGACCTTCGGCCATCCCGTGTGGTCTTTCTACAGCGATTTCCGCATGCTCGCCTTGTGGGCCTGCGGCCGTCTTAAACCCGAACTCGACAAGGCGCTCAAATCATGACCGACACCGCAGATACCTTCGTTCTCGATCCGGCGCTCCGCGCGATGCTGATGGAAGCCAGCAGCGCCACCGTCTCGATCCAGCTTTTGAAGCGTGGCCTCCGCTTCGCCGCGATCGGCGGGGTGCGGCCGCTCAACCCGCTGGCCTGCCGCTTCGTCGGCCCGGCCTATACGCTGCGCTTCATCCCGGCGCGCGAGGATCTCGCAACGCCCGCCAGCATCGCGCAAGGGGACAACCCGCAGCGCGTGGCGATCGAGGCGATCCCGCCTGATGCCGTGCTTGTCATCGACGCGCAGCGCGAGACGCGGGCCGGCACGCTCGGCGACATCTTGGTGGCGCGGCTCATCGCGCGCGGCGTCGCCGGTGTCGTCTCGGATGGCGCGATGCGCGATATCGGCGAGCTCGAGAAGATGCCGCTGCCGATCTTCTGCAACGGCGTCGCGGCGCCGCCGAGCTTCAACTTCCTGCTCCCCGTCGATATCGGCCGGCCGATCGGCTGCGGCGGCGCCGCGGTGTTCCCCGGCGACATCGTCGTCGCCGATAGCGGCGGCGTCGTCGTCATCCCGCGCCACCTCGCCGCCGAGGTCGCCCGCGACAGCGTCGAGCAGGAGCGGCTCGAGGTCTTCATCCGCCGCCGCGTCGATCGCGGCCACGCGACGCCCGGCCTCTACCCCGCCAATGACGAGACGCGCGCCGCCTATCAGCGCTGGGTCGCGGCGGGAAGGCCCGACGAGGTCTGAGGGCCCCGTCGCGCTTTTAGTCTAGGCGGCGAGCTTCTCGATCTCCTTGAGGATCGCGTCGCCCATTTCGCCGGTCGTCACTTTCGTCATGCCCGGCTGCATGATGTCGCCGGTGCGGATGCCGGTATCGAGGACGCGCTTCACCGCGCTGTCGACCAGCGTCGCCTCCTCGGCGAGATCGAAGGAATAGCGCAGCATCATCGAGAAGGAGAGCATGCAGGCGAGCGGGTTGGCGAGGCTCTTGCCGGCGATGTCGGGGGCGCTGC
>WNFC01016563.1_pt1 | contig 14066 bp, 15 predicted proteins | sample 5400541 | NCBI WGS metagenome assembly WNFC01 (sample SAMN13153342, study PRJNA577476) | soil metagenome | isolation source: 120 cm saprolite under Douglas fir tree site 2 hole 2 replicate 1 | place: USA:California | collected 2015-04-18
TCCGGCGGGCTCGATCCGGTCTCGGCCGCACGGCGCGCCAATGCGGCGGCGGCGATCTCGGTCACGCGCCCCGGGCCGGCCATGGCGCCCACGAGCAAGGAACTCGACGCGTTTCTGGCGGCGTCGCAGCACGATCACGTGCCACAGCCAGGAAGACCTCAGCAAAGGGGATCCGAACGATGACACTCAAATTGAGCCGGAGACGCTTCAACACCCTTGTCGGCACGACGATCGGCGCCACCGCCATGTCGGGCATCCTTCCCGGCCGCGCTGTGGCGGCGACGACCGAGATCACCGTGCTGAACTGGAAGGGGTACGGTACTGACGGGACCTTCGCGGTTAAGGAGTTCGCAGCGCGGACGGGCGTCGCCGTCAAGCACGACTACTTCAATTCCGAGCCGGAAATGCTGACCAAGCTGCGGACCAATCCTGGTGCCTATGATGTCGTATTGATCAACAGCGCTCGCACGCAGCAGGCGCAGGCGGATGGCCTCATCGACCCGATCGACGTGGCGGCAGTGCCGAACGCCAAGGATCTCGTGCCCAATCTCAAGGGCCATCCCAATCTGCTGGTCGGCGGCAAGCTCTATGGGCTCGCCTGGGTCTGGGGCATGAACTCGTTGGCAGTACGGCATGGCAAGGTTGCGGGTGCCGATTCCTTCGCGATTTTCCTCGATCCGAAATATGCAGGTCGCGTGGCGCTGCTTGATGATTCCGCCACCGCGATCGGCATCGGGGCCTTGCTCACCGGGCAGGACATCAACGCCCCGAAGGATCTCAGGGCCGTCGCCGAGAAGCTGAAAGCGATGAAGACGAATGTAAAGCTGCTGTGGTCGAGCGAGGATGAGTGGAACAAGGCCTTTGCGGCCGACGCCTTCGATATCTCGGTCTACTGGTCCGGCGCCGCGGTTCGGTCGAAGAAGGAGCACAATCTTCCAGTCGATTTCATCGTGCCCAAGGAAGGCGCGATCGGTTGGCTTGACGGCCTCTCCATCCCCTCCTCCAGCACCAAGAAGGAGGCTGCGCTCAAGTTTCTCGACTACATGATCGATCCTACCTTCTATGTGACCTGGGCAAAGCAGGCGGGCGCTCCCGCTTCAGCCAACGAGAAGGCGATGGCGCAGCTCCCGGCCGACGACCTCAGCAGGCAGGTGCACAAGAGCGAGTATCTCGCCAGCAGCCAGCTCATGTCGGCGATGCCGGACAAGCGGCGTCAGGAATTCGCCGATACCTGGGAGGAAGTGAAAGCCTTCTACGCGAAGTGACGATCCGGTGACGGCACGGACCCAGCCGGACGCGCAAAGAGGCCGCGGCCGGCCCCGCCGCTACAAGCGGCAGCATCTGGCGACCTTCGGCCTGCTGCTGCCGGCCTATGGTTGGCTGACGCTGGCGGTGTTCCTGCCGCTCGGTGCGATGCTGTTCTTCAGCGTGTTGGAGGTCGCACCCTTCGGTAATCGTCCGGTCGAATTCACCTTCGAGCACTATCTGGCATTCTGGCGGCGGCCCTATCTTCTCGACGTTGCCTGGACGTCGATCGAGCTTGGGCTGTGGACAACGGGGCTTTGCGCGTTGATCGGGCTGCCGGCGGCGCTCGCCCTGTCGCGGGCGACGAAGGGCCGCTCGAAAGCCGTCCTCTTCATGCTTATTATTCTGCCCTTCTGGACGAATGGGCTGGTGCGCATCTTCTCCTGGACAATGGTGCTGAGGGACGGCGGGATCCTCGACTATCTCATTCACCTCGCGACTCCCTCGGCGCCGCCCCTTTCGCTCCTCTACAGCTTTCCGGCGATCGTCGTCGGCCTGGTGCACGCCTACCTGCCTTACATGATCCTCACCTGCTACTTGGCTCTCGCTGCGATGGACGATGCCATCATCGAGGCGGCACGCAGCCTCGGCGGGCGGAGCCCGGTGATCTTTTGGAAGATCATTCTTCCCATCTCGCTTCCCGGCCTCGTGTCCGGGGCGGTGCTGATTTTCGTGCCGGTGATCGGCAGCTTCATGGAGCCGCGCATTCTCGGGGGGCGGGTGGGCGTCACCATGGGGACGGTCATCGAGGATCAGTTCGCGAAGGCGTTCAACTGGCCATTGGGTGCGGCCCTCTCTTTCATGATGCTTATCGTCGTGCTGCTGATCTTTGCGCTGTCCTCGCGCCTCGTCGGCGACACCGCGGGTAGCGCGCCGGCCGTGACGGTCCGGCCATGATCGCGATGGGGCGCGGCTATCTCGTTGCGACGATCGTCTTCCTCTATCTGCCGATCGCGATGATGGTGGCAATGGCCTTCAATGCCTCTGCCCTCTACACGCTACCGATCGAACCGTCGCTGCACTGGTTCGCGGTGCTGGCGGCAAACGAGCAGCTCCTCGCCGCCTCGCGCAACAGCCTGGTCATTGCGATCGTCACTTCGGCAGCGGCGACCGTCGTCGGAACCATGGCCTCGATCGCGCTCTCACGGCGGAACTTCCGCGGACGCTCTGTCCTTCGTGCCCTGCTGCTCCCGCCCATTGCCATACCCTGGCTGATCACCGGCACGGCGATGCTGGTATTCTTCTTCTGGACCGGCATCGGCCGCGGCCTCCATGCCATGATCATCGGGCACGTCGCGCTTGCGATCCCCTATGTGGTGCTGATCGTCGGGACCGGTATGCAGGCCGTACGGACGGATATCGAGGAAGCGGCGATGAGCCTCGGATCGACGCCCATCCATGCCTTTTTCGCCGTCACGCTGCCGCTTCTCCTCCCCAGTATCATTGCCGCCTCGCTCTTCGCCTTCGCTATATCGCTCGACCAGTTCGTGGTCTCCTACTTCCTGTCGACACCCGGCGTGAGCACGCTGCCGGTCGAGATCTATTCATCCATCCGCAAGGGCTTCACACCCGAGATCAATGCAATCTCGACAATCTTCCTCGGCGTTTCGACATTGCTCGTCCTCGTGGTCGCCGAGCTCTCCAACCTTGGGAGCCGTCGTGATCGGCGTTGATGTCGTCTCGATCGGCAAGGGCTATGGCGGACTGAGCGTGCTCGACAATGTCAGCGCGTCCTTCAAAGCAGGGCGGCTGACCAGCCTGCTCGGTCCCTCCGGATCGGGAAAGACGACGCTGCTGCGGATCATCGGCGGCTTCGTTGCCCCCGATGCCGGCCGCATCCGCTTCGCGGACGCCGATGTCACCGACGAGCCGGTCTGGCGGCGCAATGTCGGCGTGGTGTTCCAGTCCTATGCGCTCTTCCCGCATATGACAGTGGAGCAGAACGTCGTGTTTGGCCTCCACCGGCGGGGCATACGCGGCGAGGCGGCACGATGCGAGGTCGCCCGGGTGCTCGATTTGGTGCACCTTACCGGCTATGAGCAACGCCGCCCGAAGGAACTCTCCGGGGGACAGCAGCAGCGTGTCGCGCTTGCCCGTGCCGTCGTGACCAGGCCAAAAGTTCTCCTCCTCGACGAACCGTTATCCGCCCTCGACAGGCGCCTGCGGCAGGAGATGCAGGTCGAGCTTCGTCGCATCCAGCGCGAAAGCGGGCTGACCACGATCTTCGTTACCCATGATCAGGAGGAGGCGCTGACGCTTTCCGACAGCGTCGCCATCCTCGATCGCGGTCGCATCATCCAGGAGGGATCGCCGTCCATCATCTATGAGCGGCCGCGGTCGCGCTTCGCCGCGGCGTTCCTGGGCGATGCCAACTTCTTCATCGGGCGCGTGGTCGCGGGAGGGATCGAAGCAGCGGTCGGCCTCATCCGCACCGACGACGCCCTTCCGGCGCCCGGGGCCACGGCGACGGTCGCCGTGCGGCCGGAGAAAATGAGGCTGAATCTGCTCGCTGGCGGGGGTGGAAGCGACAATCGCGTGGAGGCGACGCTTCGCGAGGTCGTTTATGCCGGCGCCGTCTCCACCTTCATCCTCGCCGCATCGGACGGGAGCGAAATCAAGGTTCTTGCGCAGAATGTGGCGCCCACCGTCTTGTCGAGCGGCGGGCGGGTAGACGTCTCATGGTCGGCGCAGCATACGGTTGTGCTGCAAGCATAGAGCCGCTCCCGCATGTCGGCGCAGTGATCCGGCGTGCCGCCCCCATTCGCCGGGCCTCGAAGGGGTCGCTCGTGCCCGAAGCCCTGCTTTTCGCCATGACGGCCGTCCGCTCCTACCAGCTTTCCGGCAGCCAGGGCAGCCATTGCATGTAGGCGAGCCAGAAGACCGCGAAGGCCATCGACAGGATGGTGACCGGCACGCCGACCTTGGCGTGCTCGGCGAAGCTCAGCCTGACGCCGAAGGCGACAGCGCGTTCGGCGACCATGAGATTGGCGAGGCTGCCGACGAGCAGGAGGTTGCCGGCGAGGCTGGATAGCAGCGCGAGGCCGTAGAGCGCGCCCTTGGGCGGGTTGGGCCAGATCTGCATCAGGAGGATCACCGAGGGGACATTGCCGATGGTGTTGCTCATCAAGAGGGTGAGCGGCGTCAGGACGAGCAGCGAATCCGGCATCAGCCCGATCTCTTGCAGGGCCGAGATACCGGTCCACGGGATGCCGGTATCGGCCAGCGCGCCGGTGACGCCGAACAGGCAAGCGAAGAGCAAGAGGAGCGGCCAGTCGACGGCGGCGATCATCGTGCGGCTGGTGAACTTGCGATTGGCGAGGAGCAGCGCCGCGATGACCAGCGCGCCGATCTCGCGCGGTAGCGAGGTGGTGAAAAGAGCGAGCAGCGCCACCGTTGCGATCGCTCCCTTGATCGTTTGGTTGCGGTCCGGCGGGTGGCGCGGGACGATCGCCACGTCGCCGCTCGCCGCCATCACCGAGCCCGTCATGCGATCGTGCCAGACCACCCAGATGACGGCGAAGACAATGACGAGGGCGACGACGGCCGGCACGAAGCAGGCGACCAGGAAGGTGCCGAAGCCGAGATTGCCGATCTCGCCGATCAGGATGTTCTGCGGATTGCCGATGAAGGTCGCCGCAGAGCCGGCGTTAGTCGCCGCGGCGAGGGCGATGAGAAAGGGCCGCGGATCGAGCCCGCGCGCCTGCACGCCGGCAATGAGCAGCGGCACCAGGGCAAAAATGACGATGTCGTTGGCGAGCACCGCGGCGAGCGCGCCGGTGATCGCCACGGTGAGCGCCAGGATGACGATCGGCGGGCCCGGCGTCTCGGTGATCCAGCGCGCACATTTGTCGTAGAAGCCGGCGGCGGCGAACTGCGCCGAGATGATCATCAGCGAGAACAGGAGGACGAGCGTCGGCATGTCGATATTGGCGCCGACATCGTCGAGCGTCAGGGCCTCGGTGGCGAGCAACAGGATGACGCCGAGTAGCGCGATGCCGGTGCGGTCGACCTGGAGAAACGGCAGGCGGCCGGCCGCCATGCCGATATACGTCAAGATGAAGACGAGGAATACGATGGCGGCTTGCATGCGGGGGACCAGAATGGGACCGCCGCATCATAAGATGAACCGGTGAGGGATTATTAGCGAATTCAACCGCGAGTCGGGCGCCGCGAACGCTGGACGGCGCAAGGGAGGATCCGCTGCAGGTCAGATCCTCCCCCGCGTCTCAAGATGCTCCTGACCCGGCATGCCCCCAAAGCGCCATCCCTATGCCGTGACGGCAATCGAGCGCGTCTTGCGGCGCAGTTGCAGTGCGACCAGACCAAATCCGATGAGCATCATCGACCAAATCGGCAACTCAGGAGCCCCTGAGACGATCGGCGTCGGCGGGATGCTCTCGTTTTCCCCGAGCGCGCCGGTGGTGGTCCCCGACGCGGCGCCAAGCGCCGCCCCCTCGAATAGGCCGACATGCAGCGCCCTGATATTCCGATTGGTCGGTGCATTGAAATCGAAAGCCGTGGCGACAATGGAATTAGCCGCGGGGAGGACGCTAAAATCCCACTCGTCCAACGGACCGGAGGAAAGGATTGCACCTGTTGTTAGCGTATTGCCGGCGGGCAGGGCGCCAAGATTGCGAATTGTCGCCGATGCTGAGCCGCCGCTCGTCAGTATTGCCGCCGCTGACGCAATAAGAACGATAACCGCGAAATTACGCATCGTACCCCTCCCAACAAGCGGGGAGTTCCGCTCCTCGTGATCGCGCGCAATCAGCATATTCCGCATCCATTGCGCGTAATAATGATGCGCCACTTCGCGCGGCCTTGTCATTTTCAATTCGGTGGGGAGGCCCTAGCGCACGCTGACGTTCTTCGAGGGCAAGTGGCACGAGGGCAACGTGCCGATCATGGGGCCGCGCACCAACGGTGCCTGGCTCGCCTCAACCGTCTTCGACGGCGCCCGTCATTTCGAGGGCGTGACGCCTGACATCGACCGCCATTGCGCCCGCGTCAACCGCTCGGCAAAGACCATCGGTCTCAACCCGACGATGGCGACCGAGGCGATCGTCGAGCTGGTGCGCGACGGCGTCAAGAAATTCGGTCCCGATGCCCAGCTCTACGTTAAGCCGATGTACTGGGGTATCGGCGACGGCGCCTCGGCGGTCATTCCGGATCCCGACGATATCGGCTTCTGCCTCTGCCTCTTCGAATCGGCGCTGCCCCGGCCGGGCGGCTTCTCGGTGACTTCGACCTGGGTGCGCCGGCCGTCGATCGAGAATGCACCGACCGACGCCAAGGCCGGCTGTCTTTATCCCAACAACGCGCGGGCGCTGCGCGATGCGCACTCGCGCGGCTTCGACAATGCGCTGGTTTGCGACGGGCTCGGCAACGTCGCCGAGACCGCGACCTCGAACATCTTTCTCGCCAAGGACGGGGTGGTGATGACGCCGATCCCGAACGGCACCTTCCTCAACGGCATCACCCGCCAGCGCACCATCGCCCTCTTGCGTGCCGTCGGCGCCACCGTGCTCGAGACCACGCTGCGCTATGAGGATTTCCTGGCGGCGGACGAGATCTTCACCTCCGGCAACGCCGCCAAGGTCATGCCGGTGCTGAAGATCGACGACCGCAGCCTGCAGCCCGGCCCGTTCTACATCAAGGCACGCAAGGCTTATTGGGAGTTCGCTCACGCCGGCGGCAGGTAGGAGCACCGCCGGGAGCCGGCTGTTCCTAATCGCTTCCGGCCGCCGATAGTGGCAATCTTGGTCGGGGACCGGATCTCGCCAGCGGAGGAACCGATCATGTCGCCATCAATGGGTCATGCCGCGCTCATCCTCCTTGCCTGCGCCGTCGTCACGCCGGCGAGCGCCCAGCTTCTCGCGCGCAAGGATCTCTCCCTTGCCGTGGCGAAGACGATCGCCGAGACCGCGATGGCGAGCTGCAGCGAAAAGGGCTACGCCGTCTCGGTCGTCGTCGTCGATCGTGCCGGCGAGGCTCTGGTGGCGCTGCGCGGCGACAATGCCGGGCCGCACACGCTCGAGAACGCGCGGCGCAAGGCCTATACCGCGCGCAGCTTCCGCCAGGCGACCAGCGCCTACGCCAAGAAATTCGAGAGCAACGATCCGGTCGTGCGCCAGCAGGTGACGCTGCCGAACGTCATCGCCATTCCCGGCGGCCTGCCGATCAAATTGGGCGACGACGTCATCGGCGGCGCCGGCCTCTCCGGCACGCCCGGCGTCGACGAGCCCTGCGTCCAGGCCGGCCTCGACAAGGTCGCCGACCAGCTCAAATAGGGGGTGGGCTGAGCTCTCATCTCCCTGCATCGGAATCATCATGCCGACGCCACCAGCACGTCTCGTCCGGCGTTTTTACGACGAGGTCTGGAATCGGGCCGACGAAGCCGTCGCGCGCGAAATCCTGCATCGCGATTTCCGCTTTCGCGGCTCGCTCGGTCCCGAGCGGCGTGGCCCGGACGGCTTCATCGATTATCTGCGCGCAACCCATCGGGCGCTCGGCGGCTACACCTGCACGATCGTCGACCTCGTCGCGACCGGCGACCGCGCCGCCGCGCGCATGATCTTCAAGGGCGTTCACCGCGCCCGTTTCTTCGACGTCGAGGCCACCGGCCGCGAGATCAGTTGGGCCGGCGGCGCCTTCTTCAAGACCGAGGGAAACCAGATCGTCGAGCTCTGGGTGCTCGGCGATATCGACAGCGTGAAGCGACAGCTCGGCGCGGCAGCGGGAAGCGGCTTCTAGTCTTTCGACGGCGACGCGAGAAGCGCTCGCGCCGACGCGCCAGCCGAGCGCGTCATGAGCCCGGCGGTATCTCCGTCGTCATGATACCGTTCTCGTTTCCCGGGCCGCTGCCGTTAAAGAGCAGATACATCGGCTTCTCATGCTGCAGCAACGTGATCGTGTTCTGGAAGTTCTCGAGGTGGTAGTAGATGTTGACCTGGCCGCTGACCAGATTGTCCGGCGGCAACGCGGTACCGTCCGCCTCGAAGATGAGCTGCCCGATCCACTTTCCCCCGCTCATCAACCAGATGCGCGGCGGAAACGTGTTCGCCGAGTACATCACTTCGTAGTCGTCGATTTTCGTAATCGCCATTGGTCACCTCCGCGGGCATCTTCTGCCCGTCGACCTCCGCTCGACTTGAGCGGATGGACGGGACTCTAGGACCGTCGGCAGCGACGACATTGTGGCGTAGATCACAAGTAGGTCCCTCAAAGCGGCAGGAAGTGGTTTCTAGTCGAGCGCCGCTATTGGGCCGCTGCCGTCTCGCGCGCTGCGCCGGAAGGCGCCTCGACCGCCGCGGCGATCGCGTCGTCGACCCAGTCGAGCCAGATGAATTCGAGCGCCTGGCGCGCCTCCTCGGGGATGTCGTCCCAGTCCTTGCGGTTGCGCGCCGGCAGCATCACCCGCTTGACCCCGGCGTGCTGCGCCGCCAGCACCTTCTCCTTGATGCCACCGACCGGCAGCACCAGGCCGCGCAGGCTGATCTCGCCGGTCATCGCCGTATCGGCACGGACGACGCGGCCGGTGAGCAGCGAGGCGAGGGCGGTGAACATGGCGACGCCGGCGCTCGGCCCGTCTTTGGGAATGGCGCCGGCCGGCACGTGGACGTGAATGTCGCTCTTCTCGAAGCTCGCGGGATCGAGGCCGAGCGTGCGATATTTCGACTTGACGAGCGAGAGCGCCGCCTGCGCGCTTTCCTTCATCACGTCGCCGAGCTGGCCGGTGAGGATGAGCCTGCCGCTGCCAGGCACCAACGCCGCCTCGATGAAGAGGATGTCGCCGCCGACCGGCGTCCAGGCGAGGCCGGTGGCGACGCCCGGCACGCTGGTGCGCTCGGCGAGCTCGGCCTCGAAGCGCTTCGGGCCGAGGATCGCCGGTACCTCCTCGGCATCGATCCGCATCGCGGTCGCCTCGCCCTCGGCGATGCGCACCGCGGCATGGCGCAGCAGTGCGCCGATCTCGCGCTCGAGATTGCGCACGCCGGCCTCGCGCGTGTAGTCGGCGATCACCCGGGCGATCGCCGCGTCGGTGATCTCGACCTGCGCTTCGCTGAGCCCGTTCTGCTCGCGCTGCCGTTTGACCAGATAGCGGCGGGCGATCTGCATCTTCTCTTCGTCCGTATAGCTCGACAGCTCGATCACCTCCATGCGGTCGCGCAGCGGCCCGGGAATGGTGTCGAGCATGTTCGCCGTGGCGATGAACAGCACCTTGGAGAGATCGAACGGCACGCCGAGATAATTGTCGCGGAAAGTCGCGTTCTGCGCCGGGTCGAGCACCTCGAGCATGGCCGAGCTGGGATCGCCCTGGATGCCGCGGCCGAGCTTGTCGATCTCGTCGAGCATCATCACCGGATCGCGCGCGCCGGCGCGGCGGATCGCTTGGATGATGTTGCCGGGCAGGGCGCCGATATAGGTGCGGCGATGGCCGCGGATCTCGGCCTCGTCATGGGTCCCGCCGAGGCTGACGCGCACGAAGGGCCGTTCGATCGCCCGCGCGATGCTCTGGCCGAGCGAGGTCTTGCCGACGCCGGGCGGCCCGACGAAGCAGAGGATCGGCCCCTTGCCCGCCGGGTTGAGCTTGCGCACGGCGAGATATTCGAGGATGCGCCGCTTGACCTTGGCGAGGCCGTAATGATCCTCGTCGAGGACGCGGCGCGCTTCGGCGATGTCGATCGTGCCGCCGCGCTCCTTCGCCCAGGGCAGCTCGACCAACCATTCGAGATAGCTGCGCACCATGCCGTATTCGGCGGCGCCCTCGGGCATGCGCTCGAGCCGGCGCAGCTCGCGTCTGGCCTGCGTCGCGGCCTCTTCCGGCATCTGCGCCGCGTCGATCTGCTTCTCCAGCTCGGCGATCTCGCCGCTCTTCTCGTCCGCCTCGCCGAGCTCCTTCTGGATCGCGCGCAGCTGCTCGCGCAGCATGAATTCGCGCTGCCGCCCTTCCATCGTCTGCTGTGTCTGCTGGCCGATATCGCGCGACAGGCGCAGCACCTCGATGCGGTAGGACAGCATCCACAGCACCTTGTCGAGCCGGTCGCGCAGCTCGACGGCCTCGAGCACCTGCTGCTTCTCCTCCGGCTTCAGATCCATTACCCCGGCGACGAGGTCGGCGAGCGTGCCCGGCGCCTCGATACTCTGCACCGAGGCGACGAGCTCGGCCGGCGCGTTGGGCACCAGCTGCAGCGCCTCGCTGGCGCGCTGCTTGAGCTGGTGCATGCGGGCATCGATCTCGGTGCCGCTTGCCGCTGGCTCGGCGAACAGCTCGACGCGCGCCGCAAGGAAGGGATAACCGGGCAGGAACTCGATGATGCGAAACCGCTGCTCGCCCTGGCAGATGATGTTATGGCCGCCATCCGGCGACGTGAGATAGCGAAGGATGCGCGCCGTCGTGCCGATCTGGTGGAGATCGCCAGGGCCGGGCTCGACGGTTTCGGCATCGTGCTGCAGCAGGAGCCCGAGCGGCCGCTGCTCGCGTACCGCCTCCTGCGCCGCGGCGACCGAGCGCTCGCGCCCGATGGCGAGCGGCATCACCATGCCGGGGAACAGCACCATGTTGCGCATCGGCAGAATGATCAGCGCATCGGCGGGCAGCGGCGGCGCGGCGCTCCGCGCGGTTTCCGCATTGCTGCCCGCCGGCGCGCCCTGCGTCGCCGCGGCGCTCTCGCCGCGATGCTGTTGTTCGGTCCCGATTTGATTGGGATCGGGGATTTGGTTGGGGTTCGGCATGCGATCCCTCCTCGCCAATCAGCCCAGCTTGGCCAGCCCGATGACGAGGCAGCCATCGGCGAGCTTGCGGCTGTCGAGCCGGTAATGTCCGGCGGGCAGCGGAATACGCCGCTCGAAGCGGCCGTGCGGGATCTCGAGGCTGTGGATGACGGCGCGCGAAGCGACCGGCAGGCGCCGCTCGCCGGCGACCACCACCGCGCCGTCGGCGATGGCGATCTCAAGCTGGTCGGCGCCGACCCCGGGCAGGGCGACGACGACCCAGAGATCGCGCGCCGTCTCGTAGATGTCGACCGGCGGCTCCCAGCCGGCGGCGCTGCGCGGCCGGAAGAACTGGCGCTGCAGGCGGTTGGCGCGGTCGAGCATTTCGCAGGCCTCGGCCCACATCAGGCGGGAGTGGTCGCGGTTTGACATGCGGCTAAGCCCCGGAAGTTGCGTTCACGCCGGAAGTTGCGCTCACGGATGATGCGGCTGGATGACGCGCAGCATGTCGAGCCCGAAATCCTCCAGCGTCGTGTCGTGGAGCGTGGTTTCGTGCGGCCGATTGCCGTCCATCACCAGCATCGCCGGCTCGGCCGGCGCCGGCACGCTACCCGCGGCGGCGCCTCTATCGACGGTCTTCGCCTTGCGGCGTCCCGCCGGCTCCCGCTGGGCTTGCGCGCGTCGAATTTTTGCCATGCCGACCCTCCGCAGACCTGCGCCTTCCGTGACAACGATCGTAGGGAAAGACGTGGTTGCGGCGGTGCGTTAAATCAATGCGCGTTAAATCAATGGCACCATGCCGCGGCGAGCGCGACGCCACGAACCCGATGACGCTTATCGCGCCTCGCTCGCTGGCTGGAAGACGGTCCAGCGATCGTCCTTGAAGAGGTAGAGGGCGGACGAGACGCGCAGCCTGTCGCCGCTGCGGTAGAGATAGCCGATGCCGTGGCGCAGCGTCGCCACCGCCGTGTCGTCGCTCGCCGGCGCGAACACCAGACCGCCGCGCCTCGGCACGCCGACCACCAGGCCTTCGGGATGCCGTGCCAGCAGGTCTCGCCAGAACGCGCGGTCGAGGAAGAAGCTGCTGTCGAGGTCGGGCGAGGCGCCGACGACCTGCATGATCCCTGTCTGATAGGGCACCGTATACGGCGTGCCGTAGACGCGCTTGATGTTGGCCAGTGCGCGCTCGACAGCCGCTTCCGGACTGAGGTGGAGTCGCTCGAACTCCTCCGCGGTCGCGTGCCTGAAAGAATGGGGCTCGTCGAAGACAAAGACTACCTGCATGTCGCCGAGAAAACTGAACCAGGCAAGCTCCATGGTGATGTCTTCACCGCCAAATTTTCCCGTCACCTTGCCTACCGGTTTGAGCGTTTCGTCCGGCTTATTGCCGCTCTCCCAGCCGCGCAGCACAACCATTAGCTTTTCGACACTCTTGTCGATCCTCTGCGCCATGGCGTTCTCGGCGATGAGGAGCGCGAAGACGACGGCGAGGCCGCAGCGCAAGAAACTCCGGTGAGCGAGAACCATTATTTGCCCCCTTGCGCCGTCCCGCGAACAGCGATCACGCGAGAACGCCCACGGCGATCCGGCGTCATTCTATTGCAGGCGAGATAAAGTTTCAACTTATGGTAGCGTGACTTTCCTTCTCTACACGCCGTTCCTCGCAACCGCTGCGCAGTCGCGCGCCTTCCGAGTCCGTTTCCCCGGCCGGCGCGATCGCCGCCGGCAACGAAAACCCTCGGAGAGCCGATCGTCGGCGGCCTTCCGAGGGTTCATTCAGGTTTCTATCTTGCCCTTATGGTCGAAAATCGATCAGGAACCTCCGTCCTTGCGCGGGCCCGATCCTTGCCGGCACGCTCAGCGTCCCGGCGCCTTGTAGTTGACGGTCTTCTGCAGTGCCTGATCGACCTCCTCGACCGTGAGCAGCGGCGTCGTCCGCGTGCGCACCAGTCCGGACGCCGAGATGGCGAGGGAGACGGCGCTGGCGCTGATGTTGTCGGGGAGGTCGAGGATGGCGATGACGTCGTCCTGACCGAACGTGTAGTACAAGCTCTCGAGTTTGCCGCGGAGCGGCTCGATCGCATTGCTGACCGCGGTCCGGCGCCCGCTCGCCTTGTCCTTGTGCAGGCCTTTGAGCCCTTCCGGGGTGTAGGTCGCCTGGATCAGATATTTGGGCATGGCTCGTCTCCCTCTGGCAGTTTCGAGGACAGTCGCCGAGCTCGGCGCCTGTGGCCGGCGGGATGGGAGCCTGACAGCCGCCATCGGCCGTCGGTCAGTAGCGAGTCTGCGCCCAAACCGGCCGCGGTGAAAGCCTCACCGATAACCCTTTGACCCTGCTGTCCGCAGCGGTGCCGCGTAGCCCGGCACGCCGCCGTTTCAACCGCAGATTCTTGATGCAGGCACGGCGGGAGGCGGTCACAGGGAAACGGGGTGGAATAGACTTTGCCAAGAGATTTCACTTCGAGTGCATTTCTGTCCGCCGCTTGGCCGACCCCGATTCTCACCTCCTCGGTCAGACGCAGCTCAGCAAGAGCGAGGCGGCGGCAAGGCTGGTCGAACTTGATGCCGACGAGACGCTGCTCCTGCAGGAAGCACCCTATCGCGGCTCGCCGCCCAGCGCAGCGCCGACCGATCCGCTATTCTATCGCTCGACGAGCTCGTTGAGGTTTATGGCACAACGTGAAAGGCGCTTATTCAGGAGGAGTTCGACGATATCGCGCTCGAGCGCCAACCTGATCCGAAAGGTGATCGCGTCAAGATCACGATGAGCGGCAAGTTTCCTCGGCTACAAGGAATGCAGATCGCGCGCCAGTACCGCCGCCAGCGCGTCGTTTCGGCGGGATGACCGCGGGCTGTCGCGCATGCTGGTTTTACCCACGCATTTAGCGTTTGACAGCCTCACCGACGAGGCTTATAAGCCCGCCTCCCGCTGGGGCGACTTGGCGTGGTTGTTCATTGACATTGTTGGTATGGAAGGGATGTGCAGGCGGCGGCGCTGAGAGGGCGCTGGTTGCGTGCATATCTTGGAAGAGAAATGCGTGCGAGAG
>WNFC01013095.1_pt1 | contig 14065 bp, 9 predicted proteins | sample 5400541 | NCBI WGS metagenome assembly WNFC01 (sample SAMN13153342, study PRJNA577476) | soil metagenome | isolation source: 120 cm saprolite under Douglas fir tree site 2 hole 2 replicate 1 | place: USA:California | collected 2015-04-18
CGCTCTATTCCGTCACAACCCCGGGCTGCTCTGCATGAGTCCGCCTTCGCGCTTTTCTATCGCCTGGTAATCTCTTTTGGTGGGTCCGGTGTACAGCTGGCGCGGCCGGCCGATTCTCATGTGCGGATCGGAGACCATCTCCTGCCAATGGGCAACCCAGCCGGCGGTGCGCGCAATCGCGAACATGACCGTGAACATGGAACGTGGAATTCCGAGGGCGCTGTAGATGATGCCTGAGTAGAAATCGACATTCGGATACAACCTTCGTGACACGAAGTAGTCATCCTTGAGAGCGACTTCCTCGAGCTTCAGCGCAAGCTCGAACAGCGGGCTATTGCCCTTACCCAGGTTTTCAAGCACTCGATAGCACATGTTACGAATGATCTTGGCGCGCGGATCGACGTTTTTGTAAACACGATGACCGAAGCCCATCAACCGTACGTTGTCCGATTTATCTTTCACGCGCGCCAGGAATTGGCCGATGTTGGCCGCCGAACCAATGCCGTCCAGCATATCCAGTACGGCTTCGTTCGCCCCGCCATGCGCGGGACCCCAGAGTGCAGAAATCCCTGCGGAAATCGCCGCATAGGGATTGACACCGGTACTTCCCGCCAGGCGCACCGTCGACGTGCTGGCATTTTGCTCATGGTCGGCATGCAGAATGAACAAGAGATCCAGCGCTTCCACGGCGACCGGATCGATCGAGTACGCCTCGCAGGGAACCGCAAAAAACATGTTGAGTATATTGGCGCAATACCTCAAATCATTACGCGGATAGATGAAAGGTTGACCGAGCGTATGTTTGTAGGCCGCGGCGGCGATCGTCGGTAGTTTGGCAATGATGCGATGCGCGAAAATTTCGCGGTGACGCGGGTCGTTGATGTCGGTCGTGTCGTGATAAAAGGCGGCCATCGAGGCCACCACCGCAGAAACCATGGCCATGGGATGTGCGTCGTGATGGAATCCCTGAAAAAATCGCAGCAATGGTTCGCTGACCATGGTGTGCCGCGTGATGGAATTGCGAAATGCATCGAGCTGCGCCTTCGTCGGCAGCGAGCCATTGATCAGCAGATTAGCGACTTCCACATAGCTGGAGCTCTCCGCCAGTTGCTCGACGGGATAGCCGCGGTACAAGAGCAGCCCCGCATCGCCGTCGATATAGGTGATTTTACTTTCGGTGCTGGCCGTGGCCATGAAACCCGGGTCATACGTGAATACCCCCAAATCTCGGGCGAGATGCGAAATATCGAGCACGTCGGGTCCGAGAGTGCCGGACATGATGTTCAATTCAGCCGCTCTGCTGGTGGCGGGATCCTTGAGTTCGTATTTCGCGGCGGCGCCCATCTCGCGTGCATCGCCGGGGAAGATTGCCCCCCGATTGCTCCGCCGGCTCAAGACCTTTCTGCTCACTTTCGGTATGGCGCCGCTGTCTGACATCGGTACTCCAGGGGATGGAATGAACGTATATCTGAGGCTAGATGGTCAGCATCTGACTTAGAAGCCTCTATCTCTAGATGGGAGATATCGTCGATGACGATATATGATCAATCCCGCCGAGGAAGCGACTGTTCTGGACTGGGCACAGAGAGATGACCGCGTCACTGCTCCCATCCACCGCCAAGAGCGTTGTATAGCTGGACGAGCGCGAGCCGCTCATTGAGCTGTGCCTGGGCAAGATTGAGCTGCGCCGAGAAGTCGTTGTTTTCACTCGTCAACACCTGGAGGTAACTCGCTCCACCATGCCGGTAAAGTATCTTCGAGAGACGGTCTGTATCGTGCGCCGCCGTCGTCAACAACTCCTGCTGCTCGCGGAACTCGCGGTTCTTCTGATATGCGACGAGGGAGTTCGAAACCTCCTGGAAGGCATTCCTGATCGTTTGCTCATAGGCGAGCAACATTTCTTGTTTCTGCGCTTCGGCAAGCCGCATTCCCGAGCGCAGAGCTCCCGCGGCAAATATGGGTTGGGTCAGCGATCCCGCGCCGTTCCACGTTCTCTGCGAGTGGGTAAAGAGGTTGTTCAACGCAAAGCTTTCGTATCCAGCTGTGCCAGTGAGTGAAATGCTGGGAAAGAGCGCAGCCTTCGCGACTCCAATCTCGGCGTTCGCCGCCACCAGGGCTGCTTCGGCTTCCCGGATGTCCGGACGGCGCTCCAGCAATTCGGAAGGAAGACCGACCGGAATGATGGGCGGATTGGGCCGCTCGGTGAGTGAGAGGCCCCGCGGAACGGGACCGGGATTGTCGCCGAGCAGAATACTCAGCGAGTTCTCCTGCTGTGTGATCTGGCGCTCGAGATCGGGAATGGTCTCTGCTGCCGTATACACCAGCTGCTCCGATTGCCGTACATCGAGGGCCGATGCCGAGCCATTCTTGGCGAGCACGGTGGTAAGCTGCAGCGAATCTTGTCGCGCGGCCAGCGTCCTTTTCGACAGGTCCAGCGCCAAATCGAGCTCGCGAAGGGTGAAATAGGCGGTTGCCACGCTCGAGACGACGGAGGTGAGAACCGCCCGCTGGCCCCATTGCGACGCGAGTAACTGGGCGCGCGCCGCTTCAGTCTGTCGCCGGTATTTTCCCCAGAAGTCGAGATTCCAAACAACGGACAAATCCACCTCCCCCGCGTTGGCCTCATAGGACGGAAATGCGCTCGATATCTTGGGATTACGTTCGCTGAACGCTTGGGCGCCTGCGTTCACCGTCGGGAATTGACTGGCACGCGTAATACCGAGCTGCGCCTGCGCTTGAAGAACGCGGCTCGCTGCGATTAGCACGTCGTAGTTCTGCTGCAACGCCGTGCGAATCAGTTGCTGCAACGCTGGGTCCTGGAACACTTCCCACCATTTTTCATCGCCCAGCGATTCCGATGAGGCGATGGGAGACGGGCTGTCGCCGCGATAGACGCCGGGTGCGTCGATCGCGGGCCGTTTGTAATTCGGCCCGAGCATGCACCCGGAGAGAAGCAGTCCGAATGTCAGGAGTGCGAAAGCTCTCACTTCAATTGCTCTCGGCAGGCGTGCCGACCGCAGAGGGGGCTGTGTCCGGCCGCGTCGCGCCCGCGAGTTTCTCCACAAAATAGAAAATTGCGGGAATGAAGAAGATACCGATCGCGCTCGCGGCCAGCATGCCGCCGATCACCGTGGTCCCCATGATTCGCCGGGCGACCGAGCCCGCACCCGATGCAAACCAGAGTGGCACGCAGCCGAATACGAACGCCAATGAAGTCATTAAAATGGGCCGCAGACGCAGCCTCGCACCGGCGAGCGCGGCATCGGCCAGCGGTCTGCCCTTCTCATACTCGTCCTTGGCGAACTCGACGATCAGAATTGCGTTCTTCGCCGCCAGACCGATCAACATCACCAGACCGATTTGCGAGTACACGTCGTTTTCCATGTCGACCATATACGCCGGGTAAAAGGCCTGGATGAATAGACGCCGCAACAGCAGCACTCCGAAGGCACCGAATACTGCCACGGGCGTGCTCAGCAATACGCTGAAAGGCAGCGCCCAGCTTTCATAGAGAGCCGCCAGAATCAAGAAAACAAATAGTAGGGATATCGCGAAAATCGTCGTGGACGATACGCCTTGCTCCGCCAACTTCTGCTGGAACGACATGCCCATGTAGTCATAGCCCATGTCCTGGGGCATGGTTTGCGCAAACACTTGCTCGAGAGCGGCCATGGCTTGATCGGAGCTGTAGCCTGGTGCTGCGCTGCCGTTCATCTGGGCCGACGGATACTCGTTGTAGTGCATGATGTATTCGGGGCCGAAACGCGGCTCGAACGAAGTCAAAGCCGCCAGCGGGACCATTGCGCCGGTGCTGTTGCGAACATAGAAATCCCCGACGTCTTGCGCGGCGGTCCGATAGGTGTCGTCGGCCTGCACATAGACCTGCCATTGGCGACCGAACTGATTGAAGTAGTTGACGAAGATACCCCCCATATAGGCTTGCAAGGTGGTGTAGACGTCGGAGATCGCCACGCCTTGTTTGAGCACCTTGTCGCGATCGACTATGACAGACTCCTGCGGAACGCTCGGCAGGAAGGACGTATTGATCCCTGCAATTTCCGGGCGCTTGCGGGCAGCGGCCAGAAATTTATCGACGTTCGCTGCCAGATAAGGAATGTCGTTGCCGCCCCGATCCTCGAGCACGAAGGTGAAACCACCGGAAGGGCCCACACCGGGAATGGCCGGGGGCGAGAAGCTGAAGGCAGCTCCCTGCGGAAGCTTGGTCAGCTCCTGATTCAGTCGCTGTTTGATGGCCTGGAGTTGCTCGGCGTTGTCCTTGCGGTCCGACCACGGTTTGAAGGTCACAAAAAAGAATGCGTTATAGCTCGTCTGGATATAGCTGAGCAGGCTAAAACCAATGACGCTCGTGGTGTACCGAACGCCGGGCATTTTGGCGAGGATATCCTCTATCGCACGCGCGGCTTTCTCCGTGCGCTCCAGAGCGGCGGAATTCGGCAGCTGAAGATTGACGTAGACATATCCCTGATCCTCGTCCGGCAAGAAGCCGGAAGGCAACTTCGCGCCAAAAAAGACGGCTACGACACCGAAAATCAGCAAGGCAATGACCGCCAGTCCGCTCTTGCGAATCAGCGTCCTGCTAACGTTCACGTAGCCGTTGGTCGCGCGCTCAAAGACATGATTGAACCAGTTGAAGAACTTTCGCAGTGGTCCCGAACTGGGCTTCTTGGGTCGCAGCAGCAGCGCCGCCAGAGCCGGGCTCAAACTAAGGGCGTTGAATGCCGAAATAATCACCGAAATCGCGATGGTGACTGCGAATTGCTCGTACATCCGTCCGGTGATACCCGGTATGAACGCTGTGGGTATGAATACTGCGGAGAGCACGAGAGCAATACCGATGACGGGCCCGGAAATCTCCTGCATGGCGGTTAGGGCGGCATCTTTCGGCGCCATGCCTTCCTCAATATGACGTTCGACTGCCTCGACCACGACGATCGCGTCGTCGACGACCAGGCCGATGGCGAGCACCAATCCGAACATCGACAGCGTATTGATGGAAAAGCCGAATAGCGGAAAGAATGCGAACGTGCCGACCAGCGACACCGGAACGGCGAGCAGCGGTATCAGCGTCGCGCGCCAGCCCTGGAGGAAGAGGTAGACCACGATGATCACGAGCACGAGCGCAATGCCGAGCGTCAGCACGATCTCCCGCATACCTTCGGTGACGGCCTTCGTTTGGTCGAGCGCGACGACATAGTCGATGTCCGGCGGAAAGCTCTTTTTCAACTGCGCCATCAGCGCCTGGACCGCCTGGGAATCGTTGACTGCATTGGAACCGGGCAGCTGATAGACCGCGAGGAGAGCGGCCGGCTTTCCATTCAAGCGGCCCATCAGCGTATAGCTTTGCGCACCGAGCTCGATGCGCGCCACGTCCTTCACCCGCACGGCGCCGCCACTAGGATTCTCGCGGATGATGATGTCGCCGAACTGTTCCGGTGTAATCAGACGGCCCTGCGCCCGCACCGAGTACGTGAACTCCTGGCCCTTGGGGGCCGGCTCCCCGCCCATTTGTCCGGCAGGATTGACGGTGTTTTGCGATTGAACGGCATTCACAACGTCGGATGCGGTAACGCCGAGGTTGGTGAGCTGGTCCGGTTTGAGCCAGATTCGCATCGCGTACTGTCCGGCGCCGAAAACCTGCACGCTTGCAATTCCCGGAACGCGGGTAACGGGATCATTGATGTTGATGTATTCATAGTTGGCGAGGAATTTCGCATCGTGCGTGCCGTGGGGTGAATAGAGCGCCACGATCATCAGCGGTGCACTCGTCGACTTTTGTACGGTCACGCCGTACTGCGTGACGCTCGGCGGCAGTTGGGACGCCGCCTGGGTCTCCCGAATCTGGGACAGAATGAGGTCGGTGTTGGGATCCGTCTGAACGCCGAAATCCACAATCATGGTCATCTGGCCGTTGGCCGTCGCATTCACCGAATACATGTAGTTCATGTTGTCCACGCCGCTCATTTGTTCCTCGATGGGCGTGGCCACCGATTGTGCGAGCGTCTCCGCATCCGAACCGACGAACGTGGCTTGCAGCTTGGTTTCGGGGGGAACGATATTGGGAAATTGCGAGATGGGCAGCCCCAGAATCGTGATTGCGCCGACGATGACCGTCAGGATCGCAATCACCATGGCGACGATCGGGCGATTGATGAAAAACTTGGACATTCTCTAGTTACCGGCGGACAAAGTATCGAACGGAACGGGTGTCACGGTGCTGCCGTCTTTCACCTTCTGAGTGCCTTCCGCGACGACCCGATCTCCAGCCACCAGGCCGCTGCTAATGACCCACATCGTGTCGACGCGCTCGCCGGTTTGAACGGTGCGAATGGTGATCTTGTTATCAGGTCCCACCACTGCGACTTGAGCTGATCCTTGCAGTTGCGATACGGCGCGCTGCGGTACCAGCAATGCGTTCTTGAGGATCTGCGTTACGGCGCGCACTTTGGCGTATTGCCCGGGGCGCAGAATGTTGCCGGGGTTCGAGAATGCCCCGGCTATTCTGATCGTTCCGGTCTGTTGATCGACTTGCCGATCGGCGAAGAGAATGCTGCCGCTGTGGGCGTAAGGGCTGCCGTTCGAGAGTATCAGCTGCAGCGGTATGGGCGAGGCGCTGGAGAGCAGATTCACGGTCTCAGGGTGAATCTTATCGGCAATCCGCAGGTAGTCTTCCCCACTGACCGGAAAGTAAGTCTTGATGGGATCCACCTGGGAGACTCCCGTAAGCACGGTCGATGGTGTCACGAGGTTACCGACTTGGACCTGCGTAATACCGGCGATTCCGCTGATGAGCGAGCGCACCTTGGTGAAACTCAAATTCAGGGCCGCCTGCTCGACAGCGGCACGGGCGGCCTCGACAGTCGCTTTGGCGGCCAGTTGCATCTGCGTGTCGCCCTCGAGCTGGCTTTGCGCAATGGCATTCGCCTCGGCTTCCGGGATATCCCGTTTGACGTTGAGCGCCGCGTTGTCAAGCTGCGCCTTCGCCTGTGCCAGTTGGGCTTTCGCCTGATCCAGCGCAGCCTGAAACGGACGGGGATCGATCTCAAAGAGCACGTCGTTTTTGTGAACGAGGGAACCTTCCCGATAATCCTGTTTGATTAGATACCCGGTGACTTGCGGTTGGATTTGTGCATTCACATATCCATCCAGTGTGGCCACCCACTCGCCATGGATGTTGACATCCCTTTCGACTACCCGGGTGATTTGTACGCGCGGGGGCTCCGGGGGTGACGATTTCTTCTGAGCGCATCCGGCGCATAGGAGTGAACCCAAGAGGCTGAATAGGAGAGCAGTCCCTAACCGCAATACAATTTCCGACCCGTTCACGCCGTTCCTCTCATTGCCTGGATCTCACTTTGATGCAGTGGTATTGATTGCGAAATAACGCCAAAGCAAAACCTCGCTCGCATTGCGTAAAGCGTCATTCGATGCGTCGATTCAGAAAATTGCTTTACTTGATGGCGGCTACTTTTGACGCCCTGCGCATTCGTGCAGTCCCCAGCGTAGATTTCGATGGGGATAGGTTGTTTGCTGCAACAATGTGCGCAGAGACCTTCCAGAGGCGCTTTGCGAGGTTACTATCAGTCAGCAGTGGATTCCCTTCCGCAATTCGGCAGTCCGACCAGTATTCACCGGTGATGCCGGTGACCAGAGGACTTGCTGCGAGCAACGTCTGCGTGGCCGCTCCCTGGCTTGCCGATTTCATGAACAGCTGCATGGGCGATAGCACGACACGCAAGGGAAGCCCTACGTTCTTGCGCAGACCCGTACCCCTCGTCGCACCGGGATGCAACGAATTGACGGCAATGCCACGTCCACGCAGTCGACGCGACAGTTCCTTGGCATACAAGGCTACCGCGAACTTGGATTGTCCGTAAAACGTCATTGGATCGTAAAATCGATCACCGTCAAGATTGTCGAACATGATTCCTTCCCGAGGGGCGTGCATGACGCTCGCGCTGCTGCTTACCATGACGATGCGTCCGGTGCCGTCACGCACGAGATCGGTTAGCTGATTCACCAAGGAAAAGTGGCCGATGTGGTTCACCAGAAACTGCAGTTCGACTCCATATCGAGTTTGCAGTGTCGATGGGTTGCCAATCCCCGCATTGGCAATGATTGCATCCAATGGAACCTGAAGCTCCCTTATCGCCTTGGCCGCCGCGGCAACCGAGTCGAGATCGGCTAGGTCGCACGCGATGGGAATTGCGCGAGGGCCAACCTCGGCACACGCATCCTTTGCGCGGGCCCACGATCTTGCAAGCCCAATAACGCGGGCGCCGTTTGCGGCCAGCGCATTCATCGTCTCGAATCCGATTCCGCTATTGCATCCCGTGACTAAGATGCATTGTCCCGTGAGGTCGATACCCGCAAGGACCTGATTGGCGGTCGAGCGGACTCCGTGAGCGATTGAGTTAGCCATGAGAAATACTCCTTACTCTATCGGCCACTCTTGGCTCGAAGCGTCCGCCCCACCGTGCACCGCATGTTGCATTTGGAAAGAGTAGTGCTGAGGCATCTGACTTGGTAGCCTATATCATTCGATACGATGTATTGCTGGAGCAGATGTATGCTGGATGGTGTTTCGCTCGATCAACTCCGCATTTTCATCGTTGCTGCGGATGAAGGAAGTTTCTCGGCAGCGGGCCGCCGCCTGAGTCGCGCGCAGTCCGTGGTCAGCCAGACCCTGGCGAATCTGGAGGGACAACTCGGGGTGAAGCTGTTCGATCGCAGCGCCCGCTTTCCGGTGCTGACGGATCAGGGTCGAGCGCTGCTCGCCGACGCGCGTAAAGTCGCGGGCGACGTGGCTGCCTTCAAGGCGCAGGCGAAGAGCTTGGCTGGTGGCCTCGAACCGGAACTGAGCGTGGCCGTCGACGTCATGTTCCCGGAGGTGACGTTCACCCGTGTTGTCACCGCCTTCCAGAATGAATTTCCCGCGACCCTACTGAGGTTTGACGTGGAGTCGAGCGCCGTTGTCGATCCCGTACTCAACAGGCGCTGCGCCGTCGGTGTAGTGGGGTCATGGTCACTCGCGTCGCCGCAACTCACCCACGAAAGGCTGCTGACGGTGAGGATACCCATAGTCGTTTCGCCTAAGCACCCGCTGTCGACCCGCCGCGGGCCGATTCCGACAACCGTTCTCGACGAGTACGTCCATCTCACACACATCGATCCTGCGGATCTCTCTCGAACGCTGGTGTCCAGACCTCCGTATGCGAGGACTTGGCGCCTTTCCCATCTCGGGGCGAAACTGTCGGCCGCGAAGCGCCGGCAAGCGTCTAGTCGTCGTACCCTCGCAAGGAAACCACGCCATTGACGGCAATCCTCGCTCGGCTTGCGAGACAACGCGTATTCAGGTAGCGCTCAAGGCGATACATCCGAACGGTTGGGCAATCGCCGACGCTCGGAGGACGCGCTGATTGTAGCCGCCGGCAGAGCCGCCTTCAGTTGCGGCGGCTGCACGTCTTCTTGTTTGAGGCGCTCGATTTGTTTGAGGTGCTCGATGAACCAACGCGCCGCCGGGCCCGGCGGACTGTCGGTTCGATAGGCGGCCGACATGGTGATCATGTGGCCTCCCGGTGGCGCATCCTCCGTAGCGATCTGAACGAGCTCACCGCTGGCGAGGTCCGCCTCGACCAAATGCAGCGGCATAGTGCCAAACCCGAGCCCGGCACGCAGGAAGGCAAGCTTCGCCCCGAGATGGGATAGCCGCCACACTCTCGGCGACAACACGCCGAATGCGCCTCGCAAAAAAATCGCTAGGTCGGCGTGAACCAGCTGGATATGATCGGCGAAGACGGTTGTCGGAACCGTCGCGCCATATCGTGCCAGCGGATGCTGCGGCGACGCAACCATGGACGTCCGGACGGTCAGCAGCCGTTCGTGGGTGAGCTGCGGGGGCACGATCGACCAAGGGCCTATACCCCAAACACCGATGGCGCAGCGCCCGTCCAGTACGGGCTCGACCACGGCGCTCGACTCAATGTCGAATTTCAGCAGAGTTGCCGGGAATTCCTTTTGGAAAGCAGCCACAGCCGAGGTGAACGGCGCAAGCGGAAACATCACGTCGACGGCCACGCTCAATTCCGGCTCGAGCCCGCCGGCCAATCGTTTCGCCCGCGCCTTGAAGAGGTCGACATCGCCCGCAACTGCACGTGCATTGGCTAGAAGTGCGCGGCCTTGATTCGTCAGCACTGGGAAACGAGCGCTGCGATCGAAGAGCTTCACGCCAAGTTGCCCTTCCAGATTCGCAAGAACCTGGCTCACCACAGACTGAGCACGCTGCAAGCGACGGCCGGCTGCCGAGAAGCTGCCTTCGTCAGCGGCCGCTATGAAAGTGCGCAGTTGATCAAGTGAAACGCCGTCCAGCATGTATCTGCTCCAATCGACAGTGCGCAGCGGGTTCGATTGAGTCTCGCACATTCCCAGCATCAATCGCATTCTATACTCACAGTGGTGATTATATAAATTGATATCATTAATCGACGAGCCGGCGACGGACATGAGCCGTTCTTCGTGAATTATGGGAATGGACAACGGAGAGCTCGAATCAACAATCGCAATGCTCTTCGTCAAACCGCGCATGGTCGTGACGCGGCTCCAATATAGATTGCATCTGCTCGAGTAGTTCCGTCAGTTGCGCGAGTTTTGCCAATTCTATGCCGGCCAGCAATTCTTGACGAACGGCTGCGGCTTCGTCCTTCAATACCGCGTAGAGACGATGGCCGGCGTCGGTGATCACGATACGATTGACCCTCCTGTCGGATATGGATGGCTCGCGTATGGCAAGACCATCCTTGACCAAACGATCGATCATGTGCACCATGGACGCGCCCGACACCGAGAGCATGTCGGCAAGCTCGGACTGAGACAACGGCGAGCGAACTTGCGATGCCGCTGCAATCGCCATCCATCCGGCCATGCTAATGCCGAAATATTTGAGGCGGCGATCCACCGCGTGCCGCCAACTTCTCGCGATGTTGTACAACGCGTTTTCAAATCGCTCAGCAAGGTCGGTCGCATTGCCCGGACCCTCGATCAAGGCAACTGTCCGAGGGTCGCAAGACGGTTGCGAGCGCGTGCCCACAGCTATGGGGCGTCTGGTCGACTCGACGCGACCGCCGCAGGCGCGCCCGGGCTCGTGCCGCCCAGTGCCAGGAAGAGTTGCACGGTATCCACATAGCGCTGCGCCACCGCCCTGACATATCCGAGGCGTGCCTGCTGGTACGAGCGCTCGGCGTCCAAGACCAGCAGGACCCCTGCGTTGCCTTCGCTGTAGCTCGCCCGCGCAAGGTCGAGACTGCTCTGCGCGGCCTGTTGTGCCTGAGCTTGTGCGTCGAGTTGCTGAGCGTCGTGATCCAGCGCCTCGAGCAGGTCGGCCACTTGCGCAAACGCTTCGAGCACTGTCTGCTCATAGCTGGCGGCGCTTGCGTGCATGGCATCCACCGCCGCGCGCTTCTCGGCGCGCAGCGTGCCGCCGTCGAAGATCGGTGCCGTCAATCCCGAGATGATGCTCCATGCATTGCTCGCCCGGTCGAACAACTGGTCCGCCTTGAGTGATTGTTGGCCCGCCGTCGCGCTCAGTTGAATCTTCGGATAGAGGTTGGATTGCGCGACCCCCACGGCGCTGGTCGCCGCATGCAGTCGCGCCTCCGCGGCGAGAATGTCGGGCCGGCGATGGGCAAGCTCTGAGGGCAAACTCACCGGCACCTCGAGCGGCAGCGTGATTTGGGCCAAATCGACATCGGGAGGAAGCTCACTGGCCGGTACTCGGCCGAGCACCACCGACAGCGCATGGCGCGCCCTTGCAAGGTCCTGGCGCAGTGACGGCAGCAAGGTCATGTCGTTGGCGATCTGGCTCTGCGCGCTCACGACATCTTCGCGCGCCACCGATCCATTGTCGAACGCGGTCTGCACGAGCCGCAGGTTATCCCGGTCCTGGACTAGGATGGTTTCGACGGTCGCAATCTGTGCGCGGGCTGAGGCGATCGCGAGCGTTTGCAAGACCGCCTGGCCGGTGACCGTCAGATACGCCGCATCGAGCTGGTGCCGCTCCACCTCGGCCAGCGCGTACTGCTCCTCCACGCTGCGCGCGACGCCCCCGGTATAGTCGAGCGTGTAGCTGACCGTGGGTCCGACGGCGAAGTACGTAAAGGGGGGTATTCCAACTCCGCCCAGAAACTGCGCTCCGTACTGCTGGCGTCCGACGCCGGCGGTGAGGTCCACTTGCGGGTACCGTGAGCCCGCCTGCGCCAGCGCAAGTTCTTGGGCCTGTGCGAGCGTCGCCTTTGACGCCGCTAGGCTGCGGTTGTGTTCCACCGCCTGTTTGACGAGCTGGTCGATGGCATCGGAACGGAATAGAGCCCACCAATTGCCCTCAATCTCTCGGCCGAGGGCGATGTGTTGAGCAGTGTCGCTCGCGCTAGCGTCTTCGCCGCGCGGCATATCGCCCGTATATCGGGCCGCCGGCGGAGCCGTGGGTCGCGTGAAGTTCGGGCCCACGGCGCAGCCGCCTAAACCCAAGATACACGCCAGCACGATTGCCCGCGCCATCGGTGCACAAGCCCTGCGGAAGCACCCTGAATCAGCGGCAACACCCTGCATCATCATCACTCGATGTGGACCGGCTCAGCACTGCCCCTGGCCTTGCGCAGCAGGAAGACCAAAGGGATCGCAGCCAGACTCAACACCATCATCAATTTGAAATCGTTGTTGTAGGCGATCATGGACGCCTGCTCCGTGACAGTTGCGTTCAAGCCCGCCAGGGTGTGCAAGCTCGGTGGACCGTCCCCCAACTGCGCGCGCAGAGCGGGGCTGTAGCGGGTCACATGCTCGCCGAGCGTCGCGTGCATGATCTGCGTGTTGCGCGTCAACAGGGTGTTCACCACCGAAATGCCGATGCTGCTGCCCAGGTTACGGGTGAGACTGAAGATCGCCGTGCCTTCGTTACGGAGTGCGGGCGTCAGCGTCGCGAACGTCGCCGCCGCGAGCGGCACGTACACGAATCCGGTGCCCAATCCCTGCGAGATTCCCGACCACACGATCGCGGCAGAATCCATCTGCAGATCGAACCCGGTCATCTGCCATGAGGAGACGGCAGTCAACGCAAAGCCGGCGCCGATGATCAAGCGGATGTCGACCTTGCCCATGATGCGCCCGACGATGAACATCGCAGCCAGGGTGCCGACCCCGCGCGGCGCCGTCACGAGACCCGTTGTCACCACCGGGTAGTTGAGCAGGTCCTGCAACAACGGTGGCAGCAGCGCCAGCGTGGCGAATAGCACCAACCCGACGATGAAAATGAACACATTGCCGGTGAGAAAGTTTCGGTCCTTGAAGAGCGCGGGACTCACGAAGCGCTGCTCGGTCGTCGTCAGCATGTGAATAACGAACAAATAGAAGGCCACCGCCGCGACGGTGGCTTCGATCCAGATTTCCGTCGAGCTGAACCAGTCCTTCAATTGCCCGCGATCCAGCATGATCTGAAAGGCGGCTACGCCTGCACTCAATGCCGTGAAGCCGAAGAAATCGAAGCGCGACTTGCGAATCGCCGCCTCCGGAAGAAAACTGAATATGCCGAGGAATGCGAGAATGCCAAAGGGGACGTTGATGTAGAACACCCAGCGCCAATTGTAGTTCTCGGTCAACCAGCCGCCGAGGGCGGGACCGATGATTGGACCCAAGGTCACGCCCATCACCCAAACGGCCATCGCGCGCGCGTGACGCGCAGGCGGGTTGATGTCGAGCAGCACCGCCTGCGACAACGGCACAAGCGCCGCCCCGCACAAGCCTTGCAACAGCCGCGCCAATACGATCTGCGGCAGGGATTGCGCGAGGCCGCAGAGCATGGACGCCACGGTGAAGCCAGCCACGGAATACAGAAACACCCTCTTTCGGCCCATCTGACCGGCGAGCCAGCCGCTCAACGGTGTCATGATCGCGGCGGCGACGATGTACGAGGTCAGCACCCACGCCATCTGATCCTGAGTTGCAGAGAGTGAGCCTTGGATGCGCGGCAGAGCGACGTTGGCGATCGTGTTGTCGAGCG
>WNFC01015243.1_pt1 | contig 14065 bp, 11 predicted proteins | sample 5400541 | NCBI WGS metagenome assembly WNFC01 (sample SAMN13153342, study PRJNA577476) | soil metagenome | isolation source: 120 cm saprolite under Douglas fir tree site 2 hole 2 replicate 1 | place: USA:California | collected 2015-04-18
TTCCGATCTCGCTCATCGATCGTATGAACGCATCCTTTCGGGCAAGGGCAGATTTCAAGCTCAGCGGACCGGTAATGAATGCAATCTTTTCATGACGCAAGGCGGCCAGGTGTTGTACCGCCTGACGAATACCATGCAGATAATCGATACGAATATTGCTGACGCGCGGGCGCGGCGGGCCAACGTCTACGAATACCAGCGGCACGTTGCGAAGTCTAAGGTCGTCGAGGAGCGATTCCTCCATGCCGAACGTCATAACCGCTACGCCTTCGACCCGGTGCTCGAGCATGCGCCTTACCGAGGTCTTCATGCGCTCGGGATCGTGAACCGTCGAAGTCACCAGGATTTCGTAATTGTTCTGGAGAGCAGTCTCCTCGAAAACATGGATGATTTCCGGGAAGAATGGGTTTGTAATCTCCGAAACAATCAAACCAAAAATACGGCTGCGCCCGGAAACCAGCGCGCGCGCCTGCGTGTTCGGAAAATACCCAAGCTCTTCGACAATTCTCCACACGCGCTTGGCCAGTTGCGGTTGCACGCTGGGATGACGGTTAATGGTACGCGACACCGTGGCCGTTGAAACTCTTGCGCGTTTGGCGATTTCCCTGATGTTCATCGACCCAAGCTCACGGCCCCAGCGACCGCGTCCTCCCGATCATCTTATTTGTCCCATGCGCAATATCCCAGTGCATTCTTCACGCCGTGAAGCGGTCGATTCCGCCGCGGGAAGATGCAGGGCCGCTAGGAAACCTGGGCTGCCATCCAGATGCGGCCCGATTAAGCTCTGTAGCTCCGCCCGATCAGAAATACAAGTGCAATCCAAGCTGTACGGTTCGGCTGGGCAGCGCGGTTCGGCTGATGCTCCCGAAATTCGAGATCTCCGGATCCGCGTTCGGCTCCGCGAATTCAGGATGATTCGGTAGATTGAAAAAGTCCGCTGAGAACGTAAGCCGCGTCGCCTCTCGGAGCTTGAAATCTTTCTGCAGGGAGAAGTCGAAATTATTCAGGCCCGGATTCCGGATATTCGAAAAGTATCGAGGGGCGTTGCCGAAGGCCTTGTGGACATCAAAGGGTCCGCTGGGATCGACGAGGTTGGAAGCTGGACAGGTGCCGGAAAAATCGAACGCACTCGTGCTGAACCAGTGCGCGACGGTTTGCTGGAAGCCCGAGGGGAGCGGGTTACCTATCACCATGGGGCGGTCCGAGAGTACACCGGCGCCGTTGCAGAATCCGTACGAGTTATCCGTGATTCCGAAAGGAGTGCCGGCGCTTATTGTATAGATAGCGCTCAAGCGCCAGCCCCCGATCACATTACCTGCAGCGCTGCTGTTCAACCATTTCTTCCCGGGCCCGAAAGGCAACTCGACGATGGGGGCAAGCGTGAATCGCGCGGGCACATCGCCCGCACTCACCGAGCGCTCTGCTTTGCGGTTGTAGAAGTCCTGCCCCAAAACGTCCAGGGACCAGAACCCGCCCCAATCGGAAGAAGAGTCATCGATCAATTTGCTCCACGTGAAGTTGGCAAGCAGCGAGAAGCCATGCGAGAAACGATGATCGAATCTCGCTTGTAATGAGTGGTAAACGGAACTTGAGAGTCCCCAATATCCCGGATTTACAGTCAGGCAACAATACACATTCGCACCTGACGCGACCACTGCCGCCGCTGCCAGGGGACAATACGGACTCGTCGTGGCGGCAAAGGCGTTGGGCAGCGCCGCCGTGCTCGCTGCAGTTTGCTGGCAGATGTTGTAAGCATAGTTGACGGGCAAGTGCGTGCCATGGCTGCCTACGTAACCGAGCTGCGCGACCGTGTCCTTGCCCACTTGTTGTTCCAACGTAAAGTTCCACAACTGAACATAAGTCGGCGTTTGGTTGCGTGGCGCCCAAAAGGAAAAGGAGACATTCCCGTTCACGGCCAAAGGAGTGGTAATCGCTGAAGGGCTTGGGTCCGTGACTGTCGGGAGGCCACCCCAGTTCGTGCCCTTGGAGAATGGCGTAGTGGCGAGAAGATTGGGGCCCGGCTGGCCGTCGCCGGCACGGCCGTGACCGGTGGTACTCGGATACATGATCCCGTAGCCGCCGCGGACTACGAACCCTGCTCGCGGATTCCAGGCAAATCCGAGCCGAGGCCCGAATTCCTTCGCTGAAGGATCGAACGTGGTATCCGGCGCATTGACGCCGAACTGCTCCCATTTCGCGGTAAACGGATCAAAGAAAGCATCTCCGTGGTGGATTTCGTGGAAGGACTGGTCATATTGCCATCTCAGCCCCAGATTCAGAGTGAGCCTGGGCGTGAGCTTGAAGTCGTCCTGGACAAAAAACGCGTAAGACCAGGCACGGGATGATACTAAAGCGTTTTGGACCTGCACGCTCCCATTGTTCATCCCTCCGAAGAGGAAGTCCGCAAAGGCATTGCCGGTCTGTGACCCCGTGAATGAGAAGCTTCCTACGACTCCGTTCGGCTGGTAGTTGTCAATCGAGTAGTGACGCAAGTCTCCGCCGGCCTTGATGCTGTGCCGCCCCACGAGCTTCGTGACCACGTCGTTGAGTTGAAGGGTTGACGCAGGTTCGTAGAGCATCCCACTGTTCGAAATGCCGCTAAATCCAGTAATGCTCACGCCTGGAGTCCCGCACTTGGATCCGCCCGACGTGTCTGGAACGCTAGACAAGCAATTCGGAATTCCGCTGATCCCGAACCCGCTCGGTGAGGTAGCACCTGCGCCGTAAGGCGTTCGGTCTCCGATGCGGTGCATATATCCAAACCGAAAATCATTCAACAAGGCTGTCGTGAAGGTGTGCGTCCATCCCAAGGTGGTCGCATAATCGCTCGATCGCTGAAACCGCTGGCCTGGTGGCCCGACAATGAGATTGTAGTCAAGAGCACGACCCCTTTGGCTGTGAAACATCCCGAAAATGTGGTCGGACTGCGAAAGATTGAAGTCGATTCGAGGGTTAAACCGGTTCAGAGACGTATTCGACGGTGTGCTGAGAAGCAACTGATCTGTTCCAATCCCGCTTGGCGTTGCACCCGTGGGCCATACCGCCAGCAGCTTCTGCGAAATAGAGCTCATCTGACCAGTGTTTGCGACGTTGTTAAAAGGAACTGGCGTGGAAGTGCCTGGAAAGTGGATCTGTTGACTTGCGTTTGTGCAATTGCCGGAGGCGTCAAAGCCGGCCGTGCACAAAGCACCGAGATCGCCGCTTCGGAACGCCGCATTCGGGACTAGCTGGCCCGCCACACTTCCACTGCCATGCGACCGAATTCCCTGGTAATCCGTAAAGAAAAATAACTTGCCCTTGATAATGGGTCCGCCGACACTTCCTCCGAACTCATTGTAGTCGAGCGGATTCTTCCGCTTGGATGGATCCTCGAAGAAACCTCTAGCACCTAGATGTTGATTCCTGTTGTATTCGTATGCGGAGCCGTGCAAGACGTTTGTGCCGCTCTTGCTGAGGGCGATCAGAATGGCGCCGCCCGCTTTGCCGTATTCCGCGGACATGCTGTTCTGCTCGATGCGGAACTCCTGGATTGAATCCAAGGAGGGGGCAACCGCCGCGCCTCCGAACACCGGGGCTGTAACAGTGCTGCCATCCAGCACACTGTCGTCGTTGCGTGGCCGGCTGCCGCTAATGCGCAGATTGCCGTAGTTGCCGCAGCCGTCGCAGCCGGTTTGCTGCGATACACCCGCAGCCAGAGGAAGCAAGCTATAGACATTGCGGCCACTAGAACCAGAGGTTGGCAACTGCCCCAGTTCGCTTTCGTTTAGCGTCTGGCCCAGATCAGATTGCTGCGTTTGCAGTATTGGTGTGTTTACCGTCGTGACCTCAACTACTTCGTTGACTTGTCCAACCGTTAGTGTGAAGTCCACTTTGGGGTTGGCGTTCACCTCCAGCAGGATATTGTTCACAACTGCACTCTTGAAGCCTTTGGCCTCCGCTTCCACTTTGTAGACTCCCGGGTTCAAGCTGGTGGCGCTGTAGACTCCAGCGCCATTCGTTTTTACGGATACGATCACATTAGTATTGATATTGATTATTTTTACGCTCGCGTCCGGGACCGCAGCGCCGCTCGAATCGCTAACCACCCCGCTAATCGTTCCAAATAATCCCTGCGCCACACCCTTCAGTGAACAAACTGACAAAAGGAACAAAACGAGACCTACAAACGTTGCGGCCATTCTTTTGTTTCTCACGACATCCCTCCATAATTGCTGACTCGTTCTCGTACTTCTGGAAATCAAAGCCGAGCCCAGGAGAACCCAACGAATGATAGTAAATTCAAGATGAGAGCAAACGTCTACTCTCATCCGTAATCCTTACCGACTCACCCTGCAGACCAGCCCCTCTGGAGAGTCTGAGTAAACGATTGCTCGAACGCCTGGCAAACTAACCCCCTGGGAACAAGCATGTCAAGTATTTTTTTTCAATCTGCATCAGTTTTCTGGTTCCTCATCTCCATATTGCCTGTAATTCTTTTATTTAGTGCGTATTAGAGTCGATGCTTCTAGGAATCCTCTGGCGTGGTTCCATCTGGCCCTTGTCAGGTCCAGTCTCAGCGATCTTGGGTAATCGTTTGCTCATCCTTCTACTGATCAGTGTCTCCGATCTCATCGCCCTTCCTAACTAACTTTTGCCAAAATCGCCCTTGACAAATTCCTAATCTGTGATACACTTTATCCTGTAGATAACTGCGTATGGAGTGCGGGCGCCTGTTTACCCTGAGCGGAGCCGAAGGGCTCGTCCTGAGTCTCGAAGGGCGCTTTTCTCTTATGGCAGCCGTTTCGTCCTTTGCCACCCCAAAACAACAAAAACGCGCCCTTTAGAATCAATCGGTTACGAATTACAAACTTTGTAAACCCTTTGTTTTGAAATTCATCCGCGGATGGGGGGATATGGGGATACGAAAACCTAGGAGACGAGATCCTATTTCTCAATCCTCTAGTGCTCACACCCTATCTCATTTCTTTTCACATTCTTGCACACTCTTTTGCGCTCTCTTTGCACTGGAGGAAACCACAACTCTTTTTCTCTCATGGAGTTGCACACTCTTTGACAAGAACACGGGGGTGGGGGTAGGGATGGGAGCTGAACTCGACGCGCCACCTGGGGGAAATGGGTCCCAGTCCCATGGCACGACCGGAACTCCATTTGGCGGCGCGGCTTAGTTTAATAGTTTACGGAGTACAGATGCGCTTCCAGCTTCACGGGGTCCTTTTCCGCGGACGAGCACCGAATCGTAATTGGAGTCCCCGCAGCGAAATCGCCATGCTTGATCTCTCCCGCGCCCCAGGAGAGTCCGCTCCACACCTGTTTGTCGTAATTGATCTCAATTGGCACCAACTTGCCGCCCTGCTCGGCGACAATCTTTAGGACTGTACCGACGGTCTTTCCATTCGGCGGCTCGCCCGGCCAGCTTCGCAGGATGCCTCCATCTTTCCCGCGCTGCTGAAAAATAATGCGCAAGTCGCCCTTTGCCGGCGGTTCGATGGTCGCTTCGATCGTATTCGCGCTCTTGTCCGAAAAAGTTGCAGCGATTGGACTAATTGTGCGTGGGATGCGGACATCTTCTTGAACGCCAAGGTCGAATTCTGGCGCGGCATACCGCCCAAAACCTACTGCCGCCATCTGGCCCGGCCCGAGCTTGATGCTGTTGCCACTGAGAACAGGCAAGAAACCGGCGTCGCGGAAAATCATACGTCCGCCTTGCAACCGTTTCTGTGTCTGCGAAAGTAACGGCATTTCAATTTCGTCAACGGCTTGCGCAGGGTTCATCACCGTGTAGATTGCTCCATCGGAATCCAGCGACCCGAATCCGTAGGGCTGAACATCGCCCGGAATCCCGCCGAACGTCTTTGTCCTGCCCATGGCTTGCAAGCTGGCGTAGATTTTCTGGACCTTCGCGAACCATTTGGCCTTTTCATCATCCAGGAATTCCAGATTGCCATGAATCGTATTTACCCAGCCGCCCCGCGCGGCCGTCAAGAGCAGCATTCCCTTCCACGCATTCGTCTTGCGATAGTAAATCGTCCCGGTATTCCCAATCATGAAACCAGTCGAGTCAATTCGTTCCAGCGGAAGAAAGCTCTGCTCGTAGCGGCGCACCATGTGATCGCTGTAAATGTCCATTGACCTCCAAAGACTCACTTCCGGCACATCAGATGGGCGCGGGTCCCCCGAATAGAGCGAATCAAAAACTTCCAGCCAGTACAGGTCGACGGGATTGCGAAACGGAAACGGCCCCGCAGTCGACTCCACGTCGCCGCCAAACCCGTTGAACGCAACGAGTACTGCATCGGGATTCTTTGCGCGGAATTTCTTCAGCGCTTCTCGAAATACAGTTTCATTTTTCGCGTGAATGTCTTCCCGCGTTTGCGTCTTTTCCGCGGAAGGTGTAGCGGCGCCGAAATCCACGAAATCAAACTTGAACATGCGAATGCCATGGTCGTACCAGTATTGCAGCACGCTCATGAAATCCGGCAAAAACCCACCTTGGTAAAACGACATCGAGCCGCCCTTTGCCGTGAGCGAATCCTTCCACTGTGGCGCGGCATCGATCTTCACAAGTTCGTTCGTTCCAAACCACATCCCAGGAAGCAGTCCATTCGCCCTACATTTCGCAATCCACGCATCGGGACCATTAGGCCAGTTCGGCTTACGCCAAGTTCGGTAGCCCCCTCTGGCGCAAACCAGAAAGCATCCATCATGTAGTAATCGAAATGGACGCCCAAGCTGTGCAGCCGGATAATTTCGTCCAGCTCCTTCATAGCCAACTCTTCAGTCAGCGGAATATTGTCGGAAAGTTCATCGTAAGACGACCAATCGTTGTAAACCCAAATCGGATCCTTGATTAGCGGCGTGCCGAGGCGCGCAGGCTGCCATCCAGGGATGTTCCTAGCCGATCCCGCCGGTGACACGGGCGGCTTCGAGTTCTGCGCAACACCTCCTGCGGCAACCGTAAGTGCGATTGCGAACGCCACAATCAACGGGCGCCTCAAGATGTCCCAAGCGCCATTCCTCTTTGCCTTTTGAGTATTCATGAAGACCCTTCAGGACCGTATGGAAACCGTCCGTCGCGCGCTAAACACTTTGAAACTACCTCACCGGTTTCCATTACAACCCCAATCGCTGGGTGGACCGCACGGATTTCCCTGGCGGCCTAAGCGAGCATTACGGCTATGACCTAGCCGGCAATTTGACCAGCAAGACGGACCGGAAGAACCAGCAAATAACCTACACTTATGACCAGTTGAACCGACTGATGGGGAAGACCTATCCTGATAACTCCACGGTGACCTATACCTACGATAACGACAGCCGTCTCACGCAGGTGAGCGACTCCACCTGCACGTACCAGTTCACCTTTGACAACATGAGCCGGCTCACCGGCACGACCACCAGCTATGCTTTTCTCACGGGGCGGAATTTCACAACCGCGTACGGCTATGACGCGGCCTCGAACCGTACCAGCTTCACCGACCCGGAGAACGGCGCAACCAGCTACTTGTACGACACGCTCAACCGGCTGCAAACGCTGACGCCGCCTGCGGCTTTCGTGGCCAGCGGAAATTTTGGCTTCACCTACGATGCCCTCTCGCGCCGCACGCAGATGACCCGTCCCAACCCCGTCACCACCACCTCCTCCTATGACGCGCTTTCGCGCTTGCTCTCGGTCACCCATAAGTCCGGCCATTCCACGCTCGACGGGGTGACTTACACGGTGGACAATGTCGGCAACCGGCTCACGCGCACCCCCTCGTCTGGCTCCGCCAGCACCTTCAGCTACGATGCCCTCTATGAGTTGACTAACGTGGTGCAAGGCCGGAACACCACGACGGAAACCTATACCTACGACGCCGTTGGCAACCGCCTCAGCGCGCTGAACAGTTCTGGCTGGGCCTACAACTCCTCGAACGAGCTGACTTCGCGCCCGACCACCACCTATACCTACGACTCCAACGGGAACACCCAAACGAAAGTGGTTGGGTCGAACACCACCACCTATGCGTGGGACTTCGAGAACCGCCTGAGCAGCGTCACGCTGCCGGGTTCCGGCGGGACGGTGACGTTCGCCTATGACCCGTTTGGCCGCCGCATAAAGAAAGTCACGTCCACCACCACGAGCGTCTTCGCGTACGACGGCGACAACCTCATCGAAGAGACGAATTCCTCCGGCGCAGCCGTAGCTCGCTATGAGCCGACACAAAACATTGATGAACCTTTGGCAATGCTCCGCAGCGGCGCGACGAGCTACTACCACGCCGATGGCCTTGGCTCGGTCACTTCACTGAGCAATGCGGCCGGATCGATCGCCAATACTTACACTTATGACTCATTCGGCAAACTGACCGCCTCGACGGGCTCGCTGGTCAATCCGTTCCAGTACACCGCGCGCGAATCGGACACGGAAACTGGACTGTATTATTACCGCGCTAGACTCTACGATCCAACCACCGGAAGATTTATCAGCGAGGACTCGCTTCGTTTCCGGGCAGGCGTCAACTATTACCGTTTTGTGAGCAACAACCCGGTGAACCTGACGGACCCAATGGGCCAGTATCAATTGAAAGGCTTCACGCCAGGAGATGCTGCCTAACATGATTCTTAGTATCAATCAATTGAAGGAGAAGTTGAAATCCAATCCATGTTGCATCGATCCGAAGTTGAGGGACACGATATTGGGTAAATTGGGGACGCCTAATGACGGCTCCGGGGTAACCTTCACTTTTCATCAGCAACTTCCCGCTGCTCCTGGAACGGTCACTTGCGGGCAAGTTAATGCCGGCTTGTTGCCACATCTACTCAAACAAGTAGAAATTGCTGACGCGGCTTTCGCGAGGCCTGAATGTGGATGTCTAGCAAGTACTATTCTGCATGAAGTTAACCATCTAACATTGTCCAATATGCTTAGTCCCGATCCCGAGGCCGACTCACGCAATGTCGAAGCTAGATGTTTCGGTTCGGGCTGCCACTAGTGCGTTATTCGATTGCTGCGAAATGTGTTTCCTGGTCTGCAGGACGCATTAGCGAGGGAGAAAGATGAAAGAACTTGTTCTTATCCTTGGCTTCTTCCCCTTGATGGCGTTCTGCATTGCTGGCTTTACCGAATTACGTTCTACGAGGAGCGCGGCTGAGAAGCTGCGAAACCTCTTTCCGATAATCCTGGGAATCGCCGCGTTTACTCTCTCTCTGAATCCACAGGGTATATTGAACTTGACGCCGAATTCCTCCGTGACCCTCAGCCGTGTCATGACTCTGTTCTCAGCGGTGATCGCTTGCTCTGGCGTCTTCATTACCTACTCGCGGCGGAGTAGTGGCGTCTGGGTAGCTTCAGGGGGCTTGCTGCTGGCGCTCTTCTGGATGTTCAACCGCATCCTGGTCTGAATGAAGCATTAGACAGCAACGGCAACATGCTGACCAAAACGGTTGGGACGAACTCCACCAGCTACGCGTGGGACTTTGAGAATCGCATAAGCACTGTCACGCTACCCGGCTCCGGTGGAACTATAAGCTTCAGATATGACCCATTTGGGCGGGCGGGTGGCCCGGGACGACTAATCGCAAATCCTTAAAATTTTCCTTCGATCGAACGAGGAAGCTTTCTCACACTCACCACTCAAAACAACACGGAGGGTGCCCCAGGGTTCGTTGTTTGAACCTGGGTCTTCGGGTCGCGTTCTTTTCTCGCTCCTCTCGCATCCACAGGCGGGTGGCCCGAAAGATAATTCCTAAAGCGAATTTGGGTGGCCCATACGCGGAGTGCGCGTGTGGGGCTTTTGACTTTGCCTTTTTTCTTCCTCATTTCGCGCCTGCGACAACCTGATTGCAGTTCGATCACCGGAAAAAGTGGCACCCCGCGCTGCTCCAGCCCAAATTGTCTGTGCCCCTGCCAATTTGGAGGCTGTTTTTGGTCGCCCACAAGGTGCACACTCTTCCACATGAAACCCAGCAAGCCCGCAAAACTCGGACCGCAAACCCAAGCCATTCATGGCGGTGAACCCAACCGCCGCGGCGTCAACGGCCCCATTGTGACCGAGATTATCCGCTCTTCCACTTTTACCTTTTCTTCCACCGAAGAAATGAAGCTGTGGGCCGAAGGCAAAAACAAAGCCTACATTTACACCCGCTACGGCAATCCCACGCTCTCCGTCGCCGAGAAGAAAATTGCCGCCCTCGAAGGCGCGGAGGCCGCCGTCGTCACCTCTTCCGGCATGGCCGCCATTTCCTCCGCTTTGCTCGCTGCGCTTAAGGCCGGCGACGAAGTCGCCGTGAACCGTGGCTTGCTGTTGAGGAGCAAGTCGCGGCGGCTGGGGAGGCCGGTAGTCCTGGTTTTTAGAAAGCATCCAGAAACTGGCCTCGGCCAGATGGCGGGCCATGGCGACGACGGCCCGACCAAACCCTTTTGTGGGAATCAAACGTGCGAAGAGCGTCTTCACATGAGCGTAGCATGGGCCGGTGTGATGGAGGGAGCAGACGGCGGCTTCGACGAAGGCCCACTTGAGAAATGGATTGATCTTGCGTTCTGGGGTGCGGCCGTGGTGGATGCGATCTCCGGAGGAGATGAGCCTGGGCACCAGGCCGGCGTAGCTCGCCAGACATTCCGCGCGGGAGAAGCGCGCCACATCGCCGATCTCGAAAGCAATCACCGGGCCGAGGGTATCGGCAACGCCCGGCAGCGTCATCAACCGGCGCACGGCGGGAGTGGAAGCGATTTCGGCACGGATGCGTTTTTCGAGCGCCTCGATTTTGATCTCGAGCTGATCGAGAGCGTCGAGTTGCACCACGATCATGCTGGCCGTGACCGGAGGCAGTTTGGCGAGACAGTTGTTTAGATATTCGCGGCCGCGCAGACCGAAGAGGTCACTGAAGTCGGTGGTGTATAGATTGTAGCGGTCGATGGCGGCGTGAATGCGATGCTTGAGAGCGGTGCGCAAATCGCGCAGAGCCATACGAGTGCGCAGCATCTCTCGCTGATCTCGTAATGGAGCGGGCGGGATCCACACTTCGGGAAGCGTACCGCAGCGAAGTAGGAGGCTAAGACCACCCGCATCGATGGGGTCGCTCTTGTGGGTTTTGCCGACACGCTTTTTCGCTTCCAGAGCATCGGTGAGATGGGGGATGTGCCTGGCGCGCTCCATCTCATCCACGATCCAATACCAATGACCCGTGGCTTCGATGGCGATGTGGCTGTGCTCGGGCAGCTGCGTGAGAAAGTGGCGGTAGGCTTCCAGATCGTGCGGAACGCGAGTGGGCTTGGTCTTTTTTCCCGTTTCATCCATGGCAACGAACACGGAATACTTCTTGTGAGCATCGCAACCCCAAAACTGTTTCATGATCGCAGGGCTCCTTGTCCCCTAGCGTGGCAGCGTAACGCACTGCGAGAGCAACGCCGCGCTTTCATACGATCACCCCTAAAAGGGTGCTGCACAGCAACTTTGGTTGCTGTATAGGAACCATCGAGAAATCAGCGGCTTACAAAATCTGCGGCGCTCTACAGCGCCGTGAAGTTCCCATACGGGAACTTGTTGAAAACAAAAGAGAGCAGCTAAAGAAAAAAACTCTCCTCGGGAACGACTCCCCACGCAATCCCCGAAGTTCAGGCAGCGGCACGCGGTCCCTTCGAGGTCACCAGTCCGATCAGGAAGCGGCCTTGCTGGTGGTGCTCTTCAGGAAGGTGTCGATGGTAGTGAGCAGAGCAGCTTGCCTGCGGCGAGGCAGGTGCTCGATCAGTTCGAGGCGGCGCAAGAGTCTGCGGCTGGGCTTCGGAGCAGCGTCCACAGGGACGAGCTTGCCGGTCTGTAGCAGTTCCCGAATGGGGATATCGAGGGCCGTAGCGAAGCGGAGCGCCGCGCCGTGGACACCCTCAGCGGAGCCGATTTTGAGCCGGGTGTGGCACAAAATTGGGCACAGTTTTTTGTGAGCGAGAAATCAGAAGAACCTAACTTATTGAAAACAGATGGTGAACCGGGGAGGACTCGAACCTCCAACCCGCTGATTAAGAGTCAGCTGCTCTACCATTGAGCTACCGGTCCACAAGTTGATTTTAGAATTTTACACGGGACCGCGAATTTTGTCGAACAGCCGGGATGGCTCCGAAGCCCTCTGAATCGCCCTATTTTGCGCGTAGCGTGGCCGCCAGGCCGCGCGCAACTTCGCGCGCTCGCGGCACGTCTCCTGGTTCGAACGAGATGGCCGACACCCGCGGATGTCCGCCGCCGCCGAATTTTTCCGCCAATGACGCCAGGTTTTGATTTGCGTTCGCCTGATTCCAGGGATTTGTGCCCAGCGAAACTTTTGCGCGCACGGCCGAGGCGCTAACGCTCACGGAGTACACGCATTCCGGGTGCAGAAGATACGGGATAAACTTATTGTAACCTTCCAGATCCATGTCGCTGACGTCGAAGAAAATAACGCCGTCGCGCGCCTCGATTCGCTCACGCAAAATTTCAATCGATTTGCGGTGGCGTTCTAGCAGCGGCCCCAGATGCTTGGCCACCAGCGGCAGCTTCACCATTTCGCTTAGCGGGCGGTAAGCCAGCTCCGGAATGATTCGCGCCGGCAAGCCATTTTCCGGCGCCGCTTCAATCACCAGGGCCAGCTGCGTCGCCGGCTCCGCAAGCTCGACGGCGGATTGCGGTGTCGGATATTGCGCTCCGTCGATGATGTCGCCCCAATGAATCAAGTCCGCAAGCGGCTTGGTGTCAAAGCCAAATTTTTCCTTGGCGATCGTCGCAATCAGTTTGGTGCACGATTTGTAATCCGGCTCGTAAAACATGTGCGGGCCAGGTTGCTTGCGGAATTGCTCAGCGTCGGCGGGCGTGAGAAACGCGCTCTGGTGATGGTCGAACCACCAGGTCACCTTCGGGGAGTTGGAAAACTTGAAGTCCACGATGACGTTTTCGTCGCCATCGAACAAGCGTGCTTCCCAGGGCTGTGCGGCGCGGTGCGTCATCCCGGTGAAGCCAAACTCCGCGGCTTCGTCAAAGCGTTCGCGGTAGAAGCGGTAAAAAAGAGCAGCCGAAGCAGTGCCATCAAAACAACGATCGTGAAAGCAGAGCCGGACCTTAGTCATAAGTGCGCGAGTTCGCTCCTCCGCCTCCATATTGCCGGGCAGCAAGGGCGGCGAAGCCAACCAAGATGTACGCGGGCGGATGGATTGTCAAGAAGAAATGCTTGCCGCCATTTAGCTGGGAATTCTCAGGCTTTCATCGTAACGGGTTCGTGATTCGAAAGGTGCGCCTCGCTCACTTCGCTTGACTTCTGGCACAGATAAGCTTTACTAAATCTATTACCCCAGCAATCCAAATCGATTTGTGTGCTCAGGAGGCCACATGGCCGATGAAAAGAACTTCTTTGCGGGCCTTTTCGACTTCTCGTTCCAGCACCAGCTCACTCGCCGCATTGTGAAGCTGTTGTATATTCTCGGCATCGTCTTCGGTGGCATCACGGTCGTAGCCAAGGTGGTGCTCGGCTATCAACAATCTCCCGCCGACGGAATAATCAATCTGGTCGTGGGAATCGTGGCTCTTTTCGTTGGGATTCTCGTCTCGCGAGTGCTGCTCGAGCTCTCATTAGTCATCCTGCGTATCGCGGAAAGCATCGAACGCGCGACGCATCCGCAAAACTAACGACGTAACCACATAGAGACAAGAGGGGCGCCGACAGACTCGCTTAGATTTTAGCGACTCGCGCGCGCGTCCTTGCGCCTCCGGCGCGCAACGTGTATTTCCGCCCGAAATAGGGTGCCTGGGCCAACACCCTCTGAAGCTCAAGGTCATCGGCGTAACGCCGCTTTGGAATTCGCCTCGCCAGAATGCTGATTTCGAGCGGGTCGCGGCGGAAGGGATAGGGCTCCAGTGTGGCCCCGTAGCTTTCCTCCGGCTGCAGATCCCAATCCACATCAGCGCCTTTGTAGTCGGCAGGAACGGCGTCGATCGTGGCAGGTTCCATCGGCCCAAGGCAGAAATAGAGGGAGAGACGGTCTAGCGCTTCGAGGCGCTGCGCATTGGCCTGCAACCATTTTTCGTCCGCAAAATCTTTTGTCGCGGAATCTCCGCGAAGATCCACT
>WNFC01005360.1_pt1 | contig 14064 bp, 12 predicted proteins | sample 5400541 | NCBI WGS metagenome assembly WNFC01 (sample SAMN13153342, study PRJNA577476) | soil metagenome | isolation source: 120 cm saprolite under Douglas fir tree site 2 hole 2 replicate 1 | place: USA:California | collected 2015-04-18
AGCTCGGCGATGCGCAGCGCGAAATCGCGCGACAGTTCGGCCAACGCGGCGCGGTCGACCTTGACGCCGTGATCCTCCATCTCGGCGACGGCGGCGACGAGTGGGCGCTCGATCGTCTCGTAGAACGCGGTCATGTGCTCGGCGACGAGGCGCGCCTTGAGCTGGGCGTGGAGGCGCAGCGCCGCGTCGGCCCGCTCGGCGGCGAAATCGCGCGCCGCCGGCGGCGCGACCTCGGCAAAGCAGATCAGGCTCTTGCCGGTGCCGATCAGCTCCTTCAGCGGCACCAGCTCATGGCTGAAGGCGCGGCGGGTCAATTCCTCGATCGTGTGCTCGAACTGGCCGCCTTCCAGCACATAGGACATCAGCATCGTGCAATCATAGGGCGCGAGCGTGATGCCGTAGCGCCGCAAGAGATGCGCCGCGCCCTTGGCGTCGTGCGCGACCTTCAGGATGCCGGGGTCCTCAAGCAGCGGCTTCAGCCGTGCGACGGCATCGTCGAGCGTCAGCTTGCCGGCGCTGTCCCCAGTGTCCAGCAGGTCGGCCGGGCGATGCCCAAGCGGCAGATAGGCGGCGAGCCCCGGCGCCAACGCGAGTGCCAACCCGCACAGCGCCGGGCGCGTGCCGTCGACTATGCTGGGCGCCGGCCAGACCGCGACAAACCCGGCCTGCTCGGCGGCTTCGATCCAGTGGCCGAGCCCCTCGGCGGTATCGACGATCGCGTAGGTGCGCGGGTCCGAGAAGGGTGGGATCTCGGGGATGACCGGCTCGCTCGGGACCACCGGAGCGGCTGGCGCGGTGATCGCCAGGCGCTTCTCGATGCGCGACTTGAGCGCCCGCAACTCCATCTCATCGAGAAACGGAAACAGTTTGTCCGGGTCGTAGGGCTTGACCCTGAGGGCCGACAGCGGGCAGGGCAGCGGCACGTCGTCGTCGAGCTTGACCAGCTCCTTCGAGAGCCTTGCCTTGGCTTCGTTTTCGATCAGCGCCTCGCGCCGTTTCGGCTGCTTGATCTCGTTCGCACGGGCAAGCAGCGTTTCGAGATCGCCATAAGCGTTGATCAGCTCCGCGGCGGTCTTAACGCCGATGCCGGGCACTCCGGGCACGTTGTCGGTGCTGTCGCCGCACAGCGCCTGGACTTCGATCACCTTGTCCGGTCCGACCCCGAATTTCTCGCGGACCTCGGCTTCACCGATCGGCCGATCCGTCATCGGGTCGCGCATCATCACCCGGTCATCGGCGACGAGCTGCATCATGTCCTTGTCGGAGGACAGAATAGTGACCCTGGCGCCCGCCTCGACGGCATGACGGGCATAGGTGGCGATCAGATCGTCGGCCTCGAAATTTTCCATCTCGATATGGCAAACGCCGAATGCCTCCGCCGCCCGGCGCACGTGTTCCAGCTGGGGCGCGAGGTCGTCGGGCATTTCACGGCGGTTGGCCTTGTATTCGCCGTACATCTCGTTGCGGAAGCTTCGCCCGGACGCATCGAATATTACGGCGATGTGGTCGGCATCGGTTTCCCGCAGATATTTATCTAGCATGTTGCTGAAGATCATGACGACTTCGGTCGCCATCCCGTCCGACTTACGCTGGAACCGCTCGGCCTTCGGGTCGCGGGCGCGCGCGAAGTAGGCGCGGAAGATGAAGCCCGAACCGTCGATCAGGAAAACATGGTGCGGCGCCGCCGAGGCGGTCACAGCGGCCGAAGCCGCGGGCGTCTCGGCGACGATCGGATCGGCGATATCGTTCATGCGCGCTTCCTTCCGGCCCGCTGAATCAAAGGCTTTACCGCAGAGGACGCCGAGGATTCGCGGTGGTCGCGGAGATCCTCAATATAATGCGTCCTCCGCGCATCCTCAGCGCCCTCGGTGGTGAAAAGGCAAGTTTAGAGCGCGCCGGTCTGGCGCGGCGCCGGGCTTTCATCCCGCCGCTCCTCGCCCCGGGACAAGCCCGTGGGCTGAAGGTCCACGGCGGCATGCGCAGACGGCATCGCGACCCCGATCTCGGGCGGCACCCCGCCGGCCATCGCGCGGTTGACGAAGCGGCGCGAGCAATAGGGGCATTCGACCCGCCCGGCCGGCGCCAGGTTCAAATAGACCCGGGGATGGCCGAGCGGTCCGCCGCCGCCGTTGCACGCCGCCACCATCTCATCGATCTCGATGATCTCGAAAGGCGTCATCAGCCGATCCGGGAAGCTGCCTCGGCCGCCGCGATTGACCGCGCCGGCGGCCGGATGATACCCGTTGTCGCGGGACAATCAATGATCCGCTATCTGGTTGGCGCCGATGGCACCGCGGCCCGCAGGCGATGCCCGAGATGGCTCGCCTTGGCTGCCGGTTTGCGACTGCTGACCGGCTGCGCGCTGCCCGCCGAGTCGAGCCTGCAGGTCGCCAGCGCCGCGCTGTCACATGGCGCGCCGGAGACCGCTCAGCCGCGCATCACCGACAGCGCGCTGATCGCCGCCGACGGGGCCAGCCTTCCGTTGCGCAAATGGTTGCCGAAAAGCGGGGTCAAGGCGGTGATCCTCGCGCTGCACGGCTTCAACGATTACAGCAATGCCTTCGCGATGCCGGCGCGGTTATGGGCCGAGCGCGGCATCGCCAGCTATGCCGATGATCAGCGCGGCTTTGGCGGCGCGCCGCGGCGCCATTCCTGGGCCGGCACCGCGCAGCTCGCCGCCGACGCGGTGACCGCGACCCGCATCCTGCGCCGGATCCATCCCGGCCGGCCAATCTACCTGCTCGGCGAGAGCATGGGCGGCGCCGTCGCGATCCTGGCGATGACCGGCACCGACGGGGTTCCGCCCGCCGATGCCGACGGGGTCATCCTCAGCGCGCCGGCGGTCTGGGGCCGCGAGACGATGGAGATCTGGCCACGCCTGGCGCTCTGGGCGGCGGTGCGATTCTTCCCAACCGTGACGCTGACCGGCCGCGGGCTCGGTATCCTGCCCTCCGACAACAAGGCGATGCTGAAGGCGCTGGCGCACGACCCGATGGTGCTCAAAGAAACCCGCGTCGATACCGTCTATGGCCTCGTCGACTTGATGGATGCGGCGCTCGCCGCGGCACCGCGACTCAGGGCGCCGCTCCTGTTGATGTACGGCGCGCATGACGAGGTCGTGCCGCGCGAGCCGATCGCCGCCTTTGCCGCGGCATTGCCCGGCGATCCCGACCATCGCCGCCGCCTCGCCTATTATCGCCACGGCTATCATCTATTGCTGCGCGATCTCAACGGCGCCGCTGTGGCCGGCGATATCGCGAGCTGGGTGCTCGACCGCCGGGCGCCGTTGCCCTCGCAGGGCGATGCGATCGAGAACGCACAACCCTGGCCGCCCGCGGGGGACCGCGCCGGGTGATCGCCAGGGTCGGCCGGCTCGCGCCGACACCTTGCGCCAACCGGCGCGAGGCGCTAATCACCAGGGCTCGCAGCAGGACCCGTAGCTCAGCTGGATAGAGCGCTGCCCTCCGAAGGCAGAGGTCGAAGGTTCGAATCCTTTCGGGTCCGCCAGCTTCCCGGCCATTCTTGCGACCCCAGCGCTCTGCCAATGTGGGACAATCGCACCAGGCGGCCGAGCAATTGCGTCTTAAGAGGCGATCGATGAGCAATCCGGCGTTCAAATTCGATCATGTCCATATCATCAGCGAAAACCCCCGGGCATCGGCTAAGTGGTATGTCGAGATGTTCGGCGCGATGATCGCCGCCGACACCGTCGCCCGGGGCGCCCCGCAGATCTTTGTCGATCTCGGCGGCATGACGCTCCTGATCCGCGGCCGGCGGCCGGGCGAGGACCCGGTGCCGGCAAGGCCGATCCAGCCATACGCCGATTTCTCCAGCCACAACGCCTGGGGCACCGACCATTTCGGCTTTATGTACCAGGGCGATCTCGCAGCCTTCTGCGCGCAGTTGCGCGCCAAGGGCGTGACCTTCCCGGTCGAGCTGAAGAAGGGGGTTGGCGGCAGCCTATTGTGCTACGTCGCCGCGCCCGATGGCGTCAGCATCGAATTGATGCAGTGTTGATGACCGCGAGCACGGCGGCGCCGTAGCGGTCGAGCTTGCTGCGGCCGATACCGGGAATTTCCGCCAGTGCATCGAGCGAGGCCGGTCGATGGCGCGCCACCTCGATCAGGGTCGCATCGTGGAAGATCACGTAGGGCGGCAATTTCTGGCGACGGGATTCGTCAAGCCGCCAGGCGCGCAGCGCCGTCCACAGGGCCTGGGCGGCGGGGTCGAGGTCCAGCCCGGCCGCTCGCTTGGCAGATTTGCGGCCGGTCGCGCGCTCGCGGGTCGTGTCGCTGCGGAAGCGCACCTCGCCGGCGCCGCGCAGCACCTCGCCGGCGCTCGGCGCCAGCGCCAAGCCGCCATGCCCCTCGGGATCCGGCAGCAAATACCCTTGCGTGAGCAGCTGACGGATTACCGAGAGCCAGCCACGGGGATCGAGTTCCGCCCCGACACCAAAGGTCTTTAGCCGGTCGTGACCGAAGCGGCGGACCCGTTCGGTCGCGTTGCCGACGAGAACGTCGACAAGATGATGCGCGCCAAACCGCTGACCGGTGCGATAGACCGCGGACAGCGCCTTCTGCGCGGCGACAGTACCGTCCCGACTTGCCACCGGGGTGCGGCAATCGTCGCAATTGCCGCAGGCAGGATGATCGTGCTCGCCGAAATAGCCGAGCAGTGCCTGGCGGCGGCACGACACCGTCTCGCAATAGCCGATCAGCGCCTCGCATTTCTGCCGCTCGACAAGCCGTTGCCGCTCGTCGATGTCGCTCGCATCGATTAGGCGGCGCAGGTTCATCACGTCGGCGATGCCATAGCTCATCCACGCATTCGCCGGCAGCCCGTCGCGTCCGGCTCTGCCAGTCTCCTGGTAATAGGCTTCGAGGTTCTTGGGCGCGTCGAGATGCGCGACGAAGCGGACATTGGACTTGTCGATGCCCATCCCGAAGGCAACGGTAGCGACAATGATGATGCCTTCCTCGCGCAGGAACCGATCCTGGTGGCGCTCGCGCGTGTCGGCGGGAAGGCCGGCATGGTACGGCAGCGCCTCGCGCCGGCGCGCGCTCAGCCAGAGAGCGCTTTCCTCGACGGCCCGCCGGGTCAGGCAGTAGACGATGCCCGCATCGCCCGGGTGCTCGTCGTCCAGAAAGCGGAGCAGATCCTCGCGCGCGTTGCGCTTCGCCACGACACGATAGAACAGGTTCGGACGGTCGTAGCCGGCGGCGAAAACGCGCGCCTCTCCGAGATGGAGCCGCTCGGCGATGTCGCGGCGAGTCGGACCGTCCGCGGTCGCGGTCAGCGCAATCAGCGGAATCTCGGGAAAGCTCTGTTTCAGGATGCCGAGCGCTTGGTAATCCCGGCGGAAATCGTGACCCCATTGCGAGATGCAATGCGCCTCGTCGATCGCGAAAAGCGCGATCCGGCACCGCCTCAGCATCTCGAGGCAGCGCGGCATCATCAGCCGTTCGGGCGATACGTACAACAGGTCGAGCGCACTGTCGCGGATCGCGCGATCGACCGCAGCCGCTTCAGCGGCCGATAGCCCGGAATTGAGCGTGGCCGCACGCACGCCGGCTTGCCGGAGGGCGTCGACTTGGTCCTTCATCAGCGCAATCAGCGGCGAGACGACAACGCCAAGCCCGGGGCGCAGCAGCGCGGGCAGCTGATAGCATAGCGATTTGCCGCTACCGGTCGGCATCAGCACGATCGCATCGCCGCCGGCGATAACGTGCTCGATGATCTCCTGCTGCTGGCCGCGGAAGCTGGAATAGCCGAAGACCCGGCGCAGCATGCCAAGCGGGATTTGCAGATCCTCCTCGGTCACGCGATCTCCCGGCAATGTTCCCATAAGACGAGCGCTGCAAGGCGTGGGTCCGCCCGATCAGCGCAATGCGCTTTCGGCGGTCCCTCCGAGAGGCTAAGCTCGGATGTCCCGGAGAGGAACCAGCTTCATGAGCAGCATCGTGCGCGCCGTCAGCCCCGAGGTCCCCGAGCCGGCGCCCGGCACCTGGTCGAACTGCTTGGTCGTGGGCGGCATCGCCTATCTCGCCGGCATGACCGCGAGCGGCGGCGATCTAAGTGACGAATACACTCAGTCGAAGGCGATCTTCAGCAAGATCCGTCATCTGGTCGAGACGGCCGGCGGCAGCATGGCGGATATAACCAAGGTGACGATCTTCGTCACCGACATCAGCCAGCGCGAGCAGGTGTGGAAAGCCCGCCGGGAGTTCTTCACCGGCAACTTCCCCGCTTCGACGCTGGTGCAGGTGGCGGCGCTCGCGAATCCCTCGCTCAAGGTGGAGATCGAGGCGGTGGCGCATATCGGCGCGAGCAAACGCTAGCCGACAGGAGCCGCCGCGGCGCGGCTAGACGAGCGCCGCCTCGATGCCGCGGGCCAGCGCAAGGAGGCGGTGGTCGGCGCCGTGCCCGCCGACCACCGTCAGCCCGACCGGCGCACCGGCACTGGGGATCGGCAGGGTCGCGGCGCAACCATCGAGGAAATTGATGACCGAGGTGTTGCGCAGGATCATCGCGTTGAGATGCCGGTAATCCGCGTCCTGCTCAAAGGCCGCGATCGGCGGCGCGGTGATCGCGACCGTCGGCATCAACAAGGCGTCGAACCCGGCGGTCGCCGCAGCGACCCGCGCGATCAGATCGGCGCGCGCCGCCTGCAGCCTGATGTAGTCGACCGCGGTCATGCCGCTCGCCCGCTCGATGCGCTGACGGACGCGCTGGTCGTAGTCGCCGCCGCGCCGCGCCAGGAGCGGCTGGTGCCAGGCATAAGCCTCGATCGGCGCGAAGCCTCCGCTCGCGTTGATTGTCGGTAATTCGGCGAGCTCGGTGAGCGGGAGGTCGACGATGCGGGCACCGGCCCGCGACAGCGCGGTGCAAGCGGCAGCAAAGGCATTCGCCACCTCGGGCATGAGCCCGTCGAGCACGTAGCTCTGCGGCACGCCGAGCCGCATCGCCTCGACCGGGATCGGGTCCGGCGCGACGGGCGGTTCGCCCGCCATGACGGCGTCGGCGATCGCGCAGCAGGCGATGCTGTTGGCCAGAGGCCCGATCGAGTCGAGCGTCGTCGACAATGGCACCGCGCCGTCGCGCGGGATGCGGTACTGCGTCGGCTTGAAGCCGGCGATGCCGCAGAGCGCGGCGGGGATGCGCACCGAGCCGCCGGTATCGGTGCCGATCGCAACGACGGCCTGGCCGTCACCGACCGAGACGGCCGCGCCGGAAGACGACCCGCCGGGGATCAGATGGCGGTCATGGGGATTGCCCGGGGTGCCGTAATGCGGGTTGATGCCGACCCCGGAAAAGGCGAACTCGGTCATGTTGGTGCGGCCGATCAGCACCGCGCCGGCGGCGCGCAGCCGGGCGATCGCCGGCGCGTCCCGCTCGGCGGGTGGCATGTCGTCGAGCGCTTTCGACCCGGCGAGGCTGCGCTCGCCAGCGACATCGAACAGATCCTTGACCGAGACCGGCAGCCCGGCGAGGGGCGATGCGACATATCCCGCCCGGCGCAACCGGTCCTGGGCGTCGGCCGCGGTGCGCGCCGCGTCGGCGTAGACCTTGACGAAGGTGCGGGCACCTTCGCCCTCGGGATCGGCAATCCGCGCCAACGCGGCCTCGACCAGCTCGCGGCTAGTGCTATGTCCGGCCGCCAACGCCGCGGCGAGATCCAGAACCGTTGCTTTCGGCGAGAGGGCGGCAGCGGGCATGGCATCCTCGGCGATGAAGCGGGTTGCTCTTTATGGCGGTTGCGGCCGATGCCTCAAAGCCTGTTTCCTTCAATACCCCCGTTGCCAATCGATCACGTTGCGCAGCGGCCGGCCATCGAGATAGGCGCGCAGGTTGTCGCAGAAGACATCGATGGCGCCGTGAAGATCCCGATCGCTGGCGCCCGAAACGTGCGGCGTGATCAGCACCCTGGGATCCTGCCAGAGCCGTGCTGGCGGGAGGCGCTCGAATTCGCCGTCATAGACGTCGAGCACGACACCGCGCAGACGACCTTGTTCGAGAGCGTCGGCAAGCGCCTCTTCGTCGATGATCTCGCCGCGTGCGACGTTGACCAGCACGCTGCCGGCCTTCATCAGCGCGAAACGGTCCTTGTTGAACAGGTGGGTCGTCTCCGGCGTCCATTGACAGCAGATCACGACGAAGTCGCTCTCCGGCAAAAGCTGGTCGAGCTCCTGTGCGCCGCCGAGCCGGCTGAACCCCAGCGGCAAGGGCGCATCCGGCTGCGGCTGGCGCCTGGTACCGACGACCCGCATGCCGAGCGCCGCGCAAAGCCGGCCGACCTCGAGCCCGATCCCGCCGGCGCCGACCACGAACGCGGTCTTTCCAGCCAGCAGCAGCGGCCGGTAGGCGCGATGATCGAAGGCTCCCGCTGCGCTGTCGATCGCCGCGCGCGGCAAGTCCTTGGCGAAATGGAGGATGCCGGCCACCGCGTATTCCGCCATCGCCAGCGTGTTGCCGGCGCCGCGTGACGTCGTTACCGCCACGTCGCTGCCCCACAGATCGCCGCGCAGCAGATTGCTGGCGCCGGCCGGGCGCTGATGAAACCACTTCAGCCGCGGCGCCCGGGCGCGCAGGTCGAGCGGAAACGGCCAACCGCCGAGGATCACCTCCGCCTCGGCGAGAAGCCGGTCGCGCTCCTCGCGGGTCCCCATACCCGTGCTGTTCGGCGCGAGATAGCGGGAGGCGGCATAGGGTGACCACGTCTCGCGATATTCGCCGTCGAACCAACCGCCCGCGTCGGTCAGCCGGACCCCGGGATCGACCGCCTCGATCCGCGCCCGCTCCGCTGCGCTGACGCGCTGGATGCTCAGAATGTTGACCTGTTGCATACCGCCTCCGATGCTGCCTTGACCCTCCGCGCGGCCACCATCCAATATCGCAAACAATCGCCGAGTCGGAGGGCATCATGGCTGCGCGAGCGCCGTTCCTGAATACCGCCTACAGCGCCTATCACCATCGTGAGCGGCCGGCCGAAGACGAGGAATTGACCCGAATCGGGCCGGGCACGCCGTGCGGCGAGTATCTGCGGCGCTTCTGGCAGCCGGTCGTCCTCTCCAGCGAATTGGGTGATCCGCCGCGGCGCCTGCGCATCCTCGGCGAGGACCTCGTCGCGTTCCGCGACAAATCGGACGCCATCGGCCTGCTGGAATTGCATTGCCCGCACCGCGGCACCTCGCTCGAATTCGGCCTGATCGGCGACAAGGGCATCCGCTGCTGTTATCACGGCTGGCTGTTCGACGTCGACGGCACGATCCTCGAGACCCCGGGCGAGCCCGCCGACAGCACGCTGAAGGACCGCCTGTTTCACGGCGCCTATCCGGTGCACGAACATGCCGGGCTGGTCTTTGCCTATATGGGGCCGCCGGACAAGCAGCCGGCTTTTCCGGTCCTCGATACCTACGACCTGCCGGGCTATCGCCTCGTCGCCCGCGCCCCGACGCTGTGGGAGTGCAACTGGCTCCAGGTCAAGGAAAACAGCATGGACCCGGCGCATCTCGCCTTTCTGCACACGCTGCCGGGCAGCGAGGGGTTCACGGACGACTTCAAGGAGCTGGGCGAGTGGGACTGGATGGAGACCCCGGTCGGCATGGTCTACATCGACACGCGGCGGCAAGGCGACCGGGTGTGGGTGCGCGTCGCCGATTTCATTCTGCCCAACATCCACCAGTTCCCGCCGAACGCCGACCCGATGGCGTTGCGCAACTCAATCAACCGGCCGATGGCCACGACCTGGGCGGTGCCGCTCGACGACGCCCACACGATGCAGATCGGCTATTACCGCGCGCCCGAGGGCAAGGAGCCGCGGCGCGGCTCCGGTTTCGGTCAGGACGCGAGCCGCCCGTATGAAGAGCGGCAGCGCATCCCCGGCGATTACGACGCCCAGGTCAGCATCCACGGTGGGACCGCGCGGCACGGGCTCGAACATCTCGCCGCCACCGACCGCGGCATCATCATGATGCGCAACATGATCCGGCAGGGCATTCGCGCGGTCCAGGGCGGCGGGGAGCTTGAGTCCCCGATGCTGCACAACGGATCGGCCGTGCCGACCTACAGCCACGACCGCGTGGTGTCGGGCATTGCCCCGGCCGCGACACCGGAAGAGGACCGCCAGCTGCTGCGCGAGATCGCTCGCGGCGTGGTCAAGGAGTCGGTGAAGACCGGCCTGGCGACCGCCTGAGGCGGCAAACGGACACCTGCGCGCAAAGCGCCCAGTAGCGGGCTGCATCTGTACCCTGCGTCCTTCGAGACGCGCCCTTCGGGCGCTCCTCAGGATGAGGTAGATTGTCAATGGCATTAAGAAAAATCCTCATCCTGAGGAGCCCGCACAGCGGGCGTCTCGAAGGACGCGCGGCATTGACCCAGTCGATCGTCAAATCCCAGCGATGAATTCACGAGATGAGTGACGTAAAGCATCCGCGGCATGCCCCCGGCATATCGCACAGCTCCCATTGGGGAGCCTTTTCGGTGCATGTGCGAGAGCGCAAGATCGATATCGTCCCGCATCCTCGCGATGCCGACCCTTCGGCCCTGCTCGGCAACATCCCGGCCTCGGTGTCGCATCCGGCGCGGATCGCCCGGCCGATGGTGCGGCGCGGCTGGCTGGAGCGCGGTCCGGGGCCTGATCAGCGGCGCGGATGCGACGACTTTGTGCCGCTTTCCTGGGCCGAGGCGCTCGACCGTGTCGCTGCGGAATTGCGCCGCGTCTATGAGGCGCACGGGCCGCGCGCGGTGTTCGGCGGCTCCTATGGCTGGGCCAGCGCCGGGCGCTTTCACGACGCGCAGCACCAGATCCATCGCTTTCTGAATCTCGCCGGCGGCTATGTCCGCTCGGTCAACAGCTACAGCTCCGGTGCGGCGGCGGTGATCCTGCCGCATATCATCGGCCCGCAGGCGGCGGTCGCGGGGAACAACGTCAGCTGGGCCGAAATGGTGGCCGAGAGCGCCCTCGTCCTCGCCTTCGGCGGCATGGCGCTGAAGAACAACGATGTCGGCGGCGGCGGCACGAGCCAGCACATCGCCCGCAGCCGGCTCATCGCGGCGCGCGAGCATGGCGTCGAGTTTCACCTGATCGGGCCGTTGCGCGACGATCTGCCGGCGGCGGTCGAGGCGGTCTGGCATCCGATCCGCCCCGGCACCGATGTCGCGCTGATGCTCGGTCTGGCGCATACCCTGGTCGTCGCGGGATTGCACGACCAGCCCTTCCTCGACCGGTTCTGCGTCGGCTGGGAGACGTTCGAGGCCTATCTCCTGGGCCGCGGCGACGGTCAGCCGAAAGATGCCATCTGGGCCGCTGCGGTCTGCGGCATTCCGGCCAGCGAGATCACCGGGCTTGCGCGGCGCTGCGCCGGGCGGCGCACGCTCGTCACCTGCTCACAGTCCTTACAGCGCGCCGAGCATGGCGAGCAACCGGTGTGGATGGGCGTGGTGCTGGCCGCGCTGCTCGGCCAGATCGGGCTGCGGCTTTGCCTATGCGCTGGGATCGACCTCGAATACCGGCAAGCCGCCGCTGGCGGTGGCGCTGCCAACGCTGCCGACCGGCCATAACAGCATCACCGATTTCATCCCGGTGGCACGCATCGCCGACATGCTGCTGCAGCCGGGCGAGCCGTTCGACTACAACGGCCAGCGGCTCGCTTATCCCGACATCAGGCTGGTCTACTGGGCCGGCGGCAATCCGTTCCACCACCACCAGGATCTCGGCCGCCTGCGCCGCGCCTTTGCACGCCCGGACACGGTGATCGTGCAGGATTCGGTGTGGACCGCGAGCGCGCGCCACGCCGACATCGTCTTGCCGGCGACGATCACGCTGGAGCGCGAGGATATCGGCGCCTCGGCCGGCGATCCGCTGCTGGTGGCGATGCATCGCGCGGTCGCGCCCTATAGCGAAGCGCGTGACGACCACGAGATTTTTGCCGGGTTGGCCGAGCGTTTCGGGACCGCCGAAGCCTTCACTGAGGGCCGTTCGGCGCGGCAGTGGCTCGAACACATCTACGAGCCGACCCGCCGCGCCTTGCAGGAGCGCGGCATCAACGCGCCGGCGTTTGACGAATTCTGGGAAGCGGGCGAGCTGGTCCTGCCGACCCTGCCGTGGGAGGGCGGCATTATCCGCGCCTTTCGCCGCGATCCCGTGGCCGCGCCATTGCCGACGCCGAGCGGCAAGATCGAGATCGCATGCGCGACGATCGCCGGTTTTGGCTATGCCGATTGTCCGGGACACCCCGCCTGGCTGCCGCCGGTCGAAGGCGCCGGATCATCCGCCGCGGCGCGCTTTCCGCTGCAGCTGATCGCCAATCAGCCGGCGACCCGCTTGCACAGCCAACTGGATTTCGGCGCTACCAGCCTCGCCTCGAAGATCAAGGGGCGCGAGCCGGTGCGCATCCATCCGCAAGACGCCGCGGCGCGCGGCATCGGCGACGGCGACATCGTGCGGCTCTACAACGAGCGCGGCGCCTGCCTCGCCGGGGCGGTGCTGAGCGACGCGCTGCGCCCGGGCGTCGTCCAGCTGTCGACCGGCGCCTGGTACGACCCCGCAGACCCGGCCGCTGAGAGGCCCTTCTGCGTCCACGGCAACCCGAACGTGCTGACGCATGACGCCGGAACCTCGCGCCTCGCGCAGGGCTGCTCCGGGCAGCTTACTCTGGTCGAGATCAGCGTTTCGACGGGCCGTTGCCACGCATCAAGGCATTCGACCCGCCGGCCTGAGGGTGACCTGACGTAACAAACGCGGGTCCGCCGTTCCTGCCCCCGTCTATTCCGTCAGGCCGCGCGATTCCTCCGTGATCGTGCAAAACCCGGTTCGGTCAGACACCTCCCCGCCCCGTTAGGCTCGCCCTAAAATGCTCACAGCGCCGCCGCGACGAGGGGTGCCAAGCTTTACTCGTCGTTAAAGAACGTGTCCCACTCTACTTTCGGGCGAAACAGCAGGATAGGTCATGACAATGCGTTCAATCTTGGCTACCGCGGCGATCGCAGCGGCGCTGGCGGTCACAACGCCGACCTTCGCTGCCGGCGGCCCGGGAATGCCCAGTGGCGGCCCGGGAATGCCCGGTGGCGGCCCGAGCGCCGGTCCGTCCGGGCCGACCGCTGCGCCGTTCAGCCCGCCGAGCGCGCGCCGCGGCGGCGGACCGCAAATGGGCAGCGCCACGATGCCGCGGGGCTTCAGCAGCCCCGGGCGGCGGACCGGCTGGCAGGGCGCCAGCACCCCGCCGGGCTGGAGCCACGGCCAGAAAAACGGCTGGAACGGCGGAACTAAACCGCCCGGGAAGAGCAAACACTAATCGCCGGACGCGCGGTACGCTTGCCCCTCTCCCGCGCCGCGGGAGAGGGGGACGTGCTCGCGCCGATGCCTCGGCTGGCGCAGCGGCCAGAAGGCTTGCGATTACGCCGAGCGGAGCCGATCGAATTTTAATTGAATAGATGTGCCACGTTGCCGAGGCTCAGCCCGACGCCGAGCAAAATGCCGGTACAGGTCAGCAACAAGAAGAGGAAGCCGCGGAACTTGAACGACGTCGGCACCAACAGCAGCGCAAGCCCGGCCGCCGCAAACGCCAAGAGGATTTGTGGCCCGGTCATCGCGTCCATGGAAAGCCGCTCCAGCGAAGCACAAATATGATTAAAGACCGGAATCGTTAAGACAAGCTTAGCACGCGGCGGGAACCCGTTTTTCTTCGGTTTCGCGACAACCTTTCGCCGTTTTGGGCATTAGTCGCGCTGGTAACCGGCGCGGGCGCGTTTTTTGGTGCCGATGTGGCCGGTCCGGTTTCCACGATGTGGTCGGGAATTGTCGATGTGCTGGAAACCGATGAAGCCGACCAGCATTGGCAAGCGCTTGCCTTCCTGAAGGCTGCCTACGACCGGCTGGAGGCACAAATCCGCTCCGCGCCGAACCGGCCCGGCCCGGCGTCATTTCGCTGCGATCCGAACAGGCTGCCGTGGTGCAGCGGATCCGGGAGGAGGTGTCGCTGCTCGCCGGCGACACCCCGCCCGAAATCGCGCTGCTGCTCACCAGTGCAGAATCCACCCAGCCGGCCAGGCGGGCGGCCGTCGGCG
>WNFC01006256.1_pt1 | contig 14062 bp, 11 predicted proteins | sample 5400541 | NCBI WGS metagenome assembly WNFC01 (sample SAMN13153342, study PRJNA577476) | soil metagenome | isolation source: 120 cm saprolite under Douglas fir tree site 2 hole 2 replicate 1 | place: USA:California | collected 2015-04-18
GCTGTACCCAGCCCATACCTGGCTCGCCAAGACGTGGATCAAACTGGTAGAATGCCTGTTGCCCAACATACGCCGCTAAGGCTCCATAAACATAGTGAGGACCCTGGCCATAGACGGAAAGAGGGGTATCGGCAGGCAAACTGGCAAGTAGGGCGGGCAGCATACCCGGTTCCCACCGTTTAGATCCAGGCGAAAGCGTTTCCAGCAATAAAGGGAGCTGTATCACTAGCTCAGTTGGGGCCTGGTCCAGCAGCGTTTTTTCCAGCTCTTCACGGGAGTAGGAGCTAAATAGCGACACGACACGCTCAACCAGGACATCGAAGAGCGGTCCCTGCGCCAGTGTATTGCGTTCCAATCCGACGAGCGTGCCTTCGATGACCGGTGATATTGAAGTAATAGCGCTTGTACCCTTAAGCTCGGAGTATAATTGAGCCAGCGGCAGCAGGCCGTTTTCTTCGACAAGTTCGCGCCAGAAAAGCTGGTTTTGTTCATCATGAGAGTGCAGCAGTAGGATGGAATGGGTACAATGACGAAATATACGCAGTTGCTTTCCCTGGGGCTTTCCGCCCACGTCGATAAGCATGGGGAGCAGACGGCGTTCTATGTCCAGGCAGATACGTTCAGTAAACTCGTCCGACCAGTCTCCTTTGACGCGGATGAGACGAACGGTCTCCTGGTCGCTTTCCTGAGACCAGTTCCCTTCGCCATCGGGGCAGGCGCGTATAGCGTGGTGCGGGATAGCGCGTTCGCGCAGCGCTTTTGTCAAACTGTAAAATAACACGGACTTTCCCGCGTGGGGTGGTCCGCCAATGATAACGGCGGGTAAAAGGTTAACCATTTTTAGGCGTCTCCTATCAATTACTATCTTTATGGGAGAGTGCTATGCCAGGACTGGAACACACACATACCTTATTGGCAACGCTCGGTGGGCAACCGCAGGTGGTCACCTTTACGCTCGATCTCCTGCTCCAGCGTCACATTCCCATTCGCGAGGTCATCGTTGTCCACCCGGCATCGCAGCCCAAACTACAGCACTCGATAGCCTGCCTGAACGCCGAGTTTCCCGGCGACCGCTACAAAGTAGATGGGCGTACTATTCACTTTCGCAGGCACGTGCTCCGAGACTACGATCGACCCATTGACGATATCGTCGATGAGCGCACGGCTGACGGCGCACTCAACACGATGGACGAGCTGATACGCCGACCGCCTCTGGCACCTCTACACGCCCGAAGCTGTCGCGCACCGAGTCAGAGATGGCGCAATCATGCATGTCCAACCCGAGGACGGTGTACAGCTCATCGAGGTCCCCTTCGCGCGCCTGGCTCAACCTATTCTCTCTCATGTGCTCAGTTCTGGCCATCCCGGTACGAGAACGGTTATTCGCTCTCAAGATGAGCGAAGGGAGGCTGAGGAACGCGCAAAATGCCAACAGGTTGTAGACAAAGCATCTCCGAGCCAGCGCAAAGTTTTGCGAGCCTATGCCCAGGGGCTGCATCCGCAGAAGGTAGCCATCCAGTTATGCATAAGTCCTTCTACAGTAAGCAGCCATAACAATGTGCTGCTGCGATTGTTCCGCAACGTCTGGGACATTCCAGAAAACGAGCGACTTGACTACCGTTCCTTGCAAACCAGGTTTGCACATTACCCCTTCGACGACGAATAAAGTATACCCGGCAAAGCCCAGGGAGAAATCCAAGCTAGCTTTGAAAAACCTGGACGTAGCTTGGATGTGCAGAGACACAAGCGATGCTATCCTTAAATGGATGCAAGATCATGAATGTAAGGAAAGCGAGGATAGAGGTATGGCGGAGTCATTAAAAATCCTTTCCTTGCCTCAAAACACGGCACTCCCTCTTCAGAGAAGAATGCTTGAGGTTCGGAAATGAGCGATATTCGTGATTACCAGGTTGATCATCTTTTGCTCCTCGTCGGCTCCAACCCGGTGCCAAATGCAGTGGCGGGCAAGCTGCTAACCAGACCAGGAGGCACTATTACCATCATTCACTCGGCTGATGGCCTTGATCTCGCGCAGAGATTGAAATCATGGTTTGTTAATGCGGGTCATTCTGACAAAAATATTGGCTTCACTCAAGTTGAAGAGTCGAATGCGACCTTAGTTAACGAGCGCGTACATGAGGTACTCGAGCAACGCGAAAACGACTTCAGCAACGCAAATAAGGCGCGCATGGCCCGTGTTGGTCTCAACTACACGGGAGGCACCAAAGTGATGTCGGTGCATGCCTATCGCGCGCTGGAGAATTGGGCGAAGTCCCGCGATAGGGAAGCTATTTTCAGCTATCTGGACGCGCGCACACTGCAAATGCGCTTCGACCAAGCACGCGGCAGGGATGCTATCTCATTCTACGTTGGCCTGGAAGTCGATATCGGTATTGGCGACCTGCTCGAGTTGCACGATTGGAAACTCGAAAAAGACCCTACCTCGGAGCCGGTGCTGCCACAGAGTGCGGCAGCCCTGCTCGCCGTCCATAGTAACCCCACCAATGCCGGGATATGGACTGAGTGGCTGCATAACGAGCTTCTCCGAAGCGCCAGGAGGCGTGTTTCTATCGATCCTCCTTTTTGGGTATACCAATCGGGGGAAGAGCTGCAGGGTCAGTATGAGGTGAAGCAGCCAGCATCTAAGTGGAAAAACAATACAGAGTTGCGGAAGCTAGCAATATCATGGCCCAACCTGCCAGCTCTGAGGGAAACTATAAGTAGTGAGCTTGGACAAAGTGGCGCCGAACACCTCAACCTGACGGCGGTAACAGGGAAGGGTTGCAAGAATGAAGAAGATTTCTGTAGATGGTTAAGCGGAATCTGGCTGGAGTCCGCCGTGTTGTCTGCACTGCAAAATTGCTCCGAAAAGTTGCATCTTAAAGAGTGCTGTATGGATCTCCAGCCCAAAGTGCCGCGCAATGGGGCGGGGAAGACTGGCTTCCAATTCGATGTAGTTGCGATACGTGGCTACCAGCTGTTCGCTTTTTCATGCACTACCGAGAGCGCCGAAGAGAGCGGGGGCAGAGGACTTCTGAAGCAGAAGCTGTTTGAGGCCTATGTGCGTGCCCGACAAATGGGTGGCGACGAGGCCTGCATCGCCCTGGTATGCTGCGCGAAGCAGGAAACAGCCGACGAACTGGAGGCCGAGATGCGCCGCGATTTTAGTCAGGAGGGTCGCATACGAGTCTTCGGCCGTGAACACCTGGAAAAGCTCACCGAGAATATCGCGAACTGGGTCCGCGAGCAGAGCAAGGAGGGTTGAATATGTGGCTCGTCGTTGTGGATACGATGCAGATACAGTCATATATCTTCGGCAGTAACCGTCTGCGCGAGAACGTCGGCGCATCTTATCTTATCGACTCCGCAACCAGAGATTGGGCGTTCGAAGCGGTGAAAGACGCCGCGCCCGGAAAGACCAACATCGGACCCCGGAATAAGCTGATAGACAGCGAATGGATCGAGAATGGTCTGGATGCCGAGGTGTTGTATTCGGGCGGCGGCAATTTCGTCGTGTTGTTCGACGACTTCGACAAGGTGAAGAAGTTCAATTACAGCCTGTCACGGCGTGCTTTGCAGGAGGCTCCTGGGCTACAACTGGTGATCGCCCGGCAGGAGATGAATTGGCGCGAACACGTGCTTCGTGACAAGCTATATGAGGTCTTTCGGGCGCTGGCTGTGCAGAAGAGAAACCATGCCTGGTCGGCTCCTCTACTCGGACTGAGTGTAACAGCGTCTTGCGGCTCGACCGGCTTACCAGCCACCGAAGTGGTTCCAGGCATTCGTGGCGAGCCTGGCTACCTGGCTTCCGACGAGATCCGGGCCAAGGTGGACGTTGCCAGGCCACGGCAAACCGATACGAGCGAAGCCGACCGGCGGCTGCAAAGGACAATCAAACTAGCAGCAGGGTACAACTATCCCGCCGATTTCGAGGATATGGGCGCCACAGTGGGCGAGTACAGTCATATTGCCGTCGGGCATGCCGACGGCAACGGCATGGGCCAACGCATTCGTGACATCGGCAATAAGTACGCGGTGGTGGACAAGAACCGCGATTTCGTACTGGAACTGAGGAAGTTCTCGATCAGCGTGGAGGATGCGGCGAAGAAAGCTCTCAATGCGGTGCTCGACAGGCTCACCAATCAAGTTATTGATGAAGACGGCAGTAAGTTCATCGAACATAAGCCTAATAAGTCTAATCCGAAAATGTCTATCCAGATCGAGCTGGCAAAGGATGGCAGCAGCTACTACATTCCCTTCCGCCCTATCGTTTTTGGAGGCGATGACGTTACTTTCGTCTGCGATGGGCGCCTGGGTCTGTCGCTGGCCACGGCATATTTACGGGAGTTTGAGCAACAAACCGCTCGCGCTGGCCTGGGGAAAGACAGTGGTGGGCTGACGGCCTGCGCCGGTATCGCCATCGTCAAGAGCCATTATCCTTTTGCGCGCGCCTATGCGTTGGCCGCCGAGTTGACCAGGTCGGCTAAATCCTATCGCACAGAGCAGAATATTGCTGGCTCGTGTCTCGACTGGCATTTTGCCTTGAGCGGCCTGGGTGATTCAATCAAGGAGATTCGCAACCGTGAATATCAGGTGAGAGCGGGGTCACTGACGTTGCGCCCTGTCACCCTGAATGCCAACCCCAAGCAGGGACACCGCGCGTGGCCCGTGGTTTCGGAAGGGATCAAAGCCTTCCAAGGAGAGGAATGGGCGGGACGCCGCAACAAGATCAAGGCGCTGCGCGATACCCTACGCGAGGGTCCCTCAGCGGTTGAACACTTCAGAGTGGCGTTCAAAGCCAATTTGCCGTCGGTATTGCCTGAGATGCAGAACTGGCCGTCAACCGGCTGGCAAGGTGGCTCCTGCGGCTACTTCGACGCAATCGAGTTAGTAGACTGGTTCATACCGTTGGAAGGAGAGGTCAATGCGCCGCCTGCAACTGTGCCTGCGTCTTGAAAGCGACGCCACCTTCGGTCGTGGCGAAGGTTTGGCCGGGTTGGTAGACGAGGAGATAGAATACGACGTTGCGACAGGGCTACCGTTCGTGCGTGGCCGCACGCTGAAGGGCTTGCTGGTAGAAGAATGCGCCAACCTGCTGTTCGCTCTTCAGAAGGCTGGTTCACCGGCGCTGACCACACTTGAGACGTCAGCCGAGCGGCTATTCGGTCGCCCCGGCAGTGGTCTAGAAAGCGCGGCGCTGCTGCATATCGGCCCGGCGCTCTTGCCACAGGAATTGCGCGTGGCGGTGCGCACGGTGATAGATCGCGATGAGCTGAAGCCCGCCGTCGTGCTCGAGTCGTTAACCTCCATCCGCCGCCAGACCGCCATCGATGAAAAGAGCGCCGCGCCCGAGAAGAACAGCCTGCGCTCTATGCGCGTTGTGCTGCGCCAGACGAGCTTTTGCGCCTGGCTCGATTTCGCCGCAGACCCTGGAACGGACGAGCTGGCTTTGTTGGCCGCCTGCGCACTCAGCGTGCGTCGTGGCGGAATAGGCCGCAACCGAGGGCGGGGCAGGTTGAGCCTGCGCTTGCTGGATGAGCAGGGCTCTGACGTCACCACGAGGCCGCACTTCGAGCGCTTCAAGCAACTCCTGGCAGGAGGGCAGCTATGAAAGTTATCAATTATCGTGTTACCCTGCTGGAGCCGACCCTGGTTACTTCGCTGCAAGGCGACCCCAACAGCGCGGTAGCATTCGATTACTTGCCGGGCAGCGTCTTACGCGGCGTCTTGATTGGCAAGTACCTTGAGTATCTCGGCTCGAAGTCGGTCGATACCAGCGATAGCACGCTGCGGCGTCTTTTCTTCGACGGCACCACCCGTTATCTCAACGGCTATCCTCTGGATATTTATGATCACCGCAGCGTGCCGATGCCTTTGTCCTGGCAGCGAGAAAAGGACAATGAAGACGATATCTTCGATTTTGCCATTGCAGTGCAGGATGACAAGAAGCAATGGCAGCCGATCACAGTGCCGTTCTACACTCAGTCTGGCGAAGATGTGCGGTTGATTCGGCCGATACACAACATAGCGGTACATACCCAGCGCACCGCACGATTTGGCCGTGCTATGCCGCAGTATCTTCCTACCGATAGAGGACAGGCGAGCAGGGGAACTACTACACTTCTCGAAGTGGACGAAATCGCAGGGGCTGTTTATCGCTACGATGCGCTGGCAACCGGGCAGATTTTCCAGGCTGCGATCATATGTGACAATGACGATGACGAGCCTGTTCTGCGGGCCTTGATAGACGGCTACGTTACCCTCGGCGGCTCGCGCAGTGGCGGCTATGGACGGGCCGAGATCAGTCCAGTTACCGAGGATGTCTCGGACAGGGACGCGGCTGAGGACGCCGGGGATGTGCCGGAGGGCAAGCTGATCGTCACATTGCAAAGCAATGTCCTGCTACGCGACACAAGAGGCCAATTCGCCGTCGATCCCGAACTTCTGCGCCGGGTGTTGAGCAAGTACCTGCGGGTGGATCTGGAGCTTGAAGACGCGTTCTTGAGCGCCGAGGCGGTCGCCGGTTTCAACCGCAAATGGGGCCTGCCATTGCCACAGGCTCTGGCCGTATGCATGGGCAGTGTGCTGATCTTTAAAGATCCTGGCTGTGACCCAACGCTGCTAGATGATTTGGAGGCGCGTGGCATCGGCGAGCGCCGAGCAGAAGGCTTTGGCCGCATCGCTTTCAATCGACAGCGCACGGTAAAACTCATGGTGATAGAAAATACCCCTAAGAGCCGCGGTCCGGCTGATTTCACATTCAGCCAAACAGAGGCGCGCAATCTCGCCAGGTTGATGGTCAAGCGCATGCTCCGGCAGCGGCTGGACGCGGGGCTGCTACATGCGGCCAACGGCGTAAAGATCGCTAATCCGCCGTCCAACGCACAGATTTCGCGCCTGCGTGGCATTGTGCTCCAGGAGCTTCGCAAAGCGACGCCGGACATCGGCAAGATACACGAGTTTATCGAAAGCATTGAAGGTAGAGGTAGCGCTCGCCGCCAGTTTGAACGCAGCACCATCAACGAAGAGCCGCTGCTCCGCTGGCTGAAACGCCTGCTCAGATATGGGAGCGAAGGCGCGTGGACGATGGCCGACAATGAATGGAAAGGTCTGCTGCGCCTGAGCGGAAACGAGGTGGATACCAGGATCGGCGACGTGAAGACGGAAATAGACGACGGCCTGCGTCTGGAGTACGTACTCCGCCTCATAGATCTTGTGCTGGCGCACGCGGCCAAGCAGCGCGGAAAGGAGAACTAGTCATGCCTAAGCCTTCGTGGTCCGGCGATGTATCACGCAAAATCGTGCGACGCATAGTGGTCGAGGGTGATCTCGTTCTACAAACCCCCGCTCACTTCGGCAATGGCGACGGCGATGACTTGGTCGACATGCCGCTGCTGACCGACCCATTTGATGACAAGATGCCACTCCTGACCGGCGCCTCGATAGCTGGTGCCTTACGCGGCTATTTGCACGAACGCGAACACGGCTTTCGAGCGAGAGTCGATACGCATGCAGGTGCCACTAAGTCGGCAAGCGTACTCCTTTTCGGTGGCAACAGGGGCGATACTTATGGCGAACAGAGCCCGCTGATCGTCGAGGATGCACACGGCAAGTACGCTGCCGTCGAGCTGCGCGATGGAGTGCGCCTCGCAGGTGAGAGCCGTACGGCAGCCCACGATAAGTTATTCAATATTGAGATGTGGGAAGCGGGCACGACGTTTCCCTTACGCTTCGAGTTGATCGTGCGCCAGCGCGACGATGCATCCGCGCTCAAGCAGGCTCTGGCTACCGCGCTCGCCGGTTTCAACGACGGCAGCATCACAATCGGTGCCCGGAAGCGGCGCGGCTATGGCCAGGTAAGCGTCACGGACTGGCACATCAAAGAATACGGCCTGGCAAATATCGCACAACTGCTGGACTGGATCGAGAACGGTGCTACAGCGGTGAGTGTCGCCGCCAGTCCAGATATTGTGCAGGCGACCGGCGTTGGCGAGATGATAGCCGATCGGCGGCAAGCTTTCCGCCTCAAGGCCGAATTCTTGCTGGATGGATCGTTGCTCATTCGCTCCGGGAGCGGGCCAGATATCGAACAGGTGGGTGCAGACGACGCTGAAATCCAGCGACCTGACACCATGCATCTGCATTCGAGGCGACCGGCATCATCGCCTGGCGGCGAACGCAAACGCAGGCCAGTCTTATCGGGTACCAGCCTCACCGGCGCGCTGCGTGCCAGAGCCTTCAAGATCGCCCGCCTGATTGCGCCATCCACCGAAGCAGGCGAAAAGGCAACCCGCGAGTTGATTGACGACATGTTCGGAGCCGATATGGATACCGCCGAAAAGCCCGTCGGCAGCCGTATGCATGTCTACGAGCATATTGTGAGCGGTGTCGAAAATATGTCTGTGCAAAACCGAGTGAGTATCGACCGTTTCACCGGCGGCACACGCGATGGGGCCTTGTTTAACGAGCAGCCTCTGTTCGGCGGCGCGCAATCGCTGGTCACCGTGGATCTGCAACTTGAGAATCCGCAGGAATATGAGATCGGCCTGCTGCTCTTGCTTTTGAAAGACCTCTGGACTGGAGACCTGCCGCTGGGCGGGGAGATTTCCATCGGTCGCGGTCGGCTGCGCGGCAGGAACTGCCACCTGGAGCACCAGAACGGCCAGGTGCAAACCTGGGATCTGCTCGCAAACGAGGCCAACAGTCTGAGTGTGACGACAGGAAAGTCCCAGGATTTAGAACAGTATGTTGCCAGGCTGCACACATATTTAGGCAGGAGCAAACTATGAAGCGGGAAATCATTGAGACTACGGCAGCATGCAAGACCGTGGAGATGGGCGGCTTTGCAAACAAGCCGGCAGAATGGCTGTCCCGGCAGATGCGTGTCCACGAACTGACATACCTGCTCGCCCACGCCTATGACGGTGTGATATGGGGTCGGCTCGACAGTGAGGAGTTGATCACCTCACACGACGTAGCGCCGCAATACTCTCCGCCTTTGCGGGTAGAGACGCTGCAGGCGGCCCGCATCTTTGCCCCTGTCGCTGAGTTGTTCGTCTGGCGCAACGAAGATGGCGAATGGACTGCCCGGCTGATCGCTGAGAAAAAGCTGGCGGACGCTACCGCCAGTTGGGACAAGGCTTTTGAAGAGCAGCAGATCTTACTGGGTACAAAGGCAGAACTTCTGAAGCGAGGCTTCGCCCTGATGAGTGAGGGTTCACAGGGACTCTTTCACGCCGTCCCACTCAAGCTTAGTGGGCCGATCGACGAGCAAAAACGCCCTCTACGGCTCGTCGTTCGCCACTATTTGCAGGAAGATGAATATGGCTTCACGCGGGTAAATACCAGTCGGCTCTTTGACCTGCGGGAACTGAAGGAGAGCAACGCATGACCATTTTCAAACCCTGGCCTGAACACCAGAACCCCAGCCCGGATCGAACCGCCAGCGCCCCGTACAATTTTGTGCCGCTGCCTGAGAAGATCATATCTGCCGTCTCGGATGCTCACGAACTACCAGATCACGACAGGTACTACCCTGAGCCCGGCCACCATAGCGGCTACTTCGATGTAACGCTGACAACGCGCTCGCCCCTCTACATTCGCGGCCCCTTGCCAGCGAAAGATTTTCCGCGCCAGGAGGAGTTCAAGGACAAGCCCGAGTTCTTTCATACTCACAACGAACACGAGCCAGTTATCCCCGGCAGCAGCCTGCGTGGCATGCTACGTGCGTTGCTCGAAATCGTCAGCTACAGCAAGGTGCAGTGGGTCACCGAGAGGCAGCTTTTCTTTCGCACAGTTGACATTACTGCGATCGGGCGATACTATCGTGCGAGAATGGGTGATCATGTCGAAACAGGGTTCCTCATTCGCCGAGGCGACACATACTACATCAAGGTTTGTTCAATGGCACGTGTTAGGCGGCGCTCCATTATTGGCAACCCTATTTACAGCAGCAGTCACCAGGTACCACGCTGGCAAGGGCAGCCACGGCAGTACTCCCCCGTCTGGATCAGGCTTCGAGCCAGGACGGGTATCGTTGAAGAGTTGAGCTACCGGAAGCGTGATGGTATGGTCGAGGGACGCTTAGTGATTACAGGGGACGTGCCGGGCAAGAGAAAGGAATTTGTCTTCTTACTACCCGTGGATGGTGCTGAAGAAATACCCGTCTCGGATGATATCGTCAGCCGCTTCCATGACGACGATCAGCTAACCCAGTGGCAGGAAGAGGCGTTCCCAATTAATGAACCAACTGCTCACTACCGCGAGCGAAACGGGACACTCGGTAAGGCACCAACTGCTCCTGGCGACCCCATCTTCTTTCTGCGTGAAAACGGGAAACTGACGTTTATTGGCCGGGCGCGAATGTTTCGGTTGCCCTATATTCGTTCACCATTTGACCTGGTAGATCCGGCTCTACGTATCGCCAGGCATATCGATTACGCCGAAGCGCTGTTCGGCTTCGTCCGCACTCACCAACAGCTTGCAGAACTGGGGAACGACGCACCTAAGCAAGGTGACAAGCGCCGTTCCTACGCGGGCCGTGTTGTCGTCACGGATGGTGTGCTCCTGCCCAATCAGGAGAATATCTGGCTGGCAGGTAGCTTTGGCGAGGAAACTACACCCAGGATATTAGCGACGCCAAAACCTACCGCATTCCAACATTATCTTACGCAGCAACATCCTGATGATCCGAGAAGACTCGACCACTACGATAGTACACCACGAGACAGCGACAAGACTACCATCCGCGGTCATAAACTCTACTGGCACCAGGGTCTGGGCACCGACCAAGGTCTTACGCTTGAGCAGATCCGTACTGCGATCAAGGAATCTGCTAAAGTAGATCCAGGGGATACTCAGCACACGCGCTTCAAGCCGCTGAAGCCAGGTGTCCGCTTCTCCTTCCGTGTCTACTTCGAGAATCTCTCCGATCGTGAACTGGGTGCGCTCTGCTGGACGCTGCATCCGCATGGCGAGCCGGGGCGGCGCTATTGTCACCATCTTGGCATGGGTAAACCGCTGGGGATGGGAGCTGCGGAGCTAGATGCCCGTCTACATATCATCAATCGACCGTCGCGCTACGAGAAGCTCTTTAATGACAGCGGCGATAACTGGCGATCGGGCGAGGCGTCGACGGGCGAGGACCTGGCTATTCCTGAAGTACTGGCTCGTCTGACGCAACCTTTCGAGGAACACCTGTTGCGCGAACTGAATCCCGATCCGCCATGTACGCAACTGGCAGATATGTTGCGCATCGCCATACTGCTCAAGCTGCTCGAATGGCCGGGCTACCAGGCAGAAGAGGGCGGCCAGCCATACCTGGAAGAACAGCAGCGTCCAAATACGCGTTACATGAAGATCCAACCTACTAATGAATATCGCGATCGCTTCGTATTGCCCGATCCGACACGGTTCGACGATCCATACTTCAGGGGTAAGTCCCGTCCGCAAGTTCCTCAAGCCACTGCCGTGGAGCAGGCCCCAGCAGAGAAAGACAGATCGCAGCCAGCCCAATTATCTCCGCTGGCGAAAGAATTTCCTGTCGGCAGGGATCTACGCCATCTGGTTCCCTATGCCAACACCGAGCAGGGTGTTGAGGTCAGGTTCTGGAACCTGGACCCCGCACAGGTTATTGGCTTTATTCCAAAGGAGCGGATAGATCGGAATTTGGGGGACAGAATATCAGGCATCGTGACGGGCCACCACCAGGAGCCCAATGGCCGCCTGATCGTCGAACTGAAGCTGCGGCCGAAGAGATAATAAGCATACTACTTGACCTCTTAGTTTTTTTGAGAGAAAAACGGCGAGGGCCCATGAGATGAGCCACAGTCGTTCTTTCACCAGAAAAGAGCGTCGCTCATTCTGATTGTAATTGAGTGTAAAGCTGGTAATGTTGCATTTCAGGCAAGACATTTCAAACGATAGAGTCTGTAGCCAATGCACTCGGTAGAAATTTTGTCACTAAGATCTTAGTGACAAGTTTGCCAGTGACCGAAGATGAAGTTCAGATACGAGCTAAGCGCTCTGATATCTCCATTATTTCAAGAGACGAGTTACCAAACGTCGGCACAAAATTGATAGAAATAGCTAAGAAGCATACAGGGTTATAATCATGCTCATCCTAAACTTCACCCACCCCCTCACACCCGAGCAGCGAGCGCAAATCGAAACACTCGCCCACACTTCCATAGAAGAAATCCGCACCATCCCCGTCCAAATCAACCAAGCCGAGCCCCTCGAACCCCAAATCGTTGCCATTGTAGACGCCGTTGGCCTCTCCTCCGAAGAGTGGCAAACACGCCCACTGCTCATCAACCCGCCCGGTTACGCCCCCGCCGCCTTCGTGCTGTTGGCAGAACTCCATGGGCGTATAGGTCACTTTCCAACATTGATACGTCTCCGCCCGAAGTCTGGCCCAGTGACGAGCTACGAGGTTGCCGAATTATTAAATTTGCAAACTATTCGCGAGGAGGCCCGCAAACGCAGGCTCACATAGATGACACAGTGCCAGTGTTGTATGAGCTGACCGCGCCTTCGACCCCTCGCAGTGTTATTGAGCAGATCGAGCGCGGCCAGGTCGCGGCGAATGTGCCTACACTTCGACAGGAATCCGTGCCTGGTACGTGCCGGCAGTCCAGAGGTTGCCCTCTGGATCACGCACATCGAACTGGTGACTGCCATAGGGGGCATCGTGGAGCGGCCTGATGATCTCGGCACCGGCGGCTACTGCCTGCTGGTAGTAGTGGTCGACTGTCTCAGCATCCTCAGCGGCAAGGGCGATTGAGGTCGGTCCCACGTTAGCCCAGGGTGAGTTGGGGCTTCGCCCACTGACGTAGATCACGCCAGTCCGCCAGACGAGCTCTGACGTGGTGAGCAACGTCGGGGACGCGCCCGGATTCCGTCCCCCTGGACGGCTCAGCGGGAGCCTTCCTGCCAGAGGCCGATCACGTTGCCGGCAGGGTCACGGAACGTCGCGACCCACAAGTTTCCTTCGGGGTAGGGAGCCTTGACGACCTCGCCACCCAGTGCCTCGACCTGCTCGAGGGTGTCGTCGATGCGGTCGACATAGATGTAGGGCAGCAGACCGGGCTCGCGTGAGATCGCTTGATCGGTCACCCACGCGCCGCTGACGTGTCCGGTCCCGTCAGCGAAACTGGGGTGGTCGGTGTCGCGCCCGCGTATCTTCCAGCCGAAGACCTGCTCGTAGAAGGCGGCCGACTGATGGACGTCGACCGTGGGCATGTGCAGGTAGGAGAGGCCCCCAGGCCTGGCCAGGCGAGCCTCCACGCCCGTGGGGTTGTCCGTCTTTGTCTCCTGGTTGTCGTTCTGGTTCACTGCTGGCTCCTTTCTCATATTCATCGTCCTTTCGAGGTCGCGAGGCTGTACTGGAGAAGCCCCTTGTTCTTGCACGACCGCTATCCTAGCAGAAGGCGCAATGATCTGTCTTGTAAAAATTTGTCCTCACTCGCCCTTGGGGTACAGCGTTGAAACAGAGGCTAGCAACAAGCCCCCGCATTATGCAGATTAACTATTAAACCTGGCTAGAAGGCAGGGGAGTATAGTAGTGACACCCCTTGCGGGTGTCATGCTTGCCCATACACCTATCATATCCATAATATTTCTTAAAACTCATCATGCGGGTGGTTCATGACGTGTGCAACAACACCGTCTTCGTACTATACCTGGCAGTATCCCAGTCCAACACATCCGCGAATGTTTGTTTGAATGCCTCCAGCGCCTCGTGGCGGGCCGCTTCATCTGGCATTTCATAGTGTTTCCAGCGCAGCTGTATCTCAATGGTGCCAGGTGCTGCATCATCCTCGGCAATGTAGCGGTCCCCGGTTCCAGGAAAGAGATGCTTTTTCTCCTGCCGTATCTCCTGCAGCCGCTCCATCAGCTTTCCCTGCTGGCCGGGACGAAGCTGGACCACGATGGATGTGATGATGCGCGTGTTCTCATCGGAAGACAGACGCCAGGACGGTGTTACCGTACGTTGACGTCCAGTGGCCTGGGGTTTAAACCCGTCAATAGACTCTTCAGATATCATGATGATATCGCCGGA
>WNFC01030087.1_pt1 | contig 14062 bp, 12 predicted proteins | sample 5400541 | NCBI WGS metagenome assembly WNFC01 (sample SAMN13153342, study PRJNA577476) | soil metagenome | isolation source: 120 cm saprolite under Douglas fir tree site 2 hole 2 replicate 1 | place: USA:California | collected 2015-04-18
GGCTGGCTCAGGCAGCTCGACGGGGGCGGCTACCCGCCGGCGGTCAACCTGCGCCCGTCCGCCGACTGGCCGGACCGGGCCGTTGTCACCGTCGACCTCGCGCGGGTGCAGGCGGTCATCGACCGCATCGCCGCCGACGTGGACGAACTCGCCCGCGCCTGGCGGGCCGGGGATCTGGGCACCGCGGCGGTGCTGCCCGACCGGCGGGCGGAGCGCCGCCGGCGGCTGGCCGAGCCGGACCTGGAGTTCCGGGCCTTCTGCGCCCGCAAGGGATTGCCCGCCTCATCAACCCCGCAGCTGGAGCGGGCCTGGGACGCATGGCAGGCCGAGCGGTACCGGCGCGGCGAGACCGGCCAGCGACCCGGCTACACCGACAACCCGTTCCGGCCACGCTGACCACCCGCCCGCCGTGCCCGCGTTCAGGAAACTGGACGCCGTAGCGGTGCTCACGGCTCGATTGTTACCGGCACCCCCTTACGGTGGCTCGTCTCAGTTCAATGTCAGCGCACCTGCAGCGTGACAACAACACGGCGGTTAACCGCCCATCCGCCCGGGATCTGGTCGTGGTCGCCGTAGCCGTGCGCCGAGAGCCGGGATGCGCTGACCCCGCAGGCCTCAAGGTAGGAAGCCAGAACTTGCGCCCGGGCCTGCGAGAGTGCCATGCCGTCGCCGCCGCCGACGGCCGCTGTGTAGCCGGCGATCTGGGCCGTGGCGTTGGGGTATGTGGAGGTGAGGTCGCGGCAAAGCTCGCCGAGAATCCGGCCGGCGCCCGGCAGGAGGATGGCCTGGTCCGGCACGAAAAGCACCGATGCGGGCAGCGGGACGATGATCTTCCGGTGGCCGGGGGTCGACGAGGTCGCCGGGGGGACCTGTCCGCCCGCGGGGAAGATCAAGGTAGTGTCCCAGAGGACCAGGTGACCGCCGCAAGCGGCGAAAAATTCCCTCCAGAACTCCCTGAGCTGCTCGTCCTGCAGCCCGCTGAACCCTGCGGGCGACGGATCGACCATGTACACGTTCCATCCGCGACAAGCCGAGGCCTGCAGCAGTCCCTGGGCTTTCACCTTCTCCAGCGTCAGGCTGGGGTCCGCGAGCTGGACGGGGTCAGCGAGATTCACGGGCCCGGCCGTCTGCACGGCGTCACCGAAGACGATCACGTCGGGGTTGACGGCATGCAGTTCACGGAGATGATCCTCCATCTTCTGGATGCCGCTGATGAGATCGGTCGGGCCGGGAATGGCGGTGGCCTGCTCCTTGCCGAAAGCCCGCACCATCTCATCCTCGGCGTGCGTCACCTGCGCCTGGACGATGAGGTGGTTCTGGCCGTCGGTACTGGTCAGCGGGGCGTTGAACATCACATCGGATGACCCCGGCCCCGTACCGAACCGGTCGATGACCACGCGAGCACCGGACTGCCCGGCCGCACTTGCCACTTGCCAGGCGTCAGCGGCCCATGCCGGGTGCAGACCGTGATCCCCCGGGTTCGTGCCCACCAGAATCCCGGTCGTAGGGATATACGCTGACTGACTCGACGCCGAGGCAGGCTGACCCGGCGCCGAGGCTGGCTGGTTCGTGACCATCGAGCCGCACCCGGCCAGGGCCAGTGCACCCGCCGTGGCGGCGGCGGCGAGCCGCAGTCGACCTTTCATGATCCTCTCCTCCGCACACACTTGACCTGGTGATGTAGTGCACTAGTATTGCATACGTAGGTCACGGCGAACAAGGGATACCACATGATGGGACAGGGCAGGATCAGCGAAGCGCTCGACCGAGTGGCAGGGTTCAGGCGGGGCCGCGCGCCGGTCACGGCGAAGGCCGGTGACTACCTCCGCACTCGCTATACCGATGATGAAGCCGAGGCGATGGCCCAGGAAGACGGCGAAGTCGGGCTCCTGGGCCCGGCCGGGGGGCCGGGGAACCGTGTTCTCCACGGCGAGCTGGCGGTGCGGGAATCATCTGTCACCGGTGCGCTGGGCGTCCGGAATTACCTCGACGGGGGGCGGCTCGGGAAGATCCTGACGGCCCACGCGCGCTCTCTGCAGGCCTTCCGGGCGGGCAAGTCCGAGGCACGCAAGGCGCTGGCTGTGGTGTTCAGGGAGAATGCCCGGCTGGAGGGGCTGCGGAGACGGCTGGCCGATATGGGCCTGGACCCGCCCGTCCCGCGGTGGGCAGGAACGGCGTTCCTGGCCGTCCTCGGGATCGGCGATCTCACCATGACCTCCGTCTCGTTCATGGTGCTCAACATCTCGGACCGGCCGTTCGTCAGCTGGCTGCCGTTCTCCGCGCTGACCGTGGCTGCCATCCCGGTGGTGGGAGGCATGCTGGGGGCCGCTCACTTCCTGGGGGAGAGCATCAGGGCTCGCCGTCATGAGCAAGGCAGGCGCCAGCTGATCATCGGTGCCGTGAGCCTGGCCGGCGGCCTGTGTCTCGCGCTCGCCGTCGCGGCGATCAGGAGCGCCTTCCTGGCCGCTAACGGGGTGATGACCCTCTCGCTGCCCTTCATCGGCATCCAGGTTGGCCTGTTCGCGGTAGCGACGGCGGCAAGCGCCTGGGCGGCTCACCCGTTCCAGGCCCAGTGGAAGGCAGCTGCCCGCGCCGTGCGTCACGCCAACCGCGGCTACCGCACGGCTCGTCGGCGAGCCGGCAAAGTAGCCGGCATCGTCAACAGGCTCGCTGCCCGGCAGCTCACCCTCGTGAGTCAGGCTGCCAGCGCCGCGTGGGCAGTCCTGTCAGACGGGACGCGGCAGCGCTACCTCTACCGGCGCGGCTATGCCCTCGGGTCGTCGCCGGAGCCGGTCACCGAAGCTCTCTGGGTTCAGCCGGCCAGGCCCGAGCTGCCCCGGGAGGTCCTGGACCTGCTGGATTACCCGGACCGCATCAGGCAGGGCGGCAACCTCGAGCCTCTGGAATCGGTCAACCTGGACGACCTCGACGCGGACTGGGAGAAGCTGCAGCAGCAGATGCAGGATGAGGCCGATGCCGCCCGCCGGGCCGGGGAAGAGCGCGGCCCGGCGCCGGGCAGCACCTACAGTGCGTACACGCTGAACGGCGCATCACGGGAGGCGTCCGCGCAGAAGCGCAACGGCGGGACCGGGGCAGGTGGGTCATGAACAGGCTCCGGGATTACCGGGTGCGCGGCGTAGACCTGGCGGTGGGCGGCCAGCTCCCCGCCAGGCCGCGCGCGGCGGCAACCCGGCCTGATCACCAGCGGCAGGCTCGGCCGGTCCGGCTGCCCGGCCTGGCCGGCGCACCGCGGAACGTGATCCGCCAGCGGGTCGCCAACCTCGACGTCATCTTCGCCATCGATGATTCCGCGTCAGTGCACGGGCCGGACGGCACCGACCCCGGGGGGGCCAGGAACGCCGCCTGCCTGTCCGTCGTAGACCTCATGCAACGTCACGGTGGCGGCCGCGGCGGTGTCGTCCACTGGGGCGGCACCGCGCCGGCCACCCTCGCGCTGGCGCCCATGCCGGTGCACCGCAGGCGGCTGCAACGGGAGCTGAGGCTCCAGCCGGTGCTGGGCGGCACCCATCCGGCGGTGGCACTGGCCAGGGTGCGCAAGCTTATCCAGGGGACCGGTTCCGGCCGTACTCTCGCGGTTCTCCTGGTCACCGACGGCCAGGACCTGGGCGCCGGGCTGGAACAGGCACTCGGGCAGCTGCCCGCTCACAGCGTCCATCTCATCCTCGTGGACCCCTCCGGTGACTGCTGGGGCCAGGAGGCAGCGTGGCGGGAACTGCCGTGGGGATCGTTCACCCGGCTGGAAAACCTCAGCGACCGCAAGCGCCTGGCCTGGGAAAGCGGTACGGTCATCGCCCGCAGCATCGGGCTCAAGCTCCCCCAGCGGACACCGGCCGCGCCAGGCGGGCAGCCGCCCCGCCCCGGCGAGCATCGCCCCGGGACCTGAGAGGGTTCCCTTCTCTCTTGACATACCCCGTCTAAGACCCCTCACTGTGGGGTAGTACATTTGTAGGGCTAGTGTAAGACTTGCGAAGGGGGCTGGTTCAGTGATGCCGCAAGGAGGAGCTCATGACCAGATCGACAACGATAAGCCTGGCGTCTACACCATGCGTCAGCTTAACCAGCGGACGGCTTTCGTGATGGACCAGATCGAGAAGAACGGCCCTGCCCTGATCACCAGGCTCGGCCGTTTCGTGGCCACGATCACCCCGCTCAGGGAAGACGTCGAATCACGCGTGCTCAGTGAGATGGCCCGGGAAATCGGCAAACGAGAACCAGGCGCATCATCCCAGGTCAGCGATGATAAGCCTGAGGTCTACACCGTACGTCAGCTCGGCCAGCAGACGGCTTTCGTGATGGACCAGATCGAGAAGAACGGCCCTGCCCTGATCACCAGGCACGGCCATTTCGTGGCCACGATCACCCCGCTCAGGGGGGACGTCGAATCACGCGTGCTCAGTGAGATGGCCCGGGAAATCGGCAAACGAGGACCCAGATCTCCGGCAATGGCTGTGCGCCTGGGGTTAAATGCCGGGTCGCGGGGCGAGCTGATAGGTGATGGGCCGGGTGTCGCCAGGCATGACGGGCGGGGTGGCGTTGATCTCGTCGATGAGCAGGGCCAGGGCGCGGGCGATGCGGGAGGCGCGGGGTGGTTCGAGGGTGACGGTGATCGCGGCGGGGGTGCGGGTGATGGTGCCAGCCAGGCCGCGGATGATGGTTTCGCGGGTGATGGCGCGGTATTCGTCGTCGTCGCGCAGGTAGGCGTTGAGGTGGCTGGCCAGCCAGTGCCCGGCGTTGTGCGCGAGCAGCCGCAGCACCATCTGCAGGCCGCGCCGCCCGGCGCGCAGCAGCGCGGTCTTCGCTTCGGGGTCGATGGCGCTGGCGGGCAGTTTGGCGGGGATCGTGTTGCGGGTGGCGGTGGCGGCGGCCAGTTTGGCGCGGGCGCGGGTGATTTTCTTCTGCAGGACGGGGATGCGGGCGTTCTTGACGGCGGGCGTGATCGCCGGGCCGGCCAGCAGTGCCGCTAGCTCGCGTTCGGCGCCGGCCAGCGCTTTCTCCGCCTCGCGGACGGCCGTATTCGCCTGTTTGCGGGCCGGGTTGCCGGTGATCTTGGTGTTCTCGGTGATGTCCGCCAGGTAGTCGCAGATCTTGCCGGTGCCGTAGTTCTCGCTGGCGTACTTGAGGAAGTTCTCCTCCCGCCAGCGGGACTTCAGCCAGCCCAGGATCTCCGCCGGGCAGGCGTCAAAGTCTGAGGTGAGGATCTGCAGCGCCACCTTGCCGTGCTCGAACAGCGTGATCTGCCGGGCTTCGCCGTAGTCCTTGAGCTGCACGGTCTCCTCCGCCCAGGCGATCTGGCGGCGCCGCCCGCCGTAGCTGACCGTGGTGATGACCGGCAGCATCGCCGGGACCGCCAGCGGCGCCCGCCGGCAGGTGACCCAGTGCACGCCCTGGTCGCGGCAGTGCCGGAACACCTGCGGGTACGCCCCGCCCCGGTCGAACCCGGGCATGATCTCCGCGCCCGGCCCGGCGGCCTTCTTCAGCTCCGCCAGCGCCTTGGGCAGCGTGACGCTCAGCCCGGACGGCTCCCCGGTCACGAAGCACACCGCCCGCCCGTCGTGCGCGGTGACATGGGTGTCCGCGCGGCCCCGCCCGGCCCGGCCCCGCTTGTTGTTCCAGCCCTTCGCGACCGGCTTCGCCCCCGTATACGGGACGAAGTGGTCACCGGCGTAGTACACCCCGGAGACCACCGGGTCCGCGGCCAGCATCGCGGACGCGAACAGCCGCTGGAGCTTCAGCGGGTCGGCCGCGCCGGCCCGGCCGCCGAAGGCATGCAGCAGCATCGCCCCCGCATACCGCGATGCGAACACGCCCTCCGCCGGCAGCGGCGAGCCCGGCAGCCCCCCGCCCGGCGGCGGGCCCGCACCACCATCAGCCCCGGACCCGGGCTCAGCCTCAGCCCCGGACCCGGGCTCAGCCCCGGGGGCGGGCTCAGGCCCGGGGGCGGGCTCAGGCCCGGGGGCGGGCTCAGGCCCGGGGGCGGGCTCAGGCCCGGGGGCGGGCTCAGGCCCGGGGGCGGGCTCAGGCCCGGGGGCGGGCTCAGGCCCGGGGCCCGGGGGCGGGCTCAGGCCCGGGGGCGGGCTCAGGCCCGGGGGCGGGCTCAGGCCCGGGGGCGGGCTCAGGCCCGGGGGCGGGCTCAGGCCCGGGGCCGGAACCGGTGAACAGGGGTTCCGGCGGCGCCTGGCCGGGCTCGCCATCGCGGGCCGGGGCCTGCCCGCGCGGGCCCAGGCCGCGGCTGACCGTGGTGTGCGCCACCTGCAGCCGCCGCCCGGTCTCCGCGTCGCTGACGCCCTCCGCCCGCCAGGCCCGGGCCTGCGCCCACTGCTCCGCGGTCACCTTCCCCGGCGTGCCGCGCCGGTCCTGCATGACCAGCGCCGCCGACCCGTCCCGCAGGGCCGCGTTGTGCAGCGTCGCGACGTAATTCTCCGTCAGCCCCAGCACCGCCGCGACCACCCGGCCCCGGAACCCCAGCTGCCGCAGCGCCGCCAGCGCCATGTTCCGCATCACCACGTCCCCGGCGGCATAGTCGAACAGCACCGCCGGCCCGGCCGTGATCACGCACCGGCCATCGTGCTCGTGCATGCGGAGATCGCGGGGCTCTGGCATGCCCTCCAGGATCGCCGCAACCGCCGCTGACATGCCACCGATCCTACCAGGGTTTTAAAAATTACGCACAGGAATGCCCGGACAAAACAGCATGTCACAGACCTGTGACTGTCCTATTGCCGGAGATCTGGGACCAGGCGCATCATCCCAAGCGCCTGCATGACGGCAGTCCCGCATCGGTTTCTCCCGCACCGCCGCCTGCCACAACTTCACTACCTCATCCTGGCTTGCCCGCATTTGCCATGGTTAACCTGGCCTCACCCGGGGAGGGTTGCAAGGAGGGGATCTGATGCCGGGAGTTCACTGGTCGGGTTGGGCTAAAGCCAAGCTGGAGATCATCAACCCTGCCGTGCGAGACCATCTCACCAGCAACGCAGGCAAGATCTTGCATAAGATACCGCCTGCCTTCTTTCCCCATGACGAAGGCTTTGAAGGCGAGGTCATGTGGCATCGCGGGATCCCCTGCGGGACGCTGTCCCAGGAACTCCTGGCGCAAGAGGACCACGACGGCCCGTGGAACTACTTTCTCTTCTACACGCCATGGCGACCGGGCCCCGAAGACCCAGACCCAGACAAGGACTTCGAGGTCCTGGACATCTGCGGCATTGCCGATATCGCCAAGCAGTGGAAAAGATAAAAGGCGAGGCATCGTAACGCTTCCGGCGCATGCACAGCCACGCGGATGGCAGCAGCAAAGCCACCTCACCCCTGCAGCGCCGGAAGACCACGACCCCGGGCGGGTCAGCGCGTCCGCCACGACGAAAAAAAGGGGGTTGACCGGAGCGCGGGGTCTCGCGCACTAGCACCACGCCGAGCAACTGATCGGACCCACCTGAGACTGCCGGGCGCGGGTTGACTTCCGTTCTGCATCTGTTCCCAGATCCGGTCGGCGATCTGGATGCGGCTGCGGACGGCCAGGACCTCGAATTTCGCCGGGACGACGGCACCCCGGTAGAAGAGGACATAGTTCCACGGGCCGTCATCGGCTTGTTCCGGGTGCCACGGCGCCCGGCGTTCCTGTTCGTGGTCCCACCCGCGATGCCACATGACCTCGCCTTCAAACCCTTCACCGCGGCGATCCTCGCCGACGGAAGCCGCGATTTCATGCAAGGTCGCCTCAGCGTTGCGCTTCAGCTGGTCTCGCATGGCAGGATCGTTGACGACCAACTGCAGGTCGGCGTCTGCCTCTGGCGTCCACGACACCCGCGACACCTCAGACTGTGGCGCCCCGGATTGTGGCGCCCCTGACATTTGCAGCATCAGGCCCTCCTCGTCGTCCCCGGCTAGGACCGGCAAGAACGCGGCGGTGGTACTCATCAGTGGGGATCTCTCCTTCCAACCCTTTGAAAGCCCCCGGTCATCGGCTGGTCAGGTTCCCCCGTTAAGCCCTCCCCCGCCGGGCGGGCGCCCGTGGTTAGCTAAACCGGCAGGATGTCCTTCCGCCGGCTGGCCTCGTCGGCCAACTCCGGCCTGCGGCCACCTGCGCCGGTCACCCGCCGGGCAGCGCGGGCTATCCGGTCATCGGTGTGAGCCGGGAAGCCGCCTGGACGGTCATCCCGGTTGACCCCCAGGCAGACCATCACGAGGACTCCAATCGCCACACCGGCGACCACTAGGGCGATCGCGGCGAAGACGTACATCTCGATCACGGTTCCCACCTTTCTCTGACCTGGAGTTATGCGATCGTTACCTGGCGTCAGAGTGTTAAGGCTTGACAGCGCCTGCAGGTCTGTACAATCAGTGCCATTCAAGTGGCCTGTCCATCCTGTACCAACAGGTCCAGTATGCTGGTCCACATGGTTAGGAGTACCCAACCTGATGGTTGGCTCAAACCGGTTGTTACAGACAGTTTCTTCGTCTGGTATGGTCTGTAGGGTTGGGACTAGTAGTATCTGCTGGTAGTCCCCCTTCTAGGGAGTCGCTATGAGCCAGCCCATGCCTCTGTACCGGCAGATCGCCGTGGACCTGCGCCGCCAGATCGAGGCCGGCGAACTGCTCCCTGCTGCGCAGCTGCCGAGCGAGGGGGAACTCAGGGAAAAGTACGGGCAGGACGGGAAGGAAGTTTCCCGGAACACCATTCGGGCAGCGATCGAGCTCCTGGTGTCTCTTGGCCTGGTTGAGACCCGTCCTGGCCAGGGCACCTTCGTCCTCAGGAAAGTGGTCCCGTTTGTCACCACGCTCAACGTGGACCTGAAGGTGGACCCGAAGGCTTCTGGGGAAGATGAGATTTTCGAATCCGAGGCTGAGCGGCAGGGACGAAAGCCAGAGGCCACGCGCCCCAGGGTGGAAGTCCAGCCGGCGCAGGATCTCGTTGCCCGGCAGCTAGAGCGCAGCGAGGGCGCGCAGGTCATCAGCCGACATCAGGAACGCCGTATCGACGCCTTCTCAATTCTGACAGCATCGACGGGGGGGTAATCCGATATCTCAAGGAGCATCTTGGGATCAACCAGGTGGGGTGGCGCGACACGATCATCGCGCGGCCGCCTACCGGGAATGAGAGAACCTTCTTTGACCTGTCGGACAAAGTACAGGTCGCTATGGTCGAGTTCCAGCGCACGGGCTACGACGAGGATGGCAAGCCGATCCGGTTCACGGTGACCGTCTACCCCGCTGACCGTAACCAGTTCGAACTGGAAGTAGGCCGCGTTCCCAAACCCAGGATGCCCCTTCCCGCGTCAGCAGAGGACGGCGGCCCGTAAGAACCCGTCCGGGGTGATCCCCCGGTTCCCGTCTGCTGGTTTGGCGGATGCCGCGGCGACTCGAGTCCTAGTGCTGCTGCCGGACCGGCTGAGGGTTCACCCTGGCTGGCGCCGACAAGCAACGCCGGGGCCACCATTTTCAGTACAGCACTTCCATATCGGCAATCAAATCCGGGCCTTCGGGCTCTCTTTATCTATATTTCATCCCCTGGCGCTTGCCTGGCGGGATGCCAGCGCGCTTACGGGGGGACAAGAGTTCATCGTGGATACCCGACACGGGACCCTAACCGGACCCACGGACGAACATTTGCCCGGGTGGGTAACGACTGGGGCGACCTACAACGGAGAGTTGGCCGACAGAAGCCAGCTCCGGCCGCCTCAGACCTCAGCCTTGCTAGTGCTGCAGCCAACGCAGCCTGCCCGGCCTCGGAGGAGTCCTGGAGAGCCAAAACATGCCCTGGCATATCGAAGACCGAGCACCGGATTCGAGGCTCACCGGCGAGTAGGGCCCAGACATGCCCGGGTACCCGACCGCACGGACCGGCGCTGGTCGTGGGATGCGCTCGCCAACTCAGACTTTCGCCTGTACTTCGCCGGAAGCGTTGTCTCCAACCTTGGGACATGGCTTCAGAACACTGCCCAGGCGCTTCTCGCCTACCAGTTGACGCATTCCGTACTCGCCATCGGGGCGGTCGTCTGTGCCCAGTTTTCGTGGGTGCTGCTGCTTGGCCCGTGGGCCGGGAGAGTTGTCAGCCGCACCCGGAGTGTGCAGAGGCTGCTGATCATTACGCAGCTCGCATCCGCGACGGCAGCTGCCGCTATGGCAGCCTTGCAGTTCGCTGGTCTCCTTACTGAGGAGCGGCTGATAGCCGGGGCGCTCGGCCTCGGCCTGGCGTACTGTTTCACGCTTCCGGCCACCTCGGTGCTGGTACCTGCCTTCGTCCCCAAGCGTGAATCCGATCTTGAAACCCAGCGGGAGATCCGGGCCGCGGTGGCCCTGGACTCTACTTCTTACAACATAGGAAGGTGCGCCGCGCCGCTTCTCGCAGTGCTGGTCGTCAACCCGCTCGGGTTCGGCTGGGCGTTCGCACTAAACGCAGCGTCATTTCTGGTGCTGGCTGCAGCACTTGCCAAGGTCCGGCCATGTTCAGACCCGCGCCCAAATAGCCAAGCGAAGATCACGGACGGGTTCCGTGTGGTCAGCCAGAATCGGAAGATCCAGCAGCTTTTGGTCATCGTAGCGGCAGTTACAGTCGCGGCCGACCCGGTGCTTGTGCTTGGCCCTGCCCTGGCCCATCACTTTGGTCTGCCGGAGACCTGGGCCGGGTATTTTCTCTCAGCCCTTGGCGGCGGAACAATACTGGGCTCGTTCGTGCCTATGCGACCACCCTCCAAGGTGCGACATGCGGCTTACCCGCTCTTCCTTCTTGGGGCGGCTGTCACCGTGTTCGCACTCGGCTTCAACCCATTGCTGTCTCTGACCGCAGCACTTGTGGCGGGGGTTGCTTGCCTGCTTGCGGGATCCGTTGCCCGGGCTCTGCTGTGGGCCTTCATCCCGGAGGAGCAGGAACTGCAACGGCCAGCCGTAATGGCGATATGGGCAGTCGCATGGGCGGGCAGTAAACCACTGGCTTCGCTGGTGGACGGCGTGCTCGCTACCTTCGTCGGCGGCTGGGCTGCTGGCGCGCTGCCTGACACGTGGAAGCTGCCCAGCGTCCAGACCGCCGGCGTGCTGTTGGCGATCCCGGCTCTGCTCCCAGCCCTAATCCCGGTCCTGCTGCTGCCTGGATTGGCAGCGATGCCGCGACTTCTGCGCTCTATGAGGCTATTCAAGCGCTATGGCTGAATTTGTCATATGGGATGATCTTGCTCTTTATGCGACAATGAAGGCGATAGCTCGCCCCCGAGCCACCGCGAGGAGAGCAATGGCCAAGAGACGAGCCCGTCCGTCACTGCAGTACCGTTACGAGCACTACGACCCTCGGGTCCGCACCTGACTGACTGCGGGTTACAGCACCAGCTGTGGCCCCGTTACCTGGGGGCCGCCACGCCTGCTGAAACGTCTTTAGATGCGGCGCTCCGCTAGACCGGGGCCGAGGCTGAACGAAACCGTCATAGCCACGGGCCCAGACGTAGCGGCCGCCTACCGCCGCCGTGCGGGGTCGCGCTCGGCCTGGTGCCGCTGCAGGGCCTCGGCGGACACTCGGGTCCTGACCCCCGCGCTGACCCCGGCCGAGCAGGCCAGGATCGGGAAGATCATCATGACGGGCAGCTCCCACGACTCCAGCACTTTCACCCAGATCGGCACCCAGACCAACTACAACCGGCCATGACCGCCGCTCCGCGGGGGACAGCTCCGGAGGACCCTGGCGGCGGTTCCCGGGTCGAGATGCACGGCGAAGCCCGCGACTCCAGCACTTTCACCCAGATCGGCAACCAGATCACCCAGCCGCCGCCGCTGCCGACGGAGGCATTCCGGCCGTGGGCGGAGCTGGCCGCCCCGCCGGGCCTGGGGAACCTGCCGGTGCGGCCGGGGCTGTTCGTGGGCCGGGCGGAGGAGCTGGCCCGGCTGGATGCGGCTGTGGCCGGGCCGGGCGGGGTGGTTGTGCTGGCGGTGCACGGCCTGGGCGGGATCGGCAAGAGCACCCTGGCCGCGCACTGGGCCGCCACCCGCGCCAGCGACTACACCCTGACCTGGTGGATCACCGCCGCCACGCCCGCCATGATTGACGCCGACCTGGCCGCTCTGGCTGCCGCGCTGCAGCCGGCGCTGTCGGGTGTGCTGCCGCTGGAGGCGCTGCGGGAAGGGGCAGTGCAGTGGTTGGCCGCCCACCAGGGGTGGCTGCTGATCCTGGACAACGTGACCGACCCGGCCGACGTCGCGCCGCTGCTGGCCCGGGCCCCGGCCGGCCGGTACCTGATCACCAGCCGGCGGGCCACCGGCTGGCACGCTACCGCCGTGCCGGTCCGCCTGGATGTCCTGGACCCGGCCGAGGCGGCGGCCCTGCTCACCGCGATCCTCACCCAGAACCGGCCGCGCGACCTGGACGGCGCCGCCGAGCTGTGCGCTGAGCTGGGCTTCCTGCCGCTGGCCGTCGAGCAGGCCGGCGCCTACCTCGCCCAGGCCGACGCCACGCCGCGGGAGTACCTGGGCCTGCTGGCCCGCTACCCGGCCGCCATGTACCAGGCCGCCGCCGAAGGCGGCGACGCCGCCCGCACCATCGCCCGGATCTGGCACGTCACCTTGGACCGGCTGGCTGATGACCCGCTGACCGGGCAGGTGCTGCGGATCCTGGCCTGGTACGCCCCGGAGGCGATCCCGCGCGCCCTGCTGGACGGGCTGGCCGACCCCCCGGCGCTGCTGCGGGCCATAGGCCGCCTGGCCGCCTACAGCATGCTCACCGCCGACGCAAGCGTCCTGGCCATGCACCGGCTGGTGCAGGCCGTGACCCGCACCCCCGAGCCGGGCGACCCCCACCGCAGCCCCCGGGCGATAGACGACGCCCGGGACCAGGCCACCCGCCAGCTCGCCGCCGCCGTCCCGCACCTGAGGGACCCGGCGGGATGGCCGGCGTGGCGGACACTGCTCCCGCACATCGACGCCCTGGCCAGCCACGCAGCACCGGGCGCGGACACCGAAACCACCGCTTACCTCCTGAGCGTGGCAGGAGTGTTCCTTCTCAGCCAGGGCCAGCCCGCCCGCGCGGCTGGGCACGTCCAGCGTGCTCTCGCCGATTTCGCGCAGGTCCTGGGCCAGGACCACCCCAGCACCCTGACCTCCCGCGGCTACCTCGCCGTCGCCTACCAGGCCGCGGGGGACCCGGGCCGGGCCACGCCCCTGCTCGAGCAGGTCCTCGCCGACCGGCAGCGGGTCCTGGGCCAGGACCACCCCCAGACCCTGGTCTCCCGCAACAACCTCGCCTACGCCTACCAGGACGCGGGGGACCCGGGCCGGGCCATCCCCCTGTACGAGCAGGTCCTCGCCGATTCCGCGCGGGTCCTGGGCCAGGACCACCCCAGCACCCTGGCCTCCCGCGGCAACCTCGCCGTCGCCTACCAGGCCGCGGGGGACCCGGGCCGGGCCATCCCCCTGTACGAGCAGGTCCTCGCCGACCGGCAGCGGGTCCTGGGCCAGGACCACCCCAGCACCCTGGCCTCCCGCGGGTACCTCGCCGTCGCCTACCAGGCCGCGGGGGACCCGGGCCGGGCCACGCCCCTGCTCGAGCAGGTCCTCGCCGATTCCGCGCGGGTCCTGGGCCAGGAACATCCCCAGACCAAGATCGTGCGCGGCAACCTCGCTGCGGCACGCCAGCAACCTCAGTAGTGCCCCGCACGGCGTCCATACTGGCCGCGGAAGGCGCCTGCGGGCCGGACGTATGCCGTCGGCCCGGACTTACTGAGATGGTAGGCACGCAGACCGGCTAAAAAGTGGTGCTGACCTGGGAGAACAGCCGCGACGGGCCGAGCGGGTCGTGTTACTACGCGAGCCTGTGACCTGCGGCTACTCGACCGGCGTTGGCAGCTCGTAGTCGAGGATCTGGGCCGGCTCGCGTAGCTTGAGGGCGGTGAGGATCTCCCGCTGCCCCTTGGTCGTCGCTGAGCGCTTGGCGATGCGACCTTCTTGGGTCCCGAGGGTGACAAGGTGCATGCGGTCGAGCTCGTTTCGGACGTTGCGCCAGGTGTCACCGCATCCGTTCTCGATCACCCGGATGAGCAGCAGCGCGAGCCAGCAGAGCTGGATG
>WNFC01010876.1_pt1 | contig 14060 bp, 14 predicted proteins | sample 5400541 | NCBI WGS metagenome assembly WNFC01 (sample SAMN13153342, study PRJNA577476) | soil metagenome | isolation source: 120 cm saprolite under Douglas fir tree site 2 hole 2 replicate 1 | place: USA:California | collected 2015-04-18
ACGGCTCCGCGTGGCGTTTGCATCCAACTATTCGCAGCTAAAACCCAAAAGGCGCTGAGCAGTGTGCCAAGCGCCACCATGCAGCAAGAAAAAAAATGCATCCGCCGCCCAACCCGCGCTTCTCCAAATAGAACGATCCCGATAAATCCGCCTTCCAGAAAAAATGCCGTCAGCGCTTCGTACATCAGGAGCGGACCTGTAACGTTGCCGGTTACGCGCGAAAAGCCGCTCCAGTTGGCGCCGATTTCATAGGACAGAACTACCCCGGTAACGACTCCCATAACGAATCCCAGCGCGAAGAGCCGGATCCAGAAACGCATGAGGTCCTGATAGACCGCCTTTCCTGTGAGCAACCACAATGCGTTCAGCAGGACGATAAACCCCGCGATGCCAATCGAGTAGGCGGGCCATAAGATGTGGTAGCCGATGGTGAAGGCAAACTGCAGGCGCGAGAGCGTGAGTGTGTCGAGCGTCATTGCGTTACCTCGCGACCGGTGGCCGTTCCGCGGTGGTGTTCGATGGCCGCCTGAGTACTACCGGGATTGCCTTCGCACTAGGCGTACCTGAGAGGGGGTCGTACGCGTATAGCGGTAGCAACGGATTTGCTTCGGGATAGTACGCCGCACAACATCCGTCAGGCATACGATAAGCCACAACTTTAAAGCCGCGTAGCACGCGTTCGATACCGTCTGAGGATAGCGTGTGAATGTCGACGCGGTCTCCGAGTGCAAGCTCGCGTTTTTTCATCTCATTGGGATTCAGAAAGAGAACATCGCGTTGATTGTAAACTCCTCGATACCGATCGTTATTGCTGTAAATAGTTGTGTTGTACTGATCGTGGCTGCGAATCGTGCTCAGCCAGAGCGCATCCGGATTGTCTTGATACTCGTCTTCATCGAGGCCTGGGAACACGATAAAATTTGCCTTACCGTTTGGAGTCTTCCAGATCCTCTCGCGCGCTGGGTTGGCTAGATGAAAGCCGCCGGGCACTTTGATGCGCCCGTTAAACCCCTGAAAGATCGGGAAGACCGCTTCGATCTTGTCTCGAATCCGTGAATAATCTTCCACCAGCCATTCCCAGGGAACGACTGATTTGTCGCCAAGCGTGGCGCGCGCCATGTGCGCAACAATCCAGGGCTCGGAACGGAGGTGAGGACTCGCAGGGACAAGCATCCCACGTGACGCCTGCACCATCGACATAGAATCCTCGATAGTGACCTCCTGAACTGTGCCGTCCGGACCTCGATCCACTTCGGAGCGCGCCAGGCATGGTAGAATCAGAGCCGTGCGGCCGTGTACGAGATGAGTTCGGTTGAGCTTCGTCGCAAGATTCACGGTGAGCTCAAGCTTTCCGAATGCCTCGCTGATCACGGTTGTGTCAGGGGACGCACCGACGAAATTCCCACCCAAGCCGATGAACACCTTGGCGTCGCCCCTCACCATCGCTTCCAAAGCGCGCAGTACGTCATGTCCGTGCTCCCGAGGTGGGTTGAAGCCAAATACCTTTTGCAATCTATCCAGGAATTCCTTGCCGGGTCGCTCCGTGATGCCCACTGTGCGATCACCCTGAACGTTTGAATGCCCACGCACGGGGACGATTCCCGCGCCCAGTCTGCCGATATTTCCACGCAGGAGCAGTAGGTTTACGATCTGTTGCACGTTTTGGGTGCCGCGAAAGTGCTGGGTTATCCCCATGCCATAGCAGGCCATGACCCGATCCGCCTCAAGGTAGACGTGGGCGGCCTCTTCGAGTTGTGCCCTGGAGAGACCGGACTGCCTTTCGATTGCGGGCCACGGGGTCGCCCGCAGGTCTGCACAAAAGGCCTCGAAACCGGCCGTGTGCCCCTCAATGAAGTCGATATCCAGCACGCGCGGCTGATCGTCGCGCAGCGCACGATCGTCGAATTCGATGGCGGCTTTCATCACTCCCTTGAGGGCAGCGACGTCGCCGCCAACTTTCACCTGATAATAGTGTGTGGCGATCGGCGTAGAAGTCATGGTCGCCATCTCGAGCGGTCTCTGCGGGGCCTGAAAGCGCTCGAGGGCCCGCTCCCGCAACGGATTAAAGACAACGATTCGAGCGCCACGACGCGCGGCGTCGTGTAGTTCGGTCATCATCCGAGGGCTATTGGTACCGGTATTTTGCCCAATAACGAAGATCGCATCCGCGTGGGCGAAGTCCTCAAGCAGGCACGTGCCCTTGCCAACTCCAATCGCCGGGGGCAATCCCTGACTCGTCGGCTCGTGGCAATAGTTAGAGCAGTCCGGGAAGTTATTCGCTCCGAACTCCCGGGCAAACAATTGGTAGAGGAATGCGGCTTCGTTACTCGACCAAACAGAGGTATAGAACTCCGCTTGGTTCGGATGCGACAAGCCTCGGAGTTTTTCGCCGATCAGCGCAAAAGCCTTTGGCCATTCGATTGGCACATAATGGTCCGTGGCCGAGTCGTATGCCATCGGATGGGTAATCCGACCTTGTTCCTCGAGCCAATAATCAGACCGCCGAGCAAGCTCGCTTACCGTATGCTGTGCAAAGAATTCAGGCGTCACGCGCTTGGCGGTCGCCTCCCATGCCAAAGCCTTTGCCCCGTTCTCGCAAAATACCAGCGGGTCGGCATGCCCCGGGGCAGGGTCAGGCCACGCGCAACTCGGGCATTTAAACCCGCCCGGTTTGTTCATGTAATAGAGGGCTGCCGCTCCCTTGAACAAAACCTTCTGTTCCCAAAGGACGGCGGCAGTTGCTTTTGTCGCTCCCCATCCCCCGCCGGACGGCGGCAGTTGCTTTTGTCGCTCCCCATCCCCCGCCGGGTTCATGATATGGCTCGATTCGTGGCTTACGGCTCATTGTCCTGTCGTCCTCGTTGTGGCGCCGAAAAGGTACGAGTATTACGGATCCACGCTGGGCTGAATCCGCTTTTCCCCCTCAGGAAGCGGTTTGGCAAGCGCCCTGCGCTCGATGCTCGTCGCGAACAGCGGGGTCCCCCGGCGATTGTGGTCTCCTGACGCCTTTTGCCGCGCTGCTGCGGCTGCTCCGATGTGATGCCGTGCTTTTCGATCAGGGTAATAAACTCGGGCATTGTCAGGCCGACAACGGGGTTGGCGTGCTTTCCGGCTCATAGTTCTGCCGTCCTATTAATAGTAGGCGCGCGAGGATTACCGCTCCCTAGCTCGTTCGGTCTTGTCCAAGGCCTTGCCCGGGTCCCGAGTCAGGTCCGCCTTCAGGAACTCGGGCTTTCTGGAATCGCCATGCGAAAGTCCCAATTTCCCGGTCCGTTATGCGAGATGAAAATGCGTTCTCCCGTTCGCGGGATGAATCTAATTTCCGCAAGGGGAGCTTTCGCGACCTTCTCCTTTTTGGCCACATCATAAAGCTCAAGATAGCTATCTGTGTCCTTTTTCGTGGGCATTTCACCATCCTCCGAATTGACCCGCGCAATGCGAGCATCGAGCAGAGCCTACTGTTTGCTCATAGAAGAAGAGCAATCTGCGGAAGGCACATCCATCTCATTAAACGGAGAAAGCATATCTCCCCGAAGGTAGAGGAGTCGTCCACCGCCCGTCCCGGGATATGGGGGACCTCTGATAAGTGTAAGCGACGAAACGCGAACCAACGGCTTAGGTGCCTTGTAACAGAACCACAACGGATCTGGCTTTAACTTCGTAATTCAGCGACTCGAGAGCCTTTTCTTTCCCAATCTCGAGCAGGTCGAACGGGCTCGGCATACTCGTGTCTACCAGGCGCATCCATTGGCCTGCATTGCCTTCCTGAATCTGAAAGTTCAGCTCCTCCCAGTACGCATTAATCATAACGTAAATGTCCCGGTCCTGTTGTGAACCGCCATGCAGGCAGAATGCCAGGCTATGTGACAAATAGCCAAGATCCACTTGCCCGTTTACACCGTACCAGCTTACGTCTTCACGCCAGAAGCGGCTGCGCGAGAGTGACGGATGCGCTTTGCGGAATGCGATCATTCCCTTGAAGAAGCGGAAAATGTCTTTGTTTTTTTCCCGCAAGTCCCAGTCAAGCCAGGTCGTCTCGTTATCCTGGTTCCATGGGTTATTGTTGCCGTGTTGCGTATTCATGAATTCATCGCCGGCACAGAACATCGGAGTCCCGTTCGAGACCATCAGGATTGTGAAGAAATTCTTGATCTGCTGCTTCCGTAACCGCATCACTTCCGCCGGCACATCCTGATCGCCTTCCCATCCGCAGTTCCAACTCAGATTGTCGTCGGTTCCATCGCTGTTGTTTTGACCGTTGGCCTGGTTGTGCTTGGTGTTGTAGGCAACCAGGTCGTAGAGGCAGAAACCGTCGTGAGAAGTGACGTAGTTGATGGATTGGTAAGAGTGATAAGCATTGTCAAGGTAGTCGGGGAACAAGTCGCTGCTGCCATAGAGCCGGGTCATGAGATTTCCGATTTTTCCGGGATCGCTTTTGACGAACGCGCGAACCATCGCGGAATTTACCGTTCCACTGGCTCCATGATTGGCCGGGGAAACTGCGGCCCAACTCGTAGCTGGCCGGGTCCCACGCCTCGGCGATTAGGCGAACGTTGCCGTATTCAGCGCCCCCGGTGATCTCGGAAATTAGTGGAGGATCATCCAGATTGATCGACCCGTCATTATTACGACTGAAAATGGAAGCTAGATCGAATCTGAAACCGTCCACGTGCATATCCAGCACCCAGAAACGGAGGCTGTCGATTACCATCTTGCGCACCACTGGATGAGCGGATCGCAGGACATTGCCGGTACCAGTATCGTTCCGGTAATGCGTCATGCTTTCGTCGAGAAGGTAGTAGCTGCTGTTGCAGATACCTCGATAGCTATACGTGGGTCCATCCGCGCCGGCTTCAGTTGTGTGGTTGTAAACGACATCGAGAATTAGTTCCATCCCGGCCTGATGAAGCGCTTTTACCATTGCCTTGAACTCGACCACGCTCTCCGCAGCGTTTGAAGCAACCGAGTAACTCTGATGCGGCGTGAAAAAGTTCAGCGGCATATAGCCCCAGTAATCATTTTCGTCGGGGTCGTACTGAAAAACCGGCATCAATTCGACCACCGTGATTCCAAGCTCCTTAAAATAGGGAATTTTGTCGATTACCCCGGCGAACGTCCCGCGCTTGTCGGTGGACACCCCGGAGTTGGCGCGTTTAGTAAAACCTCTTACGTGCATCTCGTAAATGATCGTGTCCGAGGCGTGACGAGGCCTCGTGTCGACGCCCCAGTCAAACGGCAAAGTACTGGATGGAAGCACGCCGACGGGTGCCCTTCCGGCATTCGATCCACGGCCGGCGGAAGCGCTGCGTCGGAAGTTGGGCGGAAAGAAGATCAACCTGCAGTGTGGATCCACCAGCACCTTGTCGGGGTCGAAAAAATTGCAGTCGCCAGATGGACTGTGCGGGCCTTCGACCGAGTACGCGTAGTAACTCGCATTGGCGACCTTCTCAGCCGCGAGGCGACAGTGCCAGGCGCTCCCAGATTTATGAATGAGATGATTGAGCGGGACGCGCAGCACCGGATTAACCAGGTCGCGCGCGGTGTACAGCAAGAGCGTTACGTCCGTCGCGTGTCTGGAATAAAGCGAGAAGTTGTAGCTCTTTTCCTTTTCGAGCCAGGTAGCGCCAGGTGGTTGTGGTGATCCCTCGGTTTCTGACCAGGTAGCCATTCCAAGTTCTCCTGCCTGCTTACTTGTCACCCGACGCCTTTGCCGGCTTTTGGCCTCGCCGCGCCTCCTGCGCCGCCGCGGCGTGATACTTGCGACGAATTTCCGCAATGTCTACCTGCGTCGGTGGCAGCTTCAGGTCCATGTCCTCCAACGTGTCCGCGACGATCTCGGAGATGGCCAGGTTGCGGAACCACTTGTGGTTGGACGGGATCACGTACCACGGGGCGTGCTTGGTGCTCGTCCTTTCCATGGCGTCCTCGAACGCGTCGATGTAGTCCGACCACAGCTCCCGCTCGGAGTAGTCGGTCTCGCTGATTTTCCAGTGCCGCGGCGCGTCATCGAGCCGCTGCTTGAAGCGCTCGAGCTGCTCCTCTGGACTGATGTGGAGATAGAACTTGAGAATGCGCGTGCCGTTTTCGTGGAGCATCTTCTCGAAGTCGTTGATCAGCTCGTAACGTTTCGACCACACGGGCTTCGGGACCAACTTGTGCACGCGCACCACCAGCACGTCCTCATAGTGCGACCGGTTGAAGATCACGACTTCACCTTTACCTGGCGTGCGCACGTGTGTGCGCCAGAGGAAGTCATGGGCGGCTTCGAGCTTGCTCGGCTGCTTGAAGCCAAAGACCCACGTTCCCTGCGGGTTCATGGCGCTGAAGACGTGGCGTACCACGCCGTCCTTACCACCGGCGTCAAGCGCCTGCAGAACGACCAGCAGTGACTGGTTGCCGTCGGCGTACAGCAGATACTGCAGCTTAGCCATGCGCTCGATGTGTTTCTGGAGCTCCGGCGCCGACGTCTCGTGCGATTCGTGCTTGTCTTTGAACGCCGGGTCAATCTTACCGAGCCGGACCTTGGCGCCGGGCTCGACGACGAATCTCTTGCGGTAGTCCATTGTCGCGGTTTCTCCTACGGCTTGGCTGTCGACGCACGACCAGGTCTCCGCGGCATGCAGCAAGAGGCGTTACGCGCGTCGCGTGTCTGGAGGAAAGCGAGAAGTCGTAGCTCTTTTCCTTTTCGAGGCAGGCCGCCAAGTAGAGTTGTGGCGAGCCCGGCCTGTGACCAGATAAACATCGCGTGGTTCTCCTACCGCCAGGAGAAGACTAGTTCATAAGTATGCCGCGCTATCATCAGGTCCTCGTTGGTTGGGATGACGCGAACGAGACACGCGCAGTCAGGGGTACTAATCGTATCGGCATTGGCGTCATTTCGTTCGTGATCGAGCCTGACGCCGAGGTGTTCCAAGCCACTACAGGCCTCCCATCGCACAGGTGCGGCGCGTTCGCCGATACCGCCAGTGAAAATCAGGAGATCGAGTCCGCCAAGCGCGGCGCTGAGCGCGCCGATCTGCTTTCGCACGTGATAGCAGAACATCTGCACTGCCATCGCAGCATCTGCCTCGGTATCAGTTCGTTCGAGCAGCGTCTTCATGTCCGAGATGCCTGCTACGCCAAGCAATCCGGATTGATGGTTCACAAGCTCGGCGAGTCCAGGGGCGTCGAAACGTTTTTTGTTCAGCAAGTAGAGAATGATTCCGGGGTCTAAATCTCCGCTGCGCGTTCCCATCATCAACCCGCCCGCCGGCGTGAATCCCATCGTGGTATCCAGCGGGCTTCCGTTCTTGACTGCCGCCATGCTTGCGCCGTTACCGAGATGAGCGATGATTAGGCGGGAAGGCGGATTAATACCTAATGTCCGCATGATGTATTCGTAGGAAATTCCGTGAAAACCGTAGCGGCGAATGCCTTCGTCCCAAAGAGCACGCGGTAACGCGAAGCGTTGCGCCACTTCTGGCATCGAGCGATGAAAAGCAGTGTCGAAGCAGGCGACCTGCGGCAGGCTGGAAAAGTGAGAAGTCACCGCTTCAATGCCAGCGATCTCGTCAGGCAGATGCAAAGGTGCGAAGGGGATCAAACTTCGGAGTTCGTTAAGGAGGGTATCGGTGATTCGTTCCGGAGCGGCGTGATGCGGGCCGCCATGCACTAGGCGGTGACCGACGGCATCAGGATGCGGAACCTGGAGCCGCTCGAGCTCTATGGAAGCCGTACGCAGAGTTGCTGAAGTCGAAGAAATGCCTGTACCGGTTTTCTCGATTTTGCGCTGCGCGCTATGAATCCAGAGCCGAGCTATTTCCGCATCGTTGCGCTCGACCGCACCTTGCGCGAGCAGACTCTCTTTTCCATCACCGATTTGGTACAGCGCGAATTTGAGCGAGGAGGAGCCGCTGTTCAGACATAATATGACGCGAGAAGCCATTAGACGTTCGCCTATATCGTATTCTCGGCGCGATTAATTAACCGGCACGGCGCACCTGGACCTTGGCGGCCTCTACAACGTGCTCAGGAGTGAAGCCGAATTTTTTCTGCAAGGACTTTAACGGAGCGGAAGCGCCGAAGAAGTGCATGCCGAGACTTTCGCCGCGCTCCCCCACGTACCGTTCCCACCCGAAAGTAGATCCTTCTTCGACCGACACCCGCGCCTTGACCGTGGGTGGCAGGATGCTATCGCGGTACGCCTGGTCTTCCGCTTCGAACAGCCGCCAGCAGGGCATGCTGACGACGCGAGCGTTGATTCCCTCGCGCGCAAGTTGCTCATAAGCCTGGACGCACAAGGCGACCTCGCTGCCGGTTGCGAGCAGAAGGATGTCGGGCTTGCCATTGGGAGCATCGGCCAGGACGTACGCACCTCGGGCAAGGCCACTTGCTGACGCATATCTTGTTCGGTCCAATGTGGGCAATGCTTGCCGTGTCAAGATCAGAGCTGCGGGTACGTGGCGCTGCTCCATTATCACCCGCCAAGCTTCTACAACCTCGTTCGCATCACAGGGGCGAATCACCAGGAGGCCAGGCACCGAACGTAGATTAGCTAACTGCTCAATGGGTTGATGCGTAGGACCGTCCTCGCCGACGCCGATCGAATCATGGGTGAAGATGTGAATGATCGGCAGCTCCATCAGTGCACCCAGACGAATAGCGCCGCGCGCATAGTCACTGAAGATGAAGAATCCCGATCCGTAAGGCCGCACTTTCACCAGGCTCAACCCGTTCAAGATCGCCGTCATCGCGTGCTCCCGGACGCCGAAGTGAAGATTGCGACCATCGCGGCTGCCGGCCTGAAAATCGCCGGCGCTATCAAAGGTGAGCCGGGTCCTGGTGGATGGAGTCAAATCTGCTGATCCACCTATTATCCATGGAACTCTCTTTGCGATCGCATTCAATATCTGGCTGGAAGAGTCGCGCGAAGCCAAGCCCTTGGGGTCCGCAGTAAAGACGGGCAGCTCCTTGTCCCAACCGTCGGGCAGCTCGCGCTTCTGCATTCGTTCGATCTCATCCGAAAGTGCTGGAAACTGTCGTTTGTATTCCCGGAAGTCAGATTCCCACGCCGTTCGTAACTCGCGGCCCCTTTTACCCACGCCTTCGGCGAAGTGTTCGCGCACACCCTCTGGCACAAGGAATTTCGCGTCCTCAGGCCATCCGTAGCTGCGCTTGGTCAACTTGATCTCTTCTTCGCCGAGCGGTTCACCATGAGCCGCGGGGTTATCTTCCTTGTGCGGAGAGCCATAGCCAATATGGCTGTCTACGATAACCAGGCTGGGCCGGTCGGACGTTTTCTTGAATGTGCCTAAAGCCCGCTCCAGCAGCTCCAGATCATTGGCATCGCCTACGCGTTGGACATTCCAACCGTATGACAGGAAGCGTGAGGCAACGTCATCGTGAAACGTTATGTTCGTATGTCCCTCGATGGTCACGTGATTGTTGTCGTAAATCCAACAAAGGTTATCGAGTTGGAGATGGCCGGCCAGCGAAGCTGCTTCGTTTGAGATGCCTTCCATCATGCAACCGTCGCCGCATAGCGCGTAGACATCGGCGGTGAAGAGGTCGAAGCCGGGGCGGTTGTACCGGGCAGCCAGCCACTTATTCGCGATTGCCATGCCGACGCTCGCGGCAACACCTTGACCAAGCGGACCCGTAGTGGCCTCGACGCCAGATGTCCAACGATATTCTGGGTGACCGGGGCAGCGGCTGCCGAGCTGGCGAAACGTCTTGATGTCGTCGAGAGAAACGGAAGGCTTGCCGACAATCTCGTAGTCGGGGTCGACCGCCTTAACGCCGGTAAGGTGCAGCATCGAATAGAGCAGCATCGATGCGTGTCCTGCGGAAAGTACGAAACGGTCGCGATTCGGCCAGATGGGATCCTCGGGATCAAACCGTAGGAAGTGCTGCCACAAACAATACACGACCGGCGCCATTCCCATTGGAGTGCCGGGATGCCCGGAGTTGGCTTGCTGAATAGCGTCGATGGATAACGTGCGAATGGTATTGATCGCCAGTTGGGCGATTCGATTGTCTGTCACGAGTAGCTCCTTTTTTGCAGCTGCAGCGAGCGGCCGTTGGCGAACGAATTCAATCGATTTCTCAGACCGGATTGAGGTGTAAACCTCAAATTGCGATGAATACGGTCGAGGAGCGGCGTTGGCATCGCCACTGGCGTCGGCATCGTCTGCCGAAGCACCATCGCGAGCATATGCGGGTCACGGCTGAGGTCGAGCGCGCACGCCACCAAGGTGAAGCCGCCGGGAACCTCCGTCAACTTGGTTTCCGCCTCGTCGACCGTGCAGTGAATCACCTTCCAGTCGCCCTTTGCCATCGCTAATCTCCTTGGTCCTGGCTTTGCTGGCCATCCCACGGCCACGGTCTCTTAACTCTTGCCACGGTGGCTTCTACATCTTTCATGGGTTGTGGCCCCGATGAAGTTCCAGGGAGGCTAGCTTGTCCAGACGGCGTACGTGGCGTTCGGCTCCACTGAACTCGCATGCGAGAAACGTCTGAACCAGATCCCAGGCCACGGCCGGGCCCACGGTCCGGCCGCCTATACAGATAATGTTCATGTGGTCATCCTGAACCCCCTGCTGGGCTGAGAAGTGGTCGTGAACCAAGCCAGCACGAACGCCGGGGACCTTGTTGGCACACACCGAGGCGCCAACGCCGCTACCGCAGATTGCGATACCGCGAGGTACGTCGCCGGCGGCCACGGCCCGCGCGAGTGGAACTATTATGTCGGGATAGTCGTCCAACGGGTTCAGCTCATGAGCACCGAAGTCGACCACGTCATGGCCGGCTGCACGTAGCTGGACGAGCAGCTCTTCTTTCAGAATAAATCCGCCGTGATCGGTTGCGATTCCGACGCGCATATTTCTACTCCACACTGTAGGTACCGCGCTCACGGCCCATATCTCCAGTCGGCGACCCTCGTTATCTATTCGGCGCGTGCCTTTTCAAAGATGTCGACGAACTCACGATACCGCCGTGCAATCTCGTTAACGGCGGCCTCGCGCGTGGTTTTCTTCGCTCGCCATCCGACGAGGGGTTCCCAGAAGTCGGTGCGCCCGACGGCGAAGCCGATGAAGCCCGGCACGGTAGCCGCAACTGTCAGCCACTCGCGCACCTTTTTGTCGTCCTCCCCGCGGCCCAGAACGATGCAACCGACTTTGTTCCGGCCCCCGTAGCGGGCAGCCGCCACGATGCGCTCGCAATCCTCCCGGCGATCGAGACCTTCGATCTTCCAGACGTCGGGTTCGACGTGTGCGTCCTGCAACTCCTCGATGGTCTGGACCATAAGCCGAGGGCGAATCTCCAAGTCATAAGCCCTTTTGTCTCCCTTGACCTTTTCCAGTTGCGCCTTCTCGGCCGGAACCAGCAGCTCAAACATGAAAAGACTTCGACTCTCGCTATGCAGGTATTGGGACAACCGCGTGAGTCGCTCTGTCTGTTTCCGATTGAGCGTTTGGTTGCCCTCCGGGTTGTACCGCAACAGCACTTTGCAGAAGGTTGGCTGGAAGGCCTCAACGTGGTTGGGGAAGTCTTCGCCGTACTCGAAATCGAACTCATCCTGTCCGCTCTTCTCGACAGGACAAGCAATGGTAAAACCGTCCGCCTTGGCATCGCGCAGTATGGCTGCCCCGAATTGCTCGTCCACCAGGATCGCTGCATTCTGCTTCGGCACGCCGGCGGCGACGGCCGCTTTGAAACCGTCATAGATCACCTGTTTTGCCTCAGCGATCTGCGCCGTCTGTTCGGGGTTAAGCGCGCCCTTCCAGCCGAACATGCCCGTCTCGAAGGAGCCGCGGTGGTCGAATGGCAGGACATACAGCGGCTGGTCAAATCCGTGCGTCATCATCGTGAAGTCTCCTTGAGGCCGCGGTAGCGGCGGATCAGACTATTCGTCGAACTATCATGTTCCAGCTTGGGCTCCGCCTTGCTCTCGAGTTCGGGGATGATGCGCTGGGCCAGGACCTTGCCCAACTCAACGCCCCATTGGTCAAAGGAATCAATGTTCCATATGGCGCCCTGCGTGAAGACGCTGTGCTCGTAGAGCGCAACCAACTTACCCAGGGCGGCCGGGGTCAATCGGTCCATCAGAATGGTGTTGGATGGCCGATTACCCTCGAACACCCGATGAGGAACGAGCCAATCCGGTGTGTCTTCGGCCTTTACTTGCTCAGTCGTCTTGCCGAACGCGAGTGCCTCGGTCTGGGCGAAGACGTTCGCGACGAGCATGTCATGATGTCGGCCCAGAGGATTGAGCGAGTGGCTGAACGCAATGAAATCGGCGGGTATTAGCTTCGTCCCTTGATGGATCAGTTGATAGAAGGAGTGCTGGCCATTGGTTCCGGGCTCGCCCCAGTAGATGGGTCCGGTCTCGTAGTCTACTTCGGTTCCCGCGAGCGTGACGTGCTTGCCATTGCTCTCCATCGTCAACTGCTGGAGATAGGCCGGGAAGCGCTTCAGGTATTGCTCGTACGGAAAGACTGCGACTGTCTGCGCGCCGAAAAAATTGTTGTACCAAAGGGACAGAAGTCCCATCAGCACCGGCAGGTTGCGCTCCAACGGAGTGGAACGGAAATGCTCATCCATTTGGTGGAATCCGTCCAGCATGGCGCGAAAGTTGTCGGGGCCGATGGCCAGTATGGTCGAGAGGCCGATCGCCGAATCCATCGAATAACGTCCGCCAACCCAGTCCCAGAAGCCGAACATGTTGGCGGTATCAATGCCGAACTTAGCGACCTCCGCGGCGTTAGTAGATACGGCTACAAAATGCTTGGCGACAGACTTTTCATCGTTTCGCAGACCCTCAATCGACCAAAGCCGGGCCGTGTGCGCGTTGGTCATGGTCTCCAGCGTTGTAAACGTCTTCGACGAGATGATGAAGAGCGTTTCAGCCGGATCGAGGTCACGGGTCGCCTCGGTGAAGTCGGTGCCATCGACGTTAGAGACGAAGCGGAAAGTGATCGAGCGATCGCTGTAATGCCTCAGCGCCTCGTACGCCATTACTGGCCCCAGGTCTGAGCCGCCGATGCCGATATTGACGACGTTGCGTATGGCCTTGCCAGTGTGGCCCCTCCATTCACACGCCTCGCTCCCCGGCGAGCTGAACGAGCAATCGAACTGTTTCATCGGTAATACGGTTTTTGGAGTAGTCCAGATATAGGTTTGCGCCTTCGACGGTAAAGCGTTCTCCACGGTCTGGATCGTCCGCGAATAATTGCCGTAAGTGGATATCTTTAATTTTTTCGTAGTGCGCCTGCAGGGCGTCCCACGCGGGGCTCTCTTTTAAAGGTCTGCCTTCCAGCATTTTGATCTCCTCCTGCGCGCTGATTACTTTAGCGCCTTGCTCTTGGCCTCGATTGCGTTCAACAAATCCTGCCAGGAATCGTCAAAAGATTTAGCTCCCTCCTTCTGCAGATCAGCGCCAAGCTCTGCCACATCAATTCCGACCCTGCCGAACTCTTTGAGCACCTGTTCACAGTCCGCGCCGCCGCGCGGAATGACACCACTCACCCGACCGTGCTCGCTGAAGGCGAGCAGGGTTTCCTCGGGCATCGTGTTGACCGTGTTGGGAGCGGCTAAGGCACCTACATAAAGGACATCGGAAGCCTTGGGATCTTTGGTGCCAGTGCTCGCGAAGAGCAACCGTTGCGGGCGTGCGCCGCAACTTGCCAGTTGCTGCCAGCGATCCGACTCGAGCACATCGTGGTATGCCGCATAAGCTTGCTGGCCGATGGCGACGCCCAGCTTGTCGCGATCCCAGTCGGGTACTTCATCCATCGTTGCCTTGTCCCAGCGGCTGATGAAAAGCGATGCTACTGAAGGGACGTCGGGGCTTAGACCGGAGGCGACTCGCCGCTCCAGCCCGCGCATATAAGCCTCGGCGGCGGCAAGGTAATGGTCACGTGTGAAAAGCAGAGTGACGTTCACCGGCACGCCCAGAAAGATCGCGTCTTCGATCGCGGGCGCTCCTTCCTGGGTGCCGGGAATTTTGATGAACAGGTTGCGCCGGTTGGCCTTTTTGTGAAGGGCTCTGGCCTCGGCCACCGTCGCCTTGGCGTCGTAGG
>WNFC01012877.1_pt1 | contig 14059 bp, 10 predicted proteins | sample 5400541 | NCBI WGS metagenome assembly WNFC01 (sample SAMN13153342, study PRJNA577476) | soil metagenome | isolation source: 120 cm saprolite under Douglas fir tree site 2 hole 2 replicate 1 | place: USA:California | collected 2015-04-18
CGTTGCGCGATCGCCCTGACGGAGAATTGCCATGCCGATGCCGCAACGTATCCAGTATCCCGAAGCCATCGAGCCGCTGGTCCAGTTCATCGAGGAAACGCCCCCCGGTGAGATCCTGGATCGCGCGCTGGAGAAGCTGCGCGCCGGCGTGTCGCCGCAAACCATGCTGACGGCCTCGGCCCTCGCGGTGACCCGCTCCACCGAGATGCCGCCGGGTCATCATGGCGGCCCGCTGCACCCCTTGGCGGGCCTCTATGCGGTGTCGAAGCTGGTCGAGCGCCTGGAGGGCGAGGAGCGTTTTGTCCCGGTGCTGCAGCATGTGGCGCTCACCAACAAGCACATCAATCACCCGGGGATGGGGCCGTACCAGCTGCTGGAATTCGAGCCCGTGGATGAAGGCGGGGTCGAGGCCAACAAGGCGGCCTTCATGAATGCGGTCGGGCGCGGCGAGTGGAACAAGGCCGACCACCTCTACCAGTGGCTCTGGCAAAACGCGCCGCATGCCGAGGCCTTCGACCTGCTGCTGACCGCGGCGATCCCGAAAAATTTCAACGATGACCATTACTTCATGTTTCCCGGAACGCTGTGGCGCGCCTTCGACAAGGGCGTGATCGACAAGGCGTATCTGCCGCAGGTGATGCGGCCGGCGGTGCGCTTTGTGACCCGCAGCCCGGTCGCCCCGCCGAATGTGATGCCCTCGCCGCTGCCGCAGATCGAGGCGCTGATCGAGGAGCATCAGCTGCTGCAGCGCATCTACCGCCAGCGGACCGGCGAGGATGAAACGGCGGCGATCGGCGAGCTCGGCGAAGCCATCGGGCGGGTTGACGTCTTTGCCGATATTCCGGTGCTGATGGCCAAAGCCCTGGTCGGCGGGCTGTCGCTGGAAGGCGCCGGCGAGGCGCTGTCGATCGGGGCCGCCGCGCTCTTCATGCGCTCGCTCGGCGGCAATCCGATGGATGTCCACCTGCATACCAGCGTCAATCTTCGGCGCTACCTGCTGCGGCTTGACGGCGTGAGCCTGCGCAACAAGCTGTTGCTGCTGCTGACTTGGCATGTCGGCCCGGAGATCCGCTCCACCGCGAACCGCATGATGCCGGCGCCGCAGCCGGATATGGCAGCCGTCGCCGCCCTGCCCGCCCGGACTCAGGAGGCGCTGCTGGATGCCATCCAGCACAGCATCTACAACCAGCCGCCAACCGACTGGTCCACCGTCACCAACCTGGGGCTGATGCGGGCGGTGCCGGAAGTCAGGGAAACGGTCAATCTGGCAACGCAATACATGCAGTGCGGCTACGACCCGCAGGCGTTCATTGCGCGCCTCGCCGAGATCGTCTGCCACGACAACTTTACCGAGATGCACTCCTTCAAGCATCATCAGTCGATCGTCGAAGAATACCACGCGACCCGCGAACCCTGGCGCTGGATGCACCTGGTCTGTGGCGCCCAGGCGGCGGCGATCTCGTTCGGCAAGAACATGACGATCTATGAGGAGTACCTGGAACTCCTCCACGCCGCGTAGCCCTTGGCAAGGCAAACCGGGAGGCTTGGCGCCTCCCGGTTTGCGGCAACCATATTGACCGGTGATGACAGGAGGGACGCATGCCCTTCGATTCCATGCCGATCATCGAGGCTCCGAAGCGGCCTTTTACCGTCGACGGCGCCGCGCTCGATCTCGGGCTCGGCCAGCCGACCGACGGACTAAGAGCGAGACCGATTCCTCGGTGGCATTCGAGTCTGCACACCGAGCGCACCGACAGCACGCTGACCGTCCTTACCCGGGCCCGTGAGCTGATCGGCGACGAACGGCATTGGTGCCGCAGGACCTATGCCCGCGGCTGGCGCGGCCTGCCGGTACCGGTGCAATCATCGGCGGCACACCGCTTCTGCGCGGTCGGCGCCCTGTTGCGCGCCGGACGCGAGCTCGGCCTATCCGTCGAGGACGCCCGCAACGCGCTCGAATGGCAGACGGTGCGTCCGGTCCAGGACTGGAACGACGACCCGGCGCGCACCCATCGCGAGGTGACCGCCGCCTTCGACGCCGCCGTCGCCGCGCTGGAGAAGAGCGCGGTCCTCTAGGGGCGCGGTGCGATCGGAAAGGCCAAATAGCGAGCGATCTTCCACGAGCCGTCTGGCTGGCGGCGGAAGATGTCGATACCGGGTTCGTCGACCGTCTCGATCACCCCGCCGTCCTTGCGCGCGACCGTCAAGGTCCAGACCAGCCGGACGGCCCCCAGGTCGCCGGAGACCAGGATCTCCTTGAGATCGAGACCGTAATGGTAGGATTTCTCGCGATCTCTGAGCGAATCCGACAACAGGGCGCAGATCGCGTCGTAATTCCGCTCGGGCTGCCCCTGGTAGACCGCGACCAGATCGCGGGCAAACAGGTCGCACACCCCGCCGGCATCTCGCGAATTGAACGCCTTCGTCCACTTGTCGAGGGCGGCGCGGATGTCTTCGGGCGGGCCTGCCGTGGCCGCCGGCGAGCACAGCGCAATCGCCAGGACTGCGCCGCCACACGCCCAACCGATTCTTTTGGCCATCTTCTCTTTCATCGATCCGAATGGGATCCAGCAGAACAGGTAGACGGCGGTCACGGCGCGGCCGACCGCCTCCGGCTCGGTCGCATCGCCGAGCCCGGCCATGCTGGCAACGACGCCGGCGACCGCGGCGCCGAAGGCGGTGCCGATCGAGCGGACCGAGGTCAATGCCGCCGCGGTGCTGCGCTGCTCGCCGGCAGCGGCGCTGTCCATCGCGCGGGCGACAAGGTGGACGTTGTAGATGCCGATGCCGAGCCCCATGACGAGGGCGCACAGTGCGAGCAGCGCCAACCCCGGCAACAGCGCGATCGCGGTCATCGCGACCAGCCCGGCGAAAGCGACCAGCGGACCGGACAACAGCGCGGCGCGCTCGCGCAGGCCCGACCAGCCGGACACCGAAAAGGTGCCGATGGTCCAGCCGATCGAGATGATGATGCTGAGAAAATTGACGAACAGCGGCGACACGCCATGCACCACCTGCAATAGCAGCGGCAGAAACAGCGACACCGACGTCTGCGTTATGCCATGCAATGCCAGGATCCACAACGCCAGGCCAATTGGCGCCGTCAGCGACAGCGCCTCGGGCGGAAACAGGTTGTTCGGCGCAAAGCGGTCGAGCCGAAAGGTCAGCGCGACCAGCGCCCCCGCCGCGACAATCAGGATGGCGCGCGCCAAGCCGTTGTCGATCGGCCCGGTCGCCGCGACGCAGCACACCCCGGCGGCGAGCGTCGCCAGCCGCAGCAATGGCAGGGGCGAGAGACGGCCACGCCCGGCCTCGATGTCGAGCCGATCCGGGATCTTGGCGCAGGCGATCGCGGCGAAGGCGAGCATGAACGGCACCATCGCCCAGAACGAGCCGCGCCACCAATTGACCGCCGCGAACAGGCCGCCGACGATCGGCCCGCTCAGATGGCAGGCGGTGAAGGTGCCTTGCGACAGGGCGATGATGCGGGTACGCAGCCGCGCGGCGAAGAGGCTGGTGATCAGCGCCATGCCGCTGCCGGCGACCATGCCGCCGGCCCAGCCCTGTACGGCGCGGGCGGCGATCAGGACGCCGATATCGGGGGCCAGCGCGCAGGCCGCAGTGCCGAGCGCAAAGACGCCGGCGCCCAGCGCGTAGCCGCGGCGCGCCCCGAGTCGGCCCCATACCATCCCGGTCGAGGAGGCGCCTACGATCGCGCCGATCGTGTAGAGCATCGCGGCCCAGGTATAGAAGCCGGCGCCGCCGATATCGGCGACGATGGTCGGCATGATGATCGCAATCACCAGCATCTGGGTCGCGTGCATTGCGATGCCGCCGATCACCAGCGCGCTGTAGAGGCCGCGCCCACCGCGAAAGATTTCGCTCCAGGAACCCTTCGCGACCTCACCTCCGGCCGTGTTCACGCCGATGCCGCCCCCCGCTCGCCGTCAGCTCTGCCGACGATCCGCTCGGCGCGGAGCGGGAGGTTGACAGGCGAGGGTTGTCGGCGCTTGCATCGCGCCATCGTCGGTCACGATCCGCGCGGAGAGCAAGCCATGAAATCGGCCTATGGACGGCAGACGCCGCCGCCCGACTATGAATTGACGTGCGTCGAGCAGGGGAGCCCGATGGGCGAATTGATGCGCCGCTATTGGCAGCCGGTTTGCACCTCGGACGAACTGCGCGACTTGCCGCGCAAGGAGAAGCTCCTATGCGAGGAGATCGTCGTCTTCCGCGACAAGCAAGGCCGGGTCGGCGCGCTCGATCCGCATTGCGCGCATCGCGGCACCTCCTTGGAATGGGGGCAGCTAGAAGAGGCAGGGCTGCGCTGCTGCTATCACGGCTGGCTCTACGACACCCGCGGGCAGTGCATCGATATGCCGTGCGAAAGCGAGGAGTTCCGCCAGCGCATGGATGTCTGGCAGCCGGCCTATCCGACCCTGGAATATGGCGGGCTGGTCTTCGTCTATATGGGCCCGCCCGGCACCGAGCCCTTGTTCCCGATGTACGACATCATCGACCCCGACCGCGGCGAGGATGTCGTGCTGCGCGGCATGCGGCTGTGGGGGGATTACGCGGTCGGCATGGTCAGGGACTGCAACTGGCTGCAGCATTACGAGAACATCGTTGATCCCTGGCACCTGATCATGCTTCACCAGACAATCAGCGGCGACCAGTTCGAGGGCCGCCCTGATGCAGGGCGCGCCGCAGATCGGCTGGGAGCGCACCCCGCTTGGCGTGCGCTACAACCTGATCAAGGACCTGCCGAACGGCAACCGCATGGTGCGGCACGCCGAATGCATCGCGCCAAACGCCTTCATTTTCCCGAATATCCGCGAGCCCGGCACCGTGCCGAAGCGCCAGGAGCGCGGTACCGAATTGTCCTGGGCAGTGCCGATCGACAACGAGCATGTGCGCGGCATCAGCATCGTCGCCTGGCCGCTGGAAAACGGCGAGCCGAAACGCGACTGGAAAGCCCGCACCGACACGATCCAGGACATCCGGCCCGGCTCAGCGCTGGCGCGCAGCTACGAGGAGCGTCAGCGCAAGCCCGACGATCTCGAGGCGCAGGAAGGCCAGCGCACGATCGCCGTGCACGCGCTGGAAAACCTCGCCCATTCCGATACCGGCGTCGTCATGCTGCGGCGCCTCCTGCGCGAGCAGATCCAGCGGGTCGAGGCGGGTCTGGACCCGATCAACGTGGTCCGTGACCCAGACACCAACCGCCGGATCCCGACCAACGCCTGGAACACGATCCTGTCGCCCGCCGACGCCGCCTTGCATCAGGGCGAGGAGGTGTGATCCCGTAGCCGCATGCTGACGAACAGCGTGCGGGTAGCGAGAAGTCGGCCCGATCGGTTAGGGCCCGCTCCACTTGTCGTCCCGGCGCAGGCCGGGACCCATTTCGGCAACAACGCGTCTGAGGATAAGTGAGTCCCGGCTTTCGCCGGGACGACGTTAGGGTGTGAATTCCGGGCTGTTGTGCAGGGGCGGACAGGTGGGCAGCACGTTTCGCGGCAACTTCCTCGCCATCGCAGCACTGGTTTTGTCAGCCTGGGGAACCGCACCTTCAGCGCATCCGCTGGACGCGCTCTCAGCCGAGGAAATCGCCGTCGCTATCGCCGCGTTGCGCGAGGCCGGCGATGCCGATAAGGCCACTCGTTTTGCGCTGATCGGGCTCGACGAGCCGAACAAAGCGGCGGCGCTGGCCTGGCGGCCGGGGCAGCCTTTTGCCCGGCAGGCCTTTGTCATCGCGCGGCGCGACCGCACCGTCTACGAGGGCGTTGTCGACCTTGCCACGCGCAAGATCGAGCGCTGGGAGCCGAAGGCGGACGTGCAGACCGCGACCGGGCATGAGGAATGGATCAAGGCCAAGGCCATCACGATCGCCGATCCCGGCTGGCAGGCGGCGATGCGGCAGCGCGGCTATGACACGGTAGCCCCGGAAAAGCTGTTCTGCGCACCGTTTCCGGCCGGCTATCTCGGCGATCCCGCCGAGGCGGGGCGGCGCCTTATCCGGGTGGGCTGTTTCGATACTTCAACGAGCGGCAACAACATCTGGGGGCGGCCGATCGAAGGGCTGCACGCGGTGGTCGATCTCGATGCGGCAAAGGTGATCCGGCTGGTCGAGAGCGGACCCGTCCCACTCAGCCGCGAGACGCATTCCTTCGAGGGAACACAGCCGAGCCAACCCCGCCCGCTCGAAGACGCGCTGGCCAGCGCCGGCATCGTGATCGACGGCGGCCAGACCGGCGCCGCGGTGCGTTGGAAAAACTGGTCGTTCCACTACCGGATGGATCGGCGCGCCGGTCTGATCCTGTCATTGGTCCGCTACCGCGACGGCGACCGGGACCGGCTGGTGCTGTACCGCGGGTCGATTGCCGAGCTGTTCGTCCCCTATATGGATCCGGAGCCGACCTGGTCGTTTCGCACCTGGCTCGATGTCGGCGAGAACGATTTCGGCTTCATGGCCTCCGAACTGAGGCCGGGGATCGACTGCCCGGCCGACGCGGCCTTCCTGGACGCGCTATTGCCCGACAGCCGTGGCGAGCCGCTGCATGGCACATCGGTCGCGTGTCTGTTCGCGCGCGACACCGCGGCGCCCTTGTGGCGCCATGCCGAGGGGGTCAACCGCAGCTATGCCGGGCGGCCGGCGGTCGAACTGGTGCTGCGCACGATCGCGAGCGTCGGCAATTACGACTATGTGATCGACTGGGCGCTCACCGAGGCCGGTGTCATCCGCATCGATGTCGGCGCCACCGGCATCGACGAGGTCAAGGGCGTTGCCGCGCGCAATATGGCCGACCCTTCGGCGGCGAAGGACACCGCCACCGGCATGCTGGTCGCGCCAAACCTCGCCGCGGTCAATCACGACCACTTTCTGTCCTTTCGCCTCGATGTCGATATCGACGGCAGCGCCAACACGCTGCTACGGCAAAAGCTCGTGGCGCGGCCAGCGGCGGGTGATACGGGGCGGCGCAGCCTGTGGACCCTCACCGATGTGGCGGTCGGCGAGGAGGGCCCGGTCCTGGCCGGCGAGCATGGCGGCGCCGAGGTGTGGCATATCGTCAACCCGAACCTCCAGAACCGGCTCGGCCAACCGCCCGGCTACGAGCTGCGCCCCGGCCATTCGGCGACCTCGCTGCTCTCGCCCGACGATTTCCCGCAGCGCCGCGCCGCCTTTTCGGCCGCGCCATTGTGGGTCACCGCCTATGACCCAAAGGAGCTGTACGCCGCCGGGCTCTACCCGAACCAGAGCCGGGACGGCGACGGCCTGCCCGCCTATGCCGCGCGGCGACGCCCGGTCGAAAACGCCGATATCGTGCTGTGGTACACAATGGGGTTTCACCACCTGCCGCGGCCGGAGGACTGGCCGATCCTTCCGACGATGTGGCACAGCGTGGCGCTGGTTCCCTACGGCTTCTTCGACCACAACCCGAGCGCGCAACCGCCGGGCGACATCGCCCCGGCCAAGGCCGGCAAGTGATTTGTAACCGGTCGCCGGCCTCGCCCGCTGCATTCCTCCCATAAGGCTAAAAATCACTGGATCGGGTAGAACACGCCCGCCATAATTGATCGCAACGGTTTCGTTGCCTACGGGCCGGCGAAACTCCCTTCGCCGAGCTCTTGCTGGGGGAGAATCTTGATGATCCGCACCGCGCTCCTCCTCTGTGCCGGCCTCCTCGCCGCGGCGTGCTTTGCTTGTGTGCAGCAGCAGCCGTTCGTCGGGCCGACAGCAACCTGCGATCCGAGCCCGTTTCTCGCAAAAGCATTTCTGCTGGCGCCCGGCTTCAAGCCTCAGGCAACTGGTCATAATTACCAACCTCCGCAACCGGCTGCCCAGGTCGACCCGAAGGGAAATATCGGCAAGGATTTAGCTAGCGCATACTGCCTCGCCGATCCGACTATCCGGAATCAGTTGCTCCGCCTGACCAGAGTGTTCATCAACCAGGACACGTGTTCTTCTGGCAGTTGCACCGAAAGCTCCTGGGGATACCGCGAGCGTCCCGACCAACCTCCAGGCACCGGCAGATATATCGCCCTCTCGTCGATGCTGTGGCCCGCGACAAACGCATCGGCGATCACCTATCGCGCCTACGAAAATAATCGTTTGAACGACCTCTTAGCTTGGCCGAGCAACAATCAGCCGACATTCCCGCCGCCTGTCGCCGGCAGCAACCCAAGCGATACTCCCCAGATGACCGTCCTCGCGGCCCTCGCGCATGAATACGGTCATGTGCTCTGGTATGATGTCCTCAAACCAGGGGGCCATTACAATTGGAACGGCTTCTGCAACGGGAACTTTTTCCAGTTTTGGGCCAGTCAGCACTACCCGGGGGCTTGGCGCTATTTTCAAAGCCGCGGAAAAAGAAAAGGTCACATGCCAGACCTGCATGCGAGCGGTATTATCCAGATCACAGACATAGACACGGCAATAGAAAATAAGCAGTTAGACGCCGCTAGCAACTATCTTTCTCAATTATACGTCACCAGTGCGCCGTGGGCAAGTTTCCTCGGAGCGATTTCGATCGACGAGGATTTCGTCGAAACCTTTACGTTAGATACACTGGCCCAAGCTGCGTTGAACCAGAATCCCTCTTATACGTTGTCCTTGCCGATCCAATTCTTGGACGGCACTACCGCAGACATCGCAAAGGACTATGCCACCGGCGCCAAGCAGGATCTCGGAGACAAGGCGAACTGTATCGCTGCCGCTTTGCCATCTCCCTCAACCGCTAGCGTGCGGACTCGGTCGCGGCTTTACCGATAACCACCGCGGTCTATCGGGTGCCGCGCGGCTTCCCAAGCGATGGTCTCGGCCAGCGTGTAGGAGACCCGCAGCGGCGGCGCGCCGGCGGCGAGATGGGCGCGGATCGCCTCAAGCATCGCTGCGGCGTCGCGGCGCTTCTGGTCGATCCGGCCGGAGGGTAGCCAGGCGGCGAGATCGCGTAACGCGCGGGCGGGGAGACCGGACCCCGCGGCGGTCTCGAGGACGGCTTCGTAGGTTCGCTTCTTGTAGAACAGCGTCTTGGCGATGTCGGTCAGGCGGACGGCGAGTTCCGGCGCAACGACGCCGCGGCGCACCGCTTCGGCGAATGTCGCACGGATGTTGACCATCGCCTCGGTCAAGGGCGGATAGCCGAGCTCCTCGGGGCCGTGCAATACCGCAACCTCGTCATCGTCTTCGAGAATGCCGTCGCGAAACGCCTCGTAGATATCGCCGATGCCGCGCATGCCGAAGACATCGAGTTCGGCGGCGCGCAGCGCGCCGATGCTGGCGGCGCCGAACACATAAATCCCCTGGGCCATCGCCCACAGGATCTCCTTGTGCCACACCGTCGGCACCACCTCGAAATAGCCATCGACAACGCCGATCGCGGCGGGTCGGGCAAGCGCCGCGCGATAGAGCTCGCCCTGCCGGACCGGCGGGCGCCACTCGATCAGCGGCTCGCCAGCGGGCCGCAGCCGCGGCGGCAGTGACGGCCCGGCGAAGATGATCGCGCTCATTGCGCCGCAATCGCCCGGGCGCGCCGACCAGGCCGGTAATTCGGGTGGTGCGGGTCCCATTCGAGGCCCGGAATCGCCAGCCGCACCACCGGTATGGCGAATTCGGGGCGGGTCAGGTCGACCGCGACGCCGCGCCCGAGCCCGGTCGCGGCCAGGCGCCCGAGGGCCCAGCGCAGATCCTCGGCCAGATCGTCGGCGGCAAAGCTCGGCACCGCGCCGAACGGAACCGGCGCAGTCTCCCGCGCCAGCGCGTCGAGCAAGGCGTCGCCGATCTCGGCGCCCGGCGCCTCCTGGTATTCCGATGGCGACAGGTCGTCGCGGATGCCGGCGATGTAGGTGAGGCGAGTCTGCGCCGCCTCGGTCAGGGCGCGGGACAGCGCTATCGCCCGGTCGGCATGGCAGCCCGACCCGTGGAAGCGGCGCAGCCGCCGTGGATCGCCGGCCGACAGGTCGCGGATCTCGCAAAGAAAAGCAGCGATGCCGATATCCGTCGTCACGTTCCAGACCCGGACGGCGATCTCGGCTGCAGCGTATTTCGTCACCAGCGCGCGGCAATCCGGGTCGTCGACCGAAGCGAGGTCGAGGACGCAGTCCGCCCGCCGGCGGAGCGGCCGGGCGATCCACAACGCGACGGCGTCGCGCTCGACGACTTCGTACAGCGCCGCGCTGATCGCCTCGACGAGGTGGTTGCCGGAGGCCAGTCCGTTCGAGCCGGCGAGGAAATAGCCGTCGGGCTGCTGCACGGTGTAATCGGTGTGGACGATCTCGGCGGGCACCCAGCACCCCTCGCGCCGCAACACATCGTAACCCTCGATCCAGGCGATCGCCGCACCGGGATCGAACGACCGGCCGCCGGCGCTCAGCGTGGCGGGATCGACGACAGTCTCGGTTCGCGCGAGCTCGCGATAGGCGGCATGGCGGCAAGGTCCGATCTCCTCGGCGTGAAAGCCCTCGCATGCCTCCATCAACGCCGAAGCCATCGCCTGCGGCAATTCCAGTCCCTTGCCTTGCGACACCGACACCGAACGCGAATTCGGCCGCACCGCGATCGCGACCGGGATGCCGATATGGTCGAGCCCGGTGATGTTGCCGAGCCGGGTGATCCCCATCCGGCCCATATGCGGCCGGACACGTGCGAGGGTCTCGGAAGGGGTAGCCGTTCGGTGCGTGCCCTGGCGAAACCGCTTCGGCAGCGGCTGCTCAAGGACCCGCGCCAGCGGCGGCGTGCTGCACATGTCCGCCGGCTATCAGCCGATCTTTATCCGGTCGCCGGGCAGCTTCGATCGAGAAGCAATCCGGACATCACTTCCGGTTCTCTGTCCCGGCCAGGTTGGTCTTGCCGCCTTGGCGAGTCTGCCCGGAGGGGTTCGTCTTGTTGGCGGCATCGGGCTTTTGCGAGCTGCCGGTAGTTGCCGGCGCGCTCGTGCGTGCGGGGGCGTCAGGCGGTTGCCGGTTGGTCCAGGAAATTCCCATGCCGCCTCCGCCGACCAGGATGATCCTGTCCGACAATACCCGCGGCGCGGCTGGGGTCGCGCCTTCGCGCTCCAGCAGGTCTCTCAAAAGGCGCGCTTCCGTCGTGTCGCCGAGACGGAGTTCTTCGGCTGGTTTGTTGGGTTCGGAGACATAGATGCGCCCGCGATCGTTCCAGACCAGCAGCTCGCCGAACTGCTTCACGCTTTGTTGCGGCAGGCGCCCTGGGTCCTTCCCCAAATCGCCCTCCGATGTGGCGGCTTTGGCGCCAGAGACGGAAAGTGCGCCTAGCCCCAGGAGCAAAGCAATCCGGCTCGGCAACGGCAGCCTTTTGGGAAATATCCGGCGCATCACAATCCTCCCGAGCGATCCGAGCAGACGAGCGCGCTTTGCCGATCGCCGCCTCGGGGACGCCATCGTCCCAATTACGGCGCGCGCCTGCGGAAAATCCTAAAGCGCGCGGCGGTAGAATTCAACCGCGGCCTCTCGCCCGCCGTCAGCAGCGGCCTTCTCCCGCTTCCGATATGCGCTATAGTTCGTTAATCACAGACTGGTCCTGTCAACCATGGCCTCTACCCGCCGCCTTGCCGCGATTTTGGCCGCCGACGTGGTCGGCTACTCGCGCCTGATGCGAGCGGATGAAGAGGGCACCCACGGGCGCTTCATGGCGCATCGCCGCGAGCTGTTGGACCCGAAGATCCGCGAACATGACGGCCGCATTGTCAAATATACAGGCGACGGCATGCTGGTGGAGTTCGGCAGCGTGGTGGCGGCGGTGACCTGCGCGGTCGAGGTGCAATGCGCCATGAGCCTCGGCATAAACCTCGGCGACGTGATCGCCGAGCCCGAGGACATCTACGGCGACGGCGTAAACATCGCAGCGCGGCTCGAAGGATTGGCGGAGCCGAACGGCATTTGCATTTCCCAGACCGTATACGAGCAGGTCCGGGATAAATTGCCACACCCGTTCGAGGATCTCGGTCATCTGAGCGTCAAGAACATTGCTCGGCCGCTGCATGCCTTCGCCTTGCGGCCGGAGGTCATCGCCGAATTGGCGGTCGAAACCGCGCTGACCCTGCCGCCGATAGCCGCGGCGGCGGCCGGGTTTCGTTCAAGTTCGCCACGCCTCTCGATCGTCGTGTTGCCCTTCGCCAATCTGAGCCACGATCGCGACCAGCAATATCTCGCCGATGGCATTACCGACGATGTGACGACCGATCTGTCGCGCATCCCTGACATGATCGTGATCTCGCGCAACACCGCGTTCACTTACCGCGAGAAGCCGGTGGATACGCGGCAATTCGCCCGCGAGCTGAACGCGCGCTATATCCTCGAAGGTAGTGTCCGCCGCTCGGGCAACCGAGTGCGCGTGAACACCCAGTTGATCGATGCTGAAAACGGCGTGCATGTATGGGCCGAGCGCTTCGACCACGCAGCGGACGATCTGTTCCGGCTTCAGGACGATGTGACGAGCCAAATCGCCGTCGCTCTCGATCTCGAACTGGTCGGCGCTGAGGCCGCGCGGCCGGCCGGCAACCCGGATGCTCTCGACTATATCCTCCGCGGGCGAGCCGCGCTGAACAGGGGGTCGACCCCGGGCAATTTTTCGGAAGCCATTCGGCTGTTAGAAACGGCTCTCAGCCTTGATCCCAGTTCTGTCAGCGCACGCGCCTTCTTGGCACATGCGCTGACGGGCCGCATCCTCGAACAGATCACCGGGACGGCCCCCGGGGATCTCGACCGCGCGGAACAGCTTGTCGATGAAGCGCTCGCCGTGTCACCGAGGTATCCGCTTGCGCATCTAGTCAAAGGCCAAGTCTTGCGCGCCCGGCAGCGATACGACGCGGCCATCCCTGAGTATGAAACGGCGCTCGCGCTCGACCGGAACTCGGTTCTTGCGTTGGCGGCGCTGGGCCACTGCAGATTTTTCTCCGGTTCGATCGAAGGCGCGATCGCGGCGCAGGAGCAGGCGATCCGGCTCAGCCCGCGCGATCCCCGCGTCAGCAATTTGTACTGGCGCATCGGCATGGTCCATCTGCTGCAATTGCGGACCGATGAGGCGATCCAGTGGCTTGAAAAGGCGCGAAACGCCAATCCGCGGCTCCCAGGGCCGCATGCCTGGCTGGCAGCATCCTACGCGCTCCGAGGCGAGGCCGAACGCGCCGCGGCCGAACTCGCCGAGGCCCGGCAGCTGAGTGGCGACGGTCGTTATTCGAGCATATTCCGGTTCAGGGATTCCAGATCATGGGCGCCGGAAATCCACTCCCTGGCTGAAACCACGTTTTTCGCCGGGCTGCGGCAGGCTGGCGTGCCCGAGGAATGATCCTCCGGCGCTGGTTATTGTTGCCGACATTGCTGCGCGCCGTGGTGACGAGGCCGGGCGGTCTGCCGTTCGTCGCCGTGATATAGAAGGGCGTCGGCGGGTCGGCCGGCCATATCGCGGACCTATTTCTCGTGTCGGAGCGTCAAACCATGAGCAGCCTCGACAGCCTGATCCAGGACCTCGTGATCGCCAACCGCATCCTTGCCAAGGAGGAGGTGGTCGACGCCTATGGCCATGTCAGCGTCCGCCATCCCGACGATCCGAAGCGGTTCTTGATCGCGCGCTCGCTGGCGCCGGATCTGGTCGGCCCCGAGGACATCGTCGAGCTCGATCTCGACGGGCAACCGCTGAGCGACGACACCCGCGCGCTCTATCTCGAACGCTTCATCCACGCGGCGATTTTCGCGGCGCGGCCGGACGTCATGGCCGTCGTCCATGCCCATGCCGAAGACATCCTGCCGTTCAGCATCGCCAGTGCCACGAAGCTGCGGCCGGTGATCCATGCCGGCAGCTTCATCGGGACGGAGGTGCCGGTCTGGGACATCGCCGATCGTTTCGGCGACACCAACCTGCTCGTTACCAATCTCGAACAGGGCCGCGACCTCGCCAAATGCCTGGGGGCGAACAGCGTCGCGCTGATGCGCGGCCACGGTTTTGCCTCGGCCGCCCGCTCCCTGATCGAGGTCGTCCGGCTCTCGGTCTACCTGCCGCGCAACGCGCGGGCGTTGATGCGCGCGAAACAGCTCGGCGGCGCGATCA
>WNFC01005368.1_pt1 | contig 14057 bp, 13 predicted proteins | sample 5400541 | NCBI WGS metagenome assembly WNFC01 (sample SAMN13153342, study PRJNA577476) | soil metagenome | isolation source: 120 cm saprolite under Douglas fir tree site 2 hole 2 replicate 1 | place: USA:California | collected 2015-04-18
CAGGTATCGCAGTGAGCGAGGAACCCGGTGGCGCTTTGGATCCCGTGGCGGCAGACCTCGACATCAACCGCGACATCACCGAGCGGGCGGGTCGTGCCCAGTGGCAGTTGGCGGCCATCGTGGAAGCGTCCGACGACGCCATCGTCAGCCACACGCTCGCGGGCATCATCGTCAGCTGGAACGCCGGGGCGGAGCGGACCTACGGCTACCCGTCCGACGCCATGATCGGGCGGTCGATCAGTGTCCTGGTCCCCGCCGGCGCGCCGGACGTGATGCCCGACGTGCTGCAGCGGATCCAGCAGACCGAGCGCGCCGAGCACTGCGACACGGTCCATGCGAACAGCATGGGGGAGCGCCTCGACGTCGCGATCACGGTGTCGCCCGTCCTGGATCCCTCCGGCAAAGCCGTCGGTGCGGTCACGATCGCCCGCGACGTCACGGAGCGGCTGCCCCGGGGGCTGCCGCTCCGTGGGGAGACCAACGAATCGGAGCTGGCGAACCGCCGCAAGACGGAGTTCCTCTCCCGGATGAGCCACGAACTTCGGACGCCGCTCACGGCGATCCTGGGATTCGGCCAGCTCCTGGAGATGGGAAGGCTGACACCGGCCCAGCAGGCCGAGTCGGTGGACAACATCCTCAAGGCCGGGCGACACCTCCTCCGGCTCATCGACGACTCTGTCGATATCGCAGGGATCGAGGAAGGCCGTATCTCGTTCTCTCTCGAACCTGTGCAAATCTCGGATGTGATGCGGGAGGCGTTGGACCTCATCCGCCCCGCGGCCGAGCGGCGCGGGATTGCGATCACCGCGGTTTCCGAACACGACGACTGCTACCTGATGGCAGACCGCCAGCGTCTCGTCCAGGTCTTCCGGAACCTGCTCTCCAACGCCGTGAAGTACAACCGTGAGGACGGCATGGTCAGGGTCTCCTGCGGCCAGGCCGAGGGCTGCCTCACGGTCCAGGTGGCAGACACCGGCCCGGGCATCGCCCCCGAGAAGCGGGACCGGATCTTCACGCCGTTCGAGCGCCTCGGTGCCGAGAAGAGCGGCGTCGAGGGCACCGGTCTCGGGCTCGCCCTCTCGCTGGAACTCGTCGAGGCAATGGGCGGGACCATGACGCTGCAGAGTGCCCTTGGCCGGGGGAGCACCTTCTCCGTGACCCTGCCCATCGCGGCCCGACCGACGGGCAAGGTGGCGGTGCACCGCAGGCCTTCCCCCGCCCTGGACACGGCGAACCCGGTGCGCTCCTGCACGGTGCTCTACATCGAGGACAACCTGGCGAACCTCGAAGTGATGGAACTCGTCCTCGACCACCGGCCGGGCGTCAGGCTGATATCGGCCATGCAGGGCCGTCTCGGCCTCGAGCTCGCGAAGGTGCACCACCCCGACCTGATCCTGCTCGACCTGCGCCTCGCCGACATCTCCGGGCGGGAGGTCCTGGCCCACCTGCGGCGCGACCCCACCACGGCGGACATCCCCGTCGTGATCCTGAGCGCAGAGGCCCCGCAGAGCGACGAGCGGAGCTTGCTGAAGGCGGGGGCCACGGCCTACCTGACGAAGCCCTTCAACATGCAGGAACTCCTGGAGTTGCTGGAGCAGGTCCTCGGTCCGTCGTCGTCCAGTCCCGTGGCCGCGCGGTCCGGGGGAACCGTCGCCTCGCAGAGCGGGCCGAACCGAGATGGGGGGGTCCAACCGACGTCGGTGACCGAACTTTGAGTACAAACCGTTGTAGAGCAACAGTTTTTACTCAAAGTTCATATGCCCTGACGCGCACCCCCGAGGGATGAAAGGGGAAGTGCGTTGACGATCTCGAACGGGCAGACGAATGGCCCAGAGAGCAACAGCGTACCACTCGGGGCATTTGTTCCAACAACTGTCGGCTGCGAACACTGATGGGAATTGGGCACTCGATCCCAGCGGCTTTTACACTTCAGTCGGCAGGTTCAGCTACAGCGCAATCGCGGGATAACTCAAGGGCGGGTCGCCTCCTGGAGCCTTTCCGCAGTCGCATTGACAGCCTTGGGATTCTGAAGGAAATCTCGGAAGATCTGCCACAGGCCCTGCCCCACGGTGGCGCCGGAGGCGGGCGGCTGGAGGTCAGAGAGGCCGAAGTGTAACGTCCCGGCCTGGGTCAGGGTCTGCGCCGCCTCCCGCGTGCGAGCATCTGGGTAGAGATCCACATTGAGATTCTTGTTTGGCGAGAGGAACCCACCCGCCCTGGCCCAGTCCTGAGCCGCTTGTGGAGTGGCGAGGAAGCGAATCAGCGCCTGACCGGCCTGGTTATTCGTAAACAGCACTGCCGCATCGCCACCGACGATGAGCGGCCTCGAGCCCCCGATCGCGGGGAAGTCGAAGAAATCGACGGCGGGCTTGGCTTTCATCCCCTTGGTGACATCGGAGATCGCATTGGCAACGAAGTCCCCCTCGTAGACCATGGCGGCGCTCGGCGTGGGGCCAAAGACGTCGCCCACCGAATTCTCGTAGGTCTTCCCGAGGGCGGCCTGCGTCCCGCCGGCAAGCCACCCGTGCGTGCCGAAGATCTCCGCAAGGGTTGTCAGGGCCCGCTTCACGCTGGGGTCGGTCCAGGGAATCTGGTGGTTGGCGAGCTTGTCGTAGAGGTCGGGGCCGGCCGTCGCCAGGTACACGTTCTCGAACCAGTCGGCGAGGGTCCAGCCCGCGTCTGGTCCTCCGGCGACGGAGAAAGGAATCGTGCCCGAGGCCTGGATGGCCGCGGCCACCTGCATCAGCAGATCCCAGGTCTGTGGTGGGTCGACGCCTGCCCGCTGAAACACCTCGGGCCGGTACCAGATCCTCGACTTGTCGGCCGCCTTGAACCAGACTCCGTAGAGTTTGCCGCCGAAGCTGCCCCACTGACGCCAGATGGGAGCGTAGTTCTCGTCCACCGGTTGACCCGCCACGTCGTCAATGGGCTGGAGGTGGCCGCCGCGGGCGAGATCCTGGAGCAGCCCAGGCTGGGGAAGGATGGCGACATCCGGTGGGCAGTGGCCCTCGATGCGGGCGCTTAAGTCGCGAGCCAAGTTGCGGGATGGTTTCGCGTCGGCGAGGATGACCCCGGCACCGGTGCTCTGTTGGAATCGCTTCAGAACCTGCAGGAAGCGGATCCTCTCGGTACCGTCCCAGCTCGCCGCCACCACGAGCCGCTGCCCCTTCCCGGCTGCGTTCCCGTCGCTCCCGCAGTCTGGCTTCAATGCGACGACGGGGATTGCCGCGCCTGCTTGTTGTGGCTGGAACCCCTTCGGCAGCAGGCTCGCGAGGAGGACAAGGAGTGCTGTGATCGCCCCCACCGTGGCCAGTCTCGAGAATCGAGCGAGACGGACGGCCGCCAGCCACCGCTTCCGGGGGGCACGCTCCCGCCACGGAAGGACAAGGGCCCGCACTGTCTGGGTTTGCGTGCCGGGAGTCTCCTCCCGCAGCGCTTCCTCACATCGCAGGCCGAGGTCCTCCCAGAACTCCTCCGGCAACTCAGGGATAGGGAGGCGGGCCAGCGCCTCGCCCAGTTCCTTGTCGCGATCAGTCATGCTCACTCTCCAGGGCTTGGCGGAGCTTCTTGCGCGCATCGCATATCCACGAGTCGATGGTTCCCTGGGGAACGCCCAACATCCGTGCCGCCTCTTTGCGGGTCCAACCGTACATATCGACCAGCACGACGGCGCTCCGCTTTCCGAACGGAAGTCTCCGAAGGAGTGCTTGCAGTCGGAGACTCAGGACCGTTTGGGCGTCAGGAAGCAAGCGGCCGTCATCGAACCATTCGGGTGGGTCAACCCTGGGAAGTGCTAGTGGCGCCCTCGCCGCGTACCTGTCCTTGGCGCAATTGCAGGTAATTGTCACCAGCCATGCCTCCCAACCCTTTTGATCCGAAGCCCGGAGTGACCGCAGGGACCCGAAGGCCTTGACAAACGCATCCTGCGTAGCGTCCTTGGCATCCTCCTCGTCCTGTAAAACCATGTAGGCGATTCGCCATAGGCGCTTCCGGCTCGAACAGAAAAGTCTCCCTGCCGCCTCCGTGTCCCCCCTCTTTGCCCGAGCGAGCATGAGCTCGAAGTTGTCCACAACTTCATGTCCACCACATGATTCGCTCATCGCCACACCTAGTAAGACTCTCGATCCGTCAAGAAACGTCGGATATCCCTCATTTTGTTCGTTGCGGGCCGCGAGGGTAACTTCGCCTGCTGAGTACGACGCTTTCCGGCTCTCCGGGAGTCTTCTAAGGCAGACCCCATGAGAGAACGGAGGCCCGCATGTACCCGAAGGAGCTGATCTTCGCCGACAGCGACGCCGAAGCCGGGGTGGTCGAAGACGAGGATGAGCAGGTCCGAAAGGCTGCCCGCCTCGTCTTCTGGGCGCCCCTGGCGGGGACGGAGGGCGACAGCGAACCGGAACGCAGCAAGATGAGCAGGAGATCGCGGGCCTCGGGGATCGTCGCCCGCAGACCGGCGGAGGCGACCAGCCTTGCCGCCGCGCTGGGTCTCCTCCTCGCTCGGCTCCTGGGACAGCACGACGCCGAGGTCACGTTCGCCCTGACGGTGGTGATCGGAGCCGTCCCGGCAGCGGTCACGTGGCTGGTCGAAGCTTATCGGAAGGGCTTGAGGCGCTGACCTTTGGTCAGGACGTGGAGGGCGGCGTCGGCGCCTGACAGGACGTGAGTCTGGCGGTGGTCGTCATCGCTAGCCGACCAGCCGGAGGACGAGGTTCACGCCACGATCAACCAGCGGCGTGAGGATGCGGGGCAGGACGAACAGCGCCGCGATCAGGAGGATGACGAAGCCGTACTGGTCGAGGAAGTAGATGATCCCATGCTTGTCGGGCGGCAGGATGGCCGCAAGGATCCGCGACCCGTCGAGGGGCGGGATCGGCAGGAGGTTCAGGATCGCCAGCAGGACGTTGATCGAGAGGAACGCAAACAGGAACTGGGCCATGAGGCTGCCGCTGCGGGCCAGGTCGATGCGGGCCACGAAGTAGCCGGCGATGAGGGCCAGGATCACGTTGACGATCGGGCCCGCCGCGCCGACGAATGCGGCGCCGAACCGCCGGTTGCGCAGCTTGCTGGGCGTGATGGGAACCGGCTTGCCCCAGCCGAACCCCACGAGGACGATCATGAGCGTCCCCACCGGATCCAGGTGACGGACGGGGTTGATGGTGAGGCGGCCGGCGAGCCGCGCGGTCGGGTCTCCCTGGATCTCGTCCGCCACGGCGTGGCCGAACTCGTGGAGCGCGATGGCCACGACGATCGAGATCGCGATGATGACGAATTGGGTGAGCTGCCCATGCAACAGCAGGTTGAGCATGCCGAGGTGCATAGCGCGCAGCATACGGGTTGCCGGGCCGGTCCCGGCGGCACGCCGCCGGATCTCCGGGGGTCGCCGGTAGTATTTGGGCATGGCCCGGGTCTTCTCGGGGGTCCAGCCCACGGGCGAGGGACCCCATATCGGCAACTACATCGGAGCCTTCCGGCGCTGGGTGGATCTCCAGGACAGCGCGGACGAATCCTTCTACTGCGTGGTGGACCTCCACGCCATGACGATGCCCTGGGATCCCAAGGAGCTCGCCGAGGGCGTCCGTCGCACCGCAGCCACCCTGATCGCGACAGGGATCGACCCCGAGCGCTCCGTCCTCTTCGTGCAGTCGGACGTGCCGGAACACACCGAGCTTGCCTGGATCCTCACGTGCCTGGCCCGCATGGGTGAGCTGGGGCGGATGACCCAGTTCAAGGACAAGAGCCGGGGGGGCGAGGCGGAGTCGATCGGCGCCGGCCTCCTCGTCTATCCGGTCCTCATGGCCGCCGACGTCCTTGCCTACCGTGCCGACCGGGTGCCGGTGGGCGACGACCAGCGGCAGCACCTGGAGCTCATGCGGGACCTCGCCATGCGCTTCAACCGCAGGTTCGGCGAGACGTTCCCCGCCCCGGAGGCCGTCATCGGCAGGCAGGGCGCCCGGATCATGTCGCTGGACGACCCCTCGGAGAAGATGAGCAAGAGCTCGGGCCGTCCGGGCTCGCTGATCGGGATGCTCGACGCACCGGCGGTCGTGCGGTCCAAGATCGCCAGGGCCGTCACCGACTCGGGCCGGGAGGTCACCTACGGCCCGGACAAGCCTGCGGTCTCCAACCTCCTCGACATCCTTGGTGCGATGACGGGCACGCCGGTCGCCGACCTTGTGGCGGGGTTGGAGGGCCAGGGGTACGCGAAGCTCAAGTCGGAGCTGACCGACGCGGTTGTCGCCGTCCTCGAGCCCTTCCAGGAGCGCTACGGGCAGCTCATGGGCGATCCGGCGATGCTCGACAAGATCCTCGACGAGGGGGCGGGGCGGGCGAGGGCAGTGGCACAGGGGACCATGGCGACGGTTCGCGAACGCGTCGGGCTGCGGCCGGGAGGCGTGCGATGAGCTTCGCCGTGCACCTGAGCGTGTTCGAGGGCCCCCTGGACCTCCTGCTCCAGCTCGTCTCCAAGGACCGGGTCGACGTGGCGGACGTGACGATCGCCACCATCACCGAGGACTTCCTCCGGGCGGTCGACGCCCTCGACACGATCGATCTCGACGGGGCGTCGAGCTTCCTCGTGCTGGCGGCCACGCTGCTGGAGCTGAAGTCCGTGAAGCTGCTGCCCCACGAGGAGGCGGACCCCGAGACCGCAGCCCTGCTCGAGGAGCGGGACCGGCTGTTGCAACGCCTCGTCGAGTACGCCACCTTCAAGGCGGCTTCGGAGGCGCTGAGCCAGGTGCTCGACGCCAACGAGGGCTACTTCACCCGGGCGGGCGGGGTCCCCGAGGAACTCCGGCCCGCCCTGCCCGACCTCCTGGAGGGCGTCACCCTCGAGCGGTTCTGGAAGGTGGCGGCCAAGGTCTTCGCTCCCCGGGTGGCCCAGCCCATCGACACCTCGTTCATCGCCCCAATGCGGGTCAGCGTCGCCGAGATGGTGGAGGTGCTGGCGGAGGAACTGCGGCGGCGGCGGTTCACCTCGTTCCGGGACCTGTGCGGGGAGTCGGCGAGCCGGGCGGACGTGGTTGTGCGGTTCCTCGCCCTGCTGGAGCTGTTCCGCCAGCAGTGCGTCCAGGTCGAGCAGCCGGGCCCGTTCGACGGCATCACGGTGCGGTGGCGCCAGCCCCGGCTCGGGGCGGAGCGCCGGGGGGACCCGGAGGAGCCCCGGTGAGCGTCCTCGATCCCGAGGTCTGGCAAGCGGTCGAGGCGATCCTGTTCGTCGCCGAGGAGCCGGTCGCCGCCCCGGAGCTGGCCCTGGTGCTCGAACTGCCCGTCGCCGACGTCGAGACCCTCATGGAAGAGCTCGCCCGCAGCTACGAGGAGCAGGGCCGTGGCTTCGTCCTCCGTCGTGCCGCCGGGGGCTACCGCCTGGCGAGCCATCCCGACGCCGCACCGTACCTCGAGCGCTTCGTGTCAGAGCACAAGGCGCCCCGGATGACGCAGGCCGCCCTGGAGACGCTCGCCGTCGTCGCCTACCGCCAGCCCGTGTCACGGGCGCAGATCGCCGAGATCCGGGGGGTGTCGCCGGACTCGGTCCTCCGGACGCTGGTGACCCGGGGCCTTGTCGCCGAGGTCGGCCGCGACCCGGGGCCCGGCAACGCCATCCTCTACGGCACGACGGTCGCCTTCATGGAGCGGCTGGGGCTCATGAGCCTCGCCGATCTCCCGCCACTTGCCGGGTTCATGCCCACCACGGCCGATGTCGAGCGGATGGAGTCGGGCCTCGGGCCCGGCATCTAGTGCCCCCGCCCTGCGGTAGGCCACCCGGTCGGCCGGCCGACCCGCCTCCCCAGGAGGGGGTCCGTCTGCAGAAGCTGCTCGCCGGTGCGGGCATCGCCTCGCGGCGGAAATCCGAAGAGCTCATCCGGCGCGGCCTGGTCACCATCGACGGGCGGACGGCCGTCCTGGGCGACCGGGTCGACCCCGCCACGATGGCGGTCGCGGTGGAGGGCAGGCGCGTCTCGCTGGACCCGGGCAAGCACTACTACGCCATCAACAAACCTGCCGGCGTCGTCACGACGAGCAAGGACCCCGAGGGCCGGACGACGGTCCTTGACCTCCTCGGCCTCGCCGAGCACGTGCTGCCGGTTGGCAGGCTCGACACTGCCACGGAGGGGCTGCTGCTGTTGACCAACGACGGGGAGCTTTCGCACCGCCTCGCCCACCCGTCCTACGAGGTGCCGAGGGTCTACCTCGCGGAGGTGAAGGGGGAGCCTGGCCGGGCCGTGATCCGCCGGCTGACCGAGGGCGTGGAGATCGGGCAGAGCGAGAGGGCCCTGGCCGACAAGGTGACCGTGGTGGACGTCCATCCTGGCCGGGACGCCCGGAGCCTGGTCGAGATCACGGTGCACGAGGGCCGCAAGCACGTGATCCGCAGGATGCTGGCGGCCGTGGACCTGCCGGTCGTGCGCCTCGTCCGCACGCAGTTCGGCCCGCTGCGCCTGGAGCGGCTGGCGCCGGGCAGCTACCGCAAGCTGTCGCAAGCCGAGGTCGCCGCCCTCTACCACGCCGTGGACCTTTAGCGGAGGGCCTCGCAGTTTCTTTTCCTGTTTGACCGCTAGCTTGCTCGGGAGATTCGTGAACTACCTGGGCGAAATTTGACCTCGGCCCCCATGTCCGATATAGACTTCGCTTGGCTGCCCAAAGGGGGGGCGGACAACAGGTCACTGGGCTGAGCGTGCACCGGCTCCGGCGTACCATGCTGTGGGTCGGCCACACTGCAGAGCGTTGAGCATCCTCGACGCGGGCACAAGGGGGCAGAGCATCGAGCGAACCTGGTCGGTGTACGCGACAGCACGGTCGGGCGACTGGTCGACAAATAGCCCACGTAGAGGCCCGCATACAACCGGTGTTGGGTCCTCCCCGCCTGGCCGTAGCGTCCGCATCAATCCTCGCTCCTTAGGCGTTCGAAGATCGACCCGGAATTGGAGGGAGGCGAGGCGCTCGCCAGCGGGAGGTCTGTCGGTTCACTCGATCTCCTCTTCCCCGTCACGAGGCCAGCGGACGCAGGCTCGACGCCTCTGGGGGGATTGCAGGGTGCTGCGCCCGCTCCTCGGGTCGGCAGGGGTGCTCCCCAGGATCCTGTTCGCCGGCTCCACGGTGATGCTCCTGCTTGCGGGCCCCATCTGTCTGTTCGTGGCGAGCCAGGTGCACCACACCCGGCCGCGAAACCGCCGTGGGCCACCCGATTCGATGGTTGAGGCCGTGTTGAGCCTGTCCTCCATCGGCTCGTTGCAAGCTCCACCCCCCGCCCCGCCGGCCCCGCCGGCCGGCACACCCGCCGCTGATCTCCCCGCCCTGAAGACCACCATCGCCTCGTGGTACCGGGGTCGCCCCAATTTCTGCTACCAGGACGGCAAGCCTGTCTCACTGCCCCCGGGCATCCTGTCGTGGACCGCCTCCAAGACCCTCCCCTGCGGCGCGAGAGTCGAGGTGTCCGGGCCGGCCGGCAGGGCGGTGGTCCAGGTGGAGGACCGGGGCCCCTACGTGGGAGGACGCGATCTCGACCTGTCGCCGGACGCCTTCCGAAGGATCGTCGGCGCACTGGTGATCGGGACGGCGAGGGTGACCTACCGGGTGCTCAGCCCCAAGTAGTCGCCCCTGCCATCCGGGCATCGACGATGCATGCCTGTTGGGGGCCGGGCTGGCGCTGCTGATGCCGCTGATGCCGCTGCTCCCGAGGCATTGTTCGAGCGCGCCGTCGGTGCCCAAGCGCGGCTGATCCACTGGCCCCTTCAGCTCGTCGGGCATGAGTTCGGGGGCCAGAGCTGACCAGTAGAGGGTGGCGGGATTGCTCGACTTGCGCACTGGCGGCCCCATCCCTCCACCCAGGGTCAGCCCCGTTCTCAGCTCCTGATCTGGTGACCTCCCATGGTTTGTCCCGCTCTCCTCCAGGACGACCTGAGCGATCGCACCTCGAGATGCAAGCGCGAGTGGCATCCAACGCCAGCCCGACGGACCAGAAACTAGAAGAGGGAGGGTACCTCAAGAGACGACGCGGCGTCCGAGACGCTGCGGATCTCGGTCGGCTCAAGGCTCAGACGCACGGTCAACGCCGAATGGTCCGAGAGCCGTGACAGCCGTGGTTCGGGAACGTAGTCGCACGTCCTCAGGACGTCGGCGAGCGATCGCGAGGAGAAGGCGTGGTCGTAGCGGTATCCATCACCGCTCCGACCAACCCAGCTGTGCTCCACCCGTGTCGCATTCATGTGACGGAACGCATCAACCATTGCGAAGTCCTCGAGCAAACAGCGGTAGAAGCCGTACTCGAAGGGCGCGAAGAATGAATAGTGCGGTTGGTGGTCTGGTTCAAGGATGTTAAGGTCGCCCATGAGAAGAATCCGGCCGTTTCTGCCGCGCATTGCGTCCAGTCCGCTTCGACAGGAGTCCAGAAAGTCCCGCTTGCGGGCCGTCTTCTCCGGGCTCCCGTCTCGTGACGGCACGTACAGACCGATCAGATGGACCGGTCCACTGGACGTGGGCACCACCGCCGAGCAAGCCCGTGATGGCAGGTAGCGGAGCCGAGCTGCCCAGTCGTCGGGCTCGAGGGTCGCCCGGCTGACGATCATGGTGCCCAGCTCTCCCGGAACCAGGCTCGGGCGGACTACGTCGTAGCCGGCTGCCAAGGAAGGCGTCAGCAAGCAGTTGACACCCCGCACTGGCCTTCGTTTCTGTCAGTACCAGGACGTCCTCGGGCCGGTTGGCCAGCCACTCCAGCTGGCGCTGGGCCCGATCGCTGGACGGATTGCCGATGTTCCAGGTCAACAGCGATAGTTCCCTCATTGGTCCCTCCACGAGTCGGCGAACACCGACCGTCACTCAGCCAAACTGATTTCGCGATCCACCGGCCGCCGGGCCCCGTGGCGGCGGCGATCATACCGGTACGACCGGAAGGTGCCTACGTCCCTTTTGTCATCGGACAGACCTCCGCATCCACGGCTCCGATCCGCTCGCCCGAGGAGACCACGGCGGCGGGACAGCCCTTGCCGCAGCCGGATGCCAGGGCGCAGGCTCCACACGTCGGATTGGCTCCCACTCGGTAGCGATCATGGAACGAGTAGGAGTCGAGACGAGCAGCGATGTCGCTGTCGGCGAAGATGTTGCCCACGATGAACTCGTCAGGGTCGTGCTTGGACTGAGGAGTACGCGCCGCGAACACCAGATAGGGGCAGACCGTTACCTCGCCGGGCGTGAAGACGTAGATGATGGTGCCGGCCTCGCAACCGGCCAGCGGAGCGCCCGGCGTGTTGGGGAAGCGAATGTGGACGACATCGAGCCCGGAGGCCTCGAAGGGGGCCGTGAGATCGTAGATGCGCTGCATATGCTCCTCCGAGCTTGCGAATCGCGACTGCGACTTTACCCCCCGGCCCCATGCTCCCCAGCGGATTCATCAGCACGTAGTGCGCCCCCTGCTCGACGGCGAACTCGCACAGCTCCCGGTATTCGTCTTCCTCCGCCAGGTTGTTCGGCGTACACAGGAGACCCTGAAGGAGCCCTGCCCGGGAGAGCCGCCGGATGCTGTCGACGGTCTTGAAGAAAGACTCACGACTTCCTCGGAACGTCCCGTGCGATTCTGGGCGGAACCCGTCAAGGGAGATGTTCACGTGCACCCCGCCCACCTCAACCAGCTCGGCGATGAAGTCTTCGTCCAGGTCGGTGCCGTTCGTGCAGACGCCGACATCCATCTCCGCCCGTCGAAAGGAGCGAACCACAGCCAGGAAATCCGGGTGGATGGTGGGCTCGCCACCAGTCAGCGTCACACGCCGAACCCGGCATTCGTGAAGCCTGGGGACCAGAATGTCCTCCACGTCCGCCAGAGGCATGGATGATCCGCGCTTGGTGGCGGAGACAAAGCAGTGCACGCAGTGCAGATTGCACCGCTCATCGATCTGAATGAGCGCCTTGCGGTAGGGCTGCTCTACCGTCGTCCGAAAGTAGCAGGATGTCGCCTGCTGGGCAGTGCTGACCGGCTTCGTGTTCATTGGTTCTCCCGGGATGAAATCGGGTCTCCTCTCCTCGTCTCCTCTCCCCTGCCACCCGCGTCGGGTGTGCGGCCGCACCATGCCGAACGTCCACGGGCAAGAATCGCTCGCTCCACCCAGCTGCAGCAATGTCCTCGTCGTGAACTGATCCTGCACTCCGGATGTCGCTGTCGTTTCGGGGCGCGCCAAGTCGCCGGACGAAGGGCCCTCCTTCGTCGGCGACCCGCCGGGCCCCTCAGGCGGCCGAATCGAGATACCGTCTTTCGCTCGGGTCGGACAAAAGGGAGTGATCGGCTGCGCAGTTGAGCTGCGCGCGGTTTTACGCCGGGTTGTTGTAGCTGGCGCCCCTACAGCAAAGGTCCGGAGATGGCCGCTGGGGCTGGCGGCAAGTCGCATCGATGCCCGGCAGGATGCCGGGCATAGCTGTCACGTTCCTCGAGTTTCCGGGTTCCGCCGAACAGGGAGAAGTACGCGAGTTGGGCCAGGGGTTCAGGGACCCCAGGAATCAGGCGCCTGAGCGCAGGCCGAGCGCGGTCCGCACCCGGTCGAGGCGCCCGCGCCACCAGGCAGACCGGTCTGGGTCCCTCCACTCGAACGCCGTCACCCGGCTAGGCTCGGGCACTGGGGGCGTTCGGGGTACCGGAAGATAGCCCTCGACCGGCGACAGTGAATCAGAGTCTGCAACGACGTCCCCACTGAGAAGCGAGAGTGTGCCGAGGCCGCAGGCGAAGTCGAGCTCGGGCAGTGCTCCGGCGAGAGCAACCTGGGCGGCCAGGCCAGTACTCGTTTCCACCGCGGACGAGACCACGCAGGGCAGCCCGGCGGCCTCGGCGATCTCAAGGGAGCGACGGACCCCGCCGAGCGGGGTGCACTTGATCACTGCCACGTCCGCTGCACCTGCCAGAGCGACGCGCAGGGGATCTTCGGCGAGTCGGATGGACTCGTCGGCCGCGATCCGGACATCCACCTTCCGCCGAACAGTCGCCAATTCTTCAATGGTGCGGCAAGGTTGCTCCACGTACTCCAGTCCACCGGCGGCCCTGTCGAGCTGCCGGATGTTGGTTATGGCGGTCTCGATGTCCCACGCGCCGTTGGCGTCGACGCGGATCCTGCCGCCCGAGCCCAGCGCGTCCCGAACGGCCTCGACGCGGGCGAGGTCCTCAGCCAACGAATCAGGGTGGCCGGCGACCTTGACCTTGACGGTGCGGCAGCCGGAGCTCGCAGCAACCTCGTGCGCGCGCTCCGGATCGACCGTAGACACGATGGCGTTGACCGGGATGCGATCCCGTACCGGCTTGGGCCAACCCTGCGTGCAGGCCTCGATCGCCGCGGCAAGCCAGGAAGTGCAGACCTCATCGTCGTAGTCGTCGAATGGGCAGAACTCACCCCAGCCAGCGGGGCCTTCGAGGAGCATGCCCTCCCGCACGGTGATTCCACGGAACCGGGTCGTCATCGGGATGGCGTAGATACGAGCGTGATCGAAGTCGATGTTGGTCACGGTTCTCAGAGGCTCCGATCTTGGCTTTGGCGGCCGCTCTGGAGGGTGAGGAAGTCGGTAATCTGCTCGTCGAGCTCGGCCAGGGGTATTGAGCCGCTCCGGAGCGGCTCAATCTGCCGCTGCAGAGTGCGTATGCGGTCCACGATGCGGGCTGAGCGGATGTCTGCGGCAGTGCTGAGAGCATCGTGGCCGACAGCGGCGGCACGCTCCAGCTCGCGACCGACGAGGTGGACGGTTGCCAGATCGGTTTGGACGAAGCAACGGCTCCGGACCCGCCAGGACTCATAGCGGTCCATGGCCCATTGGATCAGCTCGGCCGCTGGTTCAGATTCGCCGATGTCCCGGAGGCACCGGCCCAGATCGGCGGCGAGCTCGGCTGCGGTGTAGAAGCTCAGCCATGGCGGCTCCTCGTGGGGGCGGGAACGCTCGTAGAGCCGCTCCGCTTCTAGGTGACCGAGCAGAAAGTATTTGAGAATGAGTCTCACGAAAAAGGGGCCTCTGTAGTGCCCGTAGACGCGCGATCCGACGAGCGCTGGACTCGAATGACCCGGCGCGGAAACGCCGATGCTTGAAAATGCCACTTC
>WNFC01018262.1_pt1 | contig 14057 bp, 10 predicted proteins | sample 5400541 | NCBI WGS metagenome assembly WNFC01 (sample SAMN13153342, study PRJNA577476) | soil metagenome | isolation source: 120 cm saprolite under Douglas fir tree site 2 hole 2 replicate 1 | place: USA:California | collected 2015-04-18
TGAGGTAAACGGCGGTTTCTGGCGGGTTTCAAAAGCATGTGTCCGGCCAGAGTCTTAGACCAAACGTTAGCCGATGAGCCGTATTCAGCGGCTGCTATGTTTCGAGGGTAGGCGACGGGCTCCCCGGATTCCGGGCGGGCCGCGCGGGGCGGTGGCCGGTCACCGCGCCGAGGCGCGGCGGCCCAGGATCAGGCCTTGACGCGGGTCGGCCTCAACAGGAAGGCGGGGAGGTGCGAGTGGTCGCCCGGCTCCCGGGCGCGCTCGCGCTGCGGCTCCGGACGTGGCTGCGGGCGGGCCGTCTCGAGCGACGCGACGTTCGCGGGCGGGCGCTCGCGCTCGGGGCGTTCGCGCTCATGCGCCGGGTGCTTGCCGCGGGGCCGCTCGGCGCGCGCATGCGAGCTTCGCGTGCGGTGCGAGCCGGAACGATGACGCGCCGGCCGCTCTTCGTCCGCGCCGCCGGTGGGCGGCGGCGAGTCGGCCCAGGGAATTGTCTGCCCGATCAGCTTTTCGATCGCCGCCACCGATTTCTGGTCGATCGGCGACACGATGGTCACCGCGGCGCCGCTGCGGCCGGCCCGGCCGGTGCGGCCGATGCGATGGACGTAATCGTCGGCATGATGCGGGACGTCGAAATTGAACACATGGCTGACGTCGGGAATGTCGAGCCCGCGCGCCGCGACATCGGAGGCGACGAGCAGGGCGACCTCGCCGCGGCGGAACTGATCGAGCGCGGCCGTGCGCGCCGATTGGTCCAGGTCGCCATGCAGCGCAACCGCCGAGAAGCCGTGCTTGACGAGCGAACGATGCAGCAGCGCCACCTCGCGCTTGCGGTTGCAGAAGATGATGGCGTTCTTGAATCCATCCACCGTGCGGATCAGGCTGCGCAGCGTGTCGCGCTTGTCGTGCGGCTCACGGCCGGTCTTGACCAGCACTTGACTGGTGGTGGCGACGGTAGTGGCGGGCCGAGAGACTTCGACGCGTACCGGATTGTGCAGGAATTGCTCGGTGATGCGCTGGATTTCCGGCGGCATGGTGGCGGTGAAGAACAGCGTCTGGCGGGTGAACGGCACCAGCTTGCAGATGCGCTCGATGTCCGGGATGAAGCCCATGTCGAGCATGCGATCGGCCTCGTCGATGACGAGCAGGTCGACGCCGGTGAGGAGGAGCCGACCGCGCTCGAAATGATCGAGCAAGCGCCCGGGAGTCGCGATCAGCACATCGACGCCGCGTGTGAGCTTGCTGTCCTGGTCGTCGAACGACACCCCGCCGATGATTAGGGCGACGTTGAGCTTCTGCTTGGCGCCGTATTTGTTGAAGCTCTCTTCGACCTGCGCCGCAAGCTCGCGGGTGGGCTCGAGGATGAGCGTGCGCGGCATGCGCGCGCGCGCGCGTCCCTGCTCCAGTTTTGTGATCATCGGCAGCACGAAGGCGGCGGTCTTGCCGGTGCCGGTCTGCGCGATGCCGAGCACGTCGCGCCGTGCGAGCACGTGCGGGATGGCCTGGTCTTGGATCGGGGTCGGGGTGGTGTAGCCAGCCGCGGCTACGGCGGCGAGAACTTTTTCGGACAAGCCGAGATGTGCAAAAGACATGAAACCTCGAAAGTAACCGCCTGGTGCTCCAGGCCGCGCCCGGTTACGTGAAACATCGGGTTGTGCGCAGGATTGGGCGGCCGACTGAATCGCGCCGCTTGACCGGCAACATAGTGCTGCGGCGCGAAAAGTCAATGCGTCGACCCGCATTAAGTTAATCGGCTGTCACGATTTTTTTGCAATTCGGACGATTACGTCGTCGGCGCGGGCGGAGCCTTGGCGCGCCCCCCGCGCCGAAACGTCCAAGTTTTTCCGGCTTCCGTCCCTTCCGCGCGGCGACCGCGTGAGGCCTATGGGCTCACCGGCAAAAAGACGCAAAACGAGCGGAGGAAGCCATGCGCACGCAGGTGGGGATCGTCGGCGCGGGGCCGGCCGGCCTCATGCTTGCGCTGTTGCTCCGGCGTGCCGGCATCGACTCGATCGTCATCGAAAGCCGCAGCTTCGACTACATCGCCCACCGCATCCGCGCCGGGCTGCTGGAGCAATGGGTGGCCAACCTGCTGACCGAGCTCGGTGTCGGCGAGCGCATGCGGCGCGAAGGCATGTTCCACCGCGGCATCTACCTCAACTTCGAAGGCGCGCTGCATCACCTCGATTTCCGCAAGCTGGTCGACAAGGGCGTCACGATCTACGGCCAGCAGGAGGTGGTGAAGGATCTCGTCGCGCATCTGCTCGCCGACGGCGAGCAGATCCTGTTCGAGGTCGAGGATACGAGCATCCACGATTTCGAAGGCGAACGGCCAAGAATCCGCTTTCGCCATGAAGGCGAAGCGAAGGAGATCGATTGCGATTTCATCGGCGGCTGCGACGGTTTCCACGGCATCTGCCGCCCGAGCTTTCCGGCCGGGCTGCTGAGCACGTACGAGCGGGAATATCCGTTCGGCTGGGTGGGCATCCTCTCGGAATCGCCGCCGCCGGAAGACGAGCTCATCTACACCTATCACGACCGCGGTTTTGCGCTCTTCACCATGCGCTCGCCGACGCTGGCGCGGCTCTATCTTCAGTGCGGCCACGACGAAGACATCGAGAACTGGCCGGATGCCCGCATCTGGGACGAGCTGCATGTGCGGTTGAACGGCGTGCGCGCGCTCGCCGAGGGGCGCGTGCTGCAGAAGGGCATCACGCCGATGCGCAGCTTCGTGGTCGAGCCGATGCAGGCGGGTCGGCTGTTTCTCGCGGGCGATTCCGCCCATATCGTGCCGCCCACCGGCGCCAAGGGCATGAACCTCGCCATCGCCGACGTGGTGGTGCTCTCGCGCGCGCTCGAGGCTTTCTATCGCTCCGGGCGCACCGATTTGCTCGACGCCTATTCGGCGACCTGTCTCAAGCGGGTGTGGCAGGCGCAGCGCTTCTCCTGGTGGATGACGCAGATCTTCCACCGCTTCCCGGGCGAGGTGCCGTTCGACCAGCGCCGCCAGCTTGCCGAGCTCGACTACGTCGCGACATCCACGGCCGCCGCGACTGCGCTCGCGGAGAATTACGCCGGCCTGCCGATGCAGTGACCGCGGCCGTTTGGTTGCCGAACGATGAATCGGCACCCGCGAAAACCGCGCCGAATTATACAGGTCGAAGGAGCGAATTACTCATCAGCGCGCTGCTAGCTTCCATCATACGTTGCAACGGGTGGAATGGCAGAGATGAGCCGGCATTGCTTCGGTTGGGCGGTCGCGGCTTCATTCGCTGGGCTGGTGGTCCTGTCGGCGCCGGCGCGCGCGCAATCGGCGTTCTCCGAACAACTCGGACGCAACATTTCGCAGGCGCAGAAAAGCGAGCTGCAACGTCAGTTCGGCCGCGCGCTGGTCGACCGCGGGCGCACGCTCGATCTCGATCCGGCGACGAGCGTCGAGGACGCGCGTCGCGTGCTCGTGCGGCGCGCGTCGCTGTTCGAGACCGTGAGCGAACACGCCAAGGCCGAGGCGGACCTCACCGCTGCCCTCGCGCTGGAGCCGGTCGATCCCGCGCTCTACGCGGAGCGCGGCTACTTCTACATGCGGCGAAACCGGTTCGCCGATGCGCTGGCCGATTTCCTCACCGGTGCAAAACTCGATCCGGCCAATGCCCGTTTCCGCTTCGCGGCCGGGCGCGCGCAGGCGGCGCGCGGGAATTATTCCACCGCGATCCCCTTCTATGACGAGGCAATCCGGCTCAATCCGCGCGACGCCGCATCCTTCCTGGCGCGTGCGGAGGCGCGGGTCCGTGTCGACATGCTGGCGCAGGCGCGGACGGACTACGACCGCGCCATCGCGATCGGTCTCGCGCGCAACAACGACCGCTATTTCGCCTATCTCGGCCGCGGCTACGTCGATCTCGTGCGCGGCGACTATTCCGGCGCGATCGGCGATTTCGACCGCGCGTTGGAGCTCGATCCCGCCGCGGTCAGCGCGCTCCTGTGGCGCGGCTATGCGCGCGAGATGGGCGGCCGCACCGACCTCGCGCTCGACGATTACGAGCGCGCCGCCGCGGCCGATCCGCGGGACCGATCGGCGCGCGCCAACCTGCAACGGCTGCGATCGAACTGAAATCTAGCCTTTCTTCGGCGACCAGCCATAAGCCTTGGTGCAGGCGCCGCCCATCAGCATTGCCCGCTCGGTGTCGCTCAGGCGGTCGGTCTTCACGAAGGGCTCGACGGCCTGCTCGTAGTTGACGACTGCGAACGCGCGCGTCCAGTCGGTGCCCCACAGGCAGCGATCAAAACCCCAGGCATCGAACACGCGGGCAAGCGGGTCCCAGATATCGTTGAACGGATACGGTTCCCGCGACAGCGTGCAGGCGCCGCTGACCTTGATCACCGCGTTCGGGCGCTTGGCGAGTGCCAGCACCTTCGGGAGGTCGGCCCAGGGCTGTGGCGGCGCGGGCGGCACCCGCGGCTGCAGGATGCCCAGATGGTCGATGATGAAACGCGTGTCGGGATGGCGATCGATGAGCGCGGCGCCCGCGTCCAGGTTGCCCCAGCACAGGATGTTGACCGGAAAATCGTGGCGAGTGGCGGCGCGCAGGATGCGGTCGAGGCCCGGGTCGTTCGGATCGCGCTTCGCTTCCTTGGTCAGGATGATGCGGACCCCGACCGCGCCCGGGGTCTTCTTCCAGTCGGCGACGACATCGGCCACCGCCGGATCGTCCGGGTCGACCGGCTTGACGATGGCGAAGCTGCCCGGATGGGCCCGTTGCACTTCCACCGCATAGCTCGCGTCGTAGCGGTACATGGAAAAGGCGGAGATGAAGATCGCGCCGTCGACGCCGACCCTGTCCATCGCCGCCACCATCTCGTCACCGGTGACGTGAGCGGGCCAGTTCGGCACGGTGTGCCACGGTCGCTTCGGCGTGTTCGCCTCGTAAACGTGGACCTGGGAATCGATGACAGTCATCGGGGAAGCTCCTCACGGCGCCGTAGGGTGGGCAAAGGCGGCCCGAAGCGGTCGCTGGGCGGACGGCGTCAGGCCGCCGTGCCCACGCTGCGTGGGCACGGCGCATTCCGAGATTTTTCCGCGTGGTGAGGCCGAGCAATGCGCCTTTGCCCACCCTACACGCGTCAATCGAGCGGCTCGAGCTTGATGATCGAGGCGCCGTGGTTGCTGCCGACCCAGAACGTCACCGGCGTGGTCGTGTTGTCGACATAGACCCGCCGGATATTGGTCGAGCGCGGCAAGAGGTAGTCGACGAACTCCCCGGTCTTGGTGTTGAGCCGGGTCACGCGGTCGTTCATCATCGAGCCGGTCCAGGCCTCGGCGTTCCTGTCGATCGTCACCTCGTACGGCGCCGCCCACGGCAGCGGCAGCTGCCATTCGGTGAATTTTTCGGTCTTGGTGTCGAACATCGCGATCCTGTTGCCGCGATACTCGCCGAACCACATGCGGTCCTCGCTGTCCATCATGCCGCGGCGCGGCGCCGACTTCTTGGTCGGGATCTCGTACAGCGTGATCTTGCCGGTCTTGGCGTCGACGCGGCCGACGTGCTCCTGGGCGAAGTCGGTGAAATAGACGTTGTTCTGCGAGTCGGGAACGATGTCGTAGATGTTGTGGGTCTCGCCCGGCTTCGAATTCTTGAACGGCTCGATGGTCTCGATGTTGCCGGTGGCGAGATCGAGCCGGTGGATCGCGGCAAAGCCGTTGTTCTGCGACCACACCTTGCCGTCGACGGCCGAAGACTCGGCGCGCACCATGTTCACCTGCGCCATGTCCTTGTTCATCTCGGGCGGCAGCGAATAGGTGGTGACCTTTTCGGTCTTGGGATCGAAGCGGCCGATCGCGCCCTGGTACATCATGCCGAACCAGAGATGGCCGTCCTTGTCGGCGCGCAGGCCGAGACTGCCCTGCGGCCAGCCCTTCTTGAGCTCGGGCGTCTGGTATTCGGTGACCTTGCCGGTCTTCGGATCGAGCTTGCCGATGTTCTGCTCGCCGAAATTCGAGTACCACGCGTTGCCGTCCTTATCGAGGATGACGTCATGCGGCTCGATCAGCGGCCGCGGCAGGTCGTACTCGGTGATGATGACCTTGGTGGCGCGGCCCTTCGGGCGGGGCAGGGTCTTGAGCGCATATTCCCAGGTCGAGCCTTCGCTGAGATTGATGGTGGCGAGCCACTCGGCGCGCCGCTTGAGCGCCTGCCCGCGCTGCTCGCCGCGCTCTTCCAGGAGACGCTGGGCTAGGCGCTTCTGCGGCCGCATCGGGACGCTCTGATTGGCGTAGGTTCCCATGCGCGTCATGACGTCGACGAAACCGTCCGCGTCATGGGTCGATTTCACGATGCGCTCGAGGCTGTGACAGCTCACGCAGTTGAACAGCACGTCCTTCTGCTCGCGCGTGCCGGGCGTGCTTTCGATCCATTCCGCGTTGGTGAGCTGCGCCGAGACGTTGCGCGCCTTGCGCAGCTTGAGATCGGCGGTCGCGGGCCCGCCTGCCGCCACTTCGGCGACGGGCTTGCCCTCGAGGTCGTAGCCGACCGCGCGGATGCGCAACGTATAGCGGCCAGAATCGAGCTTGGCGGCCGGGAAGCTGTAGCGGCCCTGCGCGTCCGTCACGACCGTGATCGAGATGGTCGAGCCGTCCTTCTTGGCGGTGACCAGCACGCCTTCCATCGCCCCTTCCTCGGCCGAGGCGACGAGGCCGGTGAGCACAGTCTGCGCGCTGGTGGGGCCGGCGAAGGCGAGGACCGCGAAGGCGGCGCTTGCGAGCAGCGTCAGTGTCGTCTTGCGCATGAATTTCTCCCCGGATTCTTCTTTGCAATGACGCGGGAGGCCGCGAAGGTCGCCCCTTCGGCCCACCGCCATGACTCGAATCATACGGGACGGCCCGCGGCGCCGCCAGGGCCTTGCGGGCGCTACTCCTTCAGGATCGGCGCGAGCGGCCGCCGGAACGACCAGATGACGGCGCCCGCGAGGCCGGCGACGGCGGCGATCATCAGGAAGAAGTGCGCCTTGTCCATCGTGCTCCAGAAGCTGCCGAGCCAGCCCGCGATGAAGTTGCCCGTGAAGCTCGTCGCGAGCCACACGCCCATCATCATCGACAGCATTTTTGCCGGCGCGATCTTCGACACCAGCGACAGTCCGATCGGCGAGATGTAGAGCTCGCCGATGGTGATCACCACGAAGTAGCCGAAGAGCCACAGCCAGCTCACCTTGGCGCCGCCCGCCTGCAGCGCCGCAACGGCCATGATCAGGTTGGCGAGCGTCACGCCGAGGCAGCCGAGCGCCATCTTGGTGATGGTCGAGGGCTCGGCGCCGCGTTTCGCCTGCCAGGTCCACAGCGCGATCACGAAGGGCGTGAAGGCGAAGATCATGAACGGGTTGAACGCCTGGAACCAGGTGGTCGGGATCTCGGCCGACCAGAACAGAAGATTGATGGTGCGGTCGGTGTAATCGTCGGCCCACAGGGCGATCGTGTTGCCCTGCTGCTCGTAGGTCGCCCAGAAGAACGTCGTGGGCACGACCAGCACGAGCAGGGCGACAATGGCGCGCCGCTCCTCGCGCATGAGGGGGGCGCGCGCCGTCGCGGGCGCGATCTCATCGGGCGGCAGCGACGGCGCGGCATAGAGATAGATCGCGAGCCCGATCAGCATGCCGATGCCGGCGGCGCCGAAGCCGTAATGCCAGCCTGCCTTCTCGCCGAGCGTGCCGCACACGAGCGGCGCGAGAAATGCGCCGAGATTGATGCCGACATAGAAGATCGAATAGGCGCGATCACGGCGCGGATCGCCCGGAGCATAGAGATCGCCGACCTGGGCCGACATGTTGGGCTTGAACGCGCCGTTGCCGAGGATGAGCGTGAGCAACGCGAACAGGAGGAGCGGCTCGAACGCCATCATGAAATGGCCGGCCGCCATCAGGCTCGCGCCGATGATCACGGTGCGCCGATGGCCGAGCACGCGGTCGGCCAAGAGTCCGCCGAAGACGGGCGTGAGATAGACGAGACCGGTGTAGAGGCCGTAGATCTGCGAGGACAGCGGCTGGATGTCGAGCGGCCCGAACGGAATCTCAAGGAGCCGCTTGAGGGCCGAAAGGCCGATCACGCTTTCCGCCTGCGGCGGCTGCAGGACGTATTTGACCATGTAGAGCGTCAGCAGCGCGCGCATGCCGTAGTAGGAGAAGCGCTCCCACATCTCGGTCGCGAACAGGAAGGAGAGGGCGCGCGGGTGGCCGAACAGCTCGGTCTTTGCGCTGTGAACGGTAATCTGATCAGTCATCGGACGAGCCTAGCACCCCGGCCCTGCGTTTTGAGGCGCTGTCAAGAAGATCGATGCAGCGCTGCCGCGATCAGGGTTCCGTCGGTGGAAAGCGTGGATGACTCCGCTCGCCGAGTGGACTTCGGCCGCGGTCGGCGTAGGCTGCGGGTGCTCGGGCGATCACGCGGGCAAAGAGCAGGTCACGGAGTGTAAGCACCTGCCGCGCAGCCCCACGACGCGCCTCCGATTGTGGCGTCCGAGCGCTTGGAGCGTGTGCCGGCAACGGCACACGCTCTGAGATTTTTTGGGGTCCCGTTCGCGATGTAGACGCCTAGACGTCGAGCAATTCCTCGCTCGCGAACTCGGCGCGCTCCTGAATGAACTCGAAGCGCGCCTCGGCCTTCGTGCCCATCAGCCGCTCGACCGACGACGCCGTCTTCTTCTTCTCTTCCTCGACCAGCATGACGCGCAGCAGCGTGCGCTTGCTGCGGTCCATGGTGGTTTCCTTGAGCTGCGCCGGCATCATCTCGCCGAGGCCCTTGAAGCGGCTGATCTCGACCTGGGCGTTGGCGCGGAATTCCTTCTTCAACAGCTCGTCCTTGTGCTTGTCGTCGCGCGCATAAAAGATCTTGCCGCCGTGCGAGAGCCGGTAGAGCGGCGGCACCGCGAGATAGAGGTGCCCCTGCTCGATGAGATGCGGCATCTGGCGATAGAAGAAGGTGATGAGCAGCGAGGCGATGTGGGCGCCGTCGACGTCGGCGTCCGTCATCACGATCACCTTGTCGTAGCGCAGGTCCTGCTCGCGGTAATGCGTGCCGGTTCCGCAGCCGAGCGCCTGCACGAGATCGGCGAGCTGCTGGTTCTGCGCGAGCTTGTCCTTGCCGGCGGAGGCGACGTTGAGGATTTTTCCGCGCAGCGGCAAGATCGCCTGCAGGGCGCGGTCGCGCGCCTGCTTGGCCGAGCCGCCGGCGCTGTCGCCCTCGACGATGAAGATCTCGGAGCCTTCCGCCGCGGTGCTGGTGCAGTCGGCGAGCTTGCCGGGCAGGCGCAGCTTGCGCACCGCGCTCTTGCGCGAGATTTCCTTTTCCTGGCGGCGGCGGATGCGCTCGTCGGCGCGCTCGACCACCCAGTCGAGCAGCTTGTTCGCCTGCAGCGGGTTGCCGGCGAGCCAGTGGTCGAACTGGTCCTTCACCGCGCCTTCGACGATGCGCTGCGCCTCCGCGGTCGCGAGCCGGTCCTTGGTCTGACCCTGGAATTCGGGCTCGCGGATGAACAGCGAGACCATGGCGCCGGCGCCCGACATCACGTCGTCGGACGTGACCGTCGCCGCGCGCTTGCCCTGGCTGGTACGCTCGGCGTGATCCTTGAGGCCGCGCAGCAGCGCGGCGCGGAAACCGGATTCGTGCGTGCCGCCGTCGGGGGTCGGGATCGTGTTGCAGTAGGACGACAGGAAGCCGTCGGCATCGGCGGTCCACGCCGCCGCCCATTCGACCGAGCCGGGCACGCCCGGCTTGCCGGACGTGCCGGTGAAGATGTCGGGGTGGACCAGCGTCTGGCCCTGCAGGGTGTTGGCGAGATAGTCCTTGAGCCCTTCGGGGAAATGGAACGTGTCCTCCTCGGGCACGCCCTCGACGCCGGCGAGCAATGCCTTGTCGCAATGCCAGCGGATCTCGACGTCGCCGAACAGATACGCCTTGGCGCGCGTCATCTTGAACAGGCGCTGCGGATTGAACGCGATCTTGCCGCCGAAGATCTCCGCATCGGGCTTGAAGCGCACCTTGGTGCCGCGGCGGTTCGAGATCTTGCCGAGCTTCTCGACGCCGCCCTTCGGTTTGCCCCGCGCGTAAACCTGGCGGTAGAGCTGGCCGCCGCGCGCAACCTCGACCTCGACGCGTTCGGACAGCGCGTTCACCACCGACACGCCGACGCCGTGCAGGCCGCCCGACGTCTCGTAGACGTCGGAGGCGAATTTTCCGCCCGCATGCAGCGTGCACATGATCACTTCGAGGGCGGATTTCTTCGGGAATTTCGGATGCGGGTCGACCGGGATGCCGCGTCCATTGTCGGTGACGGTGACGTAGCCGTCCTTCGCCACCTCGACCTCGATGAACGTGGCGTGGCCGTTGAGCACCTCGTCCATGGCGTTGTCGATCACCTCGGCGAAGAGGTGATGCAGCGCCTTCTCGTCGGTGCCGCCGATATACATGCCGGGCCGCCGGCGCACAGGCTCGAGGCCCTCGAGCACCTCGATGTGGCGCGCCGTGTAGCCGGCGTCGCCGCCGGACGCGCGCGCGGCCTTGCCGCGGCCGACCGGACGGCGCGCCGCGGCGTCGCCGACATCCGAGAAGAGGTCACGGCCGCCCGGTGTTGTTTTCTTTGCGGTTTTTGCCATTCGTCGTTTTGCCTGAGAGCCGCGAACGAATCAGTCGCATCGACTATGCCATCCGTCACCGGCGACTTGAAATGCGCGATTGTGGGTTTCTTATGCGTATGTAGCCACGTTTGGCGCGGTCTGCAGGGCAGAGGGCGCGCCGGTCGCTGGTTTCATGCCACCGGCCGGGTTAAGAGACCCTCATCAAAAGGGATCGCCGATGCTCGAAGGTTTCGAAGCCTATTTCCAGCAGCTCGTCGGGTTCGCGAAAACACACGAGGCGTGGGCGGCGCCGATCGTGGGCCTGCTCGCCTTCGGCGAGTCGCTCGCCTTCATCTCGCTGCTCATTCCGGCCTGGGGCGCGCTGGTGGCGATCGGCGCCATGATCGGGCCGAGCGGGATCAATTTCTGGCCGGTGTGGGTCGCCGGCTCGGTCGGCGCCGCGCTGGGCGACTGGCTCTCCTACTGGATCGGCGTCAAGCTCGGACCGCCGGTCGCCCATATGTGGCCGCTCTCGCGTCATCCCGACCTGCTCCCGCGCGGGGAAGCCTTTGTGAAGCGCTGGGGCGTGCCGGCGATCTTCATCGGCCGCTTCTTCGGACCGTTGCGCGCCGCCGTGCCGCTGGTCGCCGGCATCTTCGAGATGCCCTATTGGAGTTTTCAGTTCGCCAATTTCACTTCGGCGTTTCTGTGGGCCGGCGTGCTGCTCACCCTCGGCGACGTGGTCGGCAAGGCATTCAAGCTGGTCTTCGGGTGACGACCGAACAGGCTTCGCGCCCGTTCCATCGACCCAGCCGGCACGCTATCATCCGGCTCGCTTCATTCACAAAAGGGCCTGCGCGGACCGCGCCGAACGAGAGCCCTTGCCAGGGGAGAACGCCATGACTCATCTCACTCGCCGCGCCATGCTGGCGGGCGCCGCCGCCACCGCCATCGCGCCATCCGTGCTCAGCTCCATCGCCCGCGCCGCCGCGCCGGCGGCCGGAACGCAGGTGCCGAGCTTCTACCGCTACAAGGTGGGCAGTCTCGAATGCACGTCGCTGTCCGACGGTGCGCGCAGCTTCCCGATGCCGGACGGCTTCGTCCGGAACATTCCGAAGGAGCAGGCGCTCGCCGCTGCGGAGGCGGCCTACATGCCGAAAGGCATGGTGACGGTGCCCTTCAATCCGCAGGTCATCAATACCGGCTCGAAGACGGTCCTGATCGACACGGGGTTCGGTCCGACGCCGAATGCCCCGATCGGCAAGCTCATCCCCAACATGACGGCGGCCGGCATCGATCCGAAGGCGGTCGATATCGTGGTCATCTCGCACCTGCATCCCGACCACGCCAACGGCATCAAGCTCCCCGACGGCGGCCTCGCGTTTCCCAATGCGGAGATCAAAGTACCGGCGCCGGATTGGGCGTTCTGGATGAGCGACGAGAACATGGCGAAGGCGCAGGACAACGCCATGATGAAGGGCTACTTCGCCAATACGCGCAAAGTGTTCGACGGCTTGCACGACAAGGTGACGAAGTACGACTGGGGCAAGGAAGTGGCGCCCGGGATCACCGCGATCGAAGCCGCTGGCCACACGCCGGGCCATACGGCCTTCGCGGTCGCCTCCGGCAATGCGCGCATCCTGATCCAGTCCGACGTCACCAATATTCCGGAGTTCTTTCTGCGTAATCCGGACTGGCACGTCGCCTACGACGTCGATCCGCAGAAGGCGGCGCAGACGCGGCACAAGTTCTACGACATGGCGGCGGCCGAGAAGGCGACCGTCGTCGGCTTCCACTTCTCGTTCCCCTCGATCGGCCACGTCGAGAAGGACGGGACCGGTTATCGCCTGGTGCCGATCGCCTGGAACCCGGTGCTCTGACGCGATCCGTTGCAGCAATCCCGAGAGGAGATTCCCATGACCATGCTCACGCGCCGCTCCGCGCTCACCGGAGCCATTGCCGCCACCGTCGCGGGCGGATCGCTTGCCTCGTCGCCGGCGCGCGCCGCGGCTCCGGTCGCCGGTCGCCAGGTGCCCGGCGTCTATCGCTACAAGGTCGGCAGCATCGAGATCACCGTCGTGACCGACGGCGTCAATCGTTTGCCGGTCAGCGATACGTTCGTGCTCAATGCCAAGAAGGAGGAGGTGAGCGCGGCACTCGCCGCGGCCTTCATGGACAAGGACGTCTTCGTCGGGCCCTACAATCCGATCGTGATCAACACCGGTTCGAAGCTCGCAGTGGTCGATACCGGCACGGGCGAGGCCGCCTTCAACGCCAGCAAGGGCATGAACGGCCAGTTTCTCGCCAACCTCGCGGCGGCGGGGATCGATCCGAAGGCGATCGATACGGTGATCATCTCGCACTACCACGGCGACCACATCAACGGTCTGCTCAAGGCCGACAAGTCGCTCGCCTACCCGAACGCCGAAATCCTGGTGCCGGCGCCCGAGCACAAATACTGGATGGACGACGGCGAGATGAGCCGGTCGGCCACGCCGCGCATCAAGGGCGCATTCGAGAATGCGCGCCGCGTGATGAGCGGCGAGGTGCTCAAGCGGCTGCGCACCTATGAATGGGACAAGGAGGTCATCCCGGGCGTGCTCGCGGTCGGGACGCCCGGGCATACGCCGGGGCACACCTCTCACGTCGTCTCCTCCGGCAGCGCCAAAGTCTATGTCCAGGCCGACGTCACCCACGCGCCGTTCCTGTTCGCACGCAATCCGGGCTGGCACGCGTTCTACGACCACGAGCCGGTGCAGGCGGAGGCAACCCGCCGCAAGGTCTACGACATGCTTGTCGCCGAGCGCATGCAGGTGCAGGGATTCCATTATCCCTTCCCGGCGCTCGCCCACGTCGAGAAGACCTCGACCGGCTATCGCGAGATCCCGGCGCCCTGGAGCCCGGTGATGTGAGCGGTGTTCCCTCCCGCGCGGACTTGCGCCGGGGAGAGGTAACGCCGCGCCAAGCGGCGTCACCCGACTCTCCGAAAGAGCGGTAAGAAAGAGGTTGCGACAGGCAATTGTGTTGGTTATGCAGGCGCTTGGACGTCCCGGAAATCTTTCTTCGCAATCTTACTTTGGATCTCTGCGCCCGCAGGTTGACGACGCAAGCGGTCCCTCCTTGGGTATCTCATCGCAGGGGTGGGCGGTCGTGTGTGCGGAAATGTCCGTGATCTTTTCCTGATCTGATCAAGGGGCGAGACGTCCGGGCGCATGATTCCGCCGACGGAAGGCTGTAAGCTCACCGCATGTCGACCGAACGCATCATCATCATTCTGGTCTGCATCGGCGCCATCGGACTGTTCGGCTTCCAGCTCTGGTCCGTGGTGCGGACCGGGCATGTGCGCTGGCGCGTGCAGCGGGTGCGGCGCACGCACCAGCCGGTCGCTTTCGGGCTCGAGATCGCCGCCTGCCTGATCGGGCTCCTGCTGTTCGTCGGCCTGCTGGTCTGGACGCTGATCC
>WNFC01005371.1_pt1 | contig 14054 bp, 19 predicted proteins | sample 5400541 | NCBI WGS metagenome assembly WNFC01 (sample SAMN13153342, study PRJNA577476) | soil metagenome | isolation source: 120 cm saprolite under Douglas fir tree site 2 hole 2 replicate 1 | place: USA:California | collected 2015-04-18
CGATCAGCTGCTGCCCGGAGAACACGTCCCACAGGCGGAACTCGGACTTGAGCCGGCCGTCGGTCTGGCGCGTCAGCCGTCCGGTGACCAGCGCCTGCGCGTTGATGACTTTCCAATCCGCGAACCGCGGCACCGCGTCGGCGTTGACGATTTTTTCGATGTAGGCGGCAGGAGCGATCGGGGCGAACAGGCCGGAGCGCCGCAAATCCGCGGTGATCACCTGGCTGATGCTGCGCGCAAACTCGCTGTCGGCCGGGCTGCCGCCGAGAAAGTCGGGAATGGCGATCGGCACCGGCTGGACGTTGCCTTCGTTGACCTCCAGCCGGAGCACGGCGCGGGCGGGATGCACCATGCCGGCCGCAGCGATTCCGGCGGATCCGGCCAGAAGCATTCGGCGGGTGAAGAGGGGCGTGCAAGGGGAAATGATGTGGGTCTTTTTGATTTCCATGCGAACGCCCCTAAGCGACAAATCCCCACTCGGCTATCCAGCAACGCTCGGAATTGGCGTCATTTTCGCCCTCTGAACCACTACAACGGCAGCAGGGTGCTTTGTGCATTCATCTATCACTTTTTGTCCCTTAAGGACGGGCATTATTGCTGGGCTCTCCCGGTCCTGCGGCCTCCAATTCCACCTTACGGATTGCTTCCTCGAGCGCCTGAAGCTCGTGTAAGCCTATCGAAAGCCCGATGTCAGGGACGCGTAGCCGTCGGACCAGCACCGTCCGCGCATGGTCATATACCAGCTGGCGTGCCTCGGTAGCGTTCTCGTCAAGACCCGCAATCGCGCGGGCTATAACAGGGTAGAAATCCCGTGCCATCAGCCTGAAACGTCCTTAGGTCGGCGGCAATGTGGAGACATCCGACCGGGTTAGCCTTGGACCAAGTTGCGCGCCCATCTTGCGGTGAAAACCCTAAGGTTTTGTTGCCAATCGCCCGTCACGTCCAGAAAGGGGGGCTCGACGTCCCGTGGCTCGAGTGGGCTAATCGATCCGTCGGAGCCGCTACCACTTAGCCTGCTGATCGATAAGTACGCGCGCATCGAAACCCAGTTCGCGTGGACGGACGCGTTGATTCCCGATCGCCCGGGAGGAAGGGCGTTCCATCCCGTGAACCGTTTGAGGCTTGCTTGAAACCGGTTCCTCAGTAGCGTGCCGCTGGTCTTTGAGCGCCCTGTCCCACACCTCGAGTGCAAAGATCGCTGCAGTTTTTTCGGCAAGTTCGAGTTTGAGGTGACTGATCGCGTTCGTCTTGTTCCCAAGCTCCGCGAGCTGGCTCGCGACCTTAGTCCTGAGTTCTTCCATGGCAACTTCAAGCCGGCACGTGGACATCGCGAACTCGGCGCGCAAGTGATCCTTATCGGCTTGGATTTCCGCCATCGACAGTGGGATCCCCGCTTGGACACGGCGCATGGTCAGCCGGACTGCCCGTGTGTGGACTAAGGGGATGCTAACGAGGGCGAGGAGGCTCGCGGTGAGAAAGCCGATCCCGAAATACATGATCAGTTCGATCATGGATTCCCTTCACCCGTCGCCTTGTTTGTGGCAAAAGCCGCTCAGTCGGTCGTAATCAGGCCCCTGCTGGTCGCGACCACCCAACGGCGGCCCCAGCGCACAATCGAGTCGATCCGTCCCGCTCCGGGCACCGTGTCTCCAACAGATACCCTCCGGATACCGTCGGGTCCCTGCAACACGGCCGTGCCACCGAATACATCCCGAACCGTCCAGCCCTCAATTGTGTTCGGCCTGGTGTCTGGCGTCGGTGTGAGTCGGGCTTGCTTCTCTCGCGGGAGAGGGACCGCTGCCGATTTCATCGCGGTGCTCTTCTGTGCCATTGACGGAACAGCGTGCTGGGGGCTGACGACCCGTTGATCGGCGCGGGGGATGGGCTCGCTGCCAAGTCTGTTAGTGCCCAGGTCACTTCCCGTGGGGGTGGAGACCTGAGCGCTGTTTGGCGCTCCCGAAGCTGTCTTCTGATCAACCGCCGGAGCAGCCCTGTCAGGAAGTGCAGGCTGCTGAACTTGGGTCGAGGCCGGACCTGGCTTGAGAAAGCGATACGGGTTCGATACGCCAGCCCATCCCAAGCCAAGCGCCGATACGAGCACGCCTGCGACGAGTCCGACGCGGAGTCCCCCGCCACCACCAGGCCCGAGCGAGCTTAAAGCCTCGTCCTGACTAGGGGCTCTGAGCTCGCCGACCCATGCAGGCGATGCTTCGGACATAGGAAACTCGATTTGCTCGGCTCCCATGGATTTAGACCCTTGTCCCTCATAAATGCCGATTTGTGGGTGGCTCGGTCCATCCAGGGGAGACGGTGTGAGCTCGAACGAGCTATTTTGCGCGTCCTCAAGCGACCATAGACGTGCGTGCCCCGGGTTCTCACCCACATTGCAGACGGCCGCAGCTTCCATTGGCGTAATTTGCGCGGGAGATGCTCGATGCTCGTCACTCATGGCACAATTCTCAGCCGGGAGCCCATCTCGTTATCCATGGCGGAATAATCTGGGCAGGAACTAAACCGAACCTTAAAGACCAGAGTGGGCCGTGTTGGCGGTTTTTTCATGGATGAATATTCAAAGCTGACTTGCGTAGGCCTGGCCAATGGAAAACTGGGTTGCCGCTCGAGTGGGCTCACGCAGGGAACGTCCCCCTCCCACCGCCATCGTCATCGATGCCCCGATGACTTGCCGCAGGCGACCTGCCGGCGGACCGGGCGTTGGCAAGACGACCCTCGTCAACGCCATCCTGCGCATTCTCTCGGCAAAGGGCGTAGGGCTCATGCTCTGCGCTCCCACCGGACGTGCGGCCAAGCGCGTGAACGAGGCCACCGGCTTTGATTCATCAAGCTCGACGAGTACCATTGTGGACTCTCTCTTCTTCCACAGCAAAAGGGAAGCGGCGATGCTCTCAGCGTAGCGCCCAATGGTTCGAGGGCTATTAGGCGCCACATTCGGGTATCTGACATTTCTAATCGCCCATGGCCGATTACTATCAGCTCATCGCCCGAGCCGTTGTCGGCTTTCACAAGAACACCGACGAGGCCCGGCGTGCTGCGCTTTGCGAGCACGCGCGGGGGGCCCTGGTGATTCAGCTCTGCAGTCTTACGCCGCCGCTCACGGAATCGGAGATCACGCGCGAGTGTTTGTCGCTGGAGGAAGCGATCCGCAAGATCGAAGCCGAGGTGGCGCAGGGGACGCAGACCGAAGCCGCTGATCCGGCACCTGGGAAAGTTGCGAAACAGCCACAGCAGGCGCCAAGATCACCCGAGCAGTATCGCCCACCAGCCGCCGGCCGGGAGCCTTCCCCTGATGGGGCGGCGCCGCGATCTGAGGCGAAGCGCGACGGAACCGGCACGCCTGGCCAGGCATCCGACGCGGACGGTCGAGCAACCCTGTCGCGCCGCTCATTGCCAAGCGTCGAAGTGCTCAAGATTTTTCGCGAGGGCGTGGCGGAAGCCGAGCGCCTGAGCGAGGTAGAGATCCCGGGACGCCAAGCCTACGGCCGCCCTGACAACGTTGCGGACCTCGACCGCTTCGAACCGGACATCGAGCCGCGCGGCCAATCCATCATGCCCCGCTCGGGCGAGGTTGAGCTGGATATGCCTCGGCCGCCGCCGATGACGCAGTGGCAAGCTGCCGAAACAATCATATCCAGGCAGACAGTCGGCTTGCTCAAGACGCCGATGGCAGCTTTCCTCGGCGTATTCCTGGTCGTGGCCCTGGCCGCTGTGGTCCAGTGGTTCGTAAGAGGCCCAGCGGACCTAGCGCAGCAGGAGGTCGCTCCGCCGGGGCCCGAGATCTTGGACCGCGTCGGCCACACCCCGCAGCAAAGCTCCTCCGCGGCGGGACAGACGGCCGCTGCCCAGCACGCGCTGCTCTACGAAGAAGATCCCATCGATGCTCGGGGCAAACGCTATGTCGGCTCGGTGATCTGGCGAACCGAGCCTGCTTTTCCTGGACAGGGGCAGGAGCTCGCCATCCACGCTCAAGTCGAAATCCCCGAGCGCCACATCAGCATGACCATGTCGATCCGCCGCAATACCGACAGGGCACTGGCGGCGAGCCATACGATCGAGATCATGTTCAATCTACCGGCCGATTTTCCGTTCGGAGGCATCTCCAGGGTATCGGCCATTATGATGAAGGAGACCGAGGAGGCGCTCGGCACGTCGCTCGCCGGACTCACTGTAACCGTGACCTCCGAGTCTATTCTCTTCGCCCTGTCGGCGGCTGAGGGCGATATGCAACGCAACATGAAACTGCTGGAGGGGCGGTCCTGGTTTGACATCCCGATCGTCTATAACAATGGTCGAAGGGCCATTCTATCCGTCGAGAAGGGCACGCCCGGAGAACGAGCGTTCAAGGAAGCATTCGTCGCCTGGGGCGGTTGAACGAATGGACCGTAACAACCTCGCAACTGCGGAATTACCTCGGATAATATTCCATTATCAGAACCAACCCGCGACGCTGGAGGCGGCACGGTGGACTCAGACTCCCCGGACACGATCATCCGCGAGTCTCGCCGGTCAATGGTAGTAACCACGGTAGTAACCACGGCGGTAGTAATAGGCTTGCGTAATCAGCGTGTCCCCTGTGGCTGCCTCGCTGATGGCGTTGAGGTTGGCCGGAACAGCCGACGCCGCCGAGACGGCCGACAAGACCCGGACGATACGCCCCGCGTCGGAGAGGAAAGGCCAACGGGCACCGACTCCGCTCCGATATTCATTCGTCCGAGTGTCAACGGCGGAGTAATTTCAGGCCAGCGGGGCGGAGCAATATCAGGCCAGTGTCGCTGATGGCGATTGATGCACGAAGTGCCCCTCGCGAGGGGCCCTTTGTGCATTTCGGCATCGTTGCGTCGGCAGTTATGAGGGGCTGATCTCGCCGGTCTTTGGATCGACGACGGTTTTGATCGCGGGCTCGCCGGTCGTGCGGCGCTTGCGCCCCTTGGACTGCTTGAGCCGGTAGCTGTCGCCGTTCATCTCCAGGATGTGGACGTGGTGGGTCAGCCGATCGAGCAGCGCGCCAGTGAGGCGCTCGGAGGCGAACACGCTCGTCCAATCCTCGAACGGTAGGTTGGAGGTAACGATCGTGCTCCCTCGCTCGTAGCGCTGGCTGAACACTTCGAACAGCAGCTCGGCTCCGGTTGGTGAGAGCGGCACATAGCCGAGCTCGTCGATGATCAGCAGCTTGCATCCGGCAAGCTGCGTCTGAAGCCGCAGGAGCCGTTTCTCGTCGCGTGCCTCCAGAAGCTGGTTCACGAGCGAGACGGCCGTCGTGAAGCCGACGGCGAAGCCTCGCTGGCAGGCGGCAAGCCCGAGGGCGAGAGCCACATGGCTCTTGCCGGTGCCGCTGTTGCCGAGCGCGATAATGTTCTCGCGGCGCAGGATGTACTCCGAGCGCGCCAGCTCCAGCACGAGCATCTTGTTAAGGCTGGGCAGCGCAGCGAAGTCGAACGTGTCGAGGCTCTTCACCGCCGGAAAGCGCGCCTGCCGGATGCGCCGCTCGACCATGCGCCGCTCGCGCTCGATCAGCTCCAGCTCGGCCAGTCGCAGAAGATAGCTCGGATGGTCAATGGCTTCGCGCGCGCAGTCGCGGGCGACCTTGTCGTACTCGCGTAGGAACGTCGGCAACTTCAGCGCCTTCAAGTGATGGCCGAGAAGGACCTGTGGCTTATCGGAGGGCGTCGCGCTCATGCCGCCCTCCCGTCGAGCAACCCAGTGTAGTCGGCGGCCGACGTCGTTCGTACCGTCGCCTTCGGCAGGTAGGGATAGGCCGCTAGGTCGAGCCGTGGCGGGCGTTTCTCGATCCGGCAGAGCACGAGCTGCTTCACCGCATCGAAGCCGGCGGCGCCAAGACGGATCGCGTCCGTGACCGCGGCCGACACGACCTTGAGGTCGAACACCTCCATCAGCCGCAGAACCTGGATGAACTCGCGCTTGCCTCGATTGCCCGTGCGCGCTTCCAGAAGCCGACGCAGATGCGCGAACGCGTCGGGCAGATCCCAGGCCTGCAGCGGTGCTGCCTGGTCGAGGGCGCCAGGCTTCTGCTCGATCAGCGCCAGGTAATGCAAGGGGTCGAACACGAACCCGCCGCGCTCGTAGGAGCGCTGATGCCGGGCGATCTCCTCCGCGCCAGCGAGGATCACGACCGCGTCGACAAAACCCTTCACCAGCACTTCGCGGAAGCCGTACATCGTTGGCACCGAGTAGTCAGTGTCGCGATAGCGCACCAGCGCCGTCGAGCTGACGCGGGCCGTGCGCTTGTCGCAAGGCTCCAGTGCCGTCGCAGGCAGATCGCGGAACGCGGCAAGGTCCGCCACAAGCCGCGCGCCGATCGTCTCTCTATGCCGTCCGGCCTTCTCAGCTTGGCGGGCGCGGCAGTCCGCCGCGAGCCTTGCATTCAATGCCTCGTAACTTGCCGCCTGCGGCACTGGCGTCAGGAACGTGCGCCGGCCGTTCTTCACCAGGCTCTCGACCTTGCCCTTGTCGTTGCCTTTGCCGGGACGCCCGAACCGGTCCCTGAACAGATAGTGGCTGACCAGCTCCGTGAACGCCCGCGTGCGCTCCCGCTTGCCGTCGCCACAGATCTTCGCCACCGCGATCTTGGTGTTGTCGTAGAGAATCGACAGCGGCACCTTGCCGAAGAACGCGAACGCGCTCACGTGACCGTCGAGGAAGGATTCCGTCATCTCCGCCGGATAGCTCTTCATGAACGGCGCGTCCGAGTGCGGCAGATCCATGTAGAAGACGTGCATCTTCTGCCGCACGCCGCCGATGATCCCGATGGCTTCGCCGAAGTCCACCTGCGCGTGGCCCGGTGGATGGGCGAGCGGCACGAACGTCTCGCCCGCCCGCGCCTTCGCAATCCGAACGTAGTCCTTCACAACCGTGTAGCCGCCGATGAAGCCATGCTCGGCCTTGAGACGCTCGAAGACCCGCTTCGCGGTGTGCCGCTGCTTCGGCGGCGCCGTCCGGTCCGCCTGCAGGATCGCGTCGATCACCGGAATCAGCGGCCCGAGCTTCGGCTTCTCAGGCTCCTTCGTGCGCTGATATCCAGGTGGCGCCGAGAACCGGCACATCTTGTTGATCGTGTCCCGGCTCAGGCCGAACACCCGCGCTGCTTCCCGCCGGCTCTTACCCTCAATAAAAACGAACTGCCGGACCGCGGCATAGGTTTCCACGGCGTACATCCCCGGCCAACCCTCCCGAATCGGAAAAGGTCAGCCTACCCACTGGCCGGATTTTGCTCCGCCATGCAGCAGCACCCCGCCGCCGCTCCAGTGGCCGACTATTCCACCGCCGCCGACAGAACATTTTCGATGGCAATCACGGCTTGGTCCGCGAAGGTGGTGACCAGCTCGATCTGCTTGTCGGTGAAGGGCTCCACTTTGTCGCGTCGCAGATTGATAGCGCCGAGTGGCACGCCCTCCCGCAGCAGCGGGACCGCGAGGACCGTGCGGTGGCCCAGCTCCAGAGCGACGGTGCTGCCCTCCGGATACGCCTCGGTCTCGGCTTGGACATCCGCCACATGGACTGCCCGTCGCTCCAGCACGCAGCGCCCGCTAAGGGAGCCGCGCACGGCGGGGACCACGTATCCCGCTGGCGCAGGAAGCGATCCGTAGTGGGCGACGATCGGCAACCCGTTACCCTCGAGGCGGAGGATCGATACGTTATCGGCGCCGCAGAGTATTGAGGCTGTCTTGACTAGGGCGTCGAGCACGGGCTGTAGCTCGGTCGGCGAACTTGAGATCACGCGTAGAACCTCGGAGGTCGCCGTCTGCTGCTCCAAGGATTCCCGCAGTTCGTTGAGCAGCCGAGCGTTCTCGATCGCAATAACGGCTTGACTCGCGCCGATAGGGCAAGGAGAGGCGGGAGGTACCCGACGCCCGGCTCAAGTCACACCGTGATGGTGACAAAATCTCGTCCGGTCGATTCGAGCCAGCCGCGCCCGATGCAGGCGCGCACCGTGGCTGTGGAGGTGACCCACTCATTGTCATCGGGTTGCCGCTGAGCTGCGAGGGCGCCTTCCTCCTCCGGTGCCCATTCTGCAGCACGTCGAAACTTGCTCGCCGAAGATGATCGCGCCGTCGCGGGGCACCGCACTTTCAAATGGCTGTGGAGACTGTGTGCCGCCTATGCGTCAGGACTCTCTTGCCGATCAGGGTGATGGTGACAAAATCTCGTCCGGTCGATTCGAGCCAGCCGCGCCCGATGCAGGCGCGCACCGTGGCTGTGGTAACAGGAGGAAAATTGTATGGTCTCGGGTAATCCGGTAATCCATCGGGGGTATCCGTCGGAACCCAGAGGCCGCCGTTCCGCCGGCGCAGCGTGCCGGTCTTGCGGGCTAACTCTAAGGCCTCCCACTGCGAAGCAGTCGGACGAAGCCGGGCGTCAAGAGATTTTCTTTTTATCATGTAGCCGCGGCGCGCCAAAGCCGCGCCACTCGACCCCGATTCGCCGCGCGTGAGAGCTGCAACAATTTCGTTCAATCGTGTCGACAACTTTGGCAACATCGCGGCTGTTGAGGCCAAGTCTCTGCGGGGCGATCCGCTGCACCAGCTCGGATTTGATCATTGCCGAGGACCGCGATTGGGTCCAAGCTTTCCGTTCGCCAAGCTCTCGGTAATGATTCTCGTCGACTTGGTTGCCGCCTGACTCAGGTGCACGTATTCCGTGATCGCGCGCTGGACCCGCTGTCCCTCGTTCAGCAGATAATCGCGCAGCTCCTGCAGCTCGGCGATGAGCTTCTCAATCTCCGACACCGATGTCCCGGAAATCCGCTGGATAACGGAGCTGAGATTGTTTGGGCCCTCCAACTGGCTACCGGGCTCCGGTTGCAGCCTGCGCAGCTGGGCCTCGGCCCTATGGACCAAGTTGCTGACGTCACCACTGAATTCCGACGCGGAACCTTGACCATTCACCTGCCCCATGAGGCATTCCCTTCGGGCTCGAGTGAGCACCCGCCTCGACCACCATGCCAGTTACGGCCGCGATTGGGGCGGCTTGGAGACAAATTTTTGTCAGGATCGAGTGAAGAGCTAACGGTCCCCAAAAAATTGAGTCTTTTTGCGCGCAGCCGTACGCCGTCACCGGTTAACGCGCACCGTTCCTGATCTGTGGTTGCGCGAGCGTCTGGCTATAGTCGGTCGTGACCTCTTGCTCGGACCATGGAGGGGGTGTTGGCCCGCAAGAGGTTTTAACCGGCTGCAATCGATTCCGCTTTTCGCGCCACTTCGGCCCCGGCCCGCGCATGTAGTGTAGCTCCGGCCGGTACGAGTCGAAGAAGACCGTCCTCAGCATTCTCAAAAGAACTCTCCTTCCCCGACTAGAGGGAGTGCTTTGGAGGGCAGCCCTTTACAGTGCCACATCGAGCTACTCCGAACTAGCGATATGCCAGCGTCCTGTGAAATGTTGCGCCCGCATGCGCCAAGATGTTGCGGGCTCGCTCAAATGCTGCGCGGTCCTCCTCGACTGCCGGGGACTCCTTTTGTCCGGAACACCCACTCGCGGCTCTACCGCTACAATGCCCGAGCCACGCCCAGCCCCGGCTGACAACGGAGATAGCTCTGCGAGCCCCGTTCGCTCGTCCAGGTTAGCTGATCGCCATTGATTATCAGACGGACGTTTGCAGTCCAACGGTCATGTGCATTGGAGCAACTCGCAACAACACTCCACCCCTCCGCAGTATGCTTCTTCCTCGCGAATGTGCAGAATGTTTCACCAGCCCACGCCCCCTCGCCGTCGATTACAGCGGGCAAAAGGCCCTTCCGATTAAGCCGGGGCGAGCAGGCACTCGCGTCGACCCCCCAGATTCCTACGAAGGGTTCCGCTGGTTCTACACTGAAGAGGCTGCGTTCCGTGGCTTGGTCCCAATTTTCGTTAGCCGCAAGGTCGTGGTCTGACTTGAAATCTCGAAGCGCCTTCCGCGATAGCGGCCCCCACACGCCGGTGGCAGATACTGATAAATAGCCAAGTTGGACGAGCCTTTGCTGAACCTCCTTGGCGTGATCACGATTAAACAGGTTGCGTATTGGCGTTTCAGCTTGAGGCTTTTCCTCCAAGACTTGCTCTGCCTCACCAGTCAACACCCGAGCCGATTCCGCTTGTTCTAAAGAGGGGTCAGGCACCTCGCGTGGTGGCTCAAGACCGCGCGTCTGTGTCGCCGCCCGTCCTAACAGCTCAGCAGTGGTCAGCTCGAAATCATGCTGCCTTGCTGCCGAAGGTGATCCAGTTGTGGTAAAAGGTCGAAAAAGAAGTTGAGGCGGGGTCATTACGATCACAAAGCAAACGAGAAATGATGCAATTGCTCCCAAATTAGCGGGATTAAAGAGATGCCGCAGATGAGAAGCGAAATCCACCACTGTCGCTACACTCTGAACTACCCAGGTCCGCCAGCGATAGCGCGCTCCATGTAACGCCCGATGCTTCTGTAAGCTTTTTCCCCATGGGCCAGCCCAACGCCAGCTGATCGTTTTCGCCAAACCCTCCCACGTGCTCAGAAACATTTTGAGCCCCCGAATGCAGAAGCTAGATGCTGTTCGAGCGGTCCAGGCACCGACCGACGCTAGTTTAGAGGGCTTGGCTTCGGCAAATCGGAGTTATTCTCTTGGTTCCAGTGATTCAACTGTTCGCCCAGTAGGACCCATGCCCGCGCCAAATCCACGAGTAAAGCCCTTTCATCTTGGCCTTTCGCTTGCTCTGCCATCCGCAGGCACTCCATTGCGTCACTTTGGAAATTGATCGGGCTGCTCATCTTCGTCTCCAGTAATAGGCCTGCACGCTTCGATCCGCCCTCACGATTACAGAGTGCCAGCCGGGGAAGCACCGCGAAACTGGAATGATGGTGGCAGGTGCGGTGGAATGTCCCCAACGGCGGTTTGGTATGGTCCGCTTCTGATCGGGCAAATTTGTGATTCCTCCGGGTCATGATTGGGGCACTGCGATCGTCATGCCAAGCGTGGGGGAGGAAAGCAAATTCGCAAACCGCACAAGCACAAAGTTGGGCTGGCTCACCTTTCACGTTTGGGAAGCAGTCCCAGGACAGAGCTTGAAATGAGGCGATTTATGGCTGAAAGCATGGACGTGTCCGCTCGGTAGGGGAGGTCAGCGTGCCGAATCCCCTCTCCCAACGGCGCCATCGTTGCGAAGGTTTATGGCGAGGGTGTGAAGGTTTTGTAACCTAATTGGCTCAGCCTTCTGGGCGGCAGGGGACTATAGGCTCATGTAAGCTCGACGTGATAGCCTACCGGCGCCGCTCGGTTAGGGGCATGTTCCCCCAAGGACTGAGCCCTTGAGCGGCGCGACCCCGGCTGGCGCATCCAGGCCCCAGCTGGGGTTTGCTGTCTCGGTGGGTCGGTGCCCAATCTCATTTAGGCCCGATTTTTGAGATAGGTGAGATGGCAGGTCCCGGCTGTGTCCATTTTCTAGCCGGGGTCCTGCTTTCTTCCCTACCTTAGAGGCCCGGTTGCTGGGCCTCTTTTTCTGTCGAATTTGCTCGTTGCAACAGGGTCGCCCGAGAAGCGCGGTCCGTCCGTGTGCCGGAAAACGCCACAAACGGGCTATTAGCTTGCGCTGCCTTGATTTGGGGATCGCAGAATGGACAGCGAAGCGTCAGCAACCTTGCCTGTTGTCCGATGTCCCGGCTGCGAAGAGGCGATGCAGCCAAAGGGCATCGCGCCAGTCACCAGGGAACTGGATGACATCAGCTACGTCTGCCCGAAATGCGGCGCCAAGACGAAGCGCACGATGAAGCGAGCGTAGCCGTCAACTGAAGCGGCTCTTTTAGGGTGCTGGCTGGGGATGCTGGACGGGGGTTTCGTAGACCAAGCGACAGTTTTTCTTAGCTTGGTCTGCGAGTTTGGCCCACGCCTGGGCCATGTCGAGCAGTTCCAGTTTGGTGTCGAATGCTGCTGCTATGTGCCCGAACGAATCCGGTCTTCCCGCCAGTACGTGGCCTACCCGCCATGTGCGTCCACCCTGCTGTGCCTGGGCGACGATCACCGGCCATGCAACCGCGACACCTCCTAAAAACGTGATGAACTTCCGCCGACTCATCCCGGCGGCCAGGATGGCGGCAAGCTTGCGTGTTGAGTTCACGGCGCGCCTCCTGCTCGGGCGGAGCAAGGGTCAAGCTTACCACAGGCCCGGCTTATATTAGGTGGATTGGCGCCCGGGGTGGCGAGTCAGCCAGGAGGGTTGGGGGCGGCCGGCCACTTCCGTTAATGCCGGATCACAGACTTCACGTTCCCCCTGCTCCTGCGCCGCAGGGGCGCAGGGGCGTCAGCCGGAACACCTTCATCGGCAGCATCGGTTTTCGCTGCCAGAAGTGTGGAAGCACATCGCCGCTCGTCGGGGTCAACATGGGAACCTCGCCGTAAGCGTGTCGTAGGGCCGAACGCAGCATGGTCTCTCCCTATGGTGCGTTCGCATATTGACGCTGACCGGCATTCCTGGATCGGCGTGCCTTAATTGTCACACTTTCTGAGATTCAGGAGCGGAGGGCTTTACACGCCTAGATCAGCACACATTGGGCTAAGACACTATGCGCCTAGCCAGTCTCTTTCGGTCGCGGGCGACTCGATCGGAATGACCGTGCCGCACAGGTCTATGATAAGGAACAGGGCGATGTATTTTCGTGTTTCGATCGTGGCGATATCCATACTTGCTTTGTCCGGCTGCATTACGGCTGAGCAGCAGGCGTCAGTCGCAGAGGCTCCAAAACCGCTAACCTGCCATGCTGGGGCCGACTGCGATGCCAAGTGGTCACGAGCCAACGCATGGGTAACAGAACACGCAAAGTACAAGGTTGAGACTAAGTCAGAGTCATTGATCCAAACTGCAGGCCCAAGCACTTTCGAAACCGACCCCTCGCCTACGTACAACATCAGAAAGATCGCTATGGGTCCTAACGAATACGCCATTGAGTTCGCGGGCACCTGCGACAGCATTTTCGCATGCACGCCAACTCTCTCGTCTGCACAGGCCGATTTCAGCCAATCGATTCAAGCAGTGGAACCTGCGACGACATCGCCTCCAGCGACCAAGAAAAAGAAGAAGGAGAGCCATCAGGCATCGTCAAAGTGATCAGCGGATAGAACGGCTGCCCATGCATGGAGACGTTGCGCCGCACACCGGCAGACGCTCCAACCCGCTCCCCATATTTTTCTAGGCCAGCCGGGTACCCGCAACTCCCCCATGTTCCGGTTGGGAAGTAACCTGCGCCCCCGGTAGTGGCGTAGGTCCGGGGTCTTATTCTTCTGCGGCATTCACTTTACGCTAACAAATCGCGAGCCATCATAACCAAGCCCGAACCTGACCTGTCGGGGAGCGGCTTGGTTCGGGCTCTGGTACTACCCTGGTCATGTGCCTGGATTGGTGCCGCCAGGGTCGAGCAAGAACGCTGCATAGGCCGGGGCAGTTCCGGGTAAGGGCGACATAATGTCGGATACTCGACACTTCCCGGGAACGGTTTTGAGAGCACGGTAGTTCGGTGGCATCACTCAAGTCGGGGTTGGACCATGCGTGTATCCAATTTACAGGAGCGAAATGCGCTTTCTGAATGGACAGTAACGGCTGATGATGCAGAACGTCGTATCGCTCGTGCCATCCGAACCCGCGTCGGCAGTCACCTTCAGGAGATGTATAGCCACTTACTCAGCGAGCCGCTTCCGCCGAAGATTGCCGACCTGTTGAGGCGTTTGGACCGGTAAAACTAATCCACCCTGCGGATCTTCATGGGAACGCAGTTATTTGTGGTGCCTCATTTACGACTTCCTCGAAATCCGGTCTTTTCCCAGGCTCCGAATATAGCAGTTCGGCGACCAGTGCAGGTGCGCCATCGAGTTTTGCTAGAGCACGCAAGAAAATCCTCTTGGCATGATCAACCGTCACCTCAACATGCCGTTCGGCTGATTTACGCACCAAACTGCGCAGCGTAAGCCTCTCGCATTCTTCCAAGAACGTCAGGGCTCTCTTGTAGGATTCACCATCTCCGACTCCATATGAGTAGTGCAACGCTCTGATCTCTGCCGCAAGGAACTGGTAGATCAGTATGCGGT
>WNFC01006272.1_pt1 | contig 14051 bp, 11 predicted proteins | sample 5400541 | NCBI WGS metagenome assembly WNFC01 (sample SAMN13153342, study PRJNA577476) | soil metagenome | isolation source: 120 cm saprolite under Douglas fir tree site 2 hole 2 replicate 1 | place: USA:California | collected 2015-04-18
TTGTCATGGGACTTGCGGACTGAGGGCGTGCCTTGCAGCCGTTCATAGGGCTTATAGCGCAGACATACTCCTCGTCTTCATCAGGCCCGGCTCGCCAATTCCAACGCCCAGCCAACCCACGCATGCCGCCAAAGCGCCAAGCTTAGCTGGACTCTTGGCAACAGATACTGCGTCTCGCCGGAAGTCCAAAATGGAGTATTAAGTCAGGACACCGCCGCCGTCTATAGTGAGCGTTATGCCGGTTACGAAGCCGTTCTTCATCAGGAATAGTACCGCGTCGGCGACTTCCTCCGAATGCCCCGGGCGTCCTACAGGCAATCGTTTCGAGTATTCCGTCATGAACGCGTCGCGCCGCTCGCCAAGCGTATCGAGGAAGGGTGTATCGATCAGTCCGGGCTGAATTGTATTGACTCTGATCGGGGCGAGATCGACCGCCAACGCACGCGCAAAGGCCTCGACGGCACCGCATGAAGCCGTGGCGACTGAAGCGCCGCGAATTGGGCGAATCGCGGCCGCGCCCGACATAAACGTTATCGAACCGCCGGAACTCATTCTGGCCGCCGCGAATTTGGCCGCGTAAAAGGCACCCCAGAAGCGCGTATCCAGCGCTGGACGTATCGACTCGGCCTCGGGGGCGAGCTTCGGATCGAACAATACCGCTCCAGCAGTGATGAAAACGTGATCGACGCGCTCCAGTTCCGCGAACAGTGCACGCGTGCCGGCCTCGTCGCCGACATCAAGCGCGACGGTCTTTACCTCACCGCCAAGCTCGGCTTGGGCTGCTCGCAGACGCTCGGGCGAGCGCCCGGTGATGACAACACGAGCACCTTCCGCCTTGGCGGCCTTGGCCGTCGCCAGCCCGATTCCCGAGCTGCCGCCTAAAATGACGACCGTGCTATTAGTCAGAGACATGTTCCCCAACCCCTTGGACTAAAGTCCTCTAACACAACGTGTCATTTTCGTACATAATCATCAATCTCCTCGGCTAAAGCTTCTTCACTAGCCTTCGCGCGAGATTGAGCTGTGGATACTCAATCACTCGATCTTGCCGTGCATTTCAAGCCACTGCTTGAGTCGCTGGACCTTCATCGCGTCGGACGAAAGCGCTGCCGTGGACATCTTGTTCAGTGCCGAACTAATCACGCTAGTGAGGGGCCGATGCTGCCTGCGTGCAACGGCGATTTGAGGTAATGCCTCGGGTTCACGCAGCCAAAGCGAATATTCCTCTTGCGACATTCCCAGATACGCATAGATCTGCGGGCCACCCGGTGCGGCGTGCCATGCATCGATGTAATCATCAATTTCCTCGGCTAGCGCTTCTCCAGTCAGATAGAGGCCGATGAAAGCGTGTTCTGATTTTTTGCTAGACATCGATGGTTCTCCCGGCAACAGCGGCTTTTGTCATTCTCCCCGTGAGCGGATCCATCGCATCGAGATGCTTGCCACGACGATTGAAAACCTCGATCTCGCCGTGCAGTGAGTCCCACGTGTAGAGCCGCTTCCCGCCATCACTTCACGCCGCTCACCGTTGACGAAGCCGAGGTCCTCGAAGTTATCCAAAATCGAAGGTGTTGGCATGGTCTTAGCCATCGCGACGCAGCGAACTTTTTGACTTGCGATGACTGCTTACATGATCGCCACATTGGCCGCAGCACACTAATGACGGTAACTAAGCATGGTGGCGCTAATCTCCGCCCATGATCCATTTTGAACAGCGCCGGCTGCCGGAGTGAGGGCTTGAGACAGGCATTTTTTCTTTCGCCTAGCCGTTTCAGGATGGCGTGAAGGACTGCAAAATCGAGTTCTCAACAATTTTTGCCCTTTGCCCAAGCTCGGCTGCGGTGGTCCGGTTTACACGCTCCGTTCAGTCCGCGTTACATCTTACATATGCGAAATCGAGCGGCTGATGATTGATGCCCCTTGCCGGCGGCGAGATCCATGAGGCGAATTCGCCGGGTTTGATCGCCGGCTTCATCAGTGACTTGACGAACTCGCGGTCGGCGAGCGTTGGCAGCCACGACGATTCACTGGTTCGCCAGGTCTCTTCTGAGATGATCTCGCCTTCGGGACTGATTCGCACTCCGGCAAACTCGCCGATTCGGCGATTAAATCCGCGATGAGGCAGCCGCAGTTCATAATCGACCCCGGCGTCGCGGATAATTTTGTTCCAACGGGCAACCCCTCTCGCCGAATCGCGGATATACTCGTCGCGCAGCATCTCATTGATGGCCAAGAGCGCGGGCTGCCTGGTTTCGAGCAGATGCCCTCCTTCGACGTGTAAGACGGGATAGGTTTGTTCCGTCAGGAGGTGATCGTCGGAGTGTTCAGTTTCTCGAAAGCGGCCCTTGAGTCCAGCCGAATAGTAATTCGCCGCGTTGGTCGAGATCTCCGAGCCGAACAAGTCGAGCGAGACTGCGTAATGGAGATTCAGGTATCGCTGTATAATCGGCAGTTCGATCCCGCCATACCCACTGACTTTTTCGGTTGCATAGTTTTTCATCAGCCCGCAAGTCCGCGCTACCACCCGCGCGACGCCCATCTCACCCACGAACATGTGATGAGCTTCCTCGGTGAGCATGAAACGGCATGTGCGTGAGAGCGGATCGAAGCCCGACTCGGCGAGGCTGGCGAGTTGATATTTGCCGTCGCGGTCGGTGAAATAGGTGAACATGAAGAATGACAACCAATCCGGCGTCGGTTCGTTGAAGGCGCCCAGGATCCGCGGATGGTCGCTACTGCCCGAATGCCGCTCGAGCAAGGCTGCGGCTTCCTCGCGGCCGTCGCGTCCGAAGTAGGCTTGAAGCAAGTAGACCATCGCCCATAAATGGCGTGCCTCTTCGACATTGACCTGAAACAAATTGCGCAAATCATACAGCGACGGCGCAGTCGCCCCCAGCTGACGTTGCTGCTCGACTGAGGCCGGCTCGGTATCGCCCTGGGTCACAATCAGGCGGCGCAGCGTGCCGCGATGCTCGCCCGGCACGTCCCGCCAGACTGGTTCTCCCTTGTGTTGGCCGAAGGCGATATTACGGTTGTGCTCGGCCTCGGCAAGGAAAATGCCCCAGCGGTACTCCGGCATTTGCACATAGCCGAATGTCGCCCAGCCCTCGGCGTCAACCGAAATCGCGGTTCTCAGATAAACGTCCGCAGTCTGGAAGCCGAGCGGTCCGAGTTCGCGCCACCAACGAAGAAACCCGGGCTGCCATTGCTCGAGTGCGCGCTGCAGACGCCGGTTCTCGGCCAGATTTACGTTATTGGGAATCTGTTCAGAATAATCAATCGCCATCACACTCTCCGCGGGTCGAAAATGGGACGTTTGCCGGTGCCGTATAGTTTGAGCGCGCCATTTTCGCCCACTGCATTCGGCCGTTGAAATATCCAGTTCTGCCATGCTGACAAGCGGGCAAAAATCTTTGTTTCGAGGGTCTCCGGCCCGGCGAACCGCAGTGAGGCCTCCAAGCCGGTCAGGGCGTCGGCTGAAAATGCGGCACGGGCTTCGATTGCCAGCCGGACTTCGTCGTCCCAATCGATTTCGTCGGGAATGAAACCGACCAGGCCTAATTCCGCGGCGCTCTCCGCGTCGAGATCATGAGCCAGTTGCCGCTTAAGGGTTTCCAAGTGAGCGGGCTCGCTCAAAAACCGGTTTTCCAGCCGCGCGAGTCCGTTGCATTTAGGCAAGGGACCGAAGTTCATTTCCGTCAGCCGAATCTGCGCCGGCTTCTCTTTATCTGATGCGCTCGTCGCAGAGTCGTTTCTATTAGGCGGACCTCGCAGACTCGTTTGCTCGGCTTTACTTCGTTCCGCCTGGTGAGCTCGGCTGCGTTGCGCTCCACCTGGTTCCCGTCCTTCACCCGCGCCGTTCAGCATAAAGGCGCGGTCCGCCGCGAGTGCCAGTTCGAGCAGGGTACCTGTGAAGCACGAACCCGGCTCGATCAGCGCGAAAAGCGAGCGCGAGCTGACTTCGAGCCGTTTGAAGACGCGTTTGAGATAATGGATGATTTCACGGATCAGCCAGTTGTCCTGATGCTCGAGCAGCCAGTGATCATAGCGCTCGACCAGCCTGCCGTCACCTTCAGTGTGAAATACCCAGGTACCGACTCCCTCCTCATTGAAGCGAAGATGAAGGATCGCGTCGTCGAGTTCTCGCGCCAGCGCCAATGGCCAAAAAGAGTCGTCGATCGGTTCAAGCGCGATCGCATCGGCCGCAGGCGCGGTTTGCGGCCCGCGCACAATTATATGGGCGGCCCCGCGCTCGCGGTCGAATTCAACCGTAAGATTTTTATATACCAGGCGGTCGCTATCGATACGGCGTTCAATCGGACCGAGTAATACGCCCTGGGCTTCCGACGGACGCGCCGAGCGACTGCCATATTCGGCCGCTTTGCTCATCGCAGCCTCAAGCAGCCGGCTGCGCGGAACCACCTCATCGACCAGGCGCCATTCCACCGCGCGCTTGCCGCGGATACCTTCCTCGGTGGTGCAAAAGAAATCGGCGTGATCGCTTCTCACTCTGCGCTTATCGACCAGGCGCGTAAGGCCGCCTGTGCCGGGAAGCACCGCAAGCAATGGTAGCTCGGGCAGCGAGACACTAGTGGCGCCGTCATCCGCCATCACTATGTAGTCAGTCGCAAGGGCCAGTTCGTATCCGCCTCCCGCGCATGGCCCATTTATCGCAGTGATATAGAGCTGACCGGAATTTGCCGAGGCGTCTTCGAGCGCGTTGCGGGTTTCATTGGTGAACTTGCAGAAATTCACTTTGAAGCCGTGCTCTGCGAGACCCAGCATCTTGATATTCGCACCCGCGCAGAACACCCGTTCCTTGGCCGAGGTGATGATGACGGTGGCGACCTCCGGATGTTCGAAACGAAGCCGTTGTACGGCGTCATAGAGCTCGATATCGACCGCCAGATCATAGGAATTCAGCTTGAGCTCGTAACCCGGGCTGATTCCGCCATTCTCGTCCACATCCATCGCCAAAGTGGCAACGCGGCCGTCGAAGCTGAGCTTCCAATGCCGGTAACGGTCGGGGCTGGTCTGAAAGTCGATCACGGCGGCGCCTCCGTCTGACTGCTGCATTACACTATATTCGATATCGCGGCGGCCACCGAAGGGGCCGATCGGCTGACCCAAAACCCCCAGAAAGAGAACGCGGCGGCCTAGAGTACCAAATTGCGTACATCCGCTTAGAGCTTGTAAGGCTAATGCCTCCAATCCCTCCCCCTGACCAGGGGGAGGTTAGGTGGGGGTGTCTGTCGGCAGTGTATAGTGGCCGTGCCGTCATAATTTGGCCAGTATGGTCATTTTGTCCATACACTTACAGGCAGTCAGGCAACCCCCACCCTGCCCTCCCCCTGGTCCTGAGCATTACCCATAAGTACGATGCTGGGCACTGGTCACCATAGAGCGCGATGACGGTGGCGGCGTTGGCCGCGGCCATCGCGTTCGCCTGTCATTCCCGCGCGCGTGGCTGCCGCGCGTGAGGAATCCCGCGTCTGCGCCATCTTACGGCGAGCCAGCCCGTGCTGGCGCTCACTCTAGACTGGGGCAGTTTGCTGTCGCGGCTCCGGGATTCTTCGCGCGCCAGACACGCGCGAGAATGACAGAGGGGCCTTCGGCTACGCGGCACCCTGTCCAGCCAATGACTTATGGGACATGATCAGCCCCCTGACCAGAGGCGGTCGATTATTGTTTGTTCCCCTTCCCATTGAGGGCCCCCTGGTCAGGGGGAGGATCAAAGGCGCCCCGGCGCCCGACCAACAACCCGAACACGCCGAATCAAGAACCCAAACTCTTGTCGCGCGAAATCATGCAACTAAGCACTAGCCCCACGAGTGGAGGGGGCTATTCCAAGGTTGCGGCGAACTGCGAAAATTCCGAATCCTTTACCGCTCGTCGAACCTCAGCATGATTTGAAATCAAGCCGGAATACGGCACATCGATCGCGCGCCGCAAACGGCCGTCATAGCTGAAGCGAAACGGCACCCCTAGTGCTTTTGCGATATCCCATAGCGGCCTGGCATCCCCAGCAATTCGCCCGGCCGAGGCACCGGCGGCGGCGTCGGCAAGTTCTTCATAGATCATTTCGACGACCAGGCAGCCGCTCGCTAAGCGGTCGAAGTCATCGCGCTGCCGTACAATGCGCCGCGCTCTGCTCAGGCAATCCTGGACATCTATGTAATAGTCGCGATCGATCGCAGCGCCGCTGTAGTTATGCCAGACGTTTCTCTGCTGCGCGATCATTTCCGAGATAGCGCATTTGATAACGTCCTTGCGGGTGATATGAATCAGAATCGTCCGGCGGGACCTGAAATAAACCAGCAGGAACGGCGGTGCAGTTGGTGTCGAGTCGGGCGGCGCAAGCTGCCGCAACTGATCATACTTGATATCGAGTCCGAGCGCGCGGCTGGCAGTTTTTTTATTATCCTGCCAATGGTTGCGAATTCGATATTCTACAAATTCGAAATATTCGTCCACGAGCGCAGCGGCATCGGCCGAATTCGCTGGAGGGAATTTGCTGGAGGTTTGGAGGTTGAGGAAGTTGTCCCAGTGGGCGGGCGCCGGGCTGGGAGAGAACACTTCGCCCAGCATCGCGATCTCGTCATTGGTGTTGAGGATCTCGCGCAAGAGGTTGGTGCCGGTCCGCCGGGCGCCAATAACCACAAACCAGCGAACCTCGGTTGTCGAAATAGCAAGACCGCCGGCCCGCCTCACTGAGATATCCGATTCACCGTTAGTATCCCGAATCCTAAGTTCGTTGAAAAAGTTGTGGGGTATCCAGGATTCTCCTGTCGGAAGCTGAGTTTCTCCAATTTACTGACATTTGCTATCCAGATGCTTGATCACTGTTACTAATGCAACCAGATTTCATAACAGGCCAGCGGCTCAAGCCGCTCCCGGTTCGCTCAACAGTGCGTCGACCGCGCGGCGGCTGCGTTCCCACGCCTCCCAGAAGCGGGAGGAGTCATGTGCTATCCGGTCGGTGGCGAGCTGGCGGAGCCACAGGTATGCTTCACGCGCCAGCGGAGTGAGATTAAGTGTCGGCTCGAAGTCATACTCGCTGAAGAGATTATGACGCAGGTTCGAATCGAGAAAATCCGCAGTGAAACGCTGGATTTCAGCTAGGGTGCTCTCATCCAACGGGATCTCCAGGGCACGCGCGATCCGTTCAAGCTCCCCTTGCGGACCAGCCATGAGGAGATCGTAATCGGCAACTACGAAGCGGCGATTTGCGATCGCACCCAAATAGGGAACCATATAAACTAGCCATAGTCTGTGCGCGGTCACCGTATCCATACCTTGGCGCTGAAACAATGATGCGGCGACGCTGAGCGGGTTGCGGATTGCCACTAGATAGCACTCATCAACTTCGAGGTATCGCAGCACTGATTGCCAGAACGGTAAGAGTCGAATCGTGCGCGGATCCTTGTAGCCCCAAAGACTGCGGCCCCGGAAATTCGCCCGCAGATATTCGACTGCTTCGCTGCGCAGCGACTGTACTGCCGGCTCGCGCCAGCGTGCCTCGTGAATCAATGAGACGTCCGTCCACTTGAGACCAAACACCGCCAGGAGCCGCTCGTTCAGCTCGCAGATGTTCCTGTCCTCCCAATAGCCGGTCGGGTTATCAGGCCTGGTACTGAGAAAGTTATTTCCCAGGTAAACTCCAAGCGCCTGCATGCCGCGTGCGAACGCGCTGGTTCCGCTGCGATGCATGCCGAGGATCAGCATCGCGCGGCGAGATTGTTCAGCGGTCGGCATATTGCACAGGCCTCGACCTCGACTTCTCCTGTGTCAGCGGCACTGGAGATTTCATCAGTCGGCGTGGCAGCGTGTGACTTCAGCGCAGCGTATGTGAGGCTGCTTAGCCTGTTACCGCGGGGCCCTGTTCTCCCCGCGAGAGGGGCGTACCGGTCTTGGCATCGCCTTCGAATTTTAACCCCTGCCCGAACTGCACGACCCTCGCTAGAATCTGCTCAACGCCGGGAGCCAGTTTGCGCCCGGCCATCGTATAGGGGCGAGCACTGCGGACCGCGTTCACCAGCGAATGGACCAGGCTGTCGCGATCCTGGTCTTCCCGCTGCCCAACGAATACCTCAGGTATAGTTTCGATCGACAGACCCATCAGGGCTGCCTTTGAAAGAAACTCCCAATCGTCGATCGTGGACACGGCTTCGTCGCTGAAGCCACCGACTGTCTCGAAAGCATCTCGCCGCACCAGGGCGTTGGTGCTGCCAAAGCAGTTGACGAAAGCGCCGGTGGCGACGTCGCCGCCGAGAAATACACGGCGGGTGTTTTCGAGCCGCTCCTCCGAGGCTCCGTTGGACGACCCGAAAAAGAAGCTGACCGCCGAGGTCACAATATCAGCACCGACGCGTTGGGCCACCTGAACGAACACCGAGAGCGCGTTGGGTGCCAGCAGAAGCGTGTGGTCATCGACAAAGAACAGATATTCGCCTCGTGCCCGATGAACGGCAGCGTTGCGGCCCGCGCCGAGTTCTGCACCTGGAAGGCGCAACTGGTGAAGGTTTCCGCCTTTGAAGTCATCCAGGTTGTTTGATGAACCTGCTCCTGGGACACCATTGCTCCCACATTCCGCAACGACGATCTCAAAATGCGGATAGTCCTGCTGCTTCAACGAAGCTAAAGTGGCGGCGCCATCACCTTCACGAGAATTGTAGGCGAAACATACGCTGACCAGCGGAAAGATTGATTCCTCCCGGGTTTGCCGTGTTAACCGAACCGCGGGTTCACTTCTATGAGTCAGGCCCGAATGCCACCCTGCCCAAGTGCCCTCGGTATCGGCAAATGAAGCCGAGGGACGGGGTGAGCACGCACCTTCCTGTAGCGCCGCGCGCAAGCGTTGGGCCAAAACATGAGGCCGTGGTTCAAAACAAACGCTATCGCGGTCGGCAGCGTCGATGATCTCGGGAATCCCGCCGACGTTACTAGCCAGCAGCGGCACGCCGGCACCGGCGCATTCAAGCACAGTGTTAGGGAAATTATCGGAGAGCGAGGCGACTACCGCCAGCCGGCCGGGTTCGCGCAGGTAGTCGATTGCTGCACGGCGAAACTTGTTGGACGCGATGCGCCACGGCATCGACCATTGTTTTGAACGATCGCTGAGGTAGCCGATACTCGAACGGCCGTAAATTTGGGTTTCCTTGCCGAGAAAGGTCACCTCAAAATCACGCCTCACCGGATCTGCGCAAAGGTCATCCAATGCATCACAAAATAGTTTCAGCCCCTTGCGGATTTCGAGGCGCCCAAAGAATACTATTTCGTGGATCTGGCTCCTTTGCCGAGGCTGAACCGAACGATCCGCCAGCACCCCCTCTGGAAGCACATATGGAGCAACGTAGGTCTGTGCCGGCAGTTCCCAGCCATTTTCTTGCATCCAGCTCAGCAGGTACTGGCTGGGGCTCACGACTATATCGGCAGCGGAGACGCTGGTACGCTCCATGAAATCGATCTCCAACTCGCCGAGATTGCGCAGATAATCCTGACTGCCTTCCTTGACCCATAGTGTCGGCCCGTGGGTGCTAATCACAAAAGTACTAGTGCCGAATGCCAGCCCCTGGCGCTTGGCCAACAGACTGTAAAAGCCCAATCCCTGACACTCTGGAAAATGAATAATATCAAATTCGTGTTGATGCTCCTTCAACCACAGGTAAGTATGATAAGAGACGCTCGATGCCCAGGCGGCGTGAATTCGTGGATGATGCGCCATGGGTAATGGAATCAGCTTCAGACCCTGCTTCTGATAATAATCGGTCCAATCAATGATGTTTCCGTCAGTCGGATGGCAGCCGAGCAGGAACAAAATGGTCACCTCATGTCCTGCGCGCTTCAATGCGCCGGCCAGGCTGGCGTATGCAGAGCCGATTCCCGCATTGCGCGACGGTCCTTCGATCTCCCAGGTGGCAATGCAAACGCGGCGGGGCTTTCCGTGATCTGCAACGTCGGCCTGGGGCAATGACGGGAATGTGGTGATCATTACTTCTCCTTATCTTACGCGGGCTGAATCGTAAGCAGCGTGCTGCCGTCGCATAATCTTGTGCTGTTTACACGTTTCACCGGCTTGCCTCAAGAGCCCTCCACAGGATGCCGCCAAGGGCGAATGTTGCGCGCCATCACGTCCATCACCGGCGTAATATCAATAGTACCCACCTAAGCGCCTTTGGCGGCACATTAGTGAGTTAGATCGCCGGGTGCTGCGAGAACTGTCTTGGCATTCGCACATCGGCTGACAGTCGCCGCTAATCACGTGAACCGCTGCCAGCCTTGTCCACTCCGCGTGCATGGCGTAGCGTGTCGCCAATGCTTGTAGCAGTCGAGCATCTGACGAAAACCTTCGGCAAGTTTAAAGCGGTGGACGATGTCTCGTTCACCGTCGAAAGAGGAGAGATTGTCGGTTTGGTGGGTCCCAACGGAGCCGGCAAGACCACCACAATGCATATGCTGTTGGGATTGATTTCGCCGACCTCAGGCAGCATTCGCCTGTTCGGGAAAGCTCTCGAAGACCATCGCGAACATATACTGCAGAGATTGAATTTCACCTCTCCCTATATGGCAATGCCCGGGCGGCTGACCGTCTGTGAGAACTTGAGAGTCTTCGCCCAGATCTACGACGTCCACGAAGCTTTGGCGAAGATTCAAGGATTGCTCGAGCGTTTCGGCATCGCACATTTGAAAAACAAACCAGTCGCACGTCTTTCCTCCGGCGAAAGCACGCGCGTCGGACTCTGCAAGGCGTTCCTCAACGACCCGGACTTGTTGCTGTTTGACGAGCCGACCGCCTATCTCGATCCGCAGGCGGCTTTGCAGGTGCGTGAGATTCTGCTCGATTTGCAACGGCGCTGCGCAACCACGATTGTGATCACCTCGCATAATATGCGCGATGTTCAGCGCATGTGCGGGCGGATTGTCTTCCTCAATCACGGCCGTGTGGCGGCAATGGGAACTCCGATCGAAGTCACCCGCAAGGTTTTGAACGAGGACCGCGACGCGCCGGCCCTTGACGAGGTGTTTATCCAGATCGCGCGCCAGCAGCTTGATGAAGCGATATCGAATTAAGGCGGTTATCCTGCGACACGCCTATGAGGTGCGTCACAACGGCAATCACCTGAGCAACATGATCTATTGGCCGGTGGTGAATATTGTGGTGTGGGGGTTCTTCACCATCTATCTCCGCCATGGCGATCAGCTGCGGCCCGGACTGACCAATTGCTTGCTGGGCGCGGTTATTCTGTGGGGTTTGTTCAATGCTTTCCAGCGCGACATGGCGGTCGGCTTCCTGGACGAGCTGTGGTCGCGGAACCTGGTAAACCTGTTCGCCTCGCCCCTCAGTGTATCGGAGTATGTCACCGGCTTGATCGCAATCAATTTGGCCAAGGCCATCGTCGGGATGATGGCTGAGGCCCTGATCGCGTGGCTCTTTTACCATTACGACATTTTTCCGATGTTACCGGCATTCGTGCCTTTTATCCTCAACCTGGCGCTATTCGCACTGGCGGTGGGTATAGCGGTCACCGGTTTGATCTTTCGTTTTACCACGAAGTTCCAGACCATGGCGTGGAGCGTCGCGGGTTTACTAATGCCATTGTCGTGTGTTTTCTACCCATTGCAATCGCTGCCGAGTTTCCTGCGTCCGGTGGCCTGGATACTACCCACTACTCATTCCTTCGAAGGCATGCGAGAAGCGATCGAGCATGGCGGATTCTCGGCATCACACTTCGAGTGGGGGATGGAGCTGAATCTAATCTATTTCGTCCTGGCGGCGTTGTTTTTTCGCCGCATGTTCGAATCGGCGCGCGCACGTGGCTTGCTCGTCAAGCTGGATTGATACGGAGCGAACCCCGATTCGCTGGTGCGGACCAATCCTGGCGTTACAGAGGCCGCGCGGTTGACGCGGACGCACATCGGTTGGTTTTTGCGACGACAGTTTTGCTATAACGCTAGACGAAGTCAACTTTCACGCAGGGTGTTGGTCCGCTCTCGGAACGAATGTCATCGGTAACCTTTTTTCAACACCCCGCTAGAGAGGACTAGAAACAGTGCCTTCGCTGGTCGGTCGGGATGGAACGCGGTTTGGCCTGCAATCCGGCCGGATAACCACGATAGGCCGCAGTCACGACAACGACATCGTGCTGCGGCATCGGTCAGTTTCGCGCCATCACGCTGTCGTTCAAAACGATGGCGGCAAATTTTTCCTCAAAGACCTTAACAGCAGTAACGGCACGTGGGTCGGAAACCGCCGGGCGGAGAGTGTACAGCTAACCGGTGGGGTTGTCTTACGTTTCGGCGACCTCCAACTGACATTCGATGAACATCGTCAGGCAGCCTCAGCGCAGGGTAAACCCGCAGCTCGGGCCAGTGCCAACGCTCGATCGCATCATGCGGCGGTCGAGGTCAGGTCAATCGGTTTGCTCGTCAAATCGGTGGCTGCAATAGCTATAGCATGCCTACTCGCCTTCGCGGTGACCGAGTTCATATTTCACAGACCGTCAGGTACCAGCAGTGCAGCGAAAGAGACCACCCCTGCATCCGCGACTGCTGGCTCGGACAACGGCCTATCCGCTGCGGATGTCGGCAGAGCGATCATGGAGACGGACGACAAGCATGTAGGCGATAGCTCGTGGATACCAGCCGATGCGACCGCAGAGATGTGCGACCAGAAAGCGCTTCTTACTGACTCGGCTTTCTGCCGAGCTGCCTATCTCGGCCGTCACTCCCAAGGCAAGAACCTCGGCCAGCCTCAACCGGAAGACCCGATCCCTTTCCCGGAAATCATTCAATTTTGCGATAATGGCATGGTTGATCAAAAGTCAAGTGTTTGCACCCAAGCCTATTCGGCGCGCCCCGCGGCGGCGAACCATCGCTTCGACTGACCGACTCCGGCACGGAGCGATGAAGAGACTACGTTGGCAATGACAACAGGGCTCCCAATAGTCAGCTCTTGGTCGCGCTTCACCGGTTTACTGCTCGTAATATTGTTGAGCGTGTTCGTCTCGCGCAGCGTCATCCATGCGCAGGATCCGTCCTCGTCGGGCGGAGACGAATTCAATTCGAATGGTGACGACTCGGGCGGAGGGGGTGGTACCCTACTCCTCCTCCGCGCTTTCCCTGCGGGCCGAATGCACTCGAAAACCGAGCGTGGGGCGGAGACGCCGCATCCACCTTTCTCGAAGGGTTCCTTCGTCCGCTGATTGAGCCTCACTGCTCGGACAGGCCGCCACCGGTTGCCCGCGGCTGCTGGAATAACTTGCCTCGTGGGCGAGGCAAGTTATGTACTCAGCATGGACATTTTTACGATGAACAAGGCCACGTAGTGATATTGCGAGGTGTCAATCTGGCAGGAACCTCGAAAATCCCGCCTTTCTGGCCACTGCCGAATCCGCTCAACCCCATCCGCAATCCCATTAGCTATTGGGCTAAGATTCCAGCTCGCGAACTTTATGCGATTGATTACGCGTACAATACTGATCTGCAGCTACTCGAGCCTTTACCCTCATGGGGTTTTAATGTCATCCGATTGCTCTTTATCTGGGAAGCATACGAGCCAATCAAGGGCCTCAGAAATCCCGCTTATCTGAGAATGCTCGACCGCATCGTCGAACAGGCATGGCAGTTTGGTATCTATACTATTATCGACTTCCATCAAGATGCGTTCTCTCGTCATTTCGCCGGTCCACTAAATGCGCTCGACGTGAAGATCTGGCCGCCGTCGGCGCACCGTAAATACGGTTGCGGGGAGGGCTTTCCTGATTGGACGCTGCGGTCCGGACAAGACGACCCTCCGCAGAACGGAGATAAGTGCGCGGACTGGATGCAAAATGCGTTTGCGGACCTGCGCGTCGGGAATGCCTTTCACCGCCTTTATTCCGACCCGGAGCTTCGCGATTCATATATTCAAGTGGTCAGGGACTTGATAAGTCACTTTGAAGCAAAACCGGGCGTAATAGGACTCGACCTGTTGAACGAACCTTTTGCCGGAAGCGCGCTGTCCAACCTTACGGATGCGGCTCTTACCGGCTTCTATGCGATTGTTGCCAACA
>WNFC01005374.1_pt1 | contig 14050 bp, 8 predicted proteins | sample 5400541 | NCBI WGS metagenome assembly WNFC01 (sample SAMN13153342, study PRJNA577476) | soil metagenome | isolation source: 120 cm saprolite under Douglas fir tree site 2 hole 2 replicate 1 | place: USA:California | collected 2015-04-18
CTGTTGCAGCGCCGCACCGAGGGCACGCTGGTGTTCGACGGCACCCCGGAGCACTGGCAGGACGGCTCGGCGTCGGTCGATATCTCGATCGTGGACGAAGCCGGGAAAATCGACCTCAACCTGGCGCCGCTCGCATTGTTGCAAGGGCTGTTGGTTGCGGTTGGCCGAGGCCGGGACGAGGCGCTGCTGATTGCGTGCAACATCCTCGACCGGCGCGGCGATACCGGCGCGTCCTGCCCCGAGCCGCTCGATTTCGGCTTCAGCGCCGCGCCGCCCCCGCGGCCCCGCCTATTCGTCGTGCCGGAGGAGCTGGCACAGGTGCCGGGCATCGACGACGCGCTGTACGACGCTGTGGCGGATTACGTCACCGTTGCGACCCGTGCCTCGGCGATCGACCCCGGCATCGCGGCGCGGCCCGTCCTGCTGGCGATCCCCGGCGCGACGCCGACGCTGGTCGACACCTATCTCGACCAGCGGGCGCGCTGGCACGAGCTTGCCGCCGGCGAGGCCGGCAGCGACGTCTTACGCAGCATCCCCAATGTGATGACCAGCCCGGCTCGCGACTTCACGATCAAGGCCGTCGCGACCGCCGGATCGAAGGCCCGTTACCGCGCCGATTTGCAGGTGCGGCTGACCGACCTTTCCGCCCACCCCTACGAATTCATCGCCGCGCGCGCGCCACCCGCCGACCGAGGCGCCGCCGCCAACACCCCGGCGGCCCGGCGGGTACCCTAGCGGCCGTCCGATATGCTACGGTCGCGGCCCGCCGGCAGGGGGCCGCCGACCAACCCGATGAGCATTGTCGCCAATCGTCCGATCGAAGGGATGCGCGCCTGGGCCGCCGGCGCGTTCCGCTGGTGGATCGACGAATTGCGCGCCGCCTGCGCCGATCTGGCGCGCTGGCTGCGCGACCGCCGGGGCAACACGATCACGATCGAGGCCGGCGAGCGGCAATGGCGGATGCGCCGCGGCAGACAGCCGGCCCGCGACATTGATGCCGCCGGTCTGGGAAGCCTCGCCGGCGCCGAAGGCGACCGCATTACCGTCCAAATCCCGCCGGAACGCGTGCTCAGCAAGAGCATCGAATTGCCCGCCGGCGCACAAGCCCAGCTCGACCGCATCCTGCCCTTCGAAATGTCGCGCCATTTTCCGTTTGCGGCCGAGCGCGTGTTTTACGGCTATCGCGTCGTCAGCCGGCCTGCCCCATCGGGAGCACCAGGCACCGCTCCGCTCGAAGTGGAAATCGCCGCAGTGCCGCGCGAAATCGTCTTTGCCATTGCCGACGCGTTAACCGCGGCAGGCCTGCAGGCGGACGCCTTTGCCTTGATCCCGGGACCGGGCGCCGAACCCCTGTTTCTGGCGCCCCACCTGATGCTGCCGATCGCGGCCCAGGTCGCGCCACGGCGCGATCTGCTGATCGCAGCGCTGGCCCTCACGGTGCTGGCGGTCATCTCCTGGCCGGTGGCCCAGCAGGTGCGACTCGCCGGCATCGAGCGGGACATCGCGGCATTGAAACCGGCCGCCGAGACCGCATTGCGCGCCCGCACCGAGTTCCAGCGCGAAGCCGACCAGGTCGGCGCCATCGCCCGGCTGCGGACGATCCGGCCGCCGCTCGTCGCGGTGCTCGACCGAATCAGCCGCGATCTCCCAGACGGCGCCTGGCTCCTGTCGCTGTCGCTGGCCGGCCGCGACCTCGTGCTCGACGGCCTCGCCCCGTCCGCCGCGACGATCGCGCTGGCCTTGCAACACGGTCCGCAATTCACCGGCATCGTGTTTCGCTCGCCGATTTCGCGCGACGCGGCGACCGGGCTGGAGCATTTTCAGCTGGGCGCCAGCGTGGCCGAGGCCGCGAAATGACGCTCACAGCCTCCCGCGGCAGCCGGGCAGTGGCGCTCGCCGTGCTGGCGCTGCTACTGGCGTTGCTGTGGCTCGGCCCGGTATCGCTCTATCTGGATATGATTGGCGACGGTGCGGAGCAGCTGGCGCAACGCGGAGCGCTGTTGCAGCGCTACGAAGCGCTGGCGCGTGCCCCGCCGCCGGAGATGCCACCGCCGGCAAAATCGCCGAGCCTGTTCCCCGCGGTTCCGGAGGCGCAGGCGGTCGCGATGTTGCAGGAGACCATCAAGGCCGCCGCCGCCGCCAACCATATCGAGGTCCGCAGCCTCCAGGTCTTGCGTAACGATGCCGGGGCCGATACCGGCCGGATCGGCGTGCGCGTGCGGGCCGCCGGCGATGTCGCAAGCCTGGGACGCCTACTGTACGCGGTCGAAAGCGCACAGCCGGTGCTCTACCCGGACAATCTGCAGATCACCGCGCCGCCCGCGCCACCGCTCGATTTTCAGCTCGACGTGACCGGCTTCCGCAGCGGCGGCGCCTCGTGACCCGTCCGACCCTGCCACAGCTCGGCATCAACCACCTGCTCGCCGCGGTAACGCTGTTGTTCGGGCTGATCGCCCTGTGGCCGTGGCTCGCGCCGATCCCGACACCAGCGGCGCCTGCACGCCAACCCCCCCCTTCGCTCGACGCCGCGATCCCGACCCTGCCACCGCCCAGCGCCTATTCCGCCATCGCCGAGCGGCCCTTGTTTTCGCCGTCACGTCGGCCGGCGCCGAACGCACCGGTCATTAGCGATAGAAGTGTGGCACGCTACCGCCTACTCGGCCTGGTTACCGCCGGAGGCGCCCGCCATGCCCTGATCGCCGACGGCAACCGGCGCCTCGAAATCAGCGAAGGCAGCCTGCTCGACACCTGGACGGTGCTGCGCATTGAGCCCGACCGCGTCGTCCTGACATCCCCCCAGGGCGAAGCCTCCCTCCGCATGGAGCGCCCCGCTGCCGCGCCTTCGCCAAAGGGGCGATGAGCCGAGGCTGCATGAGCCCAGTCCTCAATGCGGCGAGGTCAGTGTTGCCTTGGCGATCGCGCGATGCAGGGCGAGACGTTGCGCCATGCTCGATGGTTGCTGAGCCTGGCCGAGCAGCAGTTCGCCTTTGCTGGAGACGGTGAGGCCGCCTTTCGCGAGCAGTTGCTCAACCTGCATCAGAATTCGGTCTATGCCGATGCCGTCGAGCGTCCAGTTGCGCACCGGGCCGCTGTCGATGTGGAAGAAGCTCGAACGCGGGTACCAGCCGACGCCGCCGCGCTTCATCGACCGCGCAGTGCTCATCGCCTCTTCGAGCCGGCCGCCGAGGTTGATGTCGAGGGCGCGGCCGTGGAGGTGCTGGCTATTGTCGGCAACGCCGAAGGCAGTGCGCGCCAGCATCCGGTTGGTCTCGACGGTGCGGTAGGCGGACAGCACCGTGGCGCTGGTCACTCCGACCGCGTCCATCACCGCCGCGAGGAAATCGAGCACGCCGGCGTCGATGCCAATGCGCCGCCCGGAATGATGGTCGCGCAGGAAATACGACAATTCTTCCATCGCCGACGCGAGCGGGCCGGTCTCGTCGCGATACAGGCCATCGAAGGTTTCGCCGGTATGCGCGTTCGACAGCCGCAACCGGTACGGCGACCACGGCACGATCGTGGCGCGCGCCGGCCGCGCTGCCGCCAGCGCGCCGCCGGTCAAAACAAGGAAACGCCGCCGGTTCATTGCCGCATTAGACGGCAATGAAGCCGCCGCGAAAAGACGGTGCGACGGAATCTACCGCCCGGCCGGCACGAAATCCTCATTCTTGACCCGGTCGGTCGCGAAGAACGGTTTGCCGTTGCGATCCATATACAGCGATTTCATCTCGTTTTCGGTGAACGGGCGCGAGCCGATGCGCCCGAACACGGCGATCTGGTGGCCGGTTTCGTCAACCCCGCGGTCGCGTTCGAGGCCGCGCGACAGCGCCAGGGCCGGCGAGCGGGTCGGCCGCCAGGCGATCAGCTCCGGCTTCGGATCCGGCGAGAAGCCGTAGAAATTCGGTTGGCTCGCCGGCGACATCAACTGGATTACCTTCAGCCCGTTCACCCCGTCGGCGACATAGGCGAACAGCGACGCGTTGGTCGCGCCGATCACGACGTCGCGCGCATCGGTGATCTGTCCCTCGGCGTTATAGTTCATGTAGAGGCGCGGCTGCTCGGGCTTTTCGACATCGACGATCGCCAGCCCGTCGCGGCCGTTGGCGATATAGGCATAGGTGCGCGCGATGAAGATGCGGCGCGGGTCGCTGAAAGCCAGGTGCGCCTGCGGTAATACCATCGGCCGCGCCGGCTGCGTGATGTCGACGACGTCGAGTCCGCCGGCTCCGACGACGAACAGATAGCGGAACTGCACCGCGGTCGCGCGCCCATCGCGGATTGGGATCACCGCCATCGCCTTCGGATGCAGTGGGTCGTCCATGTTCAGCTCGACGATGCCGGCATCGGCGGTCACAAAAAACCGGGTGCCGGCGATCGTCAGATAGCGCGCGCCATTGAGAATGCCGTTCTCGTTCCAGGTCAGCACCCGGCTCAGGAAATTGTTGCGCGGCTCCTGGTCCTGCAGCGTGTTGACGTTGGTCAGGATCAGGCCTTCGACCGCGTCGGTAATGAAGGCGTAGGCGTAGATCGGGTGGAGCACCTGCTCCTCGTTCTCGCCGCGCATCACAGCGCCAAAATCCTTGTCGGGGGCGAACGGCTGGTTCTGGCCGGCGTTGCGCAGCGGGTTGATCGGCTGGTTGGTCGGCAGCGCGACGCAGGTCGCATTCCGGGAGGCGATATGCGTGTCCTGGCCGAGCGGCGAGAACGGCGCGGTGATGATGCGCTCCGAAAAACCCTTATTGGCAATGCTCGCGACATCGTAGACGCGCATGCCATCTTTGCCCTCGGCGACGTAGAGATACTCGCCGCGCAGCTGGATGCATTGCGCCATGTTCGAGCCGTGGCCATGCGCCTCGGCAAGCTGCCGCCTGTTATCGAGATGCTTCTTGTAGTAGTCCGGGTAGGCGTAGCGGTGCAGATAGCTGCCGATCACGGCCTGCGGCTCATCCCATTCGGTGACGCGCACCGCCTCAATGTCGTGTTCTTCGCCGACCCAGGCATTATAGCCGACGAAATTGACGAAATTGGTCCCGAGCAGCAGCAACTGCGACATGATCGCGTTGTTGTCGTTAGCCTCCGACAGATGGCAGTCGGTGCAGGTCTTGGTTTCGGTGCGGCGCTCGGTATGCGGGTAATGCGCCGAGAAGGCCTGGCTCGAAAAGCCGGCAGCCGAGACCGGCGGCTGCTGCACGTAGATGTGCTCGCGGTTGATGTTGGTCGATGACAGCACCAGCGCCGACCGCGAGGCAATCGGCGCGATGACGTTGCCTTTGACGGTGCTGTGGCGGCCGAGCTGGAACATGTCCTCGCGCGCGACCTGCGGGTTGTAGGTCGCGTAATTGCGGGTGACGCCGCCCTCATAATGGTAGCGTTCCGTCATCTGATTGGCTTCGATCGGCAGATGACAGCCAGCGCAGCTCGTCGTCCACGACAGATGGCAGGTGTAGCAGGCCATGTCGTCATTCGAATGCGCGAGCTCGGCCGCCGGCACGCCCGGCCCCCACTTCATCGAAGTGCTTTTCGACATCAGCTTGGCCCGCGCCGCGCGCGGATTGTATTTCGGGTTGCCCGGCGTGACGGTATCGACGACCTGCGTCACCTCCCATTCAAGGCCGGGATAGACCGCCGAGCGCTGGAACAGCTTGTCGCCGCGCCATTCGAAGCGGGACCGCCCATCGGCGGTGCGCAACAGCGACATGTCATGACCGCGCGGCGGCGCGGCCGGCCCGTGAGTCTTCAAATCCGGGCGTTTCGTCGCCGTGCCGTGGCAATCGGCGCAGGTCACCTCGATCGCGGCCTGCACCTCGCCATACAGGTGGCCGCTACCGTGACTGTCCTGGGAAAAATGGCAATCGACGCATTGCATGCCGAAATCGACATGGATCGAGTCGAGATGCACCGCCTTCTTGAACTTCTCCGGGTCGCCGGCGGGGATGACGTTGTTGGCGTCGTCGAGCAGATTGCCTTTGCGGTCGCGCTTAAAGATGGCGCGGAAATTCCAGCCGTGGCCGTGATAGTCGGCGAACTGCGTGTCTTTCAGTTTCGGGTTGAGCTGGCTCACCTCGGCGCTGAATTCCGGGTCGCCCCAATTGCCGCGCACCACCGCGCCTTCGGGGTTGCGCTCGAGCGCCGCGCGCATTTCGGTATCGGTCGGGTATTTCTGCTTGCGCGGCCACATTTGCGGCGCCGCAGTCTCGTAATCCCACATCGTGTAGCCGAGCATGCTGTTCAGAAACAAGTTCGGCTGGTGCATGTGGCAGATCATGCATTGGCTGGTCGGGATCGCCGTCGTCATCTGGTGCTGCAGCGGGTGGCCGCTCTCGCCCTGGCGGATCGTCGGGTCGGTGCCGAGGCTGGTGCCGCGATTGCCGAACGCGGCGTAGGGGCCGCCCTCCTGTACGTCGCGGTCGTTGGCGTAAACGACGTGACAGCCGGCACAGCCCGACTGGCGGTAATCGCCGGGATTGTCGTTGGTGCCGAGAAACCACATCGTCGGGTCGTTAAGCCGGGTCTTGGTGATGTTAAGGACCGGGATCGACACCCGAAGACCGGTCGCGAGCCCGCGAATCGACTGACGCAGATCGGGCCGGCCAGGTTCGTCGAGCTTCTGATTTTCGCCGGTCGAGTTCGGATTGCCGATCTCGGGAAATTGCGGGCTGATGACCCGGCCGCCGCGCTCGAAGACGCGGAACACATCCCCTGGCGGCACGGTTTCCCAGGCCGGCAGCGGGTCGATTTTGCCGAGCAGGCCGAAGCGCCGGGTCATCTCCGCCGACGGGGCTTGTGGCGCCAGCAGCTCGGCGGCGTGGCCATCCGGCGTGTACGATTCGCCGACGATGCTGTGCTTAAATGGCAGGATGCCGTTGTTGTAAGCGGCCGCCGCCCAGAACATCGTCGTGGTCGCCATCAGGCTGCGCTCGGCAGCGGCGATCACCGGCATGTGGCAGGCGCCGCAGGAGTCACGCGCCACGCGGTAGTCGCTCGGGTTCATGAACCGGATGAAATCGGGCGACTCCGCGTTGAGCAGCGTGTAGGTGCGCGGCGGTTTGGCGCTCGACGGATAGTTCCAGGCCTCTGGATGGCGCGGATGGACGTGCGCCGCGTCGAGCGCGCCGTGATATTCCGGGCTGGCGCGTGGCGCGCCGGCGACAAAGACGCCGGGGTTGCCGCCATGGCAATCGGCGCAGCCGAGGATGACGCCCGGGCTCGTATGCATCGACAGCGAGTCAGTCGCCGTGTGGCAACTCATGCACCCGGCGCTCTGCCGGCGTGCTCCCTCGGCCGTTTGCTTTTGCGGCGCCGGCAGCGCGGTCGTCACCCGCTCGCGCGACGCGCCGGTCGGCGCATTCGCCATCTCGGCCGCCCCCGCGCCGGCGATGCACAGCGCCAGGAAGAAGAGCACGGTGGTGAGGATCGGCGGGCGCGACATCGGTCAGTACGTCAGAATGACGTTGCCGAGCACGGTGAACAGGAAATTGCCGCTGCCGAACAACTTCGCTCCGCCGGCGGTGTTGAAGAGCGCGCTCAGCCCGTCGCCCGGCAGCAGCACGCCACCCGACAGGCGCAGGATCGCATTCTGCGTGAACAGCGGGCGATAGGTCAGCGCGGTCGACACGTCGTAGCCGATCGAATTCGGAATGTTCGGCTGGTGCCTCAGGAACTCGAGCGATGCGGTGTCGGAAAAACGCAGGTAGTTGAAATTGGTCGAGAGGCGCAGTTCCGGTAGCAGATCGAAATCCGTTCCGATCCCAGCCAGCATGATGCCGGGATTGACGAAGTTCGACTGCCCCTCGCCTTTCGATGAGCGCAGGTCGGCGAGGATGCCGTTTTGGGTATTGAGTGCGACGCCGCCGCCGCCGATCAGCGGGAGCGACTGGCGAATCCAGAAGCTGGTATCGGCGCCGGCGAATTGCGGGTTCTCGAACACCGAGTCGAAACCGCCGACATGGCCGCTTTGCGGTTTACGTGCACCGCTGGCATAGAGCCCGGAGAAGCGCAAACGCATCCAATCGAAATCGATCGAGGGCTCGGCCGCTGCAAAAAACGCGTTGACCCGGGCGCCGCGGTTGCTCGGGTTCGGGTTGAGCTGATTGTGGCTGATGCTGCCGGTCAGCCAGTAGGCAGACGTCGTCAGGTTGATGCGGCCGAGATGGCCGTCGCCGTTCATTCCAAAATAATTAACATGATAGTTGTAGCCGCGGTCATCGCCGATCGGCGCCGGCCGCACCAGAAAACCGTTCTTGTCGTAATGAAACTCGCCGCCTTCGTTGTTGTCGTTGCGCAGATAAATCAACTGCGACGTGAAACCTTCGACTGGGAAATCCTGGCGGAACACATTGGCAGCAAATACATAATCGCGACGCCGAGCCTGCGTGACCGCGTTAAGTCCGCTATTGGTATCCTTTTCCAGAAGCTGAAAAAACGCCAGGTTGTATTGCCAGCGGTTGGCCTCGCGATTACCGAATAGCCTTAATCCTAACTGATTGTCCTGAAAAAGAAAACCTCGGAAATCCGCGTTGAATGGCTGGATGCCGACGCGGATCGAGTCGAAATCGAAATACTGCGAAACATTACGGAGGTGATAGTCGATAAAGCCTTCCTGAATGCCGAGAAAGGCGTCATTGCGTACCGTTCCTTTCGACGGATCGATTCGCACGACACCGACCTCGCCGACCGCGAGATGGTTGTAATTGAAGACCGGCGTGAAACGGAACTCGATGTCGGGTGGCTTGAAGGCAGTGTCGCCTTTGAACAGTTCGGCGCTGAAGATCAGGTTCTGATTGAATAGCAGCCGGCCGTAGCGGCCGAAGGTGTTGTTTTCGATCGGCCGCGCCGTGAACTGCGCTCCGACCGCGATCGGCAGCCGACCTGGCTCGTAACGCGTGTCGGAGATCGCCGACAGGTTGAGGAACCAGTCATCCCCGAAGATCGGCTTGTCGCCTTTCAGGGTATTGGTGTTGTAGGGGTCGAGCGGGTTTTCGTGCCGTCCCAGCGCATCGAGAATGCGCCAGCGATCCAGTACCGGCAGGTAGCCGCCAGTGCGGTACGGCATCGGCGGCGGCAGGTTTTCCGGATTGACGATCGGCTCGACGCCCGACGGCGGCGGCGCCTGTCCTGGGGCGCGGCGGCTCATTTCCTGCGGCCGCTCGACGCCGGTCATCAGGTCGAGGCCGATGCGGTATTGCGCCCAATATTCGGCTTCGGCATGCGCGTGCGTCGCCATCGACCGCAAGGTCTCGTCCGACAGCTTCTTGTGCAGCGCGCGTTCGAGCTTGGCGCGCAGCGCCGGTTCGGCGAGCGCCTGGTCGAAGGTGGCTGCATCAGCCGAAATCGCCCGTTCCAGAGCGTCGGCATTCTGCCGCTCCCGTCTGATCTCGTCGACGCTGGGCGAGTTGCCGGGTGCCGCGGCGGCGAGCGCGGGTTCTGCGAGCACAATAGCCGCGGCGGCGCCAGCAGCTCGCAGGATGGCGCCGCGAGACAACCGCCGGGCGATGCCCAGCACCGATGTCAGCACCGATGTCAGCACGGATTTTGGACGCGCGAGGTCAGGAACGGCGCCGCCGGGCAGTTGACAAAGCGCAACCGCACGCCACCCGGCGTCAATTGATCGGCGCGGATCGGCGAGGGCGCGTTGCTGAGCGTACTCGGCCCGTTCTGGACACCGAGAAAGGCAATCATGCTGTCCTGCTGAATGCCGTCTCCCGACACCCCGGCAGCACCAACCAGCGTACCGTTGCGATAGATCGGCGTACCTCCCGAGAAAATCTGGAAGCCATTGGCGAGTTGTGTCCTGCCGCCGGAGACGGCGGGCAGTCCGGCGCCGCCGATATTGGCGCAACCGACTGCCGGGGCCGGCGCCCCAGTGGTACCATTAAGAATGTCGGATTTAACAAGATCGAGTTGCAAGCCGGTCGAGAACACGCTCCACGACGGAAACGGCAGACTCAGCGATCCCGGCGATTTCCCGTCGATCCCGTCAGGATAAAACGGCCGGGACACGTCACCGATTGCCACTTCCGACCAAGCCACCCCGTCGGCGAACGCGCTCGGCCCGATCAGGATCTGCGAGCGGGTGATGTAGTCGGCGAACGTCCCGGTGGCGGTGCTGGCGGACGCAGTGATCGCGTTGATTTTCGCGGCCGCGTCGGGCCGCGAGAAAAACACCGCCGAACGCGCCTTCTGTCGCGATACGTCGGCGCCGAATACCGGGGCGTCCGGCGTGCGCGCCTGCGCCAGCACATTGCCGTCGAGATCGACGATCGTGACGGTGACCTGCGAAAAACTGTTGGTCGGGTTGCGGATCGCGCCGCGCGCCGACAGCGCGACGCTCAGCGCGCTGGTTATCAGGGCTTGCGCTTCGCTCGCAGTGATGGCCACGCCTCCCGCCGGCGCCAACCCCGTCGTTGGCGGGTACAGTACATGACCGGCACCATCGGTGAAGACATAGGCGGGTGTGCTGAGACCCGGATAAAGCACCGGACCGACCGTCCCGTCCGGCGCCACCCCCGAAGTCCCGTCGGGACTGCCGTAGTTCAGGCCGTCTTCCGCGGTGTGGCCCGCCGCCGGGCCGGCGAAATAACCGGTAACCGGCAATGGCGTAAAGCTACCGACCGCGGCAACCGGCGCGGCGAGATTGCTGCTCGAGGCGTCGGTGTAGCGCAATGTGATGCCGTTGACCGCGATGTTGCTCGCGATGATCGCGGCCGGCGCCTCGTAGCCGGTACCGCCGGCGATCGCGATGATCTCGTCCGGGTCGCGGTCGACATCGAAGATGTTGAGATCGAGCGAATAGGTCGTGCCGCTCATAACCCCGACACCGCCCGCCAGAACGCCGTTCTTGTAAAGCGGCAGGCCGCCGGCATCGGCGGCGAAGCCGGCCGGAGAGCGGTGCGGCCCGGCATTAGTCGCTCCCGCGGCCGCGGCCGCCATCGTGTTGAAATCGGAACATGCGAGTTGACTGAACTGCACGCCGAACAGCGGCCCGGCCGGGGTGTTGGAAACGCCCGGGTTGAAGTGCTCCTGAATGATCTGGTTGGCGGTGCGCGTCGTGAAGGCGTTGCCGCTCGACGACAGGTAGGCGGCGGTCAGCGCCTTGGTGATGGCCGCCAGCGGCGTCGGCAGGGGCACGTTTTCCAGGCCCGTGGTGACGCCCCGGTTGGAGGTGATCGTCGCTGTCGGCGGTGCGCCCGGCATCTGCGCCACGGTTAGGACATTGCCGACACGGTCCACCACCGCGATCGTCGCCGGTGCGCCGCGCGCGTTCGCCTCGTTGATCGCCTGCAGCACAACGGCGTTGACATCGGCTTCGGTCAGCGATGTGCCGGGAGTACCCACCGCCGGGGGAGATGGTGCCGGTCCGCCGGTCGCGAAACCGCCCCCGTCTCCGCAGCTGGACGGCGCGGCGCTCAACAGCGAGAGCATGGCGATCGCGGCTCTGAAGGTTGGATTGGCGAACAACCCGCGTCGTCGCCGTGCGATCTTCACTCGAGCCTGATGCATTCCCACCCGCTTCCCCAAAAGCGATATGTTCACGACGGCGGCCTTCTGTGATCGTTACCCGAGCGGAAGCCGGGGTCCAGAGCCAGCATCAGAACCTTGTAACCGGCTGGCGGTAATGGTGTTTTGCAACGCTTCGCCCGACCGCCTGAAGCCAGGTCACGCTGAATCGCTCTACTCCGCCTGATGCGGCGAGGCGGTGGAGTGCATTGGTCCGAAGAAATCATGGTGGAAGCCGTGGCAACTCGTGCAGGTCGATTGCGCCTGCAACGCGGCGTGCTCGCCCCCATGGCATCCGACGCAGGTTTCGATCGGCGGGATCAGCAGCGCGCCGACGGTCGCCGCCTTGCCGGCGGCATGGCATTCCTCGCAATCCACTGCGACATGCCTGCTGTGATCGAACCGCGCGAACGGAAAAAATCGCGCTCGCAAAACCACTGGCGCGACGATGCGGGCAGTCAACGCCCGCGGCGGCCCGGCGCCGCTGGGAATCGCCTCCGTGATCTCGAACGCCCCCTGCGGGCCGGTTCCGAAATGGCAATAGCCGCAGCCCCGCTTCTCGTCGAAGACGATCGTCCGCAGCGCCGCCTCTGTTTTGGCGGCGACCCAGGCCTGCGGGTTGGCGCTCGGCGTCTCCGCGATCGCCGGTGTCGGCGCGCCCGGCACCCGCCGCGACACTTCCGGCGCTGGCGGCTCTGAAATGCCGCCCTGCAAGACCTTGGCCGCGTAGAAATTCCACACCGCCGCCGTGACGCCGGCATCGTCGCCATGCGGCACCCGCGCATTCGGCCATGGCAGATCCTGCCGGTCGAAATCGAGCGCGTGGCAGCCGGCGCATTGCTGCTTGTAGGTGACCGGCTGAAAGCCCTGGCCGGAGGGCTCGGCGACATGGCAGTCGGCGCACTGCATCTGCTTGATGCCGAGCGCCGGAAAACCACCATTGACGAGATGTGCGGCATGCGAAAACTTGATGCCGGGGTGGTCGATCGCCGCCGCCGTTTCGGTGACGTCGACCCGTTCGAAACGCGGCTTTGCGGCATCGGCGACGACCGTCGCGCGGAATTGCGGGTGCCCCTTCGGGAACCCGGCGACATTGCGAATGTCAGCAGCGGGTGCCGTCTCGGCGAGCGTGCGGTGGCAACCGAGGCACAACCGCATGTCGCTGACGACGATGCCGCGCGTGCCGCGATGCTCTTGATGGCAGTCGCTGCACCGCCGCGTATCCAGCACCTGCCGCATCACGCCGAGATCGGCACCAGGCTCGGTATGCGCACCAACCTTCTCGTGGCAGGCGAGACACGCGTCATCTGCGACCCGGGCAAACGGCGTGGCATGGCATGTTTTGCAATTAGTCGCGAAGAAGCGGTGCGAATTGGATAATTCGCCCGGCTTCCATAACGAGGCAATCATCGTCGTCGGGTTGAAGTCAGACCCTGCTTTGCGCCATGCCAGCATAGTTTTGGAAGAGTAGAGCAGGATCGGCGCGGCGAAGAATATGGCCAGCACCAGCAGCGCCCCGATCCAGGCAATGCGGCGCTTGCCGATCACCGCCCGCTCGAGCCCGATCCGCGACGACGACGTCAGCCGGTCGAGGCTGTCGCCGAGCGGCTGGACCAGTTCGATCGTCAGAGTCGCATCGATCCCGGAGGGCGGTTCGCTCAGCCGGATTTGATAGGGCCCGATCAGGATTTCGTCGCCGGGTTTTACCGCAGCGGCCTTGGCGCTGGTCCCGTTGACGCGAACCGGCGACGGCCCCAGCGACTCGATCGTGATGCCGCCTCCGACCGGGAACAGTGCCGCTGCCGTCAGGTCCACCCGGATGTCGGACAGCGGGATTTCGTTCCCCGTGCCGCGTCCGAAGCGGACGCGATGTGAGCTGACGGTCCAGGCCCGGCGCATGATCGCGCTGCCTCGCCGGCTCAGGACGGTAACCTGGACCTCCACGTGCGCTCACGACCCCCAGAGGTATCCGGTCACCGAACGAAGCAGGTCACCACAAAAAGAAGACCGAAAAAATGTGCGCAAACAATGCCACCAGGAGCATCATCGCAATTGGCACGTGCAAGTACAGCCACGCATCCATCATTGCCTTATAGCTGATGTCGCGCCGTACCCGGGTCAGCAGCAGCCCTTTTTCCTCGAGCAAAACCCGAACGCGCCGCCATGCCTCCTCGATTTCCGGCGGGACGTCGATCCCTTTGGCATCGAGATATGCGATCGCCGCCGCGGTGGTACAGCCCGGGAGGTGACCGGCCAATTGCCGCCAAACCGAGCCGCCGATCACATTCGTCTCGGTCGAGCGTTCGATGACCATGGCCGTTGCCTCATCGAGCGGCAAGCCTGCCTGTCGCAACTCGTCATCGAGCGAGGCAATGCGGCCGAGCATCTGCTGCATCGTCATGCCGGCCCGGTTGTCGGTCATCAGGCGCGGGTAACGCGCGTAGCAGAAGACGCCGAACACCCCGGACGCGATTGCGACGCACATCAGGATGTAGGCAAGAGTGTGAACGTTCCAGCCGAAATGGAACCCGGTATGGAGCGTCGCCACGACCAG
>WNFC01010946.1_pt1 | contig 14049 bp, 9 predicted proteins | sample 5400541 | NCBI WGS metagenome assembly WNFC01 (sample SAMN13153342, study PRJNA577476) | soil metagenome | isolation source: 120 cm saprolite under Douglas fir tree site 2 hole 2 replicate 1 | place: USA:California | collected 2015-04-18
TCGAGCACGAACAGTCTTGCCTCGCGCGCCTGCTCCAGCGCCTGGGCCAGGATCTCGTGGGTCAGGCCCTGGACCTTGATGTCCATTTGCAGGGCGGTGATGCCGTCCTTGGTGCCGGCCACCTTGAAGTCCATGTCACCCAGGTTGTCTTCGACGCCCTGGATGTCGGTGAGCACCGCAAATTTGCCTTCGCGTGTCACCAGGCCCATCGCGATGCCCGCGACCGGGGCCTTGATGGGTACGCCGGCGTCCATGAGCGACAGGGTCGAGCCGCATACGGCCGCCATCGACGTGGATCCGTTGGAACTGAGGATCTCGGAGACCAACCGCATGGTGTACGGCCACTCGTCGACCGAGGGAATGACGGCGAGCAGGGCTCGCTCGGCGAGCGCACCGTGACCGATCTCACGGCGGCCTGGGCCGCGCAGCGGCCGAGCCTCGCCGACCGAGAACGGCGGGAAGTTGTAGTGGTGCATGTACCGCTTGAACTCGTCCGGTGAAAGTCCGTCCAGCTTCTGCTGGTCGGACATCGAACCGAGGGTCGCGATCGTCAGTGCCTGCGTCTGGCCGCGGGTGAACAGACCGGAGCCGTGCGTGCGCGGGAGCACCCCGACCTCGACCGTGATCTGGCGCACGTCCTTGAGGCCGCGACCGTCCGGGCGCACGCCCTCCTCGATGATCCGCTGGCGGACGCGGTCCTTGACCTTCTTGTCGAACAGCTTGCCGAGGATGTCCGCATGCTCTGGGAACCGCTCGCCGAGCTCGGCGATGGTGCGCTTGCGCAGCTCGTTGACCGCCGCCTCGCGGGCCGCCTTGTCAGGGTTGAACGCGGCCGTATCAAGGCGCAGGGCGAGGTACTCGCTGACCACCTCGACGATCTGGTGCGGGAATGGCGCCGGCGTGAACTCGAACTTGGGCTTGCCGACCTCACGCTGAAGCTCGAGCTGCCCGGCGCAAACCTGTTTGATCGCCTCGTGCGCCATCTCGAGGGCTTCCAGGACGACCTGCTCGGTCACGCCCTTGGCCCCAGCCTCCACCATGAGGATGGCGTCGGCCGTGCCGGCGACCACGAGGTCGAGCTCGGATTCGCCGATGCGGGACATCGGCGGGTTGACGATGAGATGGCCGTCCAGGTGGCCCATGCGGACCGCCCCGACCGGTCCCGCGAACGGGATGTCCGAGATCACCAGCGCGGTCGAGGCGCCGTTGATGCTCAGGATCGTCGGATCGTTCTCCTGGTCGACCGAAAGCACGGTTGACACCACCTGGACGTCGAGCCGGAACCCATCCGGGAACAACGGCCGCAGGGGCCGGTCGGTGAGTCGCGAGGCCAGGATGGCTGCTTCGCTCGGCCTGCCCTCGCGGCGCATGAAAGCGCCTGGGATCTTGCCCGCCGCATAGAGCTTCTCCTCGTAATCGCAGGTGAGCGGGAACCAGTCGATTCCCTCTCGAGGCTCATTCGCCATCACGGCGGTACTCAAGACGACCGAGTCGCCCTGCCGGATCACCACCGCACCGTTCGCCTGTTCGGCCACCCGGCCGGTCTCTATCGAAAGTCGCTTGTCCGCGACCTCTACGTTTTTCGTCACTATTGCCACGTGACTACCTCCATTTGGGAGGGCGCATGTACTAGTCGCGACTCTGGGCCAGATTCCTAGCAGCTGCCGTCAAAACTTGGGTCTTGATGAGAGCTTCTAAGAGCTGACCCGCGCGACCGGGGGCCCTCCCGATTGATTTCTTGGTTGAACGTGCGCCCTGCGCGCGCCTGGCGCGGCTATCTCCTGATCCCGAGCTTGCCGACGAGCGCGCGATATCGCTCCACGTCGGTGTCCCTCAGGTAGTTCAGCAGTCGCCGTTGCTTGCCAACAAGGAGGAGTAGGCCGCGGCGCGAGTGATGGTCCTTGGCGTGCGTCTTGAGGTGCTCGGTGAGCTCCCGGATGCGCGTCGTCGAGAGCGCGATCTGGACCTCGGGCGAGCCCGTATCCTTCTCAGCTCGCCGGTACTCGGCGATCACTTTGCTCTTGACTTCAGTCTCTTCTGCCAAACCGAAGCGAAATTATACCGACCGACGCGTTATCACCGTTAAGTGACCAATTCGACGCCGCCGTCGGAGCGCGGATCCGCTCCAGCTCGCCACGCTCCCGGACCGTCGATGACGATCGCGTGGGCGTGGCCCAACGAGTGGTGGCCGGCCGGCATCAGCTCGATCTTATGAGAGGGAACCGGCGCGGTTCCCTCTCATCGGGGCGCTCAACGGCCGCCGTTCGACTCTCTCAAGCCCCGTGAGCAACTCGGCCGGATTCGCGCCCCTGCTCAACCCTCCCGGGATGGGATTTATTGAATTAGTACTCCTGGCCACGCGTTGGAGATTGAGGAACAAAGTCGCGGCCGGCGTAAGCCGGCCGCCCTGGCGACGATCACGTCGGTCGTCATGAGACTTGTTCGACGCTGCCATCCGAGCGCGGATCTGCGCCCGCGCGCCACGCACCCGGACCGTCGATGACGATCGCGTGGGCGTGGCCCAACGAGTGGTGGCCGGCCGGCATCAGCTCGATCTTGAGGCCCGAGCGGTTGAGATCGCGCGCGTCGGGGTCGTCGGCCTCGACCGAGATCACCTCCCCGCCGGCCTGGACACGGATTCGTGGCCGCGCCACCGCTTCCACGGGTTCCAGCCCGCGGTCCACCAGGTTGATGAGGACCTGGGTCTGCAGCTGCGGCTGGCCGTCGCCCCCCATCGACCCGTACACGATGGCGGGGCGGCCGTCGCGTGCGGCCATGGCCGGGATCAGGGTGTGCATGGTCCGCTTCTTCGGCTCCAGGCGATTGACATGGTTGGGATCGAGCTTGAAGTAGGAGCCACGGTTCTGGAGCAGCATGCCCGTGCCTTCCGCCACGATCCCGGAGCCGAAGCCATAAGCAACGCTCTGGATGAGCGACACGAGATTCCCATGCTCGTCGCCCGCGCATAGATAGATGGTGTCGCCGCCTTCTTGGCCATCGCTCAGCCCGACCGCCGCGCGTCCTGGCTCGAGAAACGGCTCGAATCCAACTCCTGGTTGGAGCTGATTCGGCGCCAGGCGATCCAGCCTGGCCAGCATCGCCAATGCGGTAAGGCCCTGCGTCGGAGGCGGCAGCTCGAAGACGGTCAGGTCACGGTAGCGAACGCTCAACGGTTCCACCCACTGCGATCTGTGCCCGGCGAGGTCCCTCGCGGTCACGAGACCGTCGCGTCGCTTGATCGCGGCGACGATCGCCGCGGCGATCTCACCCCTGTAGAACGAACCGATCCCGCTACGGCCGATGTCGTGCAGGACCGACGCGAGGTCGGGGTTTCGAAGCAGCATGCCGCCCTCCATCGGCGGGTAGAGCTCATGCGCGGCCGGCTCCTTCGCGAGCAGCTCGGCGCCCTCTTTGAGAAACACCGAGAGCCGGTCGGTGATCAGGTACCCGTCGCGCGCGAGCGCCGCCGCCGGCTCGAGCACGGCGGCCATGCCCAGCGTCCCGAACCGCTCGAGCAGGCGACCCCAGGCCTCGACCGTGCCGGGAACAGTGACGCTCAGCACCCCACGCTCCGGCATTTTCTCGTGACCTCTTTCGCGGACGGCCTCGATCGTGGCCAGCTCGCCGGAGCGCCCCGCGCCGACGAGTCCAACCGGAATGCCTGCATTCGCGGGCCAGATGATCGCCATCAGGTCGCCGGCGACCGACGTCATCTGCGGGTAGACCACGCAGAGCACCGCGTCGGCGGCGATAGCCGCGTCGATGGCGTTGCCGCCGTCGCGCAGAACCTGCGCCCCGGCTTCGGAGGCGAGCCGGTGCGGGGTGCAGATGACCCCCTTCGTCATCAGGGAATTATCGCGGCGTGATGAACTCGATCGCCCCGGGCTGGATCTCGAACAGCGCAGGCAGGAAGCCGGGATCCTCGCCGTCGAGGTCGATGCGTACCTCCTGCGGCGAGGTCACCGAGATGCGCTTGCCGTACATGAACTGGATCTTGGGGTTGTGCTCGTCCATATGCGCGCCGGTGCGGACCGTGCCAATGCCTCGAATCGTCTCGAGCTTGCCGGCGTTGCCGACGAGGATCACGTCGAAGACACCGTCAGTCGGCGAAGCCGTCGGCGCCATGCGCATGCCGCCGCCGAAATACTGGCAGTTGGCGACGACGACCTGTTGAGCTTTGAGGTCGTGAGCGACGCCGTCGACGACCACGTTCATCGGCTTGTTCTTCCAGGCCAGGAGGGACATGAAGGACGTCAGCGTGAACGTCGCGCTGCCGAGTCTCTTGCTTCCGTTGTTGACGCGATGCACGACCTCGCCGCCGAGGCCGGCGTCCGCGATGTTGATGAAGTGGCGGACGCCCGTGCTGCCGTCGTTGGCCTTGTAAGACACGCATCCGGCGTCAAGCCGGCGCGGAATTCCTGTCCGGAGGATGTCGATCGCGGCCTTCGGATCGAGCGGAATCTTCAACGTGCGCCTGAAGTCGCCACCCGTGCCCAGCGGCAGCATCGCCAGGCGGCTGGTCGTGGGGATGGGCGCTCCGTTGTGGAAGAAGCCGTTGACGACCTCGTTGAGGGTGCCGTCGCCGCCGACGGCAACGATCACGGGCCGTGAGTCCCTGACCGCCCGCTCCGCCATCTCGGTTGCTTCGAGCGGTCTGGTGGTCATCGCGGTTTCGAATTGCAGCCCGGTGGAAGGCAGCCAGCCGGCGATCGCGGACCACTCGCGCGCGGCCCGCCCAGCGCCTGAGGCAGGGTTGACGATGAACAGCACGTCAGCCACTACCTTTCGCCTCCGAGGGCGTGCGGGTTCATGATCCCGGCGGGATCGATGGCCTCCTTGACCAACCTCCAGACGCGCATCCAACCTCCCATCTCGTCGGCGACCCACCGTGCCCGTACCTGTCCGGTGCCGTGGTGGTGGCTGATGGTAGCTCCAAGCTCCAGCGCCGATGTCATCGCGCCCTCCCAGGCTCGGTTGTAAGCCGACCGGGCCTCGACTTCCGTATGCCCCGCGCCCGCGAACGAGAAGTAGGCGCAGCAGCCCTGCTCATAGGCATGACTGAAATGGCATAACGCCACTCCTCCGACTGCTATTGCGTCTTTGACGCGAGCGTGAAGCTGGGGGAGCACCGTCCATGGCGCGGCCAGCTCGATCACGTCGAGATAGGAGCACGGCGGCTCGAGCATCTTCTTGAGGCGCTCGGCGGAAAGGTCGAACCGGTGCCGCTTCCAGCGCTCCCAGGGCTCTTCGCCGAGATCTGTCGCTTGTCCGGCCAGGCGCCGCACCTCCGCTGCTTCTGCCCTGGCGACGCCCTCGAGGCCGGCGGTCGTGACCACGAGCACGCTGCTGCCGAGCGGAAGCTCGTAGCCGTTGAAGGCCGCATCCTCTGGGTCATAGAGCCGCATCAAGAGCGGCCGGATCCCCAACTGCATGATCGCGCGCATGCACTCGAGGCCGGATTTGAGATCGGCGAACTCGTATCCGCGGCCGACGACCGTTTCGGGCAGGCGATGGATCTTCAGCACCGCGGCGAGGATGATTCCGAGCGCGCCCTCAGAGCCCAGCCACAATTCGTGCAGGGCCGGCCCCACCGCGGACCGCGGCCCTGGCCGCGGCGCGGCGAACGTCCCATCGGGCAGGACCACCGCCAACCCCAGCACCATGTCCTCGATGTTGCCGTACCGGCTTGATTCCTGGCCCGAGGACCGCGTGGCGCACAGTCCGCCGACTGTCGTGCCCGCCAGCGAGCTCGGGTAATGGCCCAGGGTCAGCCCGCGGTCGTTGAGGTGATGCTCCAGAGCCAGCCCGTTGACTCCCGACTCGCAATGGCAGATCAGGTTGGCCTCATCGACCTCGAGGATGCGATCGAAGGCGCCCATGTCGATCACCAGCTCGCCCGTCTCGGGGCCCAGCGCGCCGCACACTCCGCTCGCTCCTCCCAGCGGGGTGACAACGACCCGGTTGGCTGTCGCCCAGCGGAGGATGGCTGAGACCTGCTCGCGGCCGGCAGGTCGGGCGACCAGCACCCGCGCCGGGTTTTTGCCCGCGCGCTCATCCATGATCGCCAGCGGCCAGAGGTCGCGAACGGCTCGCTCGTCGAGCGCCGCAGAGCCGAGGATCGCCTCCAGCTCGGCTCTCAATTACACCTCTCTAGGGTGGCCAGGGCGGCCGGGTTTATCCCGGCCGCGACTTGGTCCTTCACACACCAAAGCGTGGCCTGGAGAGACCTTCTGGTAATCCAAACAGCGGGAAGGAGAGCAGCGTTTCCACTGGGGCCCCCGCGCCGCAGGCGCGGGAGCGCGTGAGAGGGAACCGGCAGGTTCCCTCTTATATCTGTTACGCGAACGGCTCGCTCGTCGAGCGCCGCAGAGCCGAGGATCGCCTCCAGCTCGGCTCTCACTTCCCCGCCTTGGCTGCGAAGCGTCCTGCGAGCCAACCGGTGAGGATGGGCACCCCGAATCCACATGGCCCGGCGTAGTCGTATCCACCCAACACGGCCCCGGCGGCATACAGGTTCGTGTACGGCACCTGGCCGCTCTCATCGAGCGGGTGCAGCTGATTGTCCGTGCGGAGGCCGCTGCGCAGCTCCTCGGCGGGATCGATGTATTGAAGATGCTGCAGGCGCGTGCCGCTCGTGGCCACGGCCTCGCCGTCGTGGAAGACCCCGAGGTTCAACAGCGGCTCGCTCGTGACCCGGCCGCTGTCGAGACCGCCGCCGATGTGATGGCCGGTTGCGAGGATGAAGGTGTCGCCGCGCAGCGAGCGGTCACCCGCCCGCACCGATGCGATCCGGCCGCGCGACGACTCGACGGACTGCACCGTGGCCTTGATCGAACCCAGACCGATCGCCTGCTGAAGCCGCCACCCGTGCGGCGACGGTGGCGTCGACAGGAGCTCGAAGGAGTCGGACGGCAAGTTGGTGAACCCTGGCGGGTAGGCGGCCGACGCCGCTCGGGCCTTCGTGAGTGTGGGCGCGCGCCGCCCATAGAGGTCGGTGAGGGCGGCTGAGGGTGGCAGGTCCCCGATCGAGACTTGTTCGGCGAAGGCCGTGATCCCATGCAGCTCTTTCAGCGCTTGCGCCGTCGCCACTGCGTCGTAATCTCCAACCTCCTCCACCCCGACTACCGCCACCCTTCGACCGATAAGCGCTTGCAGCTCGCCGGGCGCGACAGTGGCGGGGACGAGATTCCCCGGCCGGGCGAGCCCATGGATGTCCGCATAGCGGCCGCGTGTACGCCAGCCACCCTCGACCTTCAAGCCGTCCTTCTCAAGTGCGAGCAGAAGCGATTGGATCGCAGCGTCTAGCTCCAGGGAAAGACGCACCGAGTCGAGCCCGAGGCGGGTGAACGGGTGGTGCGGCTGCGTCTTGAGGATCGCTTCGAGGTCGTCGACCACCTCCATCGCTCCCGCATACAAAGCGGTGGCGCCCGGCGCCCTCGCGACGACAATCACCTCCGCGCCCTCGCGCCGTGCGCCCAGAGCGGCGCTGTATCCGGCGATGCCGCCGCCGATGACGACGACGCGACTCATGGCTTAACGATGCGTCTCGTGTCCGCCACGTCGCGCTTCAGCTGCTGCACGAGATCGTCGACGGTCGGGAACGCAATGTCCGCGTGCAGGTAGCGAACGAAATGAAACTCGAGCCGTTGCTGGTAGAGGTCTCCCTCGAAATCCAATAGGAACGCCTCGACCCGGAGCTGCGTGCCTCCGAAGGTGGGCCGGTACCCGACCGACAGAGCGGCGATGAAGTCGCCCTCGGGGGCTTTGACCCGGCCGGCGTAAGCCCCGAGCGCCGGCACGAGCTTGTTCGGTTCGATGGCGATGTTGGCGGTGGGGAATCCGAGCGTTCGGCCCACCCTGTCCCCCGCTTCGACCGGGCCCGACAGTGAGTATTCGCGGCCCAAGAGCCGGCCGGCAGTCTCCACATCGCCGAGCGTGACCAGACGACGCACATCCGAGCTGTGCAGCGCTTTTCCGTCGACGAGGAGCGGAGGCACGACATCCACGATGTGTCCGCGATCGCGAAGCCAGTCTGCGCTGCCCTGGCGGTCCCGACCGAACGCAAAGTCGAACCCGATCACCCACCTGCGCACGTCCATCACCGCGGCGAGCCGGTCGACGAACTCTTGCGGAGACAAAGCTGCCAGGGCTCGATCGAATCTCAGCACGATCGCGTGCTCGATCCCCCGCGCCTCGATCAGCGCGAGCTTCTCTTGCAGAGTGGTGACCGACTGCGGGCAGTTGGCGGGGTCGAGCACGCAGCGGGGGTGTGGCTCGAACGTAATGAGAGCAGGCTGGGCCTGTTCGGCCGCGGCCGCTTTCATGGTCTTCCTGATCACCTCGGCATGGCCGAGATGCACGCCGTCGAAGCTGCCGATCGTGAGCGCGACGCGGCCGATCGGGCTCGAGGGCAGCCCGAGATGAACTTTCAAAGCCCCACGAACTCCGAGGCTTCGCCTTGAGTTCGCGGGGGCCCCTTTCTAATCAGCTGAGGACCTTTTCGGGCACGAAGGTGCGGCGAAGCGGGTCGGTGTGCCCGAGCGCGATGAGGCGGCCGGCGGAATCATGGGCGCGGATGAGTCCCGGGCCCGGCTCGGGGAGCACGCGCACGGCCCGGCCCTGGCGGACCATCGCCTCCTGCTCGACGTTGAGGCGTACGCGCTCCATGTCCGGCAGTATGACTTCGGCCGGCAAGAGTCGACCGCGAACGTCCTCGGCGCTGGTCTGCGCCTCGATTGTCATGGCTGTTTCGACCGTCAGCGGGCCGTACGCGGTGCGGACGAGGCGGCCAAGGTACCCTCCCACCCCCAACCGGCGGCCCAGGTCGCGGGCGATGGAGCGTAGGTAGGTCCCGCTCCCACTGCGGATCTCTACGCGCGCGACCGCCAGGGATCCGGGGGCGAAGTCAAGCACGCGAGCCTCGTACACCTCCACCTCCCGGGCCGTGGGCTTCGGCTCTTCGCCGCGGCGTGCGAGACGGTATGCGCGCTGGCCGTCGACCTTGACCGCGGAGAAAGCGGGCGGTTCCTGGAGGATGCGGCCCGTGAAATGCGTAAGCGCCTGAGCGATATCGTCGATGGTCAGGCCGCTCGGATCGCCCTGCGGTTGCTTCTCCGCCTCGGCGTCGTCGGTAGCGGTCGAAAAGCCCAGGTGGATGTCGGCGACGTATGTCTTGGGAAGCTGATGGGCGAAATCGGCGAGGCGGGTCGCGGATTCGAAAAGGATGGGCAGCACACCGGTGGCCAGCGGATCAAGCGTGCCCGCGTGGCCGACGCGATGCGCGCCGGTCAGGTGTCGGAGCCGTCGCACGACAGTGAAGGACGTGTCGCCCGCGGCCTTGTCGACATTGAGGACGCCGCTTACGAATTGAGGTCGGCCCCGCCGGTCAGGGCTTCGCTGAGGCGGCATGGATCGCCTCCTTGGCCGCCGACAGCACCATCTGTACCGCATCGTCCATGGGCTTCTCGATCTCTGCCCCCGCAGCGCGGATGTGGCCCCCTCCCCCGAACGTTGCGCACAATGCCGCCGCGTCCACCGCTCCGCGACTGCGCACGCTGATCTTGGTCAGATCGGAGGAGACCTCCTTGAAGAGGATGGCCAGCTCCAACCCGGCGATGCTGTTGAGGGTGTCGATGATGCCCTCGGACTCGGCCATCACCGCGCTCGCCTCACGCAGCATCCGCCGCGTCACCTTGGCCCAGGTCAGCCTGCCCTCGAGCTCGATACGCATCGTCGCGAGCGCAAGAGCGCTGAGCTTCAGCGTGGTCTCCGGGCGCATCTTGTAGACCTGCGTGGCGATGCGGCCGGGATCCGCCCCGAGGTGGGCCAGCCTCGCCGCGTCCTCGAGCGCTCGCGGGGTCGTGTTCTCGTGACGGAAGCCGCCGGTGTCGGTGAGAAGCGCGACGTAGAGGTTGATCGCAATGGTGGGCGTGATCGCGTACTCGAAATGGTCGAGCATCTCCATCACCATCTGGCCGACCGCGGATGCTTCTGGCTCGATCACGTTGATTTCGCCGAACCGCGAGTTCGACGGATGATGGTCGATGTTGACGATCGTCGCGTGTGAGGCGATCTGCTTGACGCTGCTTCCAGACCTTTCGAGGTTGCCGGAGTCGAAGAAGAACACGAGCTCAGGATCCGCGCCAGCGGGCGGCTCCACGTCGATCTGCTCGAATCCCGGCAGGAAACCATACATCTGCGGCAGTGGGGGCGGTATCACCACCCATGCGTGCTTGCCCGCCGTTCGCAGGGCCTCGGCGAACGCGAGGCTGCAGCCGAGCGTGTCGCCGTCGGCATCCTTGTGTCCGAAGATCAGGATCTCCTGGTTGGAGTCGATGAGATCCTTGATCTCGTCGTACTCATGGCGTGTCGTGCGTTTCGCGGTAGCTATTTCTTGTCCTCCTCCGATGCCGGGAGAACTTCCTTGAGCAGCTCCGAGATGTGCACGCTGTACTCGATCGAAGGGTCGAGCTCGAAGCGCAGGTCGGGTGACCACTTCAGGTTCTGCAGCCTGCGTCCTAGCTCGTGGCGGATGAGCCCCTTCGCCGAGTCAAGCCCTTTCATCGAAGCCTTCTTCTGATCGGGGTCGCCGAGGACGCTCACTCGAACGCGTGCCGACCGCAGGTCCGGTGACATCCGCACCGCCGTGATGCTCACGAAACCGATCCGTGGGTCCTTCAGCTCGCGACGAATTATGGACATGATCTCCTCGCGGACCTGCTCTCCGACCTGATCGGCGCGGTAGCTCGTCATGGCGACCTCCGCAGTCAATTTATTGGCGGATCTCAGATTTCTTCGCGCTCGAGGCGGTACGTCTCCATCACGTCATCGGGCTGAAACGCGTCGAAGCTCTCGAGGCCGATACCGCACTCCTGTCCTGCCGGCATCTCCCGCACATCCTCTTTGAAATGCTTCAACGAACTTATCCGCCCTTCGTGAAGCAGCTCTTTGCCCCGGAACAGCTTGGCCCAACCGCCGCGGCTGACCTTGCCTTCCACCACGCGGCTGCCGGCAATGAAGCCCAGCCGCGGGATCTTGATGGGGATGATGACCTCGACCTTGCCTTCGCGGATCTGTCGATACGTCGGCTCGCGCAAGCCCTTGGCGGCACGTTCGACGTCCTCGGTCAGCTTGTAGATGACGTCGTAATAGCGAACCTCGACCTTGGCCCGCTCCGCTGCCGCGGTTGCGGCCGGCGTCGGCTTGAGGTTGAAGCAAACGATGATCGCGTTGGAAACGCCGGCGAGCAGGAGATCTGAGTCGCTGACGGCGCCGACGCCCTGGCCGACGATCTTGATCGCTACCACCGGGTCTTCGATCTTCTGCAGCGCGCTGAGGAGGGCCTCGAGCGTGCCCTGGGCATCCGCCTTGACGACCAGGCTGAGCTCTTTGACCTCGCCTTCCTTGGCTCGGCGCGCGAGCTCTTCCAGGGTGATGCGCGGCGCGACATCCCTGGCCGCCTCGGTGGTCCTGCGCTCGGTCAACTTGGTGAGCGCGATCTGGCGCGCAACCTTCTCGGAGCCGACGACCTGGAAGATGTCGCCTGCCTGCGGTACCTCGCTCATGCCGGAGACGACGACCGGGGTCGCGGGCGGCGCCTCGGTCACGCCCAGGCCGCGGTCGTCCGTGAGAGCTCGCACGCGGCCGTAGATGTGGCCGCAGACGAAGTCGTTTCCAACCTTTAGCGTACCGGCCTGGACGAGGACCGTCGCGACTGGGCCGCGGCCGCGCTCGAGGTGAGCGTCGACCACAGTGCCGATCGCGTTTCGATCCGGGTTGGCCTTCAGCTCGAGGATGTCCGATGACAGGACGATGGTCGTCAACAGGTCGTCGATCCCCTGGCCGGTCTTGGCGCTGAGATGGACACACTCCAGCTCGCCGCCGTAGTGGCGTGTGACGAGGCCCTGCGCCGCGAGCTCCTGATGGACGCGCTCCGGGTTGGCGTTGTCTTTGTCGATCTTGTTGATCGCGACGATGATGGGGACCTTGGCCGCGCGCGCGTGATGGATCGCCTCGATGGTTTGGGGCATCACGCCGTCGTCGGCGGCCACGACCAGCACGACGAGGTCCGTGACCTGCGCGCCGCGGGCGCGCATCGCGGTGAAAGCTTCGTGGCCCGGGGTGTCGATGAAGACGACGTCGTGGCCGTCGGCCGTCTCGATCTTGTAAGCGCCGATGCGTTGGGTGATGCCTCCGGCCTCACCCGCGGCCACGCGAGTCTTGCGAATCGCGTCGAGGATCGACGTCTTCCCGTGGTCGACATGGCCGAGGACGGTGACGATGGGCGGTCGCTGGACGAGCTTGGTCGGGTCTTCGTTGGCGAGCGAGAAAAGCTCCTCTCGTGAGGTCGTGACGACATCGCCCTCGCCTTCCTTGGCCTCGACGGCGACCACGTCCTCGCTCGACACCGGTTCCACGGTGAAGCCGAACTCGTCCGCCACGATCTCGGCGGTGGAGAAGTCGATGACCTGGTTGATCGTGGCCAGGATCTTCGATGCCATCAGCTTCTTGATGACCTCGACCGGGCTCACGCCCAGCTTCTCGGCGAGGTCTTTGACCGACAGCGACGGTGGCAGCACCGCCTTGCGCTCGCCGTTGGCCTCGATCTTGACCGCGACCGACGTAGGCTTGAAGGCCGAGCGGGCAGCCTCGATCGCGCCCGGCGCCAGCGGCGCCGAGGCGTTGCGGGTCAGCCGCCGTTGCTGGAGGAAGTTCACCAGCTCCTTTTGGCTGATCCCGAGTTCGCGTGCGAGTTCGTGTGCCTTCATGCCCGAACGTATGATTATGCCGCCCGGGGCGTATTCGAAACCTGAGGCGGGCCCGCCTAGGAACCCAGCTCAGCCCACACTTCCGCGCCGACGGTTGCCTTCAGAGCCCGCTCCAGAGCCTTTTTCTTACGGGCGATTTCCAAGCAGGCGGGGTCGCGATGGAGGTAGGCCCCGCGGCCTTGAGCCCTCCCGGTGGTGTCTACCGCGGCGGCTCCATCAGCGCCGCGGACGACTCGCACCAGGCTTCCCTTGCCCGCCTCCTGCCGGCACGCCACGCTCTGCCCGTCGCCCTCGCCGGCTTTGATGTCGATGCGAAAGCCCGTGAGCTTCGCCGCGAGACGGGCGTTCTGGCCGTCCCGCCCGATGGCCAGCGATAGCTGCGAGCGCGGCACCAGAACGGTGGCCGTGCGCGTGCCTCTGTCGATGGCGACCGACTCGGCTTTGGCGGGCCCTAGCGCCGCCGCGACGAATGCTTCGGGATCGTCGGACCACGGCACGATGTCGACGTGCTCGCTCGCCAGCTCGCTGAGGATGGCGCGGTGACGCACGCCTTTAGGCCCGACGCAGGCGCCGACGGGATCGATGCCGGGTTCGGTGGCGGAGACGGCGACCTTCGTGCGCAATCCCGCCTCGCGGGCGATCGCCCGCACCTGGACCGTGCCGGCCTTGATCTCAGGTACCTCAGCCTCTAGCAGCCGATGCACGAACATGCGCGCCGCGCGCGAGACCCGGACCTGCGCCTGGCGTGGGTTGTGCTGGGCGTCGAGGATCATCACGAGCACCGGGCGGCCGGGATGCAGCAGCTCGCCTGGGATCTGCTCCTCCGGCGGCATGACGCCTTCGGCACGACCGAGGTCCACGTAAACGGTGCCAGCCTCGGATCGATCCACGATGCCGGTGGCCAGCTCGCCGCGATGCTCCGCGACATCGCGCAGCACCTTGTCGCGCTCGAGGTCGTGGATGTGGCGGAGCACCGCGTGCTTGGCGGTCTGTGCGGCCATTCGCTTGAAGTCATCAGATGGAAGGGTGCGGACCATTTCGGTGCCATCGGCTCGCACGACGCGACTCGTGACCTCGAGCGCCCCGGTCTTGGTGTCGAGCGCCACGCGCACGTCACCGGGCGGATTGAAGGCGCGAACGTAGGCGGTCGCGAGCGCCGCCTCGACGGTGTGGAGCATCTCCTCGAATGGGATGCCGACCTCCGCGCAGAGCGCCGTGAGGGCGTCTGCGAGGCTTTCGGTGGACGGCTCAGATTGCGACCGCGAGCCTGCCCGCGACAACG
>WNFC01005375.1_pt1 | contig 14048 bp, 14 predicted proteins | sample 5400541 | NCBI WGS metagenome assembly WNFC01 (sample SAMN13153342, study PRJNA577476) | soil metagenome | isolation source: 120 cm saprolite under Douglas fir tree site 2 hole 2 replicate 1 | place: USA:California | collected 2015-04-18
ATGACGACCTCATCGAGAAAAGGCGGCTCGGCGAGTTCCACCCCGAGCGAGCGGAAATAGGCGGCGACGTGAAATGTCAGCGAGTAGCGTCCGGTGCGGAACGCGTCGCCTTCGAGCAGCGGCGCGGGGCAGCGGCCGCCAGCGTTGGTTCGCGAAACGGTGGGCGGCGCCGATGACCCCGGAGTCAGTGCCCGCAACTCGATGCGCATTCCGGCCGCCGGAGTGCCCGTCGCAATGTTCAAAACATGTGTCGTGAGCGTAGCCATTGGCCCTCCCGCCACAGATCATTACAGCACGTTTGCCATTCGGTTTGTACACAATGCAGTGCACTAATTGTGCGCATTTCGACGCGGCCGTGCCCCAGGAAAGTGCCGCCCGAAATCATTCACCGGTTGCGTTGAGCAGCAAGCCGTTGCGCCGGTTGCGTTGAGCGGCAAGCCGTTGCATTCTCGGTCGCTACAACTCGAGGTCCCAAGTTCATGAGACAACGCCGGTTCCGCCGCGCCATCGTCGCGGTGGCTGCAAGTATGTTCACCGTCGGTTTGATGTCGGTGCGCGCGGCCGATGAACCGTTGAAAGTGGCGTTCATCTACGTGGATCCGGTGGGCGACACCGGATGGTCCTACCAGCACGACATGGGCAGGCGTGAACTCGAGCGCGTGCTCGGCTCCAAGGTGAAGGCAACGTACGTGGAAAGCGTGCCGGCGACCGCCGACGCAGAACGCGTGATTCGCCAGCTGGCGGTCGCCGGCAACCAGCTCATCTTCACGACCTCGTTCGGCTACATGGAACCCACGCTGCGCGTGGCGAAGCTGTTCCCGAAGATGAAGTTCGAACACGCCACGGGCTACAAGACTGCGGCCAACGTGGTCACGTACGAAACGCGCTTCTACGAAGGTGCGTACTTGCTCGGCGTCCTGGCAGGCAAGACCACCAAGTCGAATACCTTGGGCTTCGTGGGATCGTTCCCCATCCCTGAGGTGATCCGTAACATCGATGCCTTCACCTTGGGCGCGCGCAGCGTCAATCCCAAGGCCACGACCAAGGTCATCTGGGTGGATACTTGGTACGATCCCGGCAAAGAGCGCCAGGCAGCCGAAGCGTTGATCGCGCAGGGTGCCGATGTGCTCGGCCAGAACACCGATTCGCCTGCGATTGTTCAAGTGGCGGAAAGGCACGGCGTCCACGCCTTTGGATGGGACTCGGACATGTCCAAGTACGGGCCGAATGCGCAGCTGACGGCGAACACCGAAAATTGGGCGGATTACTACATCGACGAGGTGCGGAAGGTGATGGCGGGCACCTGGACCGGCGGACGCCAGACGGCAAACGGCATCAAGGAGAATATGGTGGTGCTGACGCCGCTCAACAAGTCCGTTCCGGCGGATGTTGCGCGGCTGTTCGAAGAGAAGAAGCGCGCCATCATCGACGGGAAACTCCTCCCCTTCGCGGGTCCCCTCAAGGACAATGCCGGTGCGACGAAACTTGGGCCGGGAACGGCACTGACGCATGAGCAACTGATGGCCATCAACTGGTACGTCGATGGCGTCGACGGTTCAATCCCGAAATGATCGGGCGCGCACCTCTGCCGGCACTTGCGTTCGTTATGACCTTGAGCTATGAGAACGCGATTCCGCAAGCGGCGTTCAAGTAGTGCGCGCTCCGCCTCATGCATTGGCCGAATCGCAGGTGGGCTGGCAGGCAGATCTCGATCTCTCATTCGCGCGCCGCGGCGAACGAACCGTGTTGACCCGCAATCAACACCGAGGTCCTTTGCAGGTGCAAAAGGCGCTCTATCCCGAAGGAAAGGACACCTGTCATATCGCGGTCTTGCATCCTCCGGGCGGAGTCGCGGCGGGCGATCGACTCTGCGTTCGCGTCTCCTTGGGAGAGGAGTCGCAGGCACTGCTCACGACCCCCGGCGCGACCAAGTGGTATCGTTCCGAGGGCGCTTGGGCGAGGCAACAGTTGCATTTTTCGGTCGGGGGCGACGCGTCTCTCGAATGGCTGCCTCGCGAGAACATTTTCTTCGATGGCGCCAATGTGTCGTTGCAACTCGATGTCGATTTGTCGGGACAGGCGAAGTACTTCGGATGGGATATCGTCAGTTTTGGACGGCGAGCATCGGGGGAGACATGGCGGCGCGGCAAACTGCACATGCACACGCACATTCGATGCGCGGACCGCGTGCTGTGGTCGGAAGTCGCCAATGTGGATGCGCAAAGCGGATTCGCACATTCACCGGTGGGCTTGGCGGGATTCACGGTCTGCGGTACTTTTGTGTGCGCCGGATCCCAAGTTTCCGCCGCATCGCTCGCGGACTGCCGTGGCGTGAAGAGGCCGACGGCGGACTCTCGAGTCGGCGTCACCCACGTCCCCCGAGTGCTGATTGCGCGATATCTGGGTGATTCATCCGAAGACGCGTTTCAGTGGTTCGAGAATTTGTGGGTGGTGCTGCGCGAAGCGGCGTTGGGCAGGGTTGCGCACCCGCCGCGAGTTTGGGCGTGTTAGGCCATTCTTAGAAAGGGTCTGCCATGGAACTGACCCCGCGCGAGAAGGACAAATTACTGATCTTCACCGCATCGTTGGTCGCCGAGCGGCGCCGTGCCCGCGGCTTGAAGCTCAATTATCCGGAGGCGGTTGCGCTGATAACGGCCGCCATCATCGAAGGGGCGCGCGATGGCAAGACGGTGGCCGAACTCATGAGTCACGGCAAATCGATTCTCGGCCGCGACGATGTGATGGAGGGAATTCCGGAGATGATTCCGGAGATACAGGTCGAGGCAACGTTTCCGGACGGGACGAAGTTGATCACCGTGCACCAACCGATCGCGTAGAGGTGACCATGATTCCAGGCGAAGTAATGGCCGCTCCCGGCGAGATCGAGCTCAACGCCGGCAGGGAGACGGTCACGTTGAGCGTAGAAAACACGGGCGATCGGCCCATTCAGGTGGGATCCCACTATCATTTCTTCGAGACCAATTCGAGCTTGCGATTCGACCGCGCGCAGAGTCTGGGGTTTCGGCTCGATATTCCGGCCGGCACGGCGGTGCGGTTCGAACCGGGGCAGGCGCGAACGGTGCGCTTGGTGGCCTATGGCGGCCTGCGGCGGGTGTTCGGCTTTCAGGGGAAAATCATGGGGGACCTGTAATGGCCGTCAAAATTTCCCGACAGGCCTATGCAGAGATGTTCGGCCCCACGGTGGGCGATCGTGTGCGCCTCGCCGACACGGCACTGGTCATCGAAGTTGAAAAAGATCTCACGGTGTACGGCGAAGAGGTGAAATTCGGCGGCGGCAAGGTCATCCGCGACGGCATGGGGCAGGGGCAGGGTATGAGCGCCGCCGTCGCCGATACCGTGATTACCAATGCTCTCATCGTCGATCATTGGGGGATCATCAAAGCGGACGTCGGATTGAAAGGCGGCCTAATCTCCGGCATCGGAAAGGCGGGCAATCCGGACGTGCAGCCCGGCGTCACCGTGGCCGTAGGCGCCGCCACTGAGATCATCGCGGGCGAGGGCAAGATCCTGACCGCCGGTGGCATCGATACCCACATCCACTTCATCTGTCCGCAACAGATCGACGAAGCGCTCACCTCAGGCGTCACGACCATGATCGGCGGCGGCACGGGGCCGGCGGCCGGCACGAGTGCCACCACATGTACACCGGGCCCATGGCATATCCACAGCATGTTGTTGGCCGCGGAAGGCTTTGCGATGAATTTGGGCTTTTTGGGGAAGGGCAATGTCAGTTTGCCGGACGCTGCGCGCGAGCAGATTCACGCCGGTGCGATCGGACTCAAGCTGCACGAAGACTGGGGCACTACGCCCGCGGCCATCGACAATTGTTTGAAAGTGGCTGATGAGCTCGATGTGCAAGTGGCGATTCACACCGATACCCTGAACGAATCGGGATTTCTGGAGGCTACGGTCGCTGCCATCGGTGGGCGCACCATTCATACGTTTCACACGGAAGGGGCGGGCGGGGGACACGCGCCCGACATCATCAAGATCGCGTCGCACGACAATGTGCTGCCGAGCTCGACCAATCCGACTCGCCCCTACACGGTCAACACGATCGATGAGCACCTGGACATGCTGATGGTCTGTCATCATCTGGACCCCGGTATTGCGGAAGATATCGCGTTCGCCGAGTCCCGCATCCGCCGTGAAACGATTGCCGCCGAGGACATTCTGCATGACATCGGCGCATTGTCGATGATGTCCTCGGACTCGCAGGCCATGGGCCGGGTGGGTGAGGTGATCATTCGAACCTGGCAGACCGCGCACAAAATGCACGAGACGCGCGGGCCCTTGGAAGGCGACAGCGACCGTCACGACAATGCCCGCGTCAAACGCTATGTCGCCAAGTACACCATCAATCCCGCCATCACGCATGGCGTATCGCACTTGGTGGGTTCGGTCGAGGTGGGTAAATTGGCCGACCTCGTGCTGTGGAAGCCGGCTTTCTTTGGCGTGAAGCCGAGCTTGATTTTGAAGAGCGGCATGATCGCTGCGGCGCCTATGGGCGATCCGAATGCCTCGATTCCCACGCCGCAGCCTTCGCACTATCGGCCGATGTTCGGATCGTTCGGCCGCGCGCTCGAGAAGTCCGTGACTTTCGTGTCGCAGGCCGCGCTCGACGACCCGGGCTTCAAGGGATTGCAATTGCGCAAGCGCATCGAGGCCGTGAAGAATACGCGTTCGATCAGGAAGGGGGACATGATTCACAACGGCGCCCGCCCGCAAATCGACGTCGATCCTGAGACTTACGCCGTGCGGGCGGATGGAGTGCTGCTGACTTGCGAACCTGCCGCGACGTTGCCGATGACGCAACGCTATTTTTTGTTCTGAACGCGAGCGCACGATGCCTCTTCGCGCAGTTCTTACATTTGATGCTCGATGCAAGAGCCGATTGCTATTGACGCTGGACAACGGCGAGCAGGCTGCGCTCATCGTCGAACGCGGCAGGACTTTGCGCGATGGGGAGCGCGTGAAGATCGAAGATGGACGGGAGGTCGAGATCGTTTCTGCCGAAGAGTCCCTGCTCGAAGCCGTCAGTGGCGATCCGCTGTTGATCGCCAAGGCCGCCTACCATCTCGGCAATCGGCACGTGGCCGTTCAATTGATGCCGGATCGGCTGCGCTTCTTGGCGGATCACGTTCTGGCGGAAATGGTGATCGGTTTGGGCTTGAAGGTGAACGCGCTGGTTGCGCCATTCGAGCCGGAGGGGGGTGCGTACGGCCATCACCATGCGCATGGCAGTGAGATGCCGGCGATTCGTCCCAAGATTCATTCCTTTTCCTCGCAGTAACTATTTTTCTTCGCAGTGACCATGCTCGCACACATTCGGTTGTTGCAAATGACGAGCCAGGCATTTCCCATCGGCGGGTACAGCCATTCGTATGGATTGGAGGCGGCCATCGAAAGCGGGTGGGTGCACGACGAGAATTCCGTACGGCAATGGATTGCGGACGTGCTGAGGTTTTCGATGGGGGCCTATGAAATACCGGTTCTATGCGATATGGGCGAAGCCTGGATCGCGCAGGACTGCATTACGCTGAGCCGGCTCAATGCGCAATTTCTTGCGTCCCGGGAATCGGCTGAACTGCGCAGCGCAACGGTGCAGATGGGATTCTCGATGAGAAAATTGCTTGCGGCCTTGCCGAGTCTTCCCGAGTTCTTGCGAAGCACACTGCAGTCGATGGAGGAGCCGAGCTTGCCGTGCGTCTGGAGCGGCGCGGCCTGGGCGTGGTCTGTACCGCCGTCCGAATCGATGGCCGCTTATCTATGGTCTTGGGCGGAGAATCAGGTGCTGGTCGCCATGAAGAGCGTGCCCATCGGCCAGTCTTCCGGTCAGCGGGTGCTATTGGAGATCGGCGAGACCATCGCGCGACTCGCCGAGCGGGCGGTATCCTGCGACGAGCACCTGCGCTCGAACTTTGCACCGGGGCTCGCGATACTGTGCTCGCAGCATGAAACTCAATACTCGCGCCTTTTCAGGTCCTAACTTTTCAGGTCCTAATATGAACCGAGGAGCTTCGCCGCTGCGGGTGGGAATTGGGGGCCCCGTCGGTTCGGGGAAGACCGCTCTCACGCTGTCGCTGTGTCTCGCCCTGCGCGATCGCTACCAAGTAGCGGTCGTTACCAATGATATTTACACGGAGGAAGACGCGCAGTTCCTCGTGCGACATCGAGCGTTGGCTCCCGAGCGGATTCTGGGTGTCGAGACGGGAGGGTGCCCGCATACCGCCATCCGGGAGGACGCGTCGATCAATCTCGAAGCGGTCTCGCGCCTGAGCCGGAGATTTCCGGACCTCGATCTCGTGTTCGTGGAGAGCGGCGGCGATAATTTGGCCGCGACCTTCAGTCCGGAGCTATCCGACCTTACCCTGTACGTCATCGACGTCGCCGCCGGCGACAAGATTCCGCGCAAGGGCGGACCGGGGATCACCAAGTCCGATCTATTGATCATCAACAAAATCGATCTCGCGCCCTACGTGGGGGCGTCGCTCGAGGTGATGGACACGGATGCGAAGCGAATGCGCGGTGATCGGCCGTTCGTGTTTACGAATCTGAAAAGCGGGCACGGCTTGCCGACGATCATTGATTTCATCGAAAAGAATGGGTTGCTCGACGGCCGGTTTCGCAATAGTAGTTCGGGGTAGCGTTGTAAGCGTCGCTTCTCTACCAACGCGTTGCCCGCACCCGAGTTCGTATCCATATGTGGCAAAAGGTAACCGGCCAGCCCTCGTTCAAGCGCGCGCGGCGGCAACCGAAGATTGCCACCGCGCACGAGCGCGTGCGCGAGATATTCTGGAAACTGTCCACAAGCCTGCTCTAGCGCAAACACCAGGAGTCCTATGTTGCTCGGCTACTGAGAAATACGTGGAATTATTCCGAGGCACATCGACGAGGGCGAGTGTCCACCCGTGCGAAGTCGTGAAGTTCGCGTTGGACAAAGGTGCGGCGCGAGAGGTCCGCCAACGTAAAAACTCCCCTCAGGGCGCCGGGGAGGACGGCCCAAGGGGAGCGATACGCCGTCCGTTGAGATCCGTTGAGAACAGCGTTGGACATATGTTGCTCCAGCGCTAACGCTCCGTCTGTCCGCGTTTTCCGCATAACTTTGTCAGATGAACGCTGAGGTTACGTTATGTCATTCACGTCGCGGCGGGCGACAAGATTCCGCGCAAGGGCGGACCGGGGATCACCAAGTCCGATCTATTGATCATCAACAAAATCGATCTTGCGCCCTACGTGGGGGCGTTCGCTCGGGGTAGCGGCTGTGGCAACGTGATCCCGCGGTCAGTCAGCGCTTGCTCGTCCCTCGACGAGCAACATACGTAAGATCGCGGGCAATCTCCAGAATAGCGCTCTTAAGCCACTGCTTGGCCGGATCGGCCTGTGCATTCGGGTGTGTGAGGTAGCAAAGCTCGAACGGTGTGAAATCACTCGGTAGCGTGACGATTCGCAGGCCGAAGCCTTGCGCGACAAACTCTCCGACCTGCAGCGGCACTACCATCATGTGGTCTGTGGACTGGAGCACGCCGAGGGCCGAGATGTAACTTTGGCACCGCTGGACCATCCGCGGCACAACCTCCTGCCGCAACAACCAGTCGTCGATGCGTGATCGGCTCCGAACGACCGCGTAGGGAAGCACGTGACTGAAGGCAGCATATTGCTTCAGTGTGACCGCCTCGCCGGAAAAAGGATGCTTGCGCCGAATGAGACCGACGTACCGGTCCGTGCACAGGAGGACCGATTCAAGTCCCTTCGGCTCGGATTGCTCCAAGCGAACCGTGATGGTCGCATCGACGGTTCCCCGCGCCATCTCGTCCACGGGCAGATCATCAAGTGACAGATCGACCTTGAATCGGACGTTCGGAGCCAGCGATCTCATCCGATCGAGCAGCCGTGGGAGCAGAATGGTCTCGAAATACTCCGGAGCGTAGAGAACGAATTCCCGAGTGCTCGTCCGCGGGTGAAAGGGCTCAGCGCGCTTAAGCCCTGTCCGAACCAACGCCAGGCCTTCACGAACACCGGCATGCAGTTCTTCTGCGCGGGCAGTCGCCAGCATTCGGTTGCCATGCTTGACCAGCAATGGATCAGCCAGCGAATGGCGCAGGCGACTCAACATGTGGCTGACAGCGGACTGGCTGACGTGAAGTTGTTCCGCCGCGCGGGTGACGCTTCGCGTCAACATGAGTGCATCGAAGGCGACCAAGAGGTTGATATCGAAGGAGCGTAGCGGATCGGACAAGTGGCAATCCTTTGGAACTCATGAACACTGTTCATGATACGTATTAAGGGGTTTCACTTCCATCATACCGTTACATCACGCATTGTCGGATCAGGCCGCCGTACAGCGGCGACGAGAGCCCAATGAGCACACCGAAGAGTCGTGGATTCCAGATGCCGGCGGAGTGGCACCCGCACCGACGGTGTTGGATGGCTTGGCCGACTTACGCGCCGGCGTACTTCGGCCGCCTGGAAGCCTGCAAAGTTGCCTGCTCGAACGTCGCTCGCGCCATTGCCCGCTTCGAGCCGGTCGTCATGCTGGCAAACGAAGCCGACTTGAACATGGCTCGGACGCTCTGCGGCCCCACGGTCGACGTGCGACCGGTGCCTATCGACGACGGCTGGTTCCGGGATAATGGGCCGACCTTCCTGATCGACGGACGCGGCGCGTTGCTCGGCGTCGATTGGGAATTCAACGGCTGGGGAGGGCGCGTACCGTTTGCGAAGGATCAGCTGGCCGCCTCAGTAATCCTAGAGCAAGAAGGGATCGAGCGCGTTGCCGCACCGCTGGTGCTGGAAGGCGGATCAATCCACGTCGACGGAGAAGGCACACTGATCACAACCGAGGAGTGCCTTCTCAACCGTAATCGCAATCCGCATCTCAATCGGGCTGACATCGAAACGTACCTAAAGGGCTTCCTGGGCGTCGAAACGGTGATTTGGCTCAATGGCGGCCTCAAGGATGATGTGACGGACGGCCACGTGGACCAGCTCGCGGCATTCGCGAGCCCCGGCGTGGTCCTTGCTCTGACCTGCGCGGACGAAACCGACAGCAACTACGGAGTGCTTCGCGAGAACCACGAGATTCTACGGTCCGCCCGAGACGCGAAGGGCCGTCCGCTGCAGATTATAGAGATTCCGCAGCCGCCTGCCCTGTACAACGAGCATACCGGCACCCGTGTGGGCCTGTCGCACCTCAATTACTACACGGCCAACGGCGGCATCATCCTGCCTATGTTTGGCTTTCCAGATCACGATTACCGGGTCCTCGAGATATTTCGCGGGGTGTTTTCCGACCGGGAGGTCGTCCCGGTGTTCTCGCTGGAGATCGCATTCGCCGGCGGGAATATTCACTGCATCACGCAGCAGGAACCTGCGGCCGCATCATTGTCACTGAGGACATCAACATGACTGTTAACACACCCGCCCCCACTCGGAATGTAACGGTCGCCTGCGCGCAGATGGCCTGCACCTGGGACCGGCCCGCCAACGTCGCACGCGCGGAGGCACTGATCCGGGCCGCGGCCGCGCGTGGAGCGCAGATCATTCAGATCCAGGAGCTGTTCGAGGCACCGTACTTCTGTATCGAACAGCACGCAAAGCACCTCGACCTGGCGGCCACACTCGAGGAAAGCAGCACGGTCCGGCGCTTCCAAGCACTCGCCAAGTCCCTACAAGTCGTGCTTCCCGTGAGCTGGTTCGAGCGTGCGGGGCGAGCTTTCTTCAACTCCGTAGCTGTCATCGACGCCGACGGGTCGGTGTTGGGCGTGTACCGCAAGAGCCATATCCCTAACGACGTGGGGTACCAGGAGAAGCAGTACTTCTCGCCCGGGGACACCGGATTCCGGGTCTGGCCAACGAAATATGCCCCGATCGGCGTCGCCATTTGCTGGGACCAGTGGTTTCCCGAAGCGGCCCGCGCAATGGCTCTGCTGGGCGCCGAGCTGCTCTTCTATCCGAGCGCCATCGGTACCGACCCAGCGTATGGACTCGACATGGCGAGTCCATGGCAGCGGGTGATGCAAGGGCACGCAGTCGCGAACAGCATGCCGGTCATCGCCTGTAATCGCATCGGCACAGAAAAGGCGACGACCTTGGAACTGGAACTCACGTTCTTCGGCTCGTCGTTCATCACCGACCAAGCCGGTGCCAAGGTGGAAGAGGCGGATACCACGACGGAAACCGTGCTCGTACATACCTTCGATCTCGAGGCGTGTCGGCGTACCCGAGAGTACTGGTCGTTGTTCCGTGATCGCCGGCCGGACCTCTACGGCACCCTCCTAACACACGACGGTAGTTTCACCCGCTGCGTTCCCGCTGCGGGGCCAATCAGTACCCGAGCCGGCACGGCGTCACGGGCTACCTAAGGACGACATCATGGCAACGAATGACATCGAAATTCATGCAAGTTCTTCGTGGCAAAAGGATCACGCGCACTTTCTGCATCCGTGGACGCACTTCGACACGTTCAAGCGTGACGGTTCGCTGGTGATCCAACGCGCGAAGGGCGCCTACGTGACGGATGCCGCCGGCAAGCAGTACCTCGACGGCATCGGCGGGTTGTGGTGCGTGAATATTGGCTACGGACGACAGGAGATGGCGCAGGTCATCGCCGAGCAGGTCTTAAAGCTCAGCTATTCGAACACTTTCACCGATTGCACCAACGAACCGGCCGCGGAACTCGCGGCCAAGCTCGCCGAACTCGCCCCAGGATCGCTCAACCACGTGGCTTACTCGATGTCGGGTTCCTGCGCAAACGACACCGCGATTCGCCTCGCCCACTTTTATCACTCGCGTCGCGGTGAACCCAGTCGGCGCGTAATTCTGTCGCGGTACAACTCCTACCATGGATCCACCTACCTCGGCATGACGTTGGGGAATCGCGAGGGCGACCGCTCACCGCATTTTCGGTACATCGACGGCCTCGTTCACCACCTGAGCGCCCCATACACCTATCGGCGTCCGGACGGCATGAATGAAGCAGAGTTCACGGATCACCTGGTGGCGGAATTGCAAGTGGCGATCCAGAGCATCGGCGCGGCGAACATCGCCGCGTTCATCGCGGAACCCATCCAGGGCGCGGGCGGCGTCGTACCGCCGCCGGCCTGTTACCTGCCGCGCATGCGGGAGGTTCTGGCGAAGCATGGAATCTTGTTCATCGCGGATGAGGTCGTGACGGGGTTCGGCCGGATTGGTCACTGGTTTGCCTCGTACGACGAATACGGAGTCGAGCCCGACATCCTGGTCGCGGCGAAAGGACTGACTTCCGGATACCTGCCGCTCGGTGCGACGATCTACTCCGATCGGGTCCACGAGGCAATCTCGGCGCCTGATCCGCAGACGTGGTTCACGCACGGGTTCACGTACTCGGGGCATCCGGTGTGTTGCGCGGCGGCGCTCAAGAACATCGAGATCCTCACCGAGGAAAATCTACTCGGCAACGCCAGTGTGGTCGGGGACTACTTCGAGAGGCGCCTCAAGGAACTTGCTTCGTTGCCGCTCGTCGGCGATGTGCGGGGCCGGCGCTTCATGATGTGCGTCGAGTACGTGGCGAACAAGTCGACCCGGGCGCACGTCCCCGAGGCCGCCAATATGTCTCGACGTATTGCCCAGCGCTGCGAAGCAAAGGGCTTGCTGGTGCGGCCGCTCGGCCACCTCGACATCATGTCGCCACCTTTGATTTTGACGCGCGAGCAGTGCGACGTTCTCGTCGACACATTGCGCGACGCAATCACTGAGGTGACGCATGAATTAGGACACGAAGGGTTTCTGTCGTGACTGAATCCACCGCCAAGGCAGGATGCAACATCATGCGGCGGAACCATGCGGCGGGGGACTCGCTTACGCGGTGCGGTGGCAGGGAGCGTCCGTCAGGCGCGATTCACGTCGAGCGAGCTCACCTCGAGCGCAGTCACCTTCCGCTGTGGAAGGTCGGCGCACTCGGGCTCGCGTATATGATGATTGGGCCGAGTACGGCGATGTCGGCAGGCGCGCTCATCGCGTTCTCCGCGCAAGCCGCTTGGCTGTCCAATGCGCTTTCGGTCATTGTGCTCGTCCTCTTGTCCGTGGTCATCAGCGCGTACGCCCGCCGCTACGTCGTTACGGGATCGCTCGTCTCGTATGCCTACGAGGCCCTCGGCGCGCGCGCGCGGTTGTTCGTCGCCGCCTGTATGATGCTGGGGTATGTGGCTTTGACGGCGACACTGATTCTCTGCGTCGTGGTCTTCACCGGTAGCGCGCTTCTCGATCTTGGCGTGCAAAGCGCCGCAAGCATGACCGTGCAATGTGGGTCCGCGGTCATCATCAGTCTCGTGGCGGCGGGCTGCGCATGCCTTGGGATCGAAGTCTCCGTGCGGGTGGTCGTGATCCTTGGCTTTCTTTGCGTCCCGTTTGTCATTCTGGCGATGGGGGCAGCGTTCCTGAAGCTCCACCCGGCAGTGGCCATGCAGTTCAGCTTTGAAACCGTGTCGCTGCAGGGCATCATTCAGGGGGCGGTGGCGGCCACGGGATACTACGTGGGGTTTGACGGAATCGCGGCGCTGGCTGTCGAGACAAAAGATCCGAAGCGCAATGTGCCGCGTGTCCTGGTCGGTACGGTATTGATTATTGGGGTGGCAATCACCGCGAGCTGCTTCGTTCAATACCCGATGCTCCTTCATCACGCCGATGAACTTGCCGCGGGCGCCTCGCCCGTCGCCATTTTCGCGCACGCCATTGGATGGGATTGGCTGGCGATTGTCGTCGATGTCCTGATTGTGCCGGCGACGCTTGCCGCGACGGTGACGCTCTACAATATTGGCGCACGGATCGTCGCTACGACCGCCGCGGATGGGCTGCTGCCGGCGGGACTTAGCCGCATTCATTCCCGGTTCCACACACCGATTGCAGCCGTGGGTGCGCTTGCTGTTGTGGCAACCGGTCTGTCTGTTCTACTTCAGGTGGTCTTAAAGAAACCCCCTTTGCTAACATCGGTGTACTTGGACAATCTGACAACGTATTACTGGCTCGCGCCTTATTTTCTAGTGTGTGTTGGGATCCTCGTCATTCTTCGTCGAGAAGGGGTCCGCGATATTCCGACGGCCACCGCGGCTTGGCTGTCGATGGCGGCGATAGTGTATGTTGCGCTCGAAATGTTTCGCAGCCCTGTCGACGCCGGAACGCGGTACCTGCCGTATCTCGCGGTTGTGACGATCGCCGCCGTGGTATCGACTTTTCTAATGACAAGCACCGACGAAATCGTTTTGGAGAACGAGGTCGAACAGCTGTGACCACGACGACTCAATCGGTGGGATTCGTGAGTAGGCCGCCACCACCGCTCTCGGCGGGTTTCGCAAGGTCGGGTAGCAGCCCTTTCATTCCGCGCTATTTTCCGGGAATCTCAGTGTCTCGAAGCGGGTTGCTTCGGCCTCGCCCAGCTTCTTCTGAGCGCGGATCTCGTTCACCAGTTCAAGCGCAGTCTTCGGACACGGCGGAAGTTCGGCGTCGCTTGGCTGCAGGGGCGTCATGCGCTCACCCCAGCGAATCAAATGCGCTGACAGCGTGAGTCCGCCTCCAAACGCGGGGATCAGTACCAGGCCGCCGGGCGGCACCCGGCCTTCCTCCACGGCTTCCACAAGTGCGACCGGCGCCGTGGCGGAGCTCATATTGCCGTACTTCTGCACCGTCAGATACAACTTGTCCGGGCCCGCGCCGGCGCGCTTTGCGACCGCGTCGATAATGCGCAGGTTTGCCTGATGCGGCACGACCAGTGCGATGTCGCTCATCGTCACGCCGGCGCGGTGCATCACGTCGAGGCTGGCCTCGCTCATGCCTTGCACAGCCTTGCGGAAGATTTCCTGACCGTCGAAGTCCCATCTAGTCTGTCCGAACTGCACGCCCAGATTGGCGTACATGGTACCCATGCCGCGCACGCGAAGGATCTGCCGCGAGTCCGCGTAGCACTGGAGCTTCTCGGCGATGACGCCGGTCTCGTGCTCCGACACCTTCAGCACCATGGCTGCCGCGCCGTCGCCGAACAGCACGGCTACGTT